>ERZ808252.1574-NODE-1574-length-16210-cov-3.518415_pt1 | contig 16210 bp, 11 predicted proteins | sample MGYA00521242_ERZ808252 | MGnify/ENA primary metagenome ERZ808252 (study PRJEB31516, sample SAMN03275581) | gut metagenome | biome: mammalia-associated habitat; material: feces | host: Papio cynocephalus | place: Kenya | collected 2012-08-07 ...
AATGATCTTGTGAAGTGTTAAAGCGTTTTTTACAATTATTTTTTTGAAATGTACATAGGAATAGCCCCCTGTATGATGTATACTCATTATATATTATACAGGGGGAATTTTTTTGAGATACAGCGCATGTATTGATATGATGTATTCAAATTCCGAATTTTATGATCGTTTCGGTTTGGCAAAGGAAAACGGTTTTGATACAGTAGAGTTTTGGAAATGGAGTAATAAGGATTTAGATAAGGTTAAACAAAAGTTGGATGAAAACGACCTTTCCTTTTCTGTCTTAAATATCGACAGCAATAACTCTAAGCTTTCATATGATCTTTCACGCGGAATTTTAAACTCAGGGAGGAAAGATGATTTTCTGGGGGCTATTGAAGAAAGTATTCCGGTGTACAATTTTCTTGGCGCCTCAGGACTTATAGTCTTGATTGGTGAAACATCGGATAAACCATATGAGGAACAGGTAAACAACATAACGGAGTGTTTGCTGGCTGCCAAGCCTATGGTTGAAAACGCAAATATTAATCTGGTTGTTGAGCCGCTTAACAGCTATGACAGAAAAAACTATTTTTTGCCTCGTTCTAAGGAAGTTATTAAGGTTATAAAAGAAGTTAATTCATCTAATATTAAACTGCTGCTTGATTTGTACCACGAACAGATGATGACGGGAAATTTAATAAAAACTCTTACCGAAAATATAGATATAATCGGTCATATCCATATTGCGGACGTTCCGGGACGTCATGAACCGGGAACGGGTGAAATAAATTATAGAAACGTTATTAAATCGATAGCCGATATATACGGCGGATATGTAGGACTTGAATTTTTGGCCAGTAATTATAGCAGCCAAAATTTAGAATATATTAGGGGGATAATTGAATGAAGATCAAAATAGGATTCGTAGGTTATGGGTTGTTTTCAAAGGATTTTGTAAATTTGTTCGGAAAACATCCGGATGTCGAAAAAGTCTGTGTCGCGGAACTTGTTGAAGAAAGGCGCGAAGAAATAAAAAAAGCGCACCCCGAAGTTGCGGTTTATTCATCCTATGATGAGATGCTTGAAAACGCCGATATAAATTGTGTTGCGGTTTTTTCACAAAGACAACTGCACGGTCCTATGGTAATAAAAGCTTTAAAGGCGGGCAAACATGTTTACAGCGCAGTCCCGATAGGCTGTACTATTGAAGAAATTGAAGAAATAGTAAAGTTGGTAAAGAAAACGCATTTGGTATATATGATGGGTGAAACCTGTTACTATTATCCAAGCGCGATTTATTGCAGAGAAAAGTATCAAAACGGAGATTTCGGAAAATTTGTCTACGCCGAGGCGCAGTATTACCACGATATCAGGGAAATGTATAATGATTTTAAACACAGCGGAGGCGCACAGTGGAAGCGTGTAGCCGGAATACCTCCGATGTATTACCCGACACATTCAATTTCTATGGTTTTTTCTGCAATAAATCAACACGCCACAAAGGTTTCGTGTATGGGCTTAAGAGATGATTACCCCGATGATATTTTCGGTGAAGAGAAAAATGATTTTGAAAATCCTTTCAGCAATGAAACCGCTGTTTTCAGAATGTCCGGCGGTGGAGTTGTCAGAATAAATGAGTTTAGACGCATAGGAATTAACAAGCCGTCAACCTATATTACTTGTTTCTACGGTGAAGACGCCGCTTATGATAGGGTGATAGATAACCATTTCTTTCAAATTGCTCCGTTTACGGACAGAAACGGAACAAGGAATGAAATGTACCTAGAAAATGTTTCTGATGAATTAATGCCTGAGGCATATTTAAAATTCAAATCCGGAGCAACTATGAAAAATTCAGATAATGACTGTTCTGCCGGTAATATGGATCCGCGACTTTTGGAAATGGAATGGGATGAGCATAAATCGCCTGTATCTATCGCTGCAATCGAGGGATTTGCCAAAATTCAAAACAGAGATAGGTTGCCGAAATCTTTTCGCACTATACCGCCGTTTTCACATTTTAACTCTCACCCGTTTTTGGTGGATGATTTTTGCCGGGCTGTTGTTGAAGGAAAATTGCCGCCTAACAATGCGTGGGATGCCGCGCGATATATGATACCTGGTCTTATAGCGCATGAGTCGGCTTTAAGGGGCGGCGAACTTATGAATATCCCTGATTTCGGAGAGGCACCTGCCGATTTTGAACGGCTTACATATGAAAAAAAGGATTATTATGAAGAGGATTAAAGTTTGCGTGATAGGCTGCGGTATGATAGCGCAAAGCGCACACATACCGGCATACTTGTCAAATAACAATTTTGAAATTACGGCTGTCTGCGATGCGGTTGAACAGTCCGCAAAATGTGTATCCGAAAAATTTGGCATAGCAAGGTATTACACGGATGTTTCCCAAATGCTTGAAAAGGAAAAACCGGAAGCGGTTTCGGTTTGTGTGCCCAATATGCTGCATAAAAAATATGTTATGCTTGCATTGGATTACGGTGCAAATGTTTTGTGTGAAAAGCCGCTTGCTCTTACCGTTTATGATGCCGAAGAAATGTTTTCAGCCGCCAAAAAACAGGGAAAAATTCTTATGGCGTGCCAGACCTTACGCTTTTTGCCCGAACGCCTGGCAGTTAAGAAAATGGAATTGAATAACGAAATCGGTGATATTTATTATGCCGAGTTATCCCGTATACGCCGAAGGGGAATACCTACCTGGGGAAAATTCCACATTAAAGAATTCAGCGGTGGCGGCGCACTCATAGACATAGGGGTGCACGGAATTGACAGCGCAATATGGCTGATGAACAATCCCAACCCCATTTCGGTCACTGCGGTTATGAGTAAGGTGCATGCGGATGAGCTGGGTTCGAGTGAGCAATCAGGGGCATTAAAAGGCGGCGTTGGCAGTGAAGGCTTCAAATCGGAGGAAATGAACGTTGAGTCGTTTGCGGCAGGCAATGTAAGATTTGAAAACGGTTCGGAGCTTAGTTTTAAAGTTGCTTGGGCTGCCAATTTGCCAGAGGAAAATAACATAATAATAGTCGGAAATAAAAAGGGCGTAGATACGGAAAACCGTAAGGTTTTTTACGGTCCTGATAATGCGGATGAACTTTTATTTGAGCCTAACGGATTTAAAACAGAACCGTTTTTCGGACATTTTTGTATTGTGGATAACTTATATAAATGTCTGGCAGGTAGTGAAGAACCGTTTGTAAAGCCGGAAGAAACCGTAAACGTCAGCGCTGTTATTGAAGCCGCGTATTTGTCGGCAAGCAGTAAACGCGAAATAGAAATTGCGGAATTGCGGAGGTTTTAGTATGAATAAAATAAGAGCCGTAATAATAGGCTTTGCACATATGCATGTTAATGAAATAGCATTGTATATAAGCGAGCAGCCTGATTTTGAACTTGTTGGGTTTGCAGATGTGCCGCCCGAAACGTCCGAACTTACAACGGCAAGATATACAAGAGCCTGGAACCTTAAAAATAACAGCGAAAAATATAACATAACTCCTCATTCCGATTATACGGAAATGCTTGATGAATTAAAGCCGGACATTGCGTTTATTCTTTGCGAGAATAATGTAAAACCGCAAATTGTGCTTGAGTGTGCAAAGCGGGGCGTAAATGTCAGCATTGAAAAGCCGATGGCAACTACATTGGATAAAGCGCTTGAAATAAGAGATACCATAAAAAAATACGGCATTGAGGCTATGGTTAACTGGCCGGTTATATGGCGGCCCTATATTCATAAACAGTTAGCGGCGCTTGAAAGCGGCATCGTAGGAAAACTTGTTAAATCGTTCTATATTAACGGACATACAGGACCGCTCGGAAAGGGCGCAAAGCATCGCGGAGTAACCGAAAAGGCACAGGAAATGACCGATGATGAAAGAGCCTCTACCTGGTGGTATAAAAAAAGCACCGGCGGCGGCGCGTTTCTTGATATAGGCTGTTACGGTTGTTTTTTCAGTACATGGGCAAGGAAGGATAATGATCTGCCGTTGTTGGTTTCTGCATCTGCCGGGAATTACAATACGCCGTATATGGATGCTCCGGATAATGTGGCGGGAATTATCGAATATAAAAATTCCCTCGGCGTTTTTGAAGGCACATGGACAGTTCCGCAATTATCTTTACCGACAGGACCTATATATAATTGCACCGACGGTGTACTTTATTGTACTCCGGACAAGGAAATTAAAGCTATGAATATTTACGGCGAAGAAATAGAACTGCCCGAATATGAAATACCCGAGCATATAGCAAACATTGCCGATCACTATGCTTATTGTAAACGGAATAATTTACCGCTTATCAAAACTGTAACGTTAGATTATAATATACGGGTTATGGCTCTCCTTGATGCATCTGTAAAATCTGCTGAAAGCGGCAAAAAGGAGCAGGTATGCAATGATTTCGGATAAGGCAATCGTTGCGGATATAGAGCGGGCATCCATACACGACGGTCCGGGAATAAGGACGGTTGTATTTTTTAAGGGCTGTCCGCTTAACTGCGCATGGTGCCATAACCCGGAATGTATAGATCCCAAGCCGCAGGAAATGTTTTATCCGGAAAAATGTATAGGCTGCGGAATGTGCAAATATGGTTGCTTTTCGGGAGCTAAGGTTATTTGCGGCAGGGAAATGACCGCCGAAGATATTTTTAGGGAAATATCCGCGGATAAAGCGTACTATTCACGGGACGGCGGCGTTACATTTTCGGGCGGCGAGCCGCTTATGCAAAAGGATATTATTAAAGAGCTTGTTAAAAGGTGCAAAAAAGAAAACATAAATACGGCTGCCGAAACCTCGCTTTTTCTTTTTGATGCCGAGCTGCTTGGCAGCCTTGATTTTATAATGGCTGACTTTAAGATATTTGACAGTAATAAGCACAGGAAATATACCGGTGTGCCGAATGAAGTAATTAAGGAAAATTTTTTAAGGCTTGATAAGCTTAATGTTCCGTTTATTGTAAGGACGCCTGTAATACCAGGCGTTAACGATACTGCCGATGAAATTTCCCAAATAAGAAATTACATAAAAAAGCTTAAGAATATTAAGGGATACGAGCTTTTGCCGTATCATCCGCTCGGCGTTTCAAAGCAAAAGGCTTTGGGATTACCCGAAACACGGTTTAATGTTCCTACCAATGAAGAAATGGAGAAGCTGAAGGGTTATGCTGACTTACGGGGATAGAATAAGAGAACTTCGTAAAAAGAAAATAAACGATACGCTGCTAAAGCGTGAGCAGAACGGTTATACCGATCTTGATGATTTCGGTACGGTTCCGCTGCCGGCGGGATACAGGGTTGAGCCGTGGTATAACAGTAAAAACGGAAGCTTTTACGGCTACGACGGTATGAGCGAAAACTTTTGCCGTGTAATGGACGCGCATCCGCCGTATGTCGACCCGCTTGAAATGCTTTGCGGGCGCTGGCGCGATATGCTTGTTAATTACCGCGGAGATGTTCATTATATGCCTAAATGGCGCCAAAAGCAGTTAAGCATTAAAGAGCTTGAGGCTTCGGGAGTTACCGCTCAGTGGAGCAAGCGCTGGGACGAAATACGCTTTCCCTACGATGAGCTTAAGCCGCTGCAGAAAAAGTATAATATTACAACCGGTATCGACGGCGACGCACACTTTGCCTGCGATTATTCGATAGGTCTTTCCTTAGGCTTTGGCGGATTTCTTGAAAAAATAAATAAATACAGAGCCGTTAATCCCGATAAAAAAGATTTTTACGATGCAGAGGAAAAATGCGTAAAAGCAATAATAAGGTTTATCGACAGGCATACCGACGAAATTAAAAGGCAGCTTGAAACCGAAAAAAGGCCTGAAATTAAAGAGAATTTAGAGCAAATGCTTGCAGCCAATACAGCTGTTCGCCTTAAAAAGCCCGAAACCTTCAGGCAGGCTTGCCAGTGGGTAGCGTATTTCAACTGCGCTTCAAGAGTTTACACGCGTGACGGCGCCGGCTTTCAGCTTGATACGCTGCTTTTGCCGTATTATGAAAACGATGTTAAAAACGGAATTCTTGACGATGAAACCGCAAAGTTTTTAATTGCGAATTTACTTCTTATCGATCCTCATTACTATCAGGTTTCGGGGGTTGATAAAAATGATAACGACCTTACGAATCATCTTTCATACCTTGTGCTTGAAGCTGCGGATATGATAAATATTTCGGCTAATCTTACGGTAAGGGTTCACGAAAACTGCGACAGGGAATTTCTTAAAAGATCCGTGTACTATCTTCTTAAAAACAAAAATGGCTGGCCGAGGTTCTGCTGTGACAAGACTCTTACAGAGGGGTATATGAGGAACGGCATTTCAAAAGAAATTGCCCGAAAGCGTATTGCGGTGGGCTGCAACTGGATGTGCGTGCCGGGCAAAGAATTTCCTATGAACGATACTGTAAAGATAAATATTGCAAAGGTTCTTGAGCAAGCCTTGTCAGATATGAAAGACTCAGGGGAAAGATCCACCCAAAGGCTGTTTGAATTGTTTACGGACCACCTTATTGCCGCAATAGAGGTTACGGCGAAGGGAATAAACCTGCACCTTGACCACCAGTGGGAGGTTACTCCTGAACTTATAATGAATCTTATGATGGAAAACACTCTTGAAAAGGGGCTTGATATTTCACAGTGCGCCGAGCTTTATACAATAGGCGTTGACGGCGCAGGGCTTGCGGTTGCGGCGGATTCATTCGGAGCGCTTGAAGCAAGGGTGGAAAACGAAGGGCTTTTATCCTGGGACGAGGTTTACGAAAATCTTGAAAACAATTTCGAGGGCATAAACGGCGAAAGGGTAAGGCTTATACTTAATTCTGCGCCAAAATACTGCGGCGGAAACACCGTTTCCGATAAATGGGCAAAACGGCTTACCGATGTTTGGGTGGAAAAGGTTAAAGCGCAGGCGATGCCCGGCAAACGGCAGCTGATACCGGGTTGGTTCAGCTGGTCAAGAACGATTGAGTACGGTTCGGTTGTAGGCGCAACGCCGAACGGCAGAAAAAAAGGCGAGCCTATTTCACACGGCGCAAATCCGAATCCGCATTTCAGGGTTGACGGAGCTGTTACCGCCCAGTCAAGCGGTATAGCCGCAGTGCAGTGCGGATACGGCAATACAGCCCCGTTACAGCTTGAATTTGACCCGCAGCTGGCACTTGATAAAAAAGGCGTTGACATTATTACAAGGCTTATTCTGGGTCATTTTGCCGAGGGCGGAACGCTTATAAATATAAATATTCTTGATACGGATAAGCTTATGGCGGCAAACAAAGATCCGGATCTTTATCCGGACCTTGTAGTGCGCGTTACAGGCTTTACCGCATATTTTGCGAGCCTTTCCCCGGAATTCAGGCAGCTTGTGGTGAACAGATTTTTAACAAATATGTAATACCTAAATGATTCCTTTGTTTTTTTGCCTGAAATCCAGCGGAGATGAGCGAAAATGAGATTTAAACGAATTCGTCATGTGAGATGCACTGTAAAAACCCGTTTCTTCGGCGATTCTGTTTATTGGTTTATCAGTGTTTATAAGTTGGCGTTTGGCATTTTCAAGCCTAACTGTTAGGATGTATTTATGTATGGTTTTTCCGGTCTGTCTTAAAAAAAGTTTATTAATATAATATGGGTGGTAACCGTATTTTATTCCGATTGATTCATTGCTTATTTTTTCATTTGAATGATTGTGGATATACAGTATAATGCTTTTAATCAAATCGGATGATTTCGAGGTTGCAATATTTAAAGTACGGCAAATATCAATAAGCAATTCCTTTAGCAGAGCGGATGTTCTTTCTCTGTAAAGAATATTCTTGTACGAGTATTCAGCAATTATGGAATTTAAAATGTCGCCGAAGTCAAAATTGTTGATCGTCAGGTATGAATTCAGGGATTGAAAGATTCCGGTTTCCTCTATTGGGTCGCAGTTAGAATAAAGTTTTTTAGGATCAACATCAGAAATAAGCTGCGGTGAAACAGAACTTTTAATGCCGTTTCTGCGCTGTGACAAATCAAAGTTGAGAATTATCAATCGGCAATCTTGGGTGCCTTTTAACGAGTAATTACTGCCGGCGCAGCAATAAAACAGAGAACCCTTTGGCAGTGAAAAACATTTTCCACCTATTGATATCCATAATGTTCCCGAGGTAATATAGAAAATTCTGCTGTCGAAAACATTTACCGGATTACAATATGTATTGTAATTTGTACATTCGGCGAATCGTATAAACGGATTGATTTCAGATATTTTCAAAATTGCACATCTCCGTAATAATATTTGTTTTTTGCAATTTTTGTTTTATTTTATGCATTGAACGGCCTTGTGTTTTTATGATATAATATACCAAAAGAACTTAAATGTCAATCAAATTTATTGTTGATATTTAGAATTTTGGATTGTATAAAGGCTTAAAGGAGAGCTATTTTGAATTATATGAAGATTTTCGGTCAGCTTATGGGATTCGGTGCGATGGGTGTATCGTTTTTTATTTATCAGCAAAAAAAACGTGAGAATATTATATTGCTCAAACTCATAACGGATTTTCTTTGGATTATACATTTTGCATTTATAGGCGGATATACCGCAATGACGACCACCGCAATAGCCGTTTTCAGGGAAATAGCTTTTCTTAATAATGATAAAAAAATATTTTCCGGTAAATGGTGTCTTTATTTTTTTATCACTGCTTTTTTTGTCTCGCTCATATTTACATATAACGGTATAGCCTCTGTTTTTCCGGTAATTTCATCTTCAATAGCAACCATAGGTTTTTGGAACAAAAAGGTATCAAAAATGCAGGTATTCTTTTTTATTCAATCGGTAGGAATGCTTATTTATAATATTGTGGTTTTTTCAATAGCAGGAATATGCAATGAAATGATTACAATTTCATCATTAATAATTGCGATAATCAGAAATAGATTTAAGGGAGTTAAAGTTGATGCTGCCAGTGAAAGCCGTAGATAATTTCGGTATTGAATACAGTGTTGTAAAAAAAGGCGACTTATATGTTGTTGAGCGCAAGGCCGTTAAAAATGAAATAGAGTATTTGGATTTTCTTTGTGAGGAATTTTGCGCTTGCGGCGGCGAAGAAGGATATTATATAATTGCGGATGTTAACAGAAGCGGCAGCAGACTGGTTCGTTTTAGGGATAGGGAAAACGGGACTCGGATTTTCAAACAAATTCTTATGCCGATAATCGGAGTTAAAAATAAAAACGGGGCTTTTTTGGTGATTGCTGAGGGCTGCAAGTCTGAAATAAATACAGTGTATCAAATCAGAAACAATAAATATTATATTTATCCGCGATTTGTTTTTAACAGGGAAGTGCCGTATGAGGATGTAAGTATAAGAATAATAGAATTGCAAGGAAATGCGGATTACAGCGATATGGCAGTGCAATACAGAAAATATAAGCTTAACAGAAAAGAATGCACTCCGTTAAAAAAACGTATTGAATACAGTTCTGAACTTAAGTACGCTGTTGAATCTCCTGAGATAAGAATACGTTTAGGTTGGAAACCTGCTCCACCGAAAGTGTTAGAGCAAACCCCCGACAACGAACCGCAAATGCATGCTGCCTGCACTTTTGACAGAGTGTGCGATATTATTGAAAAATTAAAAGAATACGGAGTGGAAAAAGCTCAGTTATGTTTGGTTGGTTGGAACAAGAGCGGGCATGACGGCAGGTGGCCGCAAATGTTTCCGGTGGAAGAAAGGTTAGGCGGAGAAAAAGATTTAATACACCTAATTGAGTATTCAAAGGATAACGGCTATCAAATTGTTTGTCACACCAACAGTACGGATTGTTACAGCATTGCCGATACATTTTCAGACGATATAGTTGTTAAAAATCGGGACGATTCACTTAAAATAGATAAGTTGGCTTGGAGCGGCGGAAGAATGTATAACCTTTGCCCCGTTAAAGCGCTTGAATATGCCGAAAGGGATTTGCCGCGTATATCACGGCTTGGGTTTAGGGGCTTGCATTATGTTGATGTTATGACCTGTATAGCGCCGTATAATTGCTATGATAAAAATCATCCCGCAAACTCCGAGCAGACGGTTGAGATATATAAAAAAATAATGAAAATGTCCCACGATTTATTCGGTGGGTTCGCTTCCGAAGGAGCAGGGGATTTTGCGGCAGAATACTTGGATTATGCGCTTTATGTGGCTTTCCCGAAATCGGAAGACGAGATGTTAGATGAGGAAATTCCGCTTTGGGAGATAGTCTACCACGGGATTGTACTGTATAATCCGACCACAGATACGGTTAATTACCCCGTGAAATCCGAATACCGCCATTTAAAACTGCTGGAATACGGAGGAAGACCGTCTTTTTATTTCTATTCAAAGTTTATGGTTGGAGGCTCATCGGACGATTGGTTGGGCAAGGAAGATATGATCTGCGACACCGACGAACAGTTGAAATCCAATGTTGAGAAAATTGCAAATGCATATAACGAGTATAAAAAACTGTCGCACCTTCAGTATGATTTTATTGAAAAACATATTAAGCTGGAAAACGGGGTATATAAAACAACGTATTCCGACGGAACGAGCATAATTGTAAATTATAATGATAATACATTTAAAATTGATGTTTAAAAACGGGGGATATTATGTTTTTCAAAAAAGCAAAGCCGATTTGGATATCGAATGAAGAAAATGTGAAAAATATATTGGTTTCATTTCAGGCCGTAATTAATTACAATGTCGGAAGAGTTGTTATAAATGTTGCTGCTGATGCCTGCTATCGTTTGGAAATAAACGATCAAATTTGCTCTCACGGACCTGCTCGCTGCGGCAAAGGGACATGGCGTGTTGATGAAATTGATGTCACTTCCGCCTTAAAGCAGGGAGAAAACAAAATAAATATTTCGGTATTGAATTACGGTGCCGTTTCTTATGAGTATGTAATGCAAAATCCTTTTTTACAAGCCGAAGTGTTTTGCAATGACCGAACTGTAATATACACGGGAGTAACCGGAGGCTTTGTTGCAAAGCGTAATCTGTCGCGTGAACGAGTTACGGAAAGGTATTCGTATCAACGTCCGTTTTTGGAAGTATGGCATTTGCCTATAGTATACTCCGAGCCTTTGAAGATAGTTGAATCGGATGATAAAAAGCTGACCAAAAGATATGCACCTTATCCCGAATTTGAGGAGGAATGCCCTGTTTCCTGCGTTTCTCTCGGAAATGTTGAATATGTCGAGGATGATATTTATCCTAATACTATGCCTCTTGAAAGCGTAGAAATAGAAAACTTTTCTTTTCCGATTGAAAATATAGCTCCGATTTATCGAAAGACGATGCGGAGTATACGCAACAATTACAGCTGTATTGTTAATAAAGCGTATGAGGAATCGTGTCTTTTAAAAAAGAACGAATTTATTATTTTGGAATTTGAAAAAGAGAAAACCGGATTTATTAAGTGTCAAATAGAGGCAAGCGAAAAATCAACCCTGTATTTTATATTTGATGAAATACTTGTGGACGATGATGTCGCACCGTTCAGGCACTACCCGAATATGGCAAACATTATACCGATCACGGTTGAAAACGGACACTATATATTCACTTCATTCGATCCCAAATCAATGAAGTATTTGAAGATTGTATGCGCCGAAGGAGCTGCCGAAATTAAACCGTGCCTTATAAAATTTGAAAACCCGGATGCTTACAGAGCGGAATTTGAGTGTGATGATAAATCCTTAAAAAGAATATTTGACGCAGCTGTAAACACATTTTCGCAAAACGCGGTAGACATTTTTATGGACTGTCCTTCAAGGGAAAGGGCAGGTTGGCTGTGTGACAGCTTTTTTACTGCCAGAGCGGAGAAGGAGCTGACCGGGGAAAACAATGTTGAGAAAGGATTTTTAGAAAATTTCTTTATTGCCGATGGTTTTGATAATAATATACCTTTCGGAATGCTGCCGATGTGTTACCCGTCAAATCAGTTTTCCTCACAATTTATTCCGAACTGGGCTATGTTCGCGGTGCTTGAGCTTGAGGAATATTTTGAACGTACAAATGATGGTGAAATGCTGAAAAAGGCTAAAGACTGTATGTATAACTTGTCAGACTATTTTTCAAAGTTTGAAAATTCGGACGGATTATTGGAAAATCTTGAAAGTTGGGTTTTTGTTGAATGGTCTCGGGCAAACGATTGGGTTCAAAATATTAATTTCCCGACAAATATGCTGTATTATGCGATGCTGATGGCGATGTCGAGGCTATATGATGATAACGCATTGCTTAAAAAGGCAAAAGAATTAAAACGAAAAATTTGCACATTATCTTTTAACGGAAAATTTTTCAGGGATCATATGGTTAAAACAGAGAACGGAAAATACGAAACACCCGAAGACATTACTGAGGTTTGCCAGTATTATGCGTTCTTTACCGGTGTGGCAGACGCGGAAAGTTACGGCGAGTTGCTGGAGATTATAGTAAATGATTTCGGTCCCGGCGGTAAGTGCAGGGAAAAATACGAATACATTTATCCCGCAAATGCTTTTATAGGAAATTATCTCCGCTTGGAAATACTTGCAAAAACGGGGCACAGAAATAAAATTTACGGGGAAATAAAATCTTACTTTGACTATATGGCATTGAGAACAGGAACCTTATGGGAGAACGATTCTCCGAAAGCAAGCTGTAATCACGGATTTGCCTCACACGCCGTCAGGTTTATTTTCAGGGATTGCTTGGGCATTAACAAAATTGACGAAACAAGAAAAACCGTTGAGCTTAATCACGATTATTCTTCTCCCCAAAATGCTTATGCCGTTATTCCGATGAAAAACGGCAAAATAACAGTTTCCGTTAAAAACGAAAAACGTACCGTTAAAATTGAAGGGAACTATAAACTTATAAACAGCTGAAAAGGTGATTTTGTATGGGTAAAAAAATATTTTTAATATGTAATGCACATTTAGACCCTGTTTGGCAATGGGAGTGGGAAGAAGGCGCGGCTGAGGCTCTGTCAACTTTTCGCATAGCGGCAGATTTCTGCGATGAATATGATGGATTTATATTTAATCATAACGAGGCGTTGCTTTACCGTTGGATAGAGGAATATGATCCCGAACTTTTTAAACATATAAAAAGGCTGATTGAAGAGGGAAAATGGCATGTTATGGGCGGTTGGCACCTTCAACCCGATTGCAACCTGCCGTCAGGTGAAGCATTTGTACGGCAGATAAAATACGGAAGGGATTATTTTAGAAAGAATTTCGGCGTAACCTCTTCGACTGCATTTAATGTTGATCCTTTCGGTCATTCGCGCGGTTTGGTTCAGATAATGAAAAAGTCGGGATTTGACAGTTACATAATAATGCGTCCCAGTAAGGAATTTTTGGAACTGCCTTCGGATCTCTTTATATGGAAGGGGTATGACGGTTCAGAAATTACCGTTGCAAGGGAAAGCAGTTATAGGTCGCATTTAGGCAAAGCAACAGAAAAGATTGAAAAAACTGCTGAGGAATGCGGTGATAACGATATTAAGCTATGCTTATGGGGCGTCGGAAATCACGGTGGGGGACCCTCTAAAAAAGATCTGGATGACATAACAAAGCTTATGAACGCGTCCGATAAAAATGAAGTTGAGTTTATCCATTCAACTCCCGAAGATTTTTTCAGGGAAGTAAAGCGTCTTGATAAGAATTTACCGGTATTTGACCGTGAATTAAATCCCTGGGCGCCCGGCTGCTATTCAAGTATGGCACAGGTGAAAAAGAAATATCGCCAACTTGAAAATGAACTTTTTTTAACAGAAAAAATGGTTACCGCGGCCGAACTGAACGGTCTTATAAAATGGCCCGACAATGATCTTGACAATGTTTTGTATGATCTTTTAACCGTACAATTTCACGATATGTTACCCGGAACATCAATTCAACCCTCGGAAGAAATGACGCTTAGAATGTTAGATCACGGTTTGGAAATATTATCCCGAATAAAAGCGCAGGCATTTTTTGCATTATCATCCGGTCAGGAAAAAGCAAGTAAAGATACAATTCCCATTATGATTTTTAACCCTTACCCGTATCGGATCGAGGGTGATTTCAGAGCCGAGATGATGCTTTGGGATCAGAATTGGGAAGACAATTTTTCAATGCCGCAGGTTATGCACAACGGAGTTGATTTGCCTACTCAATGCGAAAAGGAAAACAGCAATATTCCTTTGGATTGGCGAAAATGTCTTACTTTCCATGCTGCATTGGAACCGATGCAAATGAACAGGTTTGACTGTAAATACACAAAAATAAAAGAGAAACCTGTTCCGAAAGCCGATTTTGAAGATGAAAATTATTTCTATTTAAAAAATGTAAAATCCGAATTCAGAATCAATAAAAAAACCGGATATCTTGATTATTATAAAGTGGGAAACGATGTTATAATAAACGATTCGGATGCGGCTTTATGCATAATTAAAGACAATTGCGACCCATGGGGAATGACTGTTACATCCTTTATGGATAAAGAAGCGGAGTTTAAACTGTTGTCTGATAAAGACGGCTCTCAATACAGCGGTATCGATGGAATAATTCCGTCTGTAAGGTGTATAGAAAACGGTAGCGTACGAACGGTTATAGAGTCTGTATTCGGTTATGGAAATTCCCGTGCCGTAATTAATTATATTTTTTCAAAGTCAGGCTCCGAGTTGAAAATAAACGTTCGTATTCAATGGAGCGAAATACACAAAATGCTTAAGTTCTGCATACCCACCCAAATTCAAAATGCGGAATGTATAGGACAGGTTGCTTACGGTGAGGAAAAATACAATTGTAACGGACGGGAAAATGTTATTCAAAAGTATGCGATTTTGGAAAACGACTCTTTGGCTGTTGCGGTATGCAATGATTCGATATACGGCGTAAGCGCCGACGGAAAAGATTTGTATTTGACCTTGTTACGGTCGCCGGCATATTGTGCACACCCTTTGGAAGATAGAAAAATCTTACCGCAGGACAGATTTACACCGCATATGGAGCAGGGAGAAAGAACTTTCTCGTTTGTATTATTTGCCGGTGAAACCAAAAAAATAAGAAGGCGCGTTTCAAAGGCGGCAACGGAATTAAATCAACCTCCTATGGTTTTATCATATTTTCCTTCCGGAAATGGAAATAAAATTGAACCTCCGCTTAAAATAAAATCCGAAACCGTTGAACTTACTGTGTTTAAAAAGGCGGACGGGCAAGACGGTTACGTAATACGGATGTTTAACTCTTCTGATAGTAATGCCGATGCGGTTTTCTCATCCGGAGTCTTTAATCTTTGTGAACAAATCGCTTTTTCACCGTATGAAATCAAAACCTTTATACTGAAGGATAATTCGATCAATGAGTGTAATTTGATGGAAGAAGTTTAGCATTTTTTGTGCGCTTTGCCTTTTTTACAAATAATTATTTGAAATGTACATAGAGATTTGTGCATTAAGCTGATATACTTTTAGTTGAACCGAATAATGCTGTTATGCCGGGTTAAAATGGGAGGAATAAGGGATGAATGACATTTTTATAAATTCAGTCGGTCAAATTAACGCGGATAATGCCGCGTCCGATTGTTATAAAATGGTGTGGCACGATGAATTTGATACAGAAAAAATAAACAGTGATAATTGGTTGCTGCGCACAGATATGCGTGAGCGCCCTGATATGAATTTGGCTGACGAGTCTAATCCCGATGTAATGAAAGTATCTGACAGTAAGTTAATGCTTAATGCCGTTAAAAATGAGGAAGGTTCAAAATTTCCGTATACAACATGTTATTCCGTAACTACATATAACAGAATGCATTTTAAGTACGGTTTTTTGGAAATGAGGGCGAAAGTGCCTTATAAGCACGGTTCGTGGCCTTCACTGTGGATGAAATCAATCCCGTGTGATCTGTATGAAATTGGTAAACGCGAGTGCTTTGCGGAAGTGGATATATTTGAAATTTTTTCAAGCCCTGATAAAACTGTTCCGAATATACATAAATGGTATGAAAACGGAAAGCATACGCAAGCCATGTGTAAAGCACCCTGGATATTTAGAGACCGTAAGAATTTAAACAATGAATATCATAATTACGGGTTTTTGTGGACGGAAAAGGAAATGTCCGTTTATGTTGACAGGGTAAAATATTACACTTTTGATTTAACGCAAAGTTATGACGACGATCCGGATATGAAATGTTTTTATGACCCCATGTTTATA
>ERZ808252.1576-NODE-1576-length-16205-cov-5.567183_pt1 | contig 16205 bp, 15 predicted proteins | sample MGYA00521242_ERZ808252 | MGnify/ENA primary metagenome ERZ808252 (study PRJEB31516, sample SAMN03275581) | gut metagenome | biome: mammalia-associated habitat; material: feces | host: Papio cynocephalus | place: Kenya | collected 2012-08-07 ...
CCCCCTCTCCGAAAGAGGGGGTCCTGCGCCTCCAAGGTCTTCTTCCCCTTACCCCAACACAGGATACCCAGCGGAGGTGTGGGCAGCGATGAGATCGTCGCAGAGGGAAACAATTTCGTCAGTCGAGAGCTGAGCACCCGTGTGCGGGTCCATCATCGCCGCCTGATAGATCAAGTCCCGACTGCCCGTGCGCGCCGCTTCAATCGTCAGCATCTGCGGGTAAATGTTCGAGGAGTTCATCGCCGCAAGCTGGAGCGGGAGCGGACCCGCGTAGGTCGGCGTGATGCCGCTCTTGTCTACCAAGCACGGAACCTCTACGCACGCATCATACGGCAGATTCGGAATCATCCCGCGGTTGATGACGTTGCCGCCGATTTTGTAGGGAACACCCGTTACAATCGCCTCCATGATGTGCGACGCATACTCGCGGGAGCGCGTGTGCTGAACGTTGCCGCCAGCCATCAGCTCCTCCTTCTGCTGTTCCCACTTCGCAATCTGATTTATACAGCGGCGCGGGTATTCGTCCAGCGGAATGTTGAACTTCTCAATCAGGTCGTCGCGCCCCGCCTTGATGTAGAACGGGTTGTACTCCGCGTTGTGCTCACTGCTCTCCGTGCAGTAGTAGCCCAGCTTGTCAAGGTAGTCAAACCGAACCATGTCGTTGTGCTTCTCGGTTGCGTTCTTCTCCTTCGCGCGACGCTTGATTTCGGGGTAAAGATCGTTGCCGTCCTTGTCGGTGATTTCAAGCAGCCATGCCATGTGGTTGATGCCCGCAATCCGCGTCTGACAGCCCTCCAGCTTGTCGTCCATGCCAACGTGATTCAGCAGGTCACGCGCGCAAACCTGAACGCTGTGGCAAAGCCCCACCGTCTTGACGTTCGTGTAGCGCTGCATATAGCCCGAGAGAATCGCCATCGGGTTGGTGTAGTTGAGGAACCACGCGTTGGGGCAGACCTCCTCAATGTCGCGGGCAAAGTCCTTCAGAACGTGAATCGTCCGCAAGCCGCGGAAAATGCCGCCGATTCCGAGCGTGTCGGCAATCGTCTGGCGCAGACCGTACTTCTTCGGAACCTCAAAGTCGATGATCGTGCAGGGGTCGTAAAGACCGACCTGAATCGCGTTCACCACAAAGTCCGCGCCGCGCAGAGCCTCCTTGCGCTGCTCTGCACCGAGGTACTTGCGGACTGTCGCCTTGCCGCCGTTGATGCTTTCGTTCATCTTGGTAATCAGAAGATAGGACTCCTCCAAGCGCTCCGCGTTGATGTCATAAAGGGCAACCTCCATGTCGTGGAATTCATCGCACATCATGGTGTCACCGATTACGTTTTTGGAAAATACGGTGCTTCCCGCACCCATAAAGGTCAGCTTCATTGTGTTTTCCTCACTTTTTCCGTTATTCCCGCTTCCTGCGGGGTCCCTTTTATGATACAACATTTTTTTTGGTTTGTCTATTGCATAACGGAAGAAAATATGGTATAATGGAACTACTTCGAGGGGCGGTGAGAAAATGGAGCAGACAAGGGACGGGCGGAAAACCGATGTGATGCTGGTCAACCGACATTTTGCCGAGCTGAATCCCGTAATCGTGGGGCAGGAGGTCTGCGCCCCCGGGCATCGGTTCGGACCGTCGGTCAGAAAATACGTCCTTTTGCATTGCGTGCTGTCGGGAAAGGGGACCTACACCTGTGGCGGGGTCACGTACCCCGTGGCGGCGGGGCAGGTCTTTCGCATCCTGCCTGGGGAGGAAACAATCTACCAAGCGGATGACCGCGACCCGTGGCACTACGCGTGGATTGGCTTTGACGGCAACCTCGCGGAGAAAATGGCAACCGTGCCGCCCGTCTTTTCCGTGTCAGCAACGGTGACAAACCTGTTCCGCAGGAGCGCGGAGAATACCGATGCCTCCGAATTCGGGCTGACGGCAAGCCTTTTCCGCCTTTATGACGAGCTGTTTGCGGACCGCACGCAGAACGGGAACGAGTACGTCCGCCGTATCCGAAGCTATATCGACGCGGCGTATATGAAAAAAATCAGCATCGAGGGGCTGGCGGACCAATTGCACCTCAACCGCAGGTACATGACGCGCCTGTTCCACGCGGAAACGGGCATGAGCATCCGCGACTACCTGCTCAAAACCAGAATGCGGGAGGCAACCGAGTGCCTGCGCGCGGGACTGTCGGTCGGGGAAACGGCGGAGCGATGCGGATATGAGGATATGTTCCTCTTTTCAAGACTGTTTCGCAAGACCTACGGGGTCAGCCCGTCGGCGTGGAAAAACAAGGAATAGGAGAGAAGAATATGAAGGTATCGGAAGTGAATTTCGGGGCATATGACTATGTAAGAATCGCAGTCCTGCGACACAGCGGACCCGAATATTGCGCGGCGGGCGCGGAGGATTACGTCAAGCGCACCTACGGAGAGCAGGAGCTGGCGGAGGACGGCGTGACGAACGCGGACGGCTGGCTGACACTGAAGCTGGCGGAAACGGGCAAATAAAGCAATAGAAGCAGTCATAAAAAAGCGAAAAAAACACAGCCCGCCCCGATCAACGGGGGCGGGCTGCCGACCTGCCGTCATGCGTTGCGGCATCCCGCAAGAGCCGACGGCACGTCAGGGGACCGAACGGAAGAAATCAACATCTATCCGAACGGCGGAAATCGGAGAAATCCTTATTTCGTCTTAATGGAGTTCTCGTAGGACTCGATCATCTTCTTGACCATCTGTCCGCCGACCGAACCGGCCTGCTTCGCGGTGATATCACCGTTGTAGCCCTGCTTCAGGTTCACACCGACCTCGTTCGCAGCTTCCATCTTGAATCTCTCAAGAGCTTCCTTCGCTTCCGGAACCATAGCCTTGTTGCTTGCCATTGTTTTTGTTCTCCTCTTCTGAACGGTCCGATCCCGACCGTTCACCGAGGCGAGCGATCATGTATCAGCCGTTCGTTTATCTATATCATTGAGCGCGGTTTCCCGCCGCTCTGTTACTATTGTTCGCCCTGTGACGGGATTTATGAATGGAAAAATTTTCGCATTTTTTTCGTACACCCCCCGCACGTTTCCGACAGGAATCGTGCGGGGGTGCTTGTATATTCTTTTTTACATTCTCTCCAACACCAACACCTCGTAAGGTGCGAGCGTGATGTCGCCGCTTTTGATGTCTCCGGTCAACAGATCGCGGTATCGGGTGGGGAGGACCAGCGTTCCCGTGCGGTTTTCTACCTCGGTTGCAAGTATGCCCGCGCGGTCACCACTCCGCTCTATCAGGTCGATGTTCTCGCTTGCGGCGGCAATCGGGGGCAGTCCTGCCAGTTGGCGAATTCCCGCGGCATCGGGGACACTGCCGAGTAGGATGACGCGCCCGTCTCCAACCTTGCGCTCGGTTATGACCGCGTAGCCGTCGAATTCATCGCCGCGGTAGAACGCAAGCGGGCGGCTGTCGGTCGGCTCTAACGCATCGTAGCAGAGCGAAATGCCGAGTTGGTCCCCGTTCTCCCACGCCGCGTGCCATACATCGTTCGCAATCGGGCGCTGATATTTTACATACACGCCCGCCAGACGCTCGGGGAATGGGTAGGGGGAATCCGAAAATTTGCTCGTGTCGGCGGTCATGTAGCCGCTCATCGGTCCCACAATCCATGTCCCGCCCGCACGGACCCATTGCTCCATGCGCGCTTGCAGGTCCTCGTCAATCGTTGTCAGGAACGGGGAGAAAACCACGCGGTAGCCGTCAAGCGCGTGCGGGGTGTCGATGATGTCCACATTGCAGTGCCGCAGAGGGGCGTAAAAGCACTCGTTCAGCACTTGGGTGTAGTGGAAATCCTTCAGCATCGGCGCGGAGTAGATGTTGTTCTGCGCCACGCTCGAGTAGTGAATGGCGATCTGCGAGCGGACGCGGCTGTGCTCCAAAAAGTCCGTGCACGAATCCAATTCCGAGGCAGTCCTTTGTACCTCCTCGCTCACCCGATAGGGTCTGCCCGCCGTGGAGATGAGCGCGCCGTGCGCCAGCTCGTGACCGTTCTGCGGCGTGCGGAAGAGCCAATAGAGGTTCTTTTCCGCGCCGTGCGCAATCGGCAGCCAGCTGTTGATGCGGCAGTTTCCCGCGGGACGGTAGCCGTTTTCGGCGAACTCGCTCCCGTTCCAGCCGACCTGCGTTTCGGTCACCCAGAAGGGGCGGTCGAGCGTGGCGCGGGCAAAATCGTAGTAAAAGGTCGTGAGCGGCAGGCGGGCGGCGGTGTCGTAGTGGTTGAACATGACCACGTCCATCGCGCGGTTCATGTCATAATAGGAAAGCGTGTTCATCGGCATCATGTCGGTGCCGACGGGGGCTTTGGTGTAGCGGTGCAGGATGTCCGCCTGCTCGCGGGCGTAATCGCAGATCTGCGCCTCCTGAAAACGCCGCCAGACCGTGCGCAGGGAGGGGTGCCGCCATTCATCGGGCAGGGGCGGCTCCACCTCGTCGAAGGAGGCATAGTCCAGCGACCACCGCGCCATACCCCAGCGGCGGTTCAGCTCCGCAACCGTGCCGTATTGTGCCTTCAGGTAGCTACGGAACGCCGCGCGGCAAAGCGGGCAGTAACAGCCCTCCCGATAGATGTAAAGCTCATTGTCTATCTGCCAGCCGACCACGGCGGGGTGGGACCCGAAGCGGCGCGCAAGGTGCTCGGTGACTTCGCGGTTCTTCTGCCGCATCAGCGGGGAGGTCTTGCAGGTGTGACAGCGGGAGGAGACCGCCTCGCGCACGCCTGCGGGGGACATCTGCCGCATTTCGGGGTATTTGTTCAGAAGTCGGCGCGGTGGGGTGCAGGTCGGGGTGCAGAGGATGACCGACAGCCCTGCCGCGTGCAGGCGGTCGACAATGCGCGCGAGCCAATCCAAGTCAAAATGCCCCTCGGTCGGCTCCATCCGCCCCCACGCGAATTCGCCGATGCGCAGCACGCGCAAGCCGTAGGCGCGGCACCGTTCGATATCCTGTTCGATTTCCTTTTCATCCCACAGCTCGGGATAGTAAGCGGCTCCAAGCTGAATCATTTTCTCGGGTTCTCCTTTGGGTACGCAGTTTTACGGTATGATAGCTTCCGTTTCCATCATTAAGATTATACCATGTGAGGCAGATGTTTGCAATGCAGGCATCTGCCTTTTTCTTGCACTATTCTGCTCTGCCCGTTTTTGCACGAAAGGGAGAAAAAGGGCGGGTTCCACGATTTCGGAGCGAGAGCAGAATAGTGCAAGAAGTGGGCATTTTCGGTCATTGACTTTCCTCCGCAATCTTGCTATACTATAGGTGAAAACGGGAAAAGCAGCGCTTGTTTTGGTTGGATTTGTGCAGAATTTCCGATTTTAAGGCACCACCGCGCAATTCCGATGGTGCAATTGCGAATTGCGCGGTGGTGCCTTTAGCAATCGGGGACCGAATCGGAAAAGCAGACGGAATGCGGGGCCGCGAGCGCGGAAAGGGGGAAAGCGTGGAGCGATTTACCATCAGTCCCGAGACGCGGAGAATGCTGACCGATTTCTATCGGGTAACGGGGATATCGGTTGGAATGTATCTTCCGGACGGCACGATGATTGATTCCTTTCCGTATGGCGCCGAGGATTTTTCCGACCTGACCTATTGCGAGAAATGCAAGCTGTGCTCCGAGAAATGGAGCGCGGAATGCGTGCGCTCGGACAAAGAGGCGCGGGAAATGACGCGCGTGAGCGGAGCCTCCTATGTATACGAATGCGCGAAGGGCTTCTTTGAGGCGGTGGTTCCCATCCGCAGTGGGGAGGACATGGTGCTCTACCTGATGATTGGGCAGGTGCGCTCGCCGCAGAGGACCGACGGGGACGGCGTGGCGCTGTTCTGCCGCTACGGTTGTGAGGAGCGGGAGGACTTTGACAAAACGATGGCGGAGCAGTCCTTCGGGCGGATGCGGCAGATGGAGCGCGAGACCTTTGAGGCGCACGTTCGGATGCTGGAGCTTTGCGCGCAGAAGATTGGAGCGGACGAATTCGTCCGACAGAGCCAGCGCTCGGTTCCGCTTGCCGTGATGCAGTATGTGGGGGTCAACCTCTACAATGACATCACCGTCGGGAGTGCGGCGGAAAGCCTGAATTACAGCGTGTCCTATCTCTCCCACACCATTGCGCGGGAGATGGGAACCACCTTTACCAGATACGTCAACGCCCGCCGAATCAGCGAGGCAAAGCGTCTGCTTCGGCTGACCGACATGAATGTGGAGAAGATTGCAACGCTCCTGCGGTACAGCAGTGTGACCTACTTTGTGCGGCAGTTCAAGCGGGAGGCGGGCATGACCTGCACGGAATACCGCGCCCTGCGCGGCACGGGGAAAAAGCAATCGTAGCAAAGGCAACTGCGGCTTTTGCCACGGAGCATATAAATGAAAAGGAGGAAAGCTATGCAAAACGGAAAAGCGGTTTGGCTTCGGGTGTTCTGTCTGCTTTGCGCGCTGACCCTGACGGCGGGGCTTCTGACAGCCTGCGGGAAGGGCAAGGGCAACGAGGGGACAACAACCGAGGAAAGGACCGAAGCGAACGGGACAACGGGGACAGAGGAGGAGACCGACGAGTGGGGTCAAAAGACCTATGACGACGTGGTGCCGAAGGACTTGGACTACGATGGCGCGACAGTTAACATTCTGATGCGACAGCTGGATGCAAGCGACCCGAGACGGTATGAGTGGTTTGTCGATTCGATTGAATCCGGTGATACCCTCAGCGAGAAAATCTGGTTCCGCAATCAGGATATTGAAGAGGAATTGGGGGTCAGGCTCAAATTCACGCAGAAGCCCGACAGCGAGATGAATGGCACCATCGCGCAAGCCGCGCTCGGCGGTGGGGACGAGGTGGACCTGATTTCGCACTATCACTACTATGCGACCTCTATGGAGACCATGAACTACTACAAGAACGTGATGCACCCTGACTTTACTTATCTGCATCTCTCCAATCCGTACTGGAATCAGAATTTTATCAAGTACGCCACCACGCAGGGGACCGATGCAAACGAGCGTCTGTTCGTTTTGAACGGGGACATGAATCTTTCCACCTTCATGACCACCTTCTGTATGTACTTCCAGAAGAACCTGTTGCAGGACCGTTGCAATATGAGCGATTCGGAGCTTTATCAGCTGACGCTGGACGGCAAGTGGACGATTGACACCCTGATTTCGCTGGTCAAGGACACCGCAACGCTTCAGGACGAGACGCACGATGTGGATGGGAATGTCTACGGCTTCACCTCGAACTATGAGGTCCACGCCTACGATGGCTTCCTTGCGGCGTTTGACATCGACCTGACGCAGGTCAGCGACAAGGGCAAGCATACGCTCCTGAACAGCACCGCACAGAGAAAGCTTCAGCTGGCGGCGGATAAATTGGTTACCTTCTACCGCTCGAACGATGTGTATCTGGTTGGAAAAAATCCAAACGACGTGTCCTTTGAAACTGAAAAGTACACCACGCCTGTGGCGGCATTCCGCCGGAACCGCTCGATCTTCTGCGTAGCGGGCATGGGAGACTATAAGCACCTCTCCGAGATGGAGACGGATTCTTGGGGACTGCTCCCGCTTCCGAAGTACGAGGAGTCGCAGACCGCCTACTATGCGGGCGTGCAGGATTCGCACAACACGGTTGCCGTGATGTACGGAAGCAACAAGAATTACGAAATGCTCAGCGCGGTTCTGGAGCTGTTTGCCTCCAAGAGCTACGCAAACGTCCGCCCCGAGCTGTTCAACCGTGTGATTAAGGGGCAGAAGCTACAGGATTCGCAGTCGGGCAAGGTGTTTGACCTCATCATGAGCTCCACCAGATGGGATTTCTCGGATATCTATCCCACGGCGGTACAGAATGTCCGCAATACGCTCTGGAGAGATGCGCTCAGAAACGCGGTCTACGGAAGCGGAGACGGCGCGGCATCGGTCATCAGCGCGATTTCCAAGAACAAGGACACGATGAACGATGCGCTTGAGACGCTGGACGGCTGGCTCTACACCCACTACAATTGAGCGATGCCGAAAAGAGGGTGAAGCCTTGAAACAAAGCGAACGCATGAAGCGGCTGTTGCTCGGACTGCTCGGCGCGGGGCTGTTCCTCACGGGCTGTGCGAGCGGCACAACGGGAAAGGACCCCGTAACGGGGAGCGAAACGGGCATGAAAACCAACACGGAGACCGAAAGGACCACCGAGGCGGCGACCACCCCGGGCGGGCAGGTGGATCGGGAGGACATCTTCAATTCCTACCGATTCAAGAACCCGTGGAAAACGGGGATTGAGGTTACGGGAGCAGACGGAAAGACCATCACGCTCCGTGAGGTGACCATCAACCTCGGAGGCAACGGGGAGCCGATTGAAATCTACCAGCTGACCGATATTCATTTCAACGCCATCTATGACGAGGGCGAGGACGAAATGACCAAGCTCTCGAAAAAGTGGTGGGGGAACGCGTTCCCCGACAACGAAACGATTCTTGCAACCTACAAGCGCTGTATGAACTACGCGGCGGAGCACGCGGACCGCATTGTGCTGACGGGGGACCTTGTCAATTACTATTCCCTTGCGAATTACAAGGTGATGGAGGATTACATCTTCCGTGCCGCCGAGACGGTGAACTCCGCGCTTGCGGGAAAGCTCCTGATGACCAGCGGAAACCACGATTGCACTTTCCCGAACGCGAAAAACGACCTCACGCGGTACGAAAGCTACCACAAAACCATGGAGGACCTCTACACGAAATACGGGGTCGACCTCGAATACACCTCACAGGTGATTGACGAGCGGGTGATGCTGGTTGTGCTGGACAACGCGAGTTGGTACGATGTCCGTTCGGCGCGGTTTACCGCGAACCAGCTGGCAAAGCTGGAGCGGGACATCACGCTGGCGCGCGAAAAGGGCTATGTGATGCTGCTGTTCGGGCACGTCCCGCTTCCCACCAAAAATTCGGCGGGGCACAGCTACTATGTCGACTACGATGCAAACGCCTACACCGACCCGACCTCAAAGGCGGTTTACGACCTGATTACCAACAGCGCGGATGTGGTGAAGGGCTACTTCACGGGGCACAACCACGGGGACGAGTATCTGGAAATCATCGCCAAAACGCCCGATGGCAAGCCCGCCTTCATCCCGCAGTACGTCCTGCGCGATATGAATCGGGAACAAGAAGCGGGAACGGGCGAGATGACCCGTATCATTCTGAAATAAGACGACAAGGGAAGAAACGACCATGAAAACCCTATTTACAGAGGTTCGGCTCGGGGAGCGCCTTCAGGCACCGTTCGATTTGGTCCACGCCACCGACACGCATCTTTCCTACGGGGACGCGCGCGATGGCGAGAAGAAAATCAAGCACGCAAAGGGGCGGACCGAGGTATTCGGAGGACAGCAGGAAATCCGGCTGACCTACGCGGAGGCAACCGCGCGGGCACTGAAGGCTCCGATTGTCCACACGGGCGACCTGATTGACTTTGTGTCGCAGGCGAATCTGGACCGCGCAAAGCGATTCTTTGACGAAAACGACGTGGCGCTGGTCACGGCGGGCAATCACGAATTCGCAATTTACGTTGGGGACGGCGAAAAGGAGAACGCGGACTACCGCAACCGAAGCCTTGCAACGGTGCAGTCGTATTTTCCGAACGACATCCGCTTTTACGCCCGCGAGATGGGCGGGGTGAAGCTGATTGGCATCGATGACGGCTACTACCGCTTTGAGGCGTGGCAGCTGGAGCGCCTGAAGCAGGAGGCGGCGGACGGCGCGCCGATTCTGCTGTTCCTGCACAATCCAATCTACACGCCCGAGCTTCACGAGGCGCTGACGCACGGCAACCCGACCTGCTCGTATCTGGTGGGCGTGCCGGAGGAGCTGACCCGCCGTTACCCGCCCGACCGCATGGAGCAGCAGGCTGCCGATGCGGTGACATTGGAGACGGTTGACTATATCAAGTCCTGCCCGCAAATCCGCGCGGTGTTCACAGGACATCTCCATTGCGACGCGGAGACCATGCTGACCGACACCCTGCCGCAGTACATCACAAGCATGACAACGGCGCGGGTGATACAGGTCAGATAAGCGACCCCAAATTCTACCGGTATCAATTAAAAAAGGGAGGATACAACCATGAAGAAACTGATTTCCGTTCTGCTGATTCTCGCAATGCTCGCGGCGATGATTCCCGCCACATTCGTAGCAACCTCGGCAGAACCCGCAACCTCGACACCTTCGGGAAACTGGACCGATGAGGGGAACTATGACCTTTCTTGGGGTAATGCGCTAATCAGCGCGACCGCGACTGACAAAACATTGACAGTGGGTAACACGTACTACTCCATTTATCATGATTATGCTTCGTCGTGGGATAAAGCCAATGTATTTACAATAGATTCCGCAAAAGATTTGGCGGGTCTGGCGTATCTCTCCAATAAGGCAACGGGTGATATTTTCAGGGGTGATATCTTCTATATCACAGCGGACCTCGACCTTAGCGCGCACTATTGGGTTCCGATTAGCCAAAACTCGAAATTCCGTGGCAGTCTTATCGGAAAACTGAATGGTGAGGACGGCGGTGTTGCAACCATTACGGGTATGACGATTCAAGCTACCTCGGGTTCCGTTGGACTGGTTGGCAAATTCGGCGGTGACTGGATCGAAAATCTGAAACTTGTAAATGCCAAGATTAGCGCAACAAAATTCACTGTGGGGAGCTTTGTCGGTTGGCAGGCTGGCAATGTTGGCAGTGGAGTGATGTATGGTAAACGGCAGGGTGGCTATCGCAACCTGTATGCAGATACAGACATCGTGTTGACCTCGGGTGCGAGTGGCGACCAGTATGATGACGTCGGCGGTATTGTTGGTATCATCAACGATTGCAACACCGGCAACCTCCCGCCTATTATAACCAAGTGTGTCTTTACCGGAACGATTAGCGCGCCGTATGGGGATAATATTGGCGGCATTATCGGCTTGAGCCAGTACACTGGACAACTTGCTCCCGTGATTTCGGATTGCGTGGTTATTTCGGAAAAGCTGGAATTCGGTAAGGATTATATTAACGTAGAACACAACACGGGGCTTGGCGGTATTGCGGGTAATCTGTACTCCAACTCCGTGGGAGCGGAGCTGGATATTTCCACCGTAACGAATTGCTATGTAGCTGCTAAGATAGTGACTTTGGATGCTGACAATACAAGTAAACAGACGAATGTCGGTGGCATTGTCGGCGCAAGTTGCAGACAGGGCAAAACCTATACCAACTGCCAGTTTGACGGTATTATCGTGGGCGCGGCTACCTACCGCCGCACTGCGGGTATCCTCGGCAGAAGTTTGGTAAATACAACCTTTACAAATTGTGTGGTCAGCGGTATTGCGCTTGGCATGGACGAGAGCGGCAACCTGAACGCGTCCAGAGTGGGCGGAACAGGAGATGCTCCGACCGTAAACAATGTCTACACTTCTGCGAAAATGTCCTACTGCTGGAACAACAACATGGCAAACCAGATCGCCGCCGACACCGACCTTTCCGAGCTGCTTGCTCAGAAGGACACGGACGGCAACGCAATCTGGACCAAAGTAGAAGGCTCGCTTTACCCGATTCTTACAATCGCAAAGGACTACCTGAACGACGATAACAAGCATCTGTCGGTCGTGATGAGCGGCGCGGATTTCTCGTGGTTCAATCCCTCCGACACGGGTCGCACCAAGACCGTGACCAACGAGCGCGAGCTGTGGGCGCTGGAAAAGCTGTTGACCGCCGCAGGTTCGGCAAAGCAGTCCGACTTCCTGACCCTGCAAAAGATTAACGTCAAGAACGTGCTGGTCCCGATGCTGGATGACCTGTCCAACGACATGAAAGCCGCGCTCCTTGCTAAGACGGCGGCAACGACCGACACCGCGCAGGTGGTCAAGGTTTACGCGCAGACGAGCAAGGCGGCAACCGAGGACAGCAACAGCTACGCGGTCCGCTTTGTTGCCAAAATCAACGGCAACGGGTGGACGGGCGCAGGCTTCGATTTGCTGGTCAGCTACACCACCGCTGACGGCGTGAAGATGACCTCCAAGCTGACCGAGCAGGCAGTCAAGGTCTGCTACGAGAGCATTTCGGCGGGTGACGACAGCAAGACCGCACCCGAGGGGCATTACTTCATCGTGTTCGTTCTGGACAATATCCCCGCTTCCAACGGGAACATGACCTTCACCGTTGCCGCCTACGTAAACGGCACGGACGGCACGGTTTACGGAGACGCGGGTGTCATCACGTTTGACACGAACGGCGCAGTCGTCGCAGATTGAGAAAGGGAGGAGAAAACGATGAAAAACGGATATCAGACCCCTGCTTTTTGGATGATGGGACTTGCGGAGGAGGACATCCTCACGCTCTCCACGCAGAATTCCGCGAGCGACGCGGAGGTTGACAAGCTGGAATATATCAACATCAAGTGGTAAAAGCGGAAACGGACGGAGCGCTTCGGCACTCCGTCCGTTTTTGCACCTGCCCCGAGCAGAAAACTACAACAAACAGCATTTCCGACCATTGATTTTTCCGCCGCAGATTGCTATACTATAGGCGATAACGAAACGGTTTTTCGGTTTTCGATTTTTGCAAACCGAATGCCGTCCGCCCTCATCCGTCGCCTGCGGCGACACCTTCCCCCTCGAAGGGGAAGGCTATTGTGCGTGGCTCTTTCGTTTTTGCTGTGACATATAGATATCTAAACGCCGAAAGCACTCTTTTTGAAATTTTGCAGGACTTATGTAAGCCTTCCCCTTTGAGGGGAAAGGTGGCGCCGCAGGCGACGAATGAGGGCGAATTACAATAACCCGAGAGGAGAACAAAATGCTTTTGACAAAAGAGGAATGGCTGGCTCCCTTGCGCAAGTCCGTCAGCGAGCGGGATGCCTGCCTGTTGGATGCCGCCTATGAGGTCCTGAAGGGGAACACCATCCGCGAGAAAAACACGCCGTGGGGCGATGTCCCCGTCATTTCGCCGTGGTCGGGACCCTGCGCGGGCATCTGGAACTGGGATTCCGCATTCCATGCGATGGCGGTCTCGCGCTATGACACGGCGCTTGCGAAAAGCTGTATCGATGCGTTTATCAATTTTCAGCTTCCCACGGGGATGTTCCCCGATGTAATCCATGTTGACGGCAGAATCTGCGACAACTACGGCAAGCCGCCCGTGCTCCCGTGGGCAACGATGATTGTCTATTACCGTGACGGTGACCGCGCCTTCCTGCGGCGGTGCTATGACCGCTATGTGCGGAACGCGGCATTCTGGGAGGAGAACCGCCGGGACCGCGGGCTGTTCTTCTATTCCGCGCAACAGCACCCCGAGGCGGAGAACTACCTCCACCCGCGCTGGGAATCGGGCTGGGACAACTCCCCGCGCTGGGACGAATTCCCGATTCCCGACCTTTGGGCAATCGACCTCAACTGCTACATGGTGCTGTTCTACCGCGCCATGTCGGAGGCGGCGGAGCTACTGGGGGAGGAAAAGGGCATTTGGCTCGACAAGGCGGCGGCACTCGCCGAGCGGATGGAAGCGGAGCTGTTTGACCCCGCGCAGGGTGCTTATGCCGACCGCAACCGCAAAAACGGCAAATTCGTCACGGTCCTGTCACCCGCCTCGTTCATGCCGCTATACATCGGGACCGCTTCGCGCGAGCGTGCCGAAGCAATGGCGCGCCTTGCCGCCGACCCGAAGAAATTCTACCCGGGGATGCCGACCGTAACCTACGATTGCCCCGCGTACTCCACCGACTATTGGCGCGGGCAGACATGGCTGAACGTGGCGTTCTTCGCCTATAAAGGGTTGTACGATTACGGCTTCACGAAGGTCGCGGAGGAGATACGGGAATTTATCCTGTCGATGGTCTATGACGGACTGTCGCGCGGCATTTCGGAAAACTACGATTCGATTGCGCGCCGCGGACGGTTCAATAATTCCTTCTCATGGAGCGCCGCATTCGTGATGGAGTTTATTCTCGAGCGGTAAAAAACGCCTTGCCTGTGTTTGATTACAGGCAAGGCGTTTTGTCTTGGTGGAAAGTTTTCGCCCGCCTTTTTCAAAAGGCGGCGCAGGTCGAGGGCGCGTAGCCCTCGTCGCGCTCCGCAGAGCGCGAAATTCTTCTTTTACGGCGCTTTCTTTTTTGCAAAGCTTTTTTCTTTGCGCCTACATGGTCAAAGAAAAAAGCGTGAAACAAGGTTGCACTTTTTTGGGGGAAATAATTACCTTGCCTGCATTTGATTACAGGCAAGGCGTTTTGTGTTATCGTATTACGACATTTCCGCCGCCATGCGGCAGAAGCGGGTGGCGGGCTGGGCCTCGCCGTCCACCTGAATCGGGACGGGCTCGGTGTAGCAGACCTCAATCCGATTGCCGCACAGGACCGTGACGTTGTTCCGATACTTTTCCGCCCGTCCGTCGGCGAGCGCACGGAGGATGCGCACGGCGCGCCATCTGCCCGCGTCATGCAGAATCATGACCGAAATCCGACGGTCGGCGCAAAGGCGGTTCTGTCTCGGGGTCGGCATAATGCCGCCGCAGAATTTGCCCTGCGTTGCGGGGACAAGCCAGACCTTGCGATAGGCGTGCGGAACGCCGTCCACGGTTACGGTGATATCGGTCGGACGGCTGGGGAGCCGCGGGAGCCTGCCTCTGCCGACCGAGCCGCCAACGGAGCCGGAGGAACTGCCGACGAAGTTGCTGACCCCGTTGAGGACGCGCAGGGAGCCGCGCTCGGTCTGCACGGTGGGCAGGTTCCGCAGGTAGCGGTTGATGCGCACGGGCGGATCGCCCGACTGCCGCCCGATGTCGTGCCAGAAGTCGTTATGCTGTCCCGTGGGGTAGTAGTAGATATCGTGGCGGAGCGGCTTGGCCCCAATGCCGTTGATGAAGTGCGCGAGGGTGCCGTCACCGCCCGCAATCAGGACCGCGTCCTGCGGCGCGATTTTTGCGAGAAAGGAGGAGTAGCTATCGATTTCGGTGATGTCGTAAAAGCGCATTTCGCAATCCTGCAACACGTCGGGCAGGTGCATGGCGCGCTCGGTCCCGTTGCCGCCTCCTGCCAATGGGTTGTAAAGGATGCGGTACTGTTTCATTTTTGGGCGGTCTCCGTTCCGGTGGGCTTTTTCTTGCCGTGACCGAACAGGTTGAACTTCGATTCCGTTCCCTCAACGAGCCGCCCGATGTTCGCTTTATGCCGCCAGATCAGCAACAGAACCGACACGGCGCAGATGGGCAGGACCGCCGCATGGGAGGTTCCGAGAAAGCCCAGCGCAATGACAAACGCGATGCCCGCGCTGATGGATGCGAGCGACATGAATTTGACGGTGAACAGCAGGAGCAGGAACACGCCGACGGCGATCAGTCCCGCGCGCCAGTCCACAAACCAGATGGACGCGAGCCACACCATAACGGTCTTACCGCCCTTGAAGCGGTACCAGACGGGGTAGGCGTGTCCGAGCATGGCGAACAGTGCGCCATAGGCGGCTCCGAGCTGGAAGTTGCCCCACGCGTAGCGGACGAGGTATCCCGCAAACACGCAGGCGAGGATGCCTTTGCAGAGGTCGAGCAGAAAGACGAGCCACGCGAATTTCCACCCGTAGACGCGCTTGAAGTTGGTGAACCCCGGATTCTTACTCCCCTGTGTGCGGATGTCCTGCCGATAAATCATTTTCGACAGCAGGATTGCGGGATTCACCCCCGCGACAAGGTAGGGGACGATTGCCGAAAGTACAAATGCTAAGATTTTCATGTGTGTTCCTTTCTAAAGAGATAAGACCTCGGGGCTTTGCCCCGAACCCTACTCAGGGGACTTCTTAAGGAGAAGTCCCCTAAGAACCTTCAAGACCTTCAACTAATTTGGATTTTTGATTTGGTCTTTACGCTGTACAGATTTTGAGTGTAGCCGCATTCCGTGCTACGAATTCCGGCTGCTCCCGCGCCCAATCCCGTCCAGCGGGATTGGGACGGCTGACGCCTCGCTCCCGCTACCGGATAGAAATGGTAGGGAAGTTACATTTGAATAAGGCGGAACGACACGCGGGTCGTTCCCTACGGATTACGACCCTGCAAAGTGCGTAATCTATCAAAGGTTAGAGGTTGTAGGGAACGACCCATGTGTCGTTCCGCTTCGGTTGAATGTTACTTGCTGACTTGCAATAGAATGCCTTACACGGGTGCCGAGATTCCGCCTGCTGGCGCCCCTTCGGGG
>ERZ808252.1577-NODE-1577-length-16202-cov-3.883570_pt1 | contig 16202 bp, 13 predicted proteins | sample MGYA00521242_ERZ808252 | MGnify/ENA primary metagenome ERZ808252 (study PRJEB31516, sample SAMN03275581) | gut metagenome | biome: mammalia-associated habitat; material: feces | host: Papio cynocephalus | place: Kenya | collected 2012-08-07 ...
CATCGACGAGGCCTGCGCGATGATAAGGACCGAGATGGACTCGATGCCGACCGAGCTCGACGTCATCAACCGCAAGATCATCCAGATGCAGATCGAAGAGGCGGCGCTGAAAAACGAGGACGACGAGCTTTCCAAGGCCCGCCTGGCTGAACTGCAAAAGGAACTCGCCGAAAATCGCGAGAGCTTTAAGACCATGAAGGCCCAGTGGGAAAACGAAAAGAAGGCCATCGGTCAGGTCCAGCAGCTGCGCGAGAAGATCGAACAGCTGAACCGCGACATTGAGCTGGCCGAAAAGAACGGCGAATACGAGAAGGCCGCAAAGCTCAAATACGGCGATCTGCCGGAGCTCAAAAAGCAGCTCGAGCAGGACGAAAAGCAGACGCAGAACGCCAAGGGCTCGAATCTTCTGCGCAACAAGGTCACAGAAGAGGAGATCGCAAAGATCATCGAGCGCTGGACCGGCATTCCGGTGTCGCGGCTGATGGAGTCAGAGCGCGAGAAGCTGCTGCACCTGGAAGATACGCTTCATAAGCGCGTCATCGGGCAGGACGAGGCTGTGCGCGTGGTGGCCGAGGCCATCCAGAGAAGCAGAGCCGGCATTCAGGACCCGAGCCGTCCGCTGGGCTCGTTCCTCTTCCTTGGCCCGACGGGCGTCGGCAAAACGGAGCTGGCCAAAACGCTGGCCGCGGCGCTCTTTGACGATGAAAAGAACCTCATTCGTATCGATATGTCGGAGTACATGGAGAAATTCTCCGTGTCGCGTCTGATTGGCGCGCCTCCCGGATACGTGGGTTATGAAGAAGGCGGCCAGCTGACCGAGGCCGTGCGCCGCAGACCCTATTCCGTCGTCCTCTTTGACGAAATTGAAAAGGCGCATCCGGACGTGTTTAACGTCCTTCTGCAGGTCCTCGACGACGGCAGAATTACCGATTCTCAGGGCAGGACCGTGGACTTCAAGAACACGATCATCATTCTGACCTCGAACCTCGGCAGCCAGATCCTGCTCGACGGCATCGGACCCGACGGCGAAATTACGCAGGAGGCCAAAGATCAGGTCGACGCACTTCTGCACCACACCTTCCGCCCGGAGTTTTTGAACCGTCTGGACGAGATCGTCTTCTATAAGCCGCTGACGAAAGAGAACATCACAGGCATCATTGACCTGCAAATCGATTCTCTCAACAAGCGCCTTGCCGACAAGCAGCTGCGCTGCGAGCTCACGGATAGAGCCAAGCAGCTCATCATCGACACGTCTTACGATCCGCAGTTTGGCGCAAGACCCCTGCGCCGGTATATCCAGCACACGGTCGAAACGCTCATCGCGAAGAAGATCCTGGCCGGCAGCATCCTTCCCGGCGAGACCATCACCGTTGACGTGGAAAATGGAGACCTTGTCATCCGGTAATTTCCTCTTACCCTTCCAAAACGCCGCCGCACGAAGCCGTGCGGCGGCGTTTTTGCGCGCTTTCGGAAGAAAACCATTGAGAACGCTTTCCTGCTATGGTAAAATCAACGCAGAAACGACAAACTGCGGCGCACTGCGGCGGGAGGGAGTTTGTATGGCCGGAAGATTTTCAAAGAAGAAACAGGGGAGCTCGGGCGCGGTGCTGGGCGGCGTGCTGATCGTTTTGCTGCTGGCGGCGCTGTTTTTCGGCTTCCGCTGGGTTTGGACGGCGGCAAGGAACGTGGGTGCGGAAAATGCGCAAGCCTCGCCGAAGGACGCGGTGCAGGACGCCGCTTTGCCGGAACCCGCAGCATCTGAGACGATACCGGAAGAACCGGCCCCGGAAGAAACGCAGGAGCTCGAAACAGAGCCGGAACCCGAGCCTTCCCGCGTGAGGCTCATGGCAGTGGGGGACAATCTGATCCACAACACGGTCTACTGGTCGGCAGAGCTGCCGGAGGGCGGGTACGATTTTTCACCGTTTTACGCGGCCATTGCGCCGGTCGCGCAGGAGTATGACATCGCCTGCATCAATCAGGAGACGATCCTGGTCACGGATCCCGCGCTTTACGACAATTATCCGAGCTTCGGCTCTCCGGTGCACGTGGCGGACGCGCTGGTGAAGGCGGGCTTTCGCGTGGTGACGGGTGCGACGAACCACTGCTTTGACAAGGGAGAGACCGGAATATTGGACCCCTGCCGCTACTGGCGGGAGGTCTACCCCGGCGTGACGCTTCTGGGCATCCACGACTCGGAAGAGGACGCGCAGAAGCTTCGCGTGGTCGAGAAAAACGGCATCCGCATCGCGATGCTCAACTACACCTACGGCCTCAACGGCGGCCTGCCGGCGAAGAGCTGGATGGTCGACCGGTTCGTGAGCTTCGACGCGGTGCGAGACGATCTGGCGCGGGCAAACGAAGCGGCCGATTTTGTCATCGTCTTTGCCCACTGGGGAGAAGAGGGGACGTTTTCGCCCAACGAGTACGAAAAAACGTGGGCGCAGGTGCTGGCCGACGGCGGCGCGGACTTGATCATCGGCGGCCATCCGCACGTGGTGCAGCCCGCGCGGGTCATCATGGCAGAGGGCGGAAGAGAAGTGCCGGTATTTTACTCGCTCGGAAATTTCCTGTCCCACCAGACAAGTCCTGAGAATATGCTCGGCGGCATGGCAAGCGTCACGATCTGCAAGGACGAAGCGGGCGCTTATGTCGAGGACTACGATCTTTTGCCGACGGTGAACCTCATCACGAAAAACCCGGACACGGGCTGGTATCATTACTTACCGATGCTTTTATCGGACTACACGCCGGAGCTTGCGTCTACGCACCACATTGCGGGCTGCTCGGTAGAACAAATGCAGACGCTCTTTGACAAGATCGTCTCCGGCACGGCCGGGTAGCAAAGAAAAACCCCGAAACGGAAAGTGACGTAGGGCAGTTTTCCATGCGCCAGAGGATGGTAGCAAGTGTGGCGCGGGTCAAACCGTCATTCGGACTGAATTTTCCCTCGCCGGTGCCGTCCATCCGGCCGCGTGCTGTGACGGTCTGCACGGCGCAGACCGGCACTGCCAATAAAATTGCAGCCAGCAGCATGGCTAAAACTCTATTCAGGATTCGTTTCATCGTCTATGTCTTCTTTCTTTGCTTCCTCTCGGCGCGACCGCTTCGCGTCAATCAGCTCGTAGATTTCCTTTGAACTGACGCCCTTGAGCGCCGCCGTGTTTTCTTCCAGTGTCCCACCAAACACGTCCGTGTACGCGCGGATGGCGCGCAGGCGGCTTTCCGGGAGCGTGTGCTCGGATTGCTGTTCATCCTTTTTGCTCGGCTTTGGACGTTCGGTTTCTTCCGGCTGCTCTTGCGTCGGAACGTCCGTTGTATCCGTGGTTTGCACGGACTGTTCCGGTTCCTGTTCCGGGGCTGCTTCCTCCGATGGTTCTGCCGCTGGAGAATTGCAGATCGGCAACGTCAATCAGAACCTCCATGCAGCTGTCCGGATGTTCGCGGATGAACTGATATGCCTGCTGGTTCTGCTCCAGCGGGAAGTGACGGGTCATCAGCGGCTCCAAACGGTAACGGCCTTCTGCCATCATTTGCACGGCCTCGCGGAAGTTTTCTTCTGTATACATGAGAACACCGTTGACGCGCAGCTGCTTTTCCTGAATGGCAAGAACATTGACGCGGGGCGGCTCGGCATAAACACCGACAACGATGATTTCGGCGCATTTTCGAGAAACAGCAATCGCCTGATTGAGCGTCGTGCCAATGCCAACACATTCCAGAATTGCATCACGGACCATATTCTCCGAAGCTTTCGGTGACAGCCTCCTGTAAATCCTGCGTCTAGGGTGTATTCTTCCAACTCCCAATGTGACCGGCAGCGAGGCTTTTTTGCGCTGAGCAAGACATTTTTTCGCAGGAATACTGACGTATTTCAAGGAAAAATGACGCTGACGGAGCGTGAAAAGGCCCGCTGGCCGGGTGCGTTGGGGGTTGGAAGAATACACCCTAGCTCTGCCAACCGGCCGTGACGCCGGAGCCCGCGTCGCTGTAGATAAGGCGCATCTCGCTTCCGGCGGGCAGAATGGCCGCGGCCTGCGCCGGCGGAAGAACGGAAAGCGTCTGCGTGGTAAGCGTGTAGGTTTTGAGCAGCAGCGACGCCTGCGTGACAGACGTGCCCGAGAAGCGGACCTGCGCCGCGTGGCCGCCGGAGAGCACGAGCGGAATGCCGCCGAGGCAGTAGTCGAACGTACACACCGCGTCCGCGCCGTCCTGCCGGAATTCGGTCAGATACAGCCTTGCGTCAGCCAGCGCGCCGGCGGACATCGTCGAGAGCAAACCTCTGGCGCGCTCGACGAGCTCGGCCGGATCTGTTGACTGGGCCTGAAAGCGCGAGGCCGCGCCGTCCGACCGGAGCTCCAGCCGTCCGGAGACCTCGACGGAAAGCGCGTAGCCGGTCTCTGTATAGGTGGTGTTTCCGGCGTCGTCGGTGTAGCGGGCGTCGCCGTAGGGGTTAAAGCCGAGCGTGGAGGCAAGCGTGTCTGAAAACCGCGCGTCACAGGGATTGGCGGTCTGTACCTCGTGGATGGCCGGCGTCGTGCCCGGCAGCAGGCTCAGGGGCTGCACCTCCGAAAAATATCCCGCAGACGATTCAAAGGCAAAGAAGCTGCCGTCCGGCGTACAGCTTTGCAGCAGCTGCTCGAGCTCTTCGGCGGGTATCTGCGTCCGGCAGGAGAAAAGCTCGTCTCCCACCAGATACAGCGTCACGCCCGCGTCCTCGCTTGCAAGAATGAACCATTTTGCAGACTCGGTAAGATCCGATTCCACGTGCAGCCACGACGCGGCGAGGCCGGACGGAATCTGCCCCGGATAGCAGAATGCGACCGAGGTTTTCCCGAGCGCGGCCTGCACGCGAAGGGCCGTGGTGCGCACGGGGTCTTCCGCGGTCTCGAGCGCCTGGCCGAGTGCAGCGCCAAACTGCTCAAAGGCGGCGTCCAGCGCGGAAAAATCATATTGAAAGCTCGTCCGTCCGGCGGGGTTCCGCACGGAAACGGCGATGGGCTGGGCCGCTCCCGTGACGCTTCCGGTGTCTGCCATCGGGGTATCGAGAAGTTCTCCCTGTGAAAGGCCCATCACGGAGGCAAACGGCCGCACGAGCGCGGCAAGCCACGGCGTATCCGTCACGGTCTTCGCCGGAAGGGCCAAGATCGTCAGCACCGCCAGCGTCAGGGCCAGAAGGACCAGCAGCACGTCTTTTCCGAGCTCCAGCCATTTTTTTCTGCGCATGGTCTGCCTCCTTTCCAGTGAATTTCTGTTTTTCGTTACTTTTCGGGCGGGGCGGCGGGAAGCGTGATGCGCACGTCGGTGCCCTCGCCGTAGACCGAGTCGATCTTAATTTCGCCCTTGTGCTGCGAGAGGATTTCCCGGGCAATGGAAAGGCCCAGGCCCGTGCCGCCGGACTCGCGCGATCTTGCCTTGTCGACGCGGTAGAACCGCTCAAACAGCCGCGGCAGGTCCTTTTCGGGGATGCCGATGCCGTTATCGGTGACGCGGACGAAGACGGACTTGCCGCTACTTCCTGCGTAAATTTCAATTTTGCCGCCGTCGGGGGTGTATTTGATGGCGTTCGAGACGATGTTCATGACCACCTGCTCGATGCGTTCGCGGTCGCCCAACACGTCGGGGATGTTATCCTCGCAGTGGAAGGTGATCGTGTGGTGGTGGTTCTGCTCGGCATTGAGCCGCGCGGCCTCGTAGACATTGGAGATGGCCTTGGCAAACGAGAAGCGCGAAATGTTCATCTCCATCTTGCCGTAGTCGATCTTGCTGAGCGTGAGAAGGTCCTGCACGATGCGGGTCATCCGGTCGGCTTCATTGATGATGACGCCCATGAAATTGTCGTGAAGCTCCCGCGGCAGCTCGTCTCCGGCTGAGACGATGGTCTCGGCGTAGGATTTGATGTTGGTCAGCGGCGTTCTTAATTCATGCGACACGTTCGCGACAAACTCGCGCCGCGACTGCTCGCTCTTTCGCTGCTCGGTCACATCGTGGATGACGACGAGCGCGCCGCCCTGGCTCTGGCTGGACGAAAACGGCGCCATGAACAGCTCCAGCTCGCGGTCTCCGGCGGTCTTCTGCGCCTCTAAATACTGCGGGCGCTTCAGGGTCAGCAGCGTGTCGAGCTCTGCCTGGTCGGAAAAAAGCTCGTCAAATGTCGTTGTGGGGTCGAGGGGACGCGCCAGCATCTGCGTGGCTGCGGGGTTGCAGTGGATGAGGTTTCCGGCGGCCGAGAAGGCGACGACGCCGTCTGTCATGTGCAAAAACAGCGTCGAGAGCTTGTTGCGCTCGTTTTCGGCCTCGGAAATGGTGTCCTGCAAAACCTTTGCCATGTGGTTGAAGTTCCGTGTCAGAACGCCGATCTCATCTTGCCCCTCGACCTCGATGCGCTGGGAAAAATCGCCCGCGGCGACCTGCTGGGTGCCGAGCGTCAGCGCACGGATGGGTGTAATGAGGATCTGCGCCAAAAGGAACGACAAGACCACGCAGATCACAAGGCCGAGGCCCAGGGCGCTCAGGATGATCGAAAAGAGCTCTCCCGTCAGCGCGTCGACCGTGGCGCGGCTGTCTAAAATATAGACGATATATGTGCCCTCCTGCGACACGATCGGCACGGCCAGGTCCATGAAGCTGCTCGTGATCGAGCCCTCCTGTCCGACCTCTCCGTTCATCGCGGTCAGAAGATTTTCGGTCATTGAGACCTCGGTCTGCTGGTTGGAGCTGGCGAGGACGTTTCCGGTCTCATCTAAAATGTAGACGTTTCTCGTCGCAATATCGATGCCGAGCCCGGCCTGCGCCATCAGAAGCTCTTTCATGCGCTCGGGTGCGCCCGACTCCTGCTCAGGGAGCTCTTGCAGCTGGCCGATGAACTCGGGCGAGAAGGTCTTCTCCATCTGCTCGTAGAACTGGGAAATATAGAAGTTGCCGACGCCGTTGATCAAAAACGCGCCGATCACACACATCAGAGCCAGAATCAGAATGACCATGATCATGACCAGCTTCGTGCGCAGAGACCGCATCGCCCCGCCCTCCTTTCAAACACTCTTTTTCTGCCGCATCGGTTTCGGAAAAGGCCTGCCTTTCCCGAAGCGCCTATGGCGCAAAGTAATAGCCCGCGCCGCGCTTTGTCAAAATGTACTGCGGCTTGCCGGGATCGTCTTCGATCTTCTCGCGCAGACGGCGGACGGTGACGTCCACGGTGCGCATATCGCCGAAGTAATCATAGTTCCAGACCTTCTGCATGAGATCCTCGCGCGTGAAGACCTTGCCGCGTTCGCGCATCAGGTGCAGCAGAAGATCGTATTCCTTCTGCGTGAGGTCGACCGGCTGGCTGGCTTTCGTGACAGAGAACGTCGACGGCTCGATGACAAGCTCTCCTGCTTTTAAGAGCGTTCCGACGGAGGCTCTGGCGTTTAAGTCCAGACTGCGTCTTCGGATGTTCGCGCGCACACGCGCCATGAGTTCGCGCATGGAAAAGGGCTTTGTCATATAATCGTCTGCCCCGGCTTCCAGCCCGAAGACCTTGTCCGTCTCTTCTTCCCGCGCGGTGAGCATGATGATGGGAACGGTGCTTCCTGCATCGCGCAGCGCCTTGCAGATATCAAAGCCGTTCATTCTGGGGAGCATCACGTCGAGCAAAATGAGGTCGGGATCCTTCGTCCGGGCCAGCTCCAGACCGAGCTCGCCGTCGAGCGCCTCGAGCGTGTCATAGCCCTCGCGCTTGAGATTGAATTTCAGAATTTCGACAATTGCCCGCTCGTCTTCTACGATCAGGATGCACTTTTTTTCTTCCATGGAGCAGTTCCTCCTTTACAATACGCGCCGCAGCGCCTTGGGATAGTGATTTTTGAGCACGCGTCCGTCGCCCTTTGCCCAGCCGAGGCTGGCCCCGTCCACGCAGACGAGCGTCCAGCCCTGTTTGTCACACGGCAGAACGTTTCCGGCCAGATACTGCCGGATTTCTTCGCTGCTTTCGGGGTATGACGCGATATTGGAAGCCTCCTTCAGCCACAGCGCCCACGCATGGGCCGGGCCAAAGCGGTTTTTGAGCACTTCGCCGAGCTCGAGTCCCGCGCGAAGCACGCGAAGACCCTTGAGGCTCGGAAGCTCCTGCGGGGCAAGGTAGACATTCTGTCCGAACAGGACGATCTTCCCCTCCGGAAGCGCGGCCTTTGTCTCGCGGCAGAACTCCAGAAGCTCCTTCGGGTTTTTCTGCGCGGGCTCTAAGGTAAGCGCCGCGCCCGGTTCGTCTCCCGCTTTATGGAGCACGGCGCAGTAGTGGCCTTCGCCGCGCAATTTGTGCGGCCAGAGCCGGAACGTATCTTCCAAGCCCGGCGCGGGAGCGTCTATCCAATCGCATCTTCCGGGGCTGAACCAGGGCGCGTCGATTTTTTTCACAGAAAAGTCCGGATGCGTGTGCAAAAACGCGCGCACGCTCCCCTCATTTTCCTCGGGCGAAAACGTGCAGGTGGAGTACACGAGCCTGCCGCCGGGACGAAGCATTCTGCTTGCTGAATGCAGAATTTCCGCCTGCCGCCGGGCGCACATGAGGATCGTTTCCTCCGACCAGTCGGTCACGGCGGCCTCTTCCTTTCGGAACATTCCCTCGCCGGAGCACGGCGCGTCGACAAGAATTTTGTCAAAATAGCCCTCGAAGCGCTCTTCCAGCCTTTGCGGGTGCTCGTTTAGGACAAGCGCGTTGGAAATACCGAGGCGCTCGATGTTCGAGGCCAGAATTTTCGCGCGTTTGGGGTTGATCTCATTGCAGACAAGTAACCCGCGGCCCTTCATATATCCGGCGATCTGCGTGGATTTCCCGCCCGGCGCGGCGCACAGGTCCAAAACGCGTTCTCCGGGCCTTGCGTCCAATAACGCCGCCGGGGCCATCGCGCTGGCCTCCTGCAAATAGTAAAGTCCCGCCTCGTGATACGCGGATCTTCCGGGCCTTGTTTCAGGGTCATAATAGAACCCGCTCGGCTCCCACGGCACGGGCGTCAAGCCGAACTGCGACAGGTTCGGGACAGCTTCGGTTTTCAGGGGATTGATGCGCAGGGCCACGGCGCGGGGCCGGCTGAAGCTCTCGGCAAACGCGTCATATTCTTCGCCAAGCAGCCGCTTCATCCGCAAAACGAATGCCTCCGGGATCATATGCGCCGCCCCCTCTCCGTAAAAGTCGATACAGGTTTATTATACTGCATCGCAGGCAAAATGGGAAGAGCCGGTTTGCACAGGCTGTGCAAAAAATGAGCTCCCACGGATTTGTGGGAGCCCATGCAGAGTTTCAACTTAGATGGTGATACCGGCCAGATCCAGGATCGCGGGGACGTTCTTCTCCGCGCCGATGGCCATGATGTGCACGCCGTCACAGAGGTGTTCTTCCTTGATCTTCGCGATCATTTCTGCGGCCATCTCCATGCCGAGCTTCATGGGAAGCCCCTTGACGCCCTTGGCCTTGCCCTCTTCGGCGGCGGCTGCCAGACGGTCGATCATCTCCTGCGGCACGGCAATACCGGGGACGTTTTCGTTCATGTACTTTGCCATGCCCGCGGACTTAAGAGGAATGATGCCGGCCATGACGTGGGTCTTGATGCCCGCGGCGTCGACCTGCTCCAAAAAGCGCTTGAACGCATCGAGATCAAAAATGCCCTGCGTCTGCACAAAGCTTGCGCCGGCCTCGACTTTCTGGCGAAGCTTGTTGATCTGCAGGAAAATGGGGTCATAGACCGGGGTCACGGACGCGCCCTTGCAGAGCTTCGGCGCCCCGCCTGCAAGCTCATTGCCGCCGCAGTCGCAGTTCGTTTCTTCCATCTTCGAGAGCATATGCAAAATGCCGACGGAGTCCAGATCGTAGACGGGCTTTGCGTCCTTGCAGTCACCCACGACCGGATGGTCGCCGGTGAGCGCCAAAACCGTGTCAATGCCGAAGCTGGCCGCAGACAAAACGTCCGCCAGGATGGCCATGCGGTTGCGGTCGCGGCCGGTCATCTGCAAAATGGGCTCGACGCCCGCGTTTTTGAGCGCGATGCAAAGCCCGAGCGAAGACGCCTTCAGGGATGCCGACTGCATATCCGTGACGTTCACAGCGTGGACCTTCGGGGCAAGGAGCTTGCCCGTCTCTAACTGTTCGGTGAAATCATAGCCCTTCGGCGGGGCCATTTCGGCGGTCACGCCGAATGCTCCGGCTTCGAGTGCCTGCTGTAATCTGCTCATGCCTTCTTCCCCCTCTGGTTGATCGTTCTGGGATACGCGACCTTTTCATAGCCCTTGTCCGGTCGGGTGATGGTGAGCTTGTCGAGCTGGCCGAGCTGCTCGAGGCGCTTGTAGATCTGGATCCATGCGCAGTCGTTTTCGGGGTTGACCTCGCACTTTCCGTTCTTCTGGCCGCCGCAGGGGCCGTTGACAAGGCTCTTGGCGCACTGGGTGATGGGACAGATCGCGCCCGTCGTTCCGAGCACGCAGTCTCCGCACATTTTGCAGGCTTCCTCCCAGATGCCCACGCGTGCGACCTCGCCGAGGAACATGGTGTTGTTGGCGGGATAGACGGGGATGCCGGTGCAGTTTTTCGCGATGGTCTGCACGCCGTCGCCGCAGGACATACACACGATGCACTCGGGCGCGGCGGTAGAGATCGCCTTGCACTTGGCACGGACGCCGAGCTTCATGCAGCACGCGTCTGCTACGTCGGTAAAAACGACGGTCTTGCCCGCTTCCTCAAGCGTCTTCTTCATCGCTTCGACTTCCGGTGCGCCGCCGGTCTGACACGTGGACGCGCACAGGCCGCAGCCGATGACCGCGACGGTTTTCGCGTCCGCGACCATGGCCAGAACCTCTTCCAGAGGCTTTTTCTGCGTAATGATCATACTGCTGTAACTCCTTATCTGATCTTCGTGTCCGGCGGCCTGCCCGCTCGCGGCGGACACAATCTAAGGCTATCATATCGTATTCTTCCCTGGAAATCAATGCGTTTTCCTGCCGGAAAAATCGGCTGCTTTTTGTATTTTCCGCCAAATCCCATCGCTTTGCGCAGCGCGGCGGTTTTTGGCGGCGAAATGCACAGACGGTTGCTTTTTCGCGCATTTTGTGGTATTTTGTTTGTAGCTATGTAATGTGAAGAAGGTGAGGCATACGAAGAGGATCTTACCGCTGCTGCTGGCGGTTCTGTGCGTGCTGGCGCTGGCGGTTCCGGCCGGTGCGGCGGAGGCGACCGTCATCACCGATATGAAAACAGACTGCCTCGTAGACGCGGCCGGCACGTGCCAGATCACGCAGACCGTGAGCATCGACATCGCAGGCGCCGAGCAGTCCATCAGCCTGCCGCTGGCAGCGAACGCAAAGCACGTCAATGTCGCGGGCTACAAGTATAAAAAAACGACGCAGGACGGCTACACGGTCCTCGTGCTTTCCTCCAACGGCGGCTTTTCCGGCAGCAGGACCTTTACCATCAGCTACACACTTTCCGGTCTTGTGACCGAGCAGGACAACGTGCAGACCATCACCCTGCCGCTTCTGGCCCCGAAGTGGAGCTGGGCGATCGAAAACTACACGTTCACCATTTCGCTTCCCGCCGCGTTTGAAGGCTACCCGGCCTTTACAAGCGGCTACTACGCCGACGTCATCGAAGACTACATGACCTTTACCGTGCGCGACGGCTTCATCGCGGGCTCGATGAACACGGCGCTGCGCGACCACGAGTCGCTGAGCATGACGCTCAACGTGGGCGAAGGGTATTTTTCCGGCAAGTATGCCAGCTGGTCTTCCGGCTGGGTCGAGACGGCGCTGGTGCTGGTGTTTAGCAGCCTTGCGCTTTTGTACTGGTTTTTGACGCTCCGGTCGAAGCCGCTTCGTCCCGCGAGCCGGTCTGTTCCGCCGGATGCGGCGCTTCCGTGCGATCTTCCGTATCTGCTGGCGGGCGGCACGCCGGACTTTAATATGCTCATCTGCCACTGGGCTGCGCTCGGCTATCTCACGATCGAAATGGACGAGAAGGGCCATGTGCTGCTGCACCGGCAGGTCATCATGGGCAACGAGCGAAAGCGGCTCGAGGTCAAAATATTCTCCGCCCTTTTCTCGCGCGGCGACGTGTGCGATGGGGCAAGCCTTGTCTATAAGACCACCGCGCAGCACGCGATGCGGGCCATCCGGCACTACTGGGACAAGCGGCTTTACCGCAGGTCCAGCGGCAACGTGAAGATCGCGCGCGGCCTTTGCGCGTTAGCTACAAGCATCGCGGCGCTTTCGATGATGAGTCAGCTGCTTCCGACGATGGCGCTGCGGGCGCTGGTGCTGATCTTCTGCATGGCCGCAGGCTTTTTCCTGAGCCTTCTCATTTCGCGCATGGCACAGGCGTATTATCTGGGGAACATTCCGGCGATGATTCTCTCTGCCGCGAGTGCGCTGGCGCTTCTGGTCGCCTCGCAGCTGTCCGGCAGCGGCAGTTCCATGCTGGCCGCGGTTGCGGTGAGTATGGCCTGCGGTGTTCTGACGGTGCACGGCGGGCAGCACACCGAGCTCGGCACGCAGCTCATCTCCCAGAGCCTCGGCTTTCGCAAGGGGCTTGAGAAAATTTCCGAGCGGCACCTTTCGATGCTTCTGTCTCGCGATGGGCAGTATTTTTATCGCCTTCTTCCCTACGCACAGGCCATCGGTCTCGGGCAGGATCTGTCCCGGCGGCTCGGAGATATGGAGCTGGAGCCCTGCGAGTGGTACGTCACGCGCGTCCCTGCCGCAAGAACGGGACTGGAATTTTATAACCAGCTGCGCCCCGCGCTTGAAATGCTCGAGCTTTCGATCCGCAAATAAAAACACCCCGCCGTACCAGGCCGGTACGGCGGGGTCTTTTTATGTTGCTGCCTTCGTTCCCCTCTGTAGGGGCGGACGCCCTGTCCGCCCGGAAAAATGCAAAGCCGAAATGCGAAAAACTGCGGCGAAATTGTAGTTCCCAAGGGGCGGACAGAGGCGGACGCCCCTACGGGAATTCCGTGATCCAGACTGGTTGTTACGGCTTTTTCATGTGCAGAACGTCGAGCAGGGTGAAGCCGGAGAGGTACGTTCTCACGGTCTCGTCGAGACCGCGCCACAGCGGGTACGTGCTGCACGAGGCCGCGTTCTCGCAGCCCTGTCCGGCTTCCAGGCACGCCACGGGCGCAAGCGTTCCTTCGGTGAGGCAGAGGATATCATAGACCGAGTAGTCCTCCGGCTTCCTGGACAGGCGGTAGCCGCCGCCCTTTCCGCGCAGCGCGTCGAGAAGCCCGGCCTTGCTCAGAACCGACAGGATGCTCTCCAGATATTTTTCGGAAATGCCCTGCCGCGCGGCAATTTCGGCAAGCGGAATATAGCCGTCTTTCTGGTGCGACGCCAGATCGAGCATCACCCGCAGCGCATAGCGGCCCTTCGTGGAAATCATCATAGCGGATCCCTCCTTTTTAACCTACTATACTACAGGGTTAATAGTTTATCAAGTGCAAAGCTTCAATTTACTTTCCCATCTTTCTGTGCTAGAATAGAAGTTACGTCAGCTGACGCTTATTGCAGCACGAGGAGAAGAAACATGACGAAGGATATGACCCGGGGAACGCCTTGGAAGCTGATCGTGCAGTTTGCGCTGCCGATCATGGCGGGAAACCTCCTGCAGCAGCTCTATAACACCGCCGACACCATCATTGTCGGCAATTTTAACGGCCAGCAGGCGCTCTCCGCCGTCGGCGCGTGCACGGCGCTGACGGTCCTGTTTACGGCGCTGGCCATCGGCTTTTCCATCGGCGCGGGCGTTCTGGTCTCGCAGTACTTCGGCGCGAACCGTCTGGAAGAATTGCGGCGCTACGCAGCCTCGGCGATCGTTCTGATGCTGGCGATGGGCCTTTTGATGTCCGCGGTCGGCTTTTGGAGCGCGGAGCTGTTTCTGGTGAAATTTCTGGGAACGCCAACGTCCCTTCTGCCGCAGGCCAGCCTCTATTTCAAGATCTACGCGGCAGGACTTGTGTTCCAGTTTGGCTATAATATCGCCGCAGCGATCCTGCGCGCGCTGGGAGACAGCCGTGCGACGCTGCTGTTCCTGCTCATTTCATCGGTTCTGAACGTATTTCTGGATTTGCTTTTTGTCGCGGTATTTCGCATGGGCGTTGCCGGTGCGGCGGCCGCAACGGTCCTTTCGCAGATTGCCTCGTGCGTGGTGGGCTTTTTGTATATGCACAGGCGCTACGAGCTGCTGCGCTTTTCGCGGCTTGATCTGCGGCTCGACAAAACGGCGGCTCTGCGCGTGCTTCGCATCGGTGCGCCGATGGCGCTGCAGCAGTCGATCGTCTCGTGCGGCTTTCTGTTTTTGCAGAAGCTCGTCAATTTCTATGGCGAGAGCATGATCGCCTCGTATACGGTCGCCAGCCGGATGGAAAATATCCTGATGATCCCGATCCTTGGGCTTCAGAACACGATGGCGACGTATGCCGGGCAGAACATGGGTGCCCAGCTTCCCGACCGCGTGTCCAGGGGGCTCGGGCAGGGCGTTCTGGTCTCGCTTCTGATGACGGCAAGCCTTTGTATTCTTCAGCTGTTCGGGCGGCCTTTGATCATCGGCGCGTTCGGGCTGGACGAAGCGGCCGCTGGCATCTGCCGGCAGCATCTGCTTGCCTCGGCGCTTGCGATGCCGATCTTTGCGGTCTATTTCCCGGCGAACGGAATGTTTCAGGGCGTGGGCGAGGGCTTCTTCGCGACGTTCTGCGCGCTTCTGGCGCTGGGGCTTCGCGTGGTGTTGGCCTACTGCCTGTACAAAACCGCGCTCTTTGGCTATACGGCCATCTGGTGGAGCCAGGCAATGGCGTGGACCGTGACGCTTCTGACCTGCTATGCGCATTTTTTCCGCGGCAAGTGGAAGCAAAAATCTCTGGTCAGATAAGGAGAACGTTATGCAGTACAAATTTTTCGCGCTCATTTCCCGGATGCGCTACATTGCCCGCTGGGGGCTCATGCGCAACACGTTTCAGGAGAACATTCAGGAGCACAGCCACATGGTGGCCGTGCTGGCGCACGGTCTTGCGCTCATCCAGAGAGACATTTTAGGAAAGCCTGCCGACCCCGACCGGTGCGCAACGGCGGCTTTGTTTCACGACGCGTCCGAAATCCTGACCGGCGATCTGCCGACCCCCATCAAGTATTTTAACCCGCAGATCAAAAAGGCCTATAAGCAGGTCGAGGCGGTGAGCTGTGAAAAGCTGCTGGGGCTTCTGCCGCAGGCGCTTCGGAAAAGCTACGAGCCGCTGCTTCTGGAGTCGGACGAGGAGGTCGCCGTGATCGTCAAGGCGGCGGATAAGCTCTCGGCGTATTTGAAGTGTGTCGAAGAGCTCAAGGCCGGAAACACGGAGTTCACGCAGGCCGAAAAGCAGACGAAGCAGGCGCTCTGCGATATGCATCTGCCATGCCTGGACTACTTCATGGAGCATTTCCTTGACAGCTTCCGATTAACTCTTGACGAGCTCGAGTAAGCTTGAATAAAAATGAAAAAGCGATTGCTTTTTCATTTTTAAGAGATGCGCCTCGACTACGCGCATAATTTTGTCCCTACGGGACAAAATTCCACACTTGCGAGGCGAGAAGTATTTTTCCGGTCGGCAGAGCCGCCGGATAAAATGCTTTTTCATTTTATTTCGCGTCTGCGGACGCGAAACTCTGCGAGGCTTTTCTATGGTTTTTGTAAAAATCGTGCAAGAGTGATGAATCCGCGGGCAAAAATATGACAAAACTCACACTTGCCAATTTTGCTTCCAGCCGCTATAATGGCTGACGGTAAAAGTACGGAAGGGAGTGCGAGGCTATGAAAAAGACGATGCTTTGTCTGATCTGCGGCTGTGGTGCTCCCGTTTTTGTTTCGGGCGGCAGTGTTTTCAAAACGCCGGAGCGGTGTTTTTCCGAGATAGAGGAACTGTGATTGGTGTCTCCATTCACAGTTCCTTTTTTTTGGGCCTGAAGGCCGCCTCCCGGACGCGGATCTAAGAGAGGAGATCAAAATGGGTAAAAAGAAGATTCCAGAAGAAGGCATCTATGATGCAAGACAGCTCGGCGCGGGCCGGATGTTCGTGCTCGGCTTCCAGCATATGTTCGCCATGTTCGGCGCGACGGTGCTGGTCCCGATCCTGACGGGTCTGGACGTTTCCACGACGCTTTTGTTTGCCGGTCTCGGAACGCTCCTGTTCCACCTCATCACCGGCGGCATCGTT
>ERZ808252.1578-NODE-1578-length-16199-cov-15.039210_pt1 | contig 16199 bp, 9 predicted proteins | sample MGYA00521242_ERZ808252 | MGnify/ENA primary metagenome ERZ808252 (study PRJEB31516, sample SAMN03275581) | gut metagenome | biome: mammalia-associated habitat; material: feces | host: Papio cynocephalus | place: Kenya | collected 2012-08-07 ...
CCCCACCATTTCTCGCCGGGGAGGATGTCGATTTCCTTTACTTCCTGCGCCGCTGCGGCAATGGCAAGACCGAGGGAGAGGATTATGAGTATTATTTTTTTCATTTCGTGTCTGTGATGATGCTGATTATTTAGAAATTTTCAAAAAAAATAACCGGAATTATGTTTCTAATAACAGCTCCTTGATGCCATAACGGTGGGATCAAGGGGCTGTCGTAATTATAAAAATCCAATAAACAAGTGACCCTTATTATTGCTCACCCATGTCAATGTCGCGTTCAAGGGTGAAGTTGTCAAGGTAAATCCTCTGCTTGTCTTTATCTTTCCAGTTCCACCAGTTGAACAGGGTGCGGAATGACTGGCTTTGCTCCAGAATGGTCCGATTCCCGCCCTCGAAGTTCAGATCCTTGAAATACACGGTTATCCTATGCCACTGGCCTTTACGAAGGTCCTGCGAGCCGACTTCAACCTTAACGTCGCCGCTTTTCGTTCCCAGATAGAAACGGTACTCGTAGATGCCTTCGACGTCGGCCTCGTCAGACTCATAGTAAACATCAAATGACATGCGGTCCCAACGGGTAAGATCTATGTATTTGGTATTGTCCGAAACAGCGAATCCGCCTTCCCACCATTGGTTGACTCCACCATTGCCGTCCAAAGGATAATTCCATTTCACACATTTGCCGGAGGTGTTGATTCCGCTTGGATTAGGATTATCTACAATAGATGAAACCTCAGTGCCCGCCGCAAGTATTCCATCTAGTTTGAACGGATAGTCAACAGGGTTTTCATTGTCATAGGCAGGTATAAGACCTGCGTTCTCCATGTCAAGCAACAGCCAGGACTTTCCGCCCGGATCGGCGATAAGGTATGGGTTCGGCTTGTTCTTCTGGTTAATCACCATGGTCTTCTTGCCGCGGATACCCTCGCCCTTGAACTCGATGGATGCAGAGCGTGGAGATTCCTCATTATCGTATTCGTAAACTTTATAGACCTCAATATGGGTATATGGATCCGTCTCATCGGGCTGTGTCTCGGCATGCTTTATCCAATCCTTACCCGTCGTGCTCACAGTCTGGGTGTATGGGACATTTGCGCGCACCTTGATCTGGATCATACCTCCGGCAGCAGGGTATTTGGACAGGTCTTCATCGGACGAGACTTCAAAGAAAATGCTTGAAGCCTGCTTGATGCTCATTGTCCCGCTGTATTCCCCGGCGGTGAGTTTCAGCGTGGCCTCACGGGCTACTTGGCCTTCGTTCTGGTCTATGACCAAATCAAAGCTCGTTTCCCCGTCGGATTGTTCCTCCGCAGGACGCACCGAGCACCAGCCTTCATCATCCGAGAGATAGACCACGGAGGCTTTCCAACTGTAATTAGTCTTGAAGTTGAACGTCACTGTCTTCTGATGGTAGTCTACATCGACACCATCTTTGAACTGCTTTGTGCTTTCCTCCGACATCTCGAAGTATCCGGCCACTTCGATGTCATCCTTGGCCGAGGGGCTGCATGACCCGGCGAACGCCACCAATGCAAGAGCTGCCACTCCAAGTCTCCAACCCGCAATGTTAAATCTTTTCATTTTCTATTTTTATTATGTGATTACTTAAGAATATATCCTTCACCGACTCCCTCAGGGTTCTTCAATGTCATTACCCCGTCAGGAGACACTTCTATGTCATCGACCTCGCCCCATTCCATGAACATGTCGTCCGTGTCGAAGGCACGCTTGCCTACGGCTGGAGGGAACACTATCTTTCCGTCAGCCTTGTTGAAGACAACGAAGATGCGCCCTGTCTCGTACTGCACCGCGGCATAGCCGTCCGGCGAGAGATAGGCTGTAGGAGATGTGTAAATGCCTGTCGAGGAATCCCATTTGCGCTGGTCCAGAGGGGTGGCATTCTTGTTTTCCCAGATGGAAACGACCCTGATAAGTTTCAGCCTGTCAGGCACTTCCCTGATGCTCTGGTAGGAAGGCATGTCTCCCGTGCCACCGAAACGCGATTTCCAAAAGAAAGTCGAACCCACTGCGGCCGCATTTCCTGCAATGATTCTGTTGCGGTCTTCTCTCCATACGTCAGGAGTGGTGCATCCCAGCATGGAACGCAGCCGGGCCTCGGGCATATCCTTGAAAAGAGGGGAGTTGAAAATATTTTTGTCGTCAACAAACTGAATGTCGCCGCCTCCCATTCCGGAGCCTTCCTGTATCAAAAGATCCGGCATGAGTTCCTTGGCGTCGGGACGGTTCTCGACATCCTTTATCCAGTGGGAATAGATGCTCGTAGGCTCGAAAATGAATCTGGCTCCCGGCCATATTTTCCTTATCTCGCTGAAGAGCTTCTTGAAATAGGCCGCACGGCCTTCAACATAGGTGTCATAGTCGTAGTGCATGCCTTCGATCTTGGGCGGCTCGCCGTTATACTTGGCAGGAAGATCCACTCCGGCGAACGCCAGTCCCGGGATGTCCCATGCCACTCCCCCGAAAACAAAGCCTCTGTCTTTCCTCTCTGTTTCCCGGGCTTGCTCTATGCACTTTTCCACAATCCTGTCTATCACCCACTGCTTGCGCAAGTCGGCCATAAGTTCATAAAACTGGCCGCCGTTATGAATATATCCGGACACCAGGTTATCGGGAAATTTCGCATCCGGATCCCTCCATATCAGAGCCTCTTCCATTTCTTTCTGCAGAGACTCCGAGTATGTGGTTCCGGGCCAAATCTGGTAGTTGCTGCAGGCATACGGCTCCGGAGAGTCGAAGAAAAATTCCATGTCTGCTGCATTCTGGTCATACTCCATATCATCCATATACATTATGGCCTTATGGCGCAACTGTTTGGCGTACAAAAGATTGTCAGCTGCGGTTCCGTTCCAGTTTATTCCCCAGAGGTCATAGATGTAGGTGGTATCCACCTTATTGATATCCTGTTCCGGCCTTATGTCCACTTTGGGCAGAAGACCATCCGCCATGCTCTTGCCACAGGAGATGAATGCTCCCGCCGCAGCAGCAAGGCACACTATATATCCCGTAAGTTTCCTCATATTCATAATCTTATCATCTATCATTTCCATTACTTTGAAACGGTGGGCGTGAACTCCTCGAACGCGACATCGTTGTCGCGGAACACCAATGTGTCCTTCACCGCATAGGTCTTGTCGGCAGACTTCACCTTGTAGTCTAGGTAAAAGGCAATGCGTTTCTTACCGCCCCACTCTTCAGTGTCCTTCACGAACTTGCCGTTGCCGCTGATGGCATTTTCGCTGCCCTCATCGGTGGTTATCCTGACTGTATTGTCTTTTTCGTCAACATCTATAAGGGCACGGAACTTCAATGAGGACACGGCAAGGCGGTCCGCATAAAGCAGACGGTGCATCCCGCGCGTCTGAAGCAGCGGCCTGAAGTTGGTCTTTTCGATGTACTCGCCTTCCCAGCCATAGCCTTTGCCGGCCTCCTCGCCTTCAACCTGCTCCATGCCCCGACGCAGGTAGGTGCCATGATAGGGGTTGACATATTTCACGGCGTAGATGGTGAAATTTTTAGGCTTCACGCTCCACTGGGTTGACTGACGTGGATCGGCGCCTCCCCATTTTTCTGTCCATGCCGGGAGTCCTGACGTAAGCGGCGTATATACACTCCCGACCAGCACTGAATCTGTAGTCGCCTTGGTTATGCGTATGGGCAGGGCATAGCAGTTCTGATATGAAAGAGGATCCTCGAAGAAGGCATCTGTCAACTGGACAAGTACACCTCCGCTGAAGTTCCCTTTTTCAATCACTATCCGGTCCGTGCCGAGGGGCTCATAGTGAGTGGAAGGAAGCATCCTGAGCGCGAACTTCTCTTGGGTCCGCGTGGACTCACCGGAGAGTTTTTCAAGCAGATTCGGCTCCACCTCGAAATTTACTATTATGTCTTCCTTGTTGTCGCGGACCCCACCCATGGCCGCCTGAATCTGAAACCTGTGGTTGTGATCGTTTGTCAGGTCATAGTACTCCGACTCGCCCAGCACTATGGTGCGCATAGGGTATTGGAAGGCAAAGTACGTTGTCGTATATTCAAAATCCTCGAATTCAGGCAAACGGCTCTGGCAGGCGGTCATGGCCACACCAGCCGACAGGCACAGGAGGAGGAATCTGTTCGTTCTACTGTTATTCATCTGAATGGCTTATTTTTAATTGTTATAGTGGTTCTGTTCCAATTTCGGGGATTTCAGCAGTTCCTTTTCCGGAAGGGGCGCATAGTAGGTGAAGGTGGCATACATGCGGTCCTCGCCCTCTACGGGCGAAATCTGCGGAGCCGATGTGCCGTTCTTCTGCTGGAAAAAGGCGCGGGACACCGGCCCGTTGATCTTTGCCTTCCAACGGCGCAGGTCATAGAAGCGGAAACCCTCGAATGAAAGTTCAATGCGCCTTTCGTTCCTCACCAGATCCATGAACTCGGATGCCGGCAGAGTGGAGGCATAAGTGTCGGAGCGTCCTAGGCCGGCTCTCTTTCTGATGGCCTTGATGATGTCGCGGGCTGTGTAGTCCGCATACTCGGATGTGCCGTCAGCGTCATAAGAGGCCGTGGCCGCTTCCGCATAGATGAGATAAATCTCGGTGAAGCGTATGATCGGGCGGATGGTCCTCTGCCCTACAGGCCATTTGTTCGGATCGTTTATCACGAAGTCGGGGCGCAGGGTCTTGCGCAGGTAGTAGCCGGTGCGGGTCGCCTCAGGGTTTTCAATTCCGTCCTTGGTGTCCTCTTTGGCCGTGTATATCTTGTTGTCCGAAGCAGTGCTCGGAGTGTTGCCGAACGATGCCCCGTTGTAGATGACAGTGCGTGCAAGACGGGGGTCGCGATTTATATAAGGCTGGGTGGAGTTATATACCGAACTTTGCGTTATAGGGTAGCCGTCCTTGTCAGGGAAGGCATCCACAAAATCCTGTGTGGGGTTCACCTGTCCCTTGCCGTAACGCGACGGAGGATAGTTGCGGGCCTCACGGGAATCGGCAATTTCTGTCCCGTCCGTCTGGTTGGTGCGCCACAGCACGTCCTGAGGAATGTTGTCGCTTGTCCAGAAAAGAGTGTTGTCGGTCTGTCCCAATCCGTCGAGACCTCCATTCAATGCAATCAGTTTGGCGGAATACAACATTGCGGAGTCGCAGTACTCCATGTTGTAGTAGCCGTCGTTGTAGGCAGGGCTGGCCGCATGCATGTAAAGCTGCGCCTTGATTGCCAATGCGATGCGCTTGTCCATACGGTTGCGGTTTTTCCCTCCCGTCACCCTGTCATCCCCCTCGTACTTTTCCGGGAGCAACCTGATGGCTACATCCAGATCCTTGGATATGGACTCTACCGTGGACTGATAGGAAGGACGGCGCAGCTGCTTCCATTCCTCGCTGTCGCGGCTCAGGCTTTTGTCAAGGTAGGGTATTCCCAGTTTTCTGCCGGATACTCCCACTCCGCCATAATGGCGCAGCAGAACGAAATGATGATAGGCCCGCATTCCGTAAGCCTCGCCCGTCCAGCGGTTGCGGTAGGCCGCATCGTCTTCAGGGTCCTTGGAAATGGTGGTCTGCGGCAGGATCTCGAAAAAGCGGTTGATGCCGTCAATGGCCTTGTATGAATTCTCCCAGACGGACAGAGGGTCAAAGGTAGGACCCCATCCGCCGTTTACCATGCGGTGATACTCGTTGTTGTACTCGTTCATCACGGCATCGTCCGTGGCGCACTCCGTGTAGGAATAGTCAGTCGGGAGAGCCGTGTAAGCTATGTCAAGAAAGCCCAAGACCCTTTCCGGAATTTCGTTCACTTCCCCGATGTCATAATTGTTGTCCTCCTCCAGAGTGAACATGTTGCTGCAGGAGCACAGCGTGAATGCCGCTGCGGCGATCAGACATATATTATTGAAAAATTTCATATTCTTGGTTCTTTATCAAAATGATATGTTAAGGCCCAGAGCCACGTTGCGCGTGTTCCAGTATCCCGTCTGGCGGTACTTGGCATCTTCGGAGATGAACCAGAGGTTGTCACCCCTGAGATATACACGGATGTCCTTCACTATGGAGCCGGCGAACAGCGATGAAGGCAGCAGATAGCTCAACTGCAGGCGGTCCAGCGAGAAGCAGTTTCCGTCACGCATCCAGAAGTCCGAATCACGGAAGTTGTTTTCATTGGACTGGGCGGAAAGACGGGGATAGGTCGCTGTGTCCGCAGTCGCCTCGGTCCAGCGTCCCCGCACGATCTCGGAGTATTTCATGTCGCCGTTGACACGGAAATAGTCGCCGCTCATCACCCAGTTGTACTTGAGGCGCGTGGAAGCGGAAACGAACAAGGTTAGTCCCCTCCATTCCGCGCTCATGTTCAGAGTCCCGACCCAGCGCGGATTGTAATTTCCCAGAGCGATGACGTCGTCGTCATTGACATATCCGTCTCCGTCCTTGTCGGCATATCTGATGTCTCCTTTCTTCACGCTTCCGAAAAGCTGGTTGGACGCCTCCGCCTGCTCGTCAGTCCTGAAGAATCCCCGGCTGCGCAGGCCCCAGAACGTGTCGAGAGCCTTGCCTGTACGGTTCTGGTAGTCATTTTTGTAAGCCTCGTCCGTGCGCACAACCTTTGATGTTGCATAGAGCAGGTTGAGCATGGAGCTGAACTTCACCTCTCCGAAGTTCTTCACATACCCCACTGACAGATCCATACCCGTATAGTCATTTCTGCCGTAGTTCTCGTAAGGAATACGCGATGCGAGCATCTGCGGATAGTAACTCTTCCTCTGCATCACAAGGTCGTCGTGAATGACATAGAAGAAATTAGCGTTCAGCGACAGGGAATTTGCCGCGAGACGGGTCTCGAGACCGACATTGAGCTTTTTCATCTTCTCCATGCCCAGGTTGTAGTTGCCTTCCACTGCCTGACGGGCCTCGAAGCTGTAGCCGTCATTGTCGCCGGTGCCGAAGAATCCGGATCCCCAATAGGTGTATTTCCAGAGATTATAACCCAAGTTGGTGTCAGTGTGCAAGATGCCAGCCGAAGCCTTGAGCTTGAGGAAATTAATCCACCCGAAGTCATTCTGCCTGGTCGATCCTACGGGAATCCAACTCAAGCCCAATGTTGGAGAGAAGGCATTCTTGTGTCCCGGAGCCAATTTCAGGGAATGTATCAGGGCGCCGCTGAAATCCACCAAGAACTTATTGTCATAGCTGTACGCCGCATTGAATCCGATGTGAGAGTTCCTGTCGGAATAGACGCTGCTTTCTACGGAACGGTAGCTGTAGAATCCTAGCACTGACGCCGAGACGCTGTGCTTGCCTCCGAATGTACGCTTGTAGTCAGCGGATATGTTCGCACCTATCCCGCGGCTGAACGTGCCTGACTTAAGGGTCATGACACCGGTCTTGGTGTCCTGGTTTATTCGGTTGATTTTGAATATCTTGCCTGTGGCATCGCTCCAGACAGGCTCATATAGGGCGTAGGTATTCTCGATGGCCTCGGAATATCCGCCGTAGGTGTCGATGTTCATTGTACCCCTCACAGATAGTCCTTTCGTTATTTTTGAAAGGTCATAGACAAGTCCGATGTCGAACTGCATTGTCCTGCGGTAATCCCGCTGGTAGCCGCTGCGGTTCAGTTCGCCGTAGATATTCTTGCCGTAGCTGTTTTTCCCGGACACAGTGTGCCCGCCCATTATTCCCTTTCCGTCGATGATATCAACGCCCTCCAACAGGGAAGGATCTTCAAAAAGATCGACAGACAGTAGCGGAGTGTAGTCGTTGGGACGGAGAGTCGAAGCCAGAGTGAAGTAATCGGTACGCGGATTCTGATCCAGGTCAAAGACGAAGAAAGCATCGACAAAGCTCTTCAAGGAAGGGGTGATATTGAAGTCAATGTTGCTCCGTATCTTGAAACGGTTGTAGGCGGTGCTGTAGTCGTCAACCTTGTAGAGCTTGTCATGGTTCTCCCAGCCTACATTTGCATAGAAGCGTGCCACGTCGTTTCCGCTGGTGAACTCACCCAGCACCCTCGTGGAATTGGTCATCGGCTTCAGAAAGTCCGAACTGTAGTAGTCCACATCAGGATAGCGGTAAGGATTGCTGCCGTCATATTTCGCTATTTCAGAAGGTCTGAACGGTGGCCGGCTGCCAGGGGAATCGTTGAGGAACGCCTCGTTGTAGAGGGTCATATATTCGCGGGAGCCCAAATATTGCGGAAGCCGGATCGGCACCTGCACTCCGGTCTCAACTCCGAAACGGATGTCCTTCTCGGAGACCTTGCCCCTTTTGGTTACAATCGAGAGAATGCCGTTCTTGGCCTGCGATCCGTAAAGGACAGTGGCGTTGACGTCCTTCAGCAGGGTGACGCTCTCTATCTCCTCCGGCTGGAGATTGTCTATGTCGCGTGGCTGTCCGTCTATCAGCACGAGGACATCACCGACACCATAAAGGTTCAATCCAGACAAGAGACCCGCCCCATAGGATGAGATGAGGGTAGAGACTCCGGAATAATTGTCTTTCTTGACTATCTGGGGTATGTCAATGGAAGAGACACTTCCGGGAGCCAGTTTTTCGGTGACGGTCTTGAACACCAGATTGAGCGTGTCGGCATCGTCTGCCGCGACATTCCCATCCTGGGCCGAGCACACGATGCTTCCCATCAGCAGCACCGAGGCGAAAACGCCTTTCAGGCCGTTTGCTGCCGTACAGCGGAACCTGTGGTTATATTCTGTTCTGTTCATTATTCAATGGTCTGTTAATGATTATTCCCAACCGGGATTCTGATAGAAGCCCCCATATATGTAGGATTGTTCGCGCTTTAAAGGGAACCAATAGTGCCTCTGCTCGAATATGCGGGGTGTGTGGTAGGATTCCACGGAGTAGTAGGTGTGATCCTTGTCATACGCAAGGATCTTTATGTCCTTGTACTCGGGCAGGTGCGCGACATACCAACGGCGGGTGTCATACCACCTGTGGTTCTCATAACAAAGCTCCACTGCCCTTTCCCGGCGGATGGTTTCCCTGAGTTCCTCCTTCGAGGCAACGAGATGATCCGGAGTCGGAAGGGATGTGCCGTCCTCATTCTTCACCCTCTCCCGCACAGCCTTCAAGGCCTGCACGGCAGTGACCCGGCACTCTTCGGGAATTCCGTCCGGACCATACAGCTCATTCGCGGCCTCGGCATACATAAGATAAACATCAGCAAGCCTGATCACAGGGAGCCGCTGCATACAATTGTACCAGTCTCCACTGTTGGGATAGATGTACTCATCACGATATTTCTTCCACATGTAGCCCGTGATGGTGCCTTTCTCCTCACCATAGTCCTGACCTCCGACATAAAGTTCGGCTTTCGTCTCATTGTTGTTCTGCTTCATCAATATAGAGCGGTCTGTCACTATGTTGGTGTAGAAACGCGGATCCCGGTCAGCCCAAGGGTCAACGGAGGGATTGTCATAGACAGACGGGTCGAACGGCTCGCCGTTGCTCATGCCGAAGTTCTGCACATAGTTCTCCGTGGCGCCGCAGACATCAATCCATGAACCCATGCGCTGATTAGTATCGCCTATCATCACGGGTTGCGACCGCACCTGAGGGACATTCAGAACCCCTTCTTTCCCTGAGCATGGTATCTCGGAATTGCGGCGGTAGAAAAGCCCGCTGTAGTCTTTCCAATCTTCCAGTCCATAAACACTGCCGCCCATAATCTCGGACTTCTCCAGAACCTTGCCGAGATATTTGACAGCCCTGTGGAGATAGTCCTCGTTGTAGGTGTAGGATCCCGTTACCGTGCCGTTCATGAGCGGACTTGCCGCATAGAGCATGGCCTTGCCCAAAGCCGCATAGGCAGCACCCCTGGTGAAGCGGTCCTTGTTGGTTCCGTAGGTCATCTGTCCCGTAGGAGTGTCTTGCCAATCATCCGGCAAAAGTTCCGCTGCACGGACCAAGTCCTCTTCAATCTTGTCGGAAGACTCGTGGTAGCTAAGGCGCGGGTAACGCAGTTCCTCGTCAGGAGAGAGCGCCGTCGTGATGTAAGGCATTCCGCCCCAGATGCGGATGATGTTGAAATGCAGTATCCCCCTAAGCATCAGGGCCTGCCCCTCTATAAGCTTGCGCTGTTCTTCAATATTCACGTTCCCGTAAGGGGTTTTCAGCATGTCAAGGTGCTCCAGGGCAAGGTTGGCCTTGCGGATTCCGAGCCACCCGCCTTCCCAATAGCCGAGGTTGATTTCACCATTGCTGCCTCCGCCCTTCCATGGGTCTATGTTGTACCTATTGTTGCCGCTCAAACCTTTATAGGCATAGAAGTAGGTCTGGTTGATGTCGTAGAACGTACGGTAATCATTGGTGATGTTGTCGATGTACCATGCCTTCGTCGACACCACATCATCGGCAAAATTGAAAGGACCTGTGGTTATAGGGTCATGCATGCAGTAGTAGGCATTCTCGATGAAGCCCTGGAACTTTTCGAATGAGCCGAAGATGTCCTCCTCGCTCAGGCCGGCATCAGGGGACTTGTCCAGATAGTCGCTGCATGAGGCCACTGACAGGCAGGAAACTGACAAACAGATCAGTATCAGTGTTTTATATATACTCTTAATCATATCTTTCTCAATCAAATCTCATGTTTCAGAATGTGACGTTCAGACCGAAGCTGAATCTTTTCAGAGGAGGATAGGCGTTCGTGTAGTTGTACTCCTCACGCTCTTCGGGCATCTTGGACCAGAAGAACAGGTTGTGGCCTGCCGCAGTGAGTTTCAGGGACGACACGCGCAGTTTGCGAAGGATCTTGCCGGTGAACGTGTAGGAGAGTTCCGCACTTTTGAGACGCAGGTATGATCCGTCAAACCACATCCCGCGTGTCGAGGTGCCGCCGCCCAATGCATAAACCGCATCCGTATTTTCCGGAGTCCAATAATCCCACAACATCGGACTGGCGAAAGGCGCCAATGCGCTTTTTGTCATGGCTGTCCTACCATTGGAGAAGTAATTGTGGGAGATATTATAAACACCAAGAAATTGAACCTGAGCGCTGAAGCCCTTGTAGTCGAGACCCAGGAAGATGTTGTAGGTATTCTCGGGGTGCGAAGGATAGCCGTAAGGTATCTTGTCATTCTCATTGATGACTCCATCGGCATTATAATCAATGCTTACCGCGCTTCCAGGAAGTCTTGTCGTGTTGTTTTCTCCACCTACCCGTCCGTAGACGTCATCCCAGCTTGTGATGAACTTGTCCTGATCGACATAAGTCTTGGGCTGATCGATCCTGAAGCCCTCGTTCTTCTGGTAGGCCGGTATGAGTTCCGGATCGTCCATGGAGATAACCACTTCCTTTGCATGCGCGAAGGTATAGCGCAGCCATGGAGTCCATTCACCGAACGAACGACGCAGTGTCACATCAAGTTCGAATCCCCGGTTACGCACCTTGCCCAGATTCGCCGCCACTGGGGCAGCCCCGAAATATGCCGGGACGCTGTTCGCTCGCTTGTCCGCGGACAAGAAGACCTTGTCCCTATTGTCCTGGAACAAATCAAAGGAACCGGCAATCAACTGGTTGAAGAAGGCGAACTCGATTCCGATGTTCTGCTTCGTGGAGACTTCCCACTGCAGATCCGGGTTGCCCACTTGAGACTCCTTATACTGAAGGTAGCTTGCTCCCTGAGAGTTGCCATAAGGGCCCTGGTAGATAGTTCCGAACACGCCCTTGGCGTTGTTGTCGCCGACAGCCCATGTGCTCATGTAGGCCCATCGCTGTGCCGCGAAATTGTCGCTTCCGACCTGTCCGATGGAATAGCGGAACTTAAATCTGTCGACAACCTTCCTCAATGGCTTGAAGAAAGGCTCTTCCGAAATCTGCCAGCCAAGACCCAACGATGGGAAAAATCCGAAGCGGTATTTTGCGGCGAACTTCTCCGACCCATTGTACGAGCCGTTGGCCTCCACAAAATAGCGGTTGTCAAATGCGTAGGTAAGTCTTCCCACCCAGTCTTCACGATAGTGGGGGAACTCGCTTCCGTCCGCCATCTGCTCGCGGCTCATAAGGGCGAGCGCCGTCACGTCATGTTTGCCGAAACTGCGGGCATAGTCCACCTGAGCCTTGTAATAGATGCGGCGTACGGTGCTGTTCACGGACAGTTCCTCACCACCGAACCAAGGCGGTGCGGGATAATAGTCCATATCGTTGTCGCCTGTAGGAGGATCATAGATCACCGAGCCCGTGTTTCTGTCGACTGCCTTGGAGAGCACGTTCGACCAGCCGAAGTTCCTTTCAGAGAGGAATCTAGTATCAAACGAGAATGTTCCCGACACGGAGAGCCCTTTGGTGATGAAGTCAAGTTTCTGCTTTAGGGTGACATCCGACATCATCTGGAAAGTATTCTTTTTCTGAAAATTAGTCGCGCCGGAAAGCACTGCAACAGGGTTTTTTTCCGTACCGCCATAAGGTTTGCCATAAGCACCGTCCTCATATTGTATCGGGAATATGGACGGTGACAGGCTGTAAAAGGCATTCCATATCTCACCATATTGTGTAGGCACCTCGTCCCTCATCCTGAAAGAGCCTGCAAGATTGACGCTGACAATTGTCGATGGCGTGAAGTTAAGGTCCACGTTCAGCCTTATGTTGTAGTGCTGGAATCCGAACTGTGGATTGAACGGCAGATTGTCATTATCTCCGGACTTCAACAGGTCGTCATCCTTCAAATAGGAGATGGCGGCAAAGTACTTGGCGAACTTGGTTCCGCCCGTCACGTTAAGGTCATACCTCTGCGTCATGGCGAAATCCTTGGTGATGGCATCAGGCCAGTTGATGTTAGGATAGAGATCGGCCTCGGTGCGCGAAGACGGATAACGGTATTTGTTGGTCTCTCCGACAGGGGAATAATAGCCCCAGCTTGCCTCGTCGTACGGGAGTGACTTCTCAACCAGTTCATTCTGATAACGATAGGTGTCGTAAGCATCCTGAAGGTCGGGCATATCACCAATCACCTTGAATGTGGCGTTGGCCGAGAACGAGACGCTTGCCCGTCCTTCCTTTCCACGCTTTGTGGTGACGAGGATCACGCCTTCCGCTCCCTTGACTCCGAACACGGCCGTAGCGGAGGCATCCTTCAGCACGGATATGCTTTCAATCTGTCCGGCATCGATGTCCGACATCTTACGCTCCACCCCATCGATGAGCACCAGCGGCGAAGAGCCGTTCCAGGAGGAAAGTCCTCTGATGGTGATGGTCGGGTCATCGTTACCCGGCATATCGGACACGGTCTGGGTCGAAAGTCCGGGCATAAGTCCCGAAAGCATCTGCCCCACGTTCCCCTGAACGCCGGACCGCATCAACTGTTCCCCCTTTGCCTGCGCTATGGATCCGACGACGCTCTCCTTTTTCTGCGTGCCGTAACCCACCACGACCGTCTCTTGGATGGACATTGTGTCTTCCTTCAGCATGATGTTGAAATCAGATTTTCCCTCTATAGGTATATCCTGGGTGACATAGTTGATGTAGGACACTTCAAGCACGTCAGAACTGCCCGCTTCAATGGAAAAGCGCCCGTCGACATCGGTCACGGCACCTTTTCCGGTTCCCTTCAGCATGACGCCGGCCCCGATGAGCGGTTCGCCGTTGGCATCGGTTACAATTCCAGAGATTTTGATCTTCCGTTCAGGATTGGACTCCTTCTTCCTCGCATCCGTACTCCGTGGAGCCCGGTCGGGTTCTTTGGTGATGATGACCTGACGGCCCCTTACCTTGTAGTCCAGTCCTTTCCAGAGGACTTTGTCCATAACCTCCGCGATGCCGGCATTCTTCACGCTGACGCTCACGCTCCTGTCAAGCTTGACTTCATCCTCGTTGTAGAGAAAGACATAGCCGTAATCACGCTCAAGCATTTTGAGAACCTCCACGGCGGGAGTATTCTTCACCGAAATGGTGATGCCTTTGGTCTGAGCGGCAGCGCTCAAGCCAAACAGCGCAATGCCCAGGACAAGACAGCCCCTGCGGATGAAATCAGCAAGTTTCCTTATTCTGCTCATTTATTAGAAGTGTTAAATTAATTATTTGTTATAATATCGATTTTTCAGCGCCTTTCCATTGTTATGGCATAGACTCCGTCCTTTTCCTTCCGATAGGATATTCCTGAGACAATTGAAAGGTTTTCCAAAGCGTTCTCACAGTCCCCCGATATGTCCATATTGCCGGTGATGGACAGACCATTGACGGTCTCATCACACAAGAAATACACATTGTAGTGACGCTCCAGCCGCCTGAGCACATCCGCAATGTCCGAACGCTTGAACTTCAGGAGCTTGGTTGTCCAGCACACATAGTCTTCCGTATCCACGGTCCGCACTTCCACAGTCTCTGACTGGGTAATGCTGAGCTTCTGGTTGGGACGCATCACATATTCTCCGTCCAGACGCTCTGAACCAACCTTGACTCGGCCGGAAACGAGCACCACGCTTTGGCTCTCCTCGCCATGGTATGCGTCCACGTTAAAGCTGGTCCCGAGCACGGAAACATTCATCCTGTCCGTAATTACCTCGAACGGACGGTCTTCGTCCCGCGCCACGTCGAGGTAGGCCTCCCCGTTGAGATAGAGAACCCTGGACTTCCCGGGCATCCCAGCCTTGAATGCAATGGCAGAGCCAGCATTGAGATGCAGGCTCGTACCGTCCGCCAGCCTCAGGAGGGCTGTCTTTCCGTAAGGCACGGACAATTTGTGAATTTCGTCCGCGGCGGCGATTTCATACGAATGCAACGCCCCGTCGGAACTTATTGACAACAAGTTTTCATCATAGGTTATTTCTGCATTCCCAGTGACCTTCAGGGTGTCGATAGGAAGGACGATTTGTATCTCACTATATTTTTCAGGATAATAGTCAGCCACTAGTTGAGGGCCAAAAACACCATGCACATCGCCTGCAGCAAACTCGCGGTTCACAAGCACGCCGACAACGACAGCCGCAGCAATCCCCGCTGCTGCCGCAAGAGTCCGAAAGAAGATCCTCATGCGCCTATTCCGCCTTCCCACAATTCTGTAGTCCCGGTCAATCGAAATCCACAGTCTCACTCTGTCCGGTTCGCTGATGTGTTCCTCGATGGGCTCCATTACAGAGAAGATTTCGCCCGTCAGATTATCTTTATCATTCATTCCCAATCAGTTATTAGCAGTCATTATTGTCCTTTACCGGATGCTGTTCCAAGTGTAGGCAACACCCAGAGACAACACAACAGCATAACAGACCACGGAAGCGTGTGTTTTATACTCACACCACCGCACTTTTTTCGATTCGGGCAAAATCGGAGTTCAGACAAAAAGATGCAGGAAAACCGCCAGGGACATCATTTTCCTGACCTTTGCAAGAGCCCTAGACATGAGATTCCTGACAGACTGGACGTTCATGTTCATCAGAGCGGCGGTCTCCTCGAAAGAGAAGCCCAGAGAATAATGAAGGTAAACCGCCTCTTTCTGCCTGTCCGTCATGACAGACAGCGCGCGCTTGTATTTCTCCTCGGTCTCGGCTCTGTTCTCATATTCGCTCGCGGCGTCATCCGAGAGCCTCCACTCGATGTTGAACGGTATGTTGTCAAGACCTATGGAAGGGTATCTGCCCCCCCCACGCCTGAGATTGTCGTAAATCTGCCCCCGGAGAGACCTGAAGAGATAGGCCTTTGGGCTTCTGATGTCCGATGGCAGCCTTACGGCACTGAACAATTTCACGAAAACATCATGGATGGCATCCGTCAGCATGTCCCGATCGGAAACGATTTTCATCCCGTAGCGATACATCTCATCGATGTACAGACCATAGAGGAGGGAGAACGCCTCGGTGTCCCCTTCCCTGAACCTGTGCCATATTGTGATTTCTGATATTTCAGAATCAACCTTCATTCTAAAGTCAGCCTCGTGCAAAATTGTCCACAAATATATAGAACCTTTCCCGAAAACGAACAAAAATTTTTCATTTGTCCCGAAAAATCGATGTGAATAGGGGGGTCCTGAGGGTTTCAGATTAGTTGTGATATAGCCGATTTTTCGTATTTTTGTCACTGTTTGTAATTTTTCAGAGACATGACATCGTACAAGCTCATACCTTACGGAATTTCCGATTTCGCGCAGGTGCGTGAAGAGGACAAGTATTATGTGGACAAGACAATGTATCTTTCCAAAATGGAGGCGGCAGGGAATTTTCTGTTCCTCATCAGACCGCGTCGGTTCGGAAAGAGCCTGTTCCTAT
>ERZ808252.1579-NODE-1579-length-16184-cov-3.775002_pt1 | contig 16184 bp, 31 predicted proteins | sample MGYA00521242_ERZ808252 | MGnify/ENA primary metagenome ERZ808252 (study PRJEB31516, sample SAMN03275581) | gut metagenome | biome: mammalia-associated habitat; material: feces | host: Papio cynocephalus | place: Kenya | collected 2012-08-07 ...
TTTGGGAGCATGTATTGCTGAACAAAAACATCTGGGTCCATTCCGAGTTTCTTTGACTGCTCCAGTATTGCCTTACGGGAACTGTCGTTACTGAATATCGAAGGAATCGCTTTGTTGTATGCAGCTATTATTGCATCTGTGCCATACTTCTGACTTGCCTCACGCATAGAGCCAAGCATTGTCCCCATAGCATCATTTGGGTCGGTAGTAATCCCGGAAATCATGCCTTTTCCGAAAAGTTTGCCAGACTTTTGCGCATAGAGTTTGTCTATTTCGTCAAAGTCTGATTTTGTAAGCTGGTCAAGCAACAATGCTGCGGCTCTTTTCTTGTCATCCTCTACCTTTTGCGTTCTCCCCTCAAATCCATAGTCAAGAGCCAAATCACTATCCCCTAATTGGGTTTGGGTGAAAAACTCGTTTTTATTATGCTTTACGACACGTGGGGCTTTACCTTGCTTACCCGTTACTCTCGATGTAACATCAACCGGTGTATCTTTTGCCACATTTATTCTGTTGACAGGCTTGCTCTCGCTGTTCTGTCTTTGCAGCCAAGATTGCCCGGCTGTCGTCGTATCAAGAGTGCCAAAGTTCTCCGGCACTTGCGGAGCCTTATAAGCCACCGCCTGTTGTGCAGCCTTGCTCCGAGGTTGAGCTGTTGGCTGTTTTGTATTGTTTACTGCGTGCAGTCCTATCTTTTGTGCAAACTCCTCATAAGATTTACTTGATACCGCCCCATCTGCATGAAGGGCATTATACAGCTGCAATCTGTTCTGATAACCCTGTTTGCCCGGAGCATAGACGAATTTCTTAAAATTCTCTCTCGTTCCTGACACTGCGCCATCTGCTTTTAGCGCATTGTATAGCTGGTCAAATTTATCTCCACCCATATTATTTATATTTTTGTTTATAATCCTAATGCTTTGGTGTGCTTATAGCCATTATGGCTTTTCCCGACACCACTCTTATTCTGCCCTCCGTTCTGGCGTGCCGCAGGTTTCTTCGCTGCTGGTTTAGATGCTGGCTTCTGCTGCTGCGGTTTAGATGCCGATTTACTTTGCTGCGGTTTAGATGCTGGCTTCTTTGGAGTGGCTGGTTTCTTTGGTGCACTCACTGTCGTAGTCTCACCATACATATAATGGTCTTTCAACACCTTGCGGAACGCATCACCCTTTTTGCCTGCCATATTTGCAGCATAGGCTATCCAATAGTTTTGGAGGTCGTTTGCACTCTTTGAGTCTCCAAGCATATTATACCTCTTCCACATATCCATATTCGCCTTGTTGATAAATCCATTGTTTATCAAGTATTGAGTAATCTGCTTCTTCTCTATTGAATTCAAGTCTTTCTTGCGGTTCAAATGACCGGACGGAGAAGAAAGATTTGTCAGTGAAGCTGACTTCCCTCCAGAAGAGCCGCCCTTCGCCGCCTCAATAGCGTTTCTCTGTGCACTAAGCTGCAGCCTCCTCTCGCCTTGTGCCAATTGCTTGTTGTGGTACTCCCTGGCATCGTCCAATGCTCTGCCCCTCAAATCCAAATTTGCTTGATCCTTCTGTTTGTTCCAAGCGAACTTGTCTGCATTCTCTTTAGCCTTCCGGTAATCATTAAAGACATTCCTATTGAACTCATTGTTCTTCATTGCCAACAAAGCATCCTTATATGCTGCATCTGCATCCATCTTGGCTTTCTTCTGTGCAGCATCGGCTCTCGCAGCTCTATCCTTATCCCTAAGAGCTTTCTCCTGCTGATACTTCGCCTCTTGCTCTGCTACCGGGTTGTTGAACTTCTGTGGTGTCGCGCCCTTCGTAACATAAGCCAAATTACCAATCTGTCTTATCGCATCTGCCAAGGCATACAGTTTCTCCTTCGCATTGTTCTTCTTCTTATAAGGCTCTTCCTCTTTCTGTGCACCACCATTCAGATAATCAAACACTCCCTGCGTTACATCGCTCGCCTGTTTATACTGCTTCCTGTAATTGTTCAGAATGGCATCGTTCATTGCTATCGATGCCTTTTCATCATCACTCAGACCCTCATCTTCACCACTCTGCTCTTGCTGCTCACCTTGGGTAACATCTTTCGTCGCAGTATTCGGAGCAAAGTAATTCTGTGGCTGAACCTGTTCGGGAGTTGGCTGAGGAGCCCCCTGCTGGGCATTACCAACTGCATTGCTTGAAGCTGGAACTACCGCCTGTTGCTGAACTGGAGTATTGACAGCATCACCACCAACTGGAGTAGTTATCTTCTTCGCATCTGCCGGAGCCTCTGTCTTGCCGTTCGGCTGAACCGTAGGAGTAACTGTACCCGTTGGAGTCTTCTGCTTCTCATCATTGTTTATAAAATAATTCGCCATATTCCTTTACTTTTAAAGTAATCCGTTCTTGCTTTTGGACAAGTCATCTTTATGTTTAGCAAACCACTGCTTATTTTCTTCGGTAATGCCACCATTACTCCCACCTTTCAAATTAGACTTGCCACTCCCTCCCATCGCAGTAGCTGCACTCATCAATCCGTTACTTACTCCCGATGCAGTGTTGGCTATATTGTCCGCCCTCTGCTGCTGCAAAGCTATTCTATCCTGTGCAAAGTTATCCTGCATCTTCATGTGCTGAGCGTCAACGGAATCTTTCCTTGCCGTGTCTTGCGCTGCCATATTCCTTACAGTATCAGCCACCATCTTATTGCCAGCTTCCTTAGCTTGCGCCGTGGCTGCGTCCGTCCCTCCCGTAACCGCTGCTGCACCACTCGCCTTCTTCCAGTTCTCTCGAGCATATTCCTTAGCCTCGTTAATCATAGCCTTGCCTGCTGCCGTGTCCGCATAATTCTCATTGTACCTACGCTGATACCATGCGTTCTCTGCATTCTCCCTCGCCTTCTGCTCTTGCTCCGCTTTCTTTGCGGCACTCGCACTCTTTGCTCCACCAAACAACGAACTCGCAACACTCGCAGCCGCTAACGCTATCTGTACCCATTCCTTACGGACTGAACCATAAGGAACATTACTCAAATCTCTAATATTAATCTCTCGCATATTCTTAAAATTTAATTATTAACTATATCAACAACTCTTCCCATTTTGGAAATAACCACCTACCTCCTATCATCGCAGTACCTAATACCCACCCCCCCCCTCAACATTTCTTCTGGCATATAGCCTGTGCGCTCGTATCATTCCCCGGAAGTATGGACCACCTTTGCGTGGGGTACCTAAGCCCCCCCCTATTGATATTTGTGCGTGTGATTACTACGAGTGAACCCGCGTCCGAGGTACCTATCCCCCCCCCACCCTTGGGGTCGCTTGTGTCATATTGTGGTGTGTCGCATTTCGCTTTGCCTCGCCTTGCGCATACCCTCGAAAACGGTACGTGGGAGATGCGATTGGAACTCACTGCAACCTCTCCTTGCTACCTCGTGGGTACTCTCACATCAGCGAGAAAAGGAAGAAAAATCATCTTGGCATCTCCTATATATAATAGGTGCATCCTGTGGGGTTGCACTCCTGTATGGATTCGAACTCTTACACACAACACGCTGACACACACTACATTACGCATACCCACATATCAAGATGTATTTAATCCGTATTGATTTGCCGTGATTTTGCCGTGATTTGGAGCAAGATATGAAGGAGGGAAGAGAATGAAGTCAAGGAACGCACGTACACACTGGTGCACGTGGCGAAGTTAAGAGAATAAGGCGAAAGTATTTCCGTTTGCGCTGAAAAGCGGTTTTTGAGCGCAAAAAAGGAGTGTAACATTTGCGTAAAAATCTTGTCGTGAGCCCCCAAATCCTAACACTCTCTTTTGGTAACTATTGGCAAAATTAACTAAATTTTACCTTTAACGGCACTTTTAGTTGATAAAAATGAAGTATGGATTAATTAACAGGACACGAAAAATCAAGCACTGTAACATTTGCAGCACTTGAAAAAACGACTTTTAGGATATACTCACCCGAGAAAATCGTTACTCGCAAAGAAGTTTAGAACACTTTAAGGCAAAGAAGTGTTACACTACATTATAATAAAGGTATATAATTAGTCTTGATTAATCACTTGCAAGTGTATTGTACGCTTGCAGTGAGGACACGTGAGAGTAATTGATGTATCGTCAGCATCCGCCAGTAAGTCAGTGAGAGGACAGGAGAGTATATCTGCAATCTCTTGCAGTCTCTTAATTGACATCGTATTATCTGTTATCTGTTGTGAGAGTGACGGTAACTTAATATCCAATTCATCGGCTACATACTGTAGGGTGTAACCCCTACTTTTTATCGCTTTTTTAATATCGTACATAATTAGGTCTTGTCTTAATTAATTTCCGCTTGCAAAGATACACATTATATATATAAGAGCCAAATTATTTAGTTTATACCCTAAGTATTTAAAGTTTTGTTAAGAGATTACCGAATATTGTTAATTTAGTGTTAAATTAGGATGAAATCTAACTTTTTATTTTGAAGTTAGGATAAAACCTAATATCTTTGCACTCGTAATCAATAAACAATTAAACCAAAAGAATATGAAAAAGAACATCTTATTAATTGTATGCGCTACTCTATTGGTAGCAAGTTGTGCTAATATGAACAGGTTAGCACGTGAAAACCACAACTTGAAGAATGACATCCGCACACTCTTGTACGATATGGAAGAGGACGGAACACTTGAAAGATATGACGGTAGCGACCACGTGTGCAGACTTATCGATGCTACTTACCCTAAAACTAAAGGGAGGGTGAACAAATGATATACTTACTATTAGCATCAAGTTTGATAGCATACCTTATAGGTATTTATGTAGGCAAACATTATAAACAATTTACGGGAGAATGAAAATGAAAAAAAATAAATATTGGTACGGTTGGAACTTGTGGACTAACTACGGTTACGGTTGGGAAATAGAGTGCACTTACGACAAAACAGAAAGCACCTATCAAGATGTAAAGCGAGATGCAAGAGAATACCGCCTTAACGGTGCACAGGTGAGAATAACGGAAACAAGAGGAATAAACAAGTAAGGTAGATACGGTATCTAAGCCGTTCGGAGTAGATGCAACGTCTACTCTACCTACAATTAATAACAACTTAAAATTATAAAGATATGGAAATAACTAAAATTAGAAGACACGGAAGCGAGATTAATGTAATCTTTACAGGCGCACAGTACATTTTCCACAACTCTTTTTATGGTATACTTGCAGTAGCAGAGCGCAAAGTATTTAATGTTGATAAGGCACTAACAAGCTTTACCGTCTATTACGGCAACCATCAGACAACAGATAGTCTTTTTGACGGTAAGTACTGTTTTGATATGGCTAAGAGTCTTATTATCAAAAACGAAAATCGATACGTCAAGACTGATGTAATTTTTACACCAGTGGAGGAAGATTTAGACACGTGGTATATGGATTTTAAAGCAAAGAGGAGATAACAATTATCCGTGAGAGTTCAAGGCTCACACCACGTTCAAGCCGTGGCACGGAACAAACTTAGCTAAGATAGTGGAAGTGATTTGCGGTTAGAAGTTACCTTTGAGCCGACCACTTTAAAAAACGACTGAAAGCGGAAATCGAGAGCCAACTCCCATAATAGGGAACCGAGAAAACGTAATCAACCGAGCGTAGGCGGATTACCTACACCGACAAAACGTGGTGAAGTCGGAAAATCACACGTCAGCTTTGCATCTGATAAGACAGCAGCTCTATATGCGGAGCTTAACTGCAAAAGCAAGACTGCATAACGCTTGCAGACGTAGGGCGCACAACGTACACCGTGCAGCGGTCAGCGAATAGGCGCACAAGTGGATCAAGACCACAGACCGCACAAGTTTAATCAAAAAAATTAAAGATATGGTATATCAACAAGCAATTAATAAAGCGTGGCTTAATCGCTATGCAGAGCTTTACAAAGACGATGGTTTCGAAGTAGAGTGGATGGAAGAGCAACGTTTCGTTGCATCAAAAGTATTTAACGGAAAGACGATATATAATATAACAGTATACAACAAGTGAGGGATTAAATTATAGGAGACAAAGACAATGATAACACTAACGAAAACAAAGAACATCCCAGCAAAGTGGGACGAAACAAATCTATCTATTGACGCAGTAGATGAAGTGCTTGACGAACAATACTCTTACGAAGAGAAGAAAGGTACAATGTACTTTACAGGACGCATCGGAGTGGACACAAAGGTTAGCATCTTTGCACACACACGGAGCAATGTAACGAACATTATATGCTCAAAGAAAGAAACTATTTTAAGAGTACAGGAGTGGTGCAGAGATATGGAAGAAAACACCGACGACTTGAAAACAGACGTTACCACCTTTGATGTTTTAGGCGCAAAATATAGTATAATCATTAAAACATATTGGGAGGTAGAGAGATGAAAAGACAACAAGATTTAACCAGTGAAGAGATATTTGAATCAACAATAGACGTTACACACAGAGTAAACCGTTTATATAAAGATGAGTGCAGTCGTAGCGAACCGATTTTCGGAGCAACAGACGAAGACGCAATCAATTACGCTTGTACTCTTAAAGACCACGATATATCGGTGATTACTGTTGAGAAATATACTGAAGACGGACTATTAAAAAAAATAAAGGAGATTAAAAATGAACAGAGATGAACAGATAACAAGAGCGGTTGAACCGCTTTTCGTTACAATCGAGCAAATAAAGTACTTGTTCGACGAAGAAGACTATCTAAAGAGCAGAGTGTATAACAAATATGTTGCAGCCGTTGACGACAATCTTATTCACCTGTATATAGACTGCAATAGAGTACGTATCAAACCAGTCTTAAAAAGCGATACAAAGAAGATATACGATGAAATAAGCAACAGGATTAAATACGACAACGGCATATCGATATACAAAGCGATAGAAAACAATTCGATAAACATATTATTTTGGAAACAGTTATGAACAGAGTATCAGAAAATGTAGTTGCCTTATACAGGGCATGCGGGTTTAGCGAACTTACACCCGAAGCGGAGCACAGGCTTAAAGAAGCCTTTATAACGTTTTACAGTCAATACGACAGACGCTTATTGAAGTGCAACAGAGATAGAATTAATGTAGTAGTTAGACCCGACCACACGGCACGACTAACCACCGTATATTACAAAACCGCATACGGGCAAGTGTATAACATCACACAGGAGGATATAAAATGATAAAAGAGCATGTTGCAAAGTTGTTCGATGAACAATATATAGAAAAATCGGTAATCCAAGAATTCCCCTATCTGGGATATATTGGAGGTACACCGTGTTTTGTACGCTGGAGCAATAATATAATTGTCATTACACCTTTCTACCCAGTTACTTATAACACGGTAGCGAGCATTATCATAGAGCGCAAGAAGGAGTTGAGCGAAGATATGACACAGGAAAACAACGGAGAAAGAATAATATTATATGGATAAAGAGATACTGAAAGAAATCGAGCGTATAACAAGTGTCATGGAGGTAATGATTAAGCAGCCACTTTCAACACTTATGCTTGTATGCATTGACGAGATAGCAAAACATATTATTAATATTGAAAATATAGTGAAACATGATAACAAAGAATGAATTAAAGAGACTGTTTGACCGAGGGACGGCACAGGAGCGGTTAAATGACATCACAGGGAATATCGGAGGAGAGTCAGCAGTATTGTTCATCACCGACAATTTCGCCTACTTCAAGGCAAAAGACGGAGGGAACTATAATGTAATATCCAAAATGTTGGATTTAAAAGTCGATATGATTAACCCGAGTACCAAGCGAGTAATAACCGACAATATTGTTACTCTATACAGGTGAAAGCGCAGCCGTTGAGGATAGAAACTATTTCGGAGCGACACCGACAACGGCACAAGTATTAATTTAAACTCAAAAGATATGAAAATCAAAATCAGAAACAGGCAATTTATAGACCGATACACGTGCGTAGACACGTGGAGTGAGCACTTTGTTGACAACCGTACAACAGAGTGTGGGGGCATGACACAATTCTATAAAGGCGGTTACACCTTTATAGCAGTCGCAAAAGAAGATTATGTTGTTTTAAACTGAAGAATATGAAACTATTAGAAGAAAAGAACAAAGGGTATTGGAAAACCCGAGACGAGCACATCAAACACTTTGTCTTGTGGGTAGCAGCGTTCAGGCGCATGGAGCGAGAGAACGACAGAAAAGGATATACAGAATTATCCAACCAGTGCCGAGCTTATGCCGAGGACGCTAAGAAAGAATTAAAGAGAGTATTAACAGGTAATATTTAGGAACATGAAATACAAAGTAACAATCACTGAATATCTGCAAAAGGAAATAATTGTAGATGCAGACAACGTGCAAGAAGCAATAGACACCGTAGAGGACAACTATTACTCTAAGCACCCCGAGGAGAAGTATATACTTACATCGGACGACTATATAACAACAGATTTTAATGCAGATAAATATGAAGATTAAATTATTATCATTCGTCCTATTGTGTGCGATATGCGCACAGGGGCAGACAACAAGAAAGGGCAACACCTTTGCGCAGACAAAGCGAGCAGCCGTGAGAGATACGCTTGTTACTAATTACAAGTACGAGAGTAACGGCAAGACCTATCCAATAGTAGTCAACAGGAAAACAGGAACTTGCTACATTTGGAAAGTCAGCAAGAACGGCAAAGGCTACCGTCAGTACATGAACAAAGAGATTAAAGAAATAATTAATAAAGAACTTAAATTGAAGAAATCATGACATTACAGGAATTGTTCAGCGATGCAATTATGCACACGGAGATTATCAGAAAAGGCGAGAGCAAATACGAGGGACATTACGTATTTCTCACAAAGGTAAACGAGGGTATAGAGTATTATTACCAAGTCGCAATCACAGACGCACAGGGAGGGCACATAATGCAATCCGCAGACGTGTACGATAAGTTAGAAGATGCCGAAGCCGAGTACAGAGAACATCTAAAACGAGAAAAGGAAGAACCGCTTACAGATGAAGAAAGCAGACGTTGAAAAAAATAACCAGTTAATCCACTGTTGGAACGACATCCGACAGTGGGTTTTAGAAAACTGCAAAGGTGATACAGGAGAGTACACGATACCGACCGAACACGGCAAAGCCTTTTTAGACCTTAATCAAGGTGATGCCACGATAGATTATCGAGACGAGAGAGGGAACTATTCCGTGTACAGGATTTATTTTACACAAGGGTTGAAAAAATCCACACTGAAATACAACATTAGGAAGATACAACTCCCATTCTACCTAATTGAGCAGCTTGTCAAGCACTGGAGCGAGATTAAAGATAAAATCTTAACCGCAAAAATAGAGAGATTAAACATTTTCAACTTTAAAGCATAACATCATGAATGACTTAAAATCATATATTGAAATGCTGATTAAGCAGCAGAGCGAGAAAGATGCAGAGTTCAAGGCTTTACTATCAAAGCCGAACAAATCAATAGAAGAGTTCAGAGCCGAGGGCAAGATGATGCACCACTGTGTGTTCGATATGGGTTACTATAAGAAGCCAGACTGTTTAATCCTGTCAGCACAGGTGAACGGCAAGCACATGGAAACAATAGAACTCAATCTAAAGAACTTCTCGATAGTGCAGTGTCGAGGGTTCATGAACGACCCGAGCGCATATCACAACGAGATAGTACAGCTTATGAACAAGAATATGTACAAAGTAAGACAACTGACAAAGAAAAGAAAGGAGGTAGCATAATGAGTTTTTGGTTTCCAAACAAGGACACGGACAAAATGACAAGGAGATGCAACCGCATGGCAAGAGACAGATTTATCGGAGATATACTGAAAGCAGCATTTTGGATTAGTCTTATGGCATTATCTATGTGCGACACAAAATAAATCACAATATTTTGCGTTATTACAATATATATAATCATTCAGCCCTCGACATCACGGATAAGTCAATTAATTATGAAGAAAATAGAATTTGTTGGAGGTATTGCGAACGAACTTGCAGAAGTAATCAATGAAAACAATATACATATTACCTGTATTGAAGGTAATGTATGTGAGATAGATGATGATAATTTTGTCAAATTGCAAGCAGTTTGTCCTGCCGCATTTGATGGCAATGATATAATAGTAGTAACAGAATAACTCCCCGAGCATGGAGGTTGAATAGAGAAAGAAGAAATTGAACGTTTATGACAACTCAACAAGGATGCCTAACAAGCATCCTTTTTTATTGCCCTAAATTGCGTGAACGGAAAAACGCATAAATCCATTTCTTAATTTTGCACCGTGAGTTGTAGCAGAACACACATACCGATTAGACATCATAAGCGAATGATTATATATAGTCCCTATCTGACGAGCTGCTACCTCCGAAGATAGGGACGCTTTTTATCCCAGTAAAAGATGAAAGAAGTAAGTTTAGACAAAGCAATCGAAGTCATTTGTAAAAGTACATTACTCGGACACGAGATTGATGTGTACGGTTCAGCTGATGAACCACTGTTCAAAGCAAAAGACGTTGCAGAGTGGATTGAACATTCAGACGTCTCAACCATGATGCGCAATGTGGATGATGACGAAAAGGTTACAAACAATGTTTGTACCCTTGGTGGGAGCCAATTAATGTGGTTTCTAACAGAGGACGGACTTTATGAAGTTCTCATGCAGTCTCGCAAGCCAATAGCGAAGCAGTTCAAAAAAGGAGTAAAAGAGATATTGAAGAAAATCCGAAAGACAGGAAGTTACTCATCACAAGTTCCACAGACCTTTGCCCAAGCTCTTATGCTCGCAGCAAAGCAACAGGAGAAGATAGAGCAGCAACAGAAACTACTTGCAGAACAAACTCCCAAGGCTGACTATTTCGACAATCTTGTCGAGCGCAACACGCTGACAAACTTCCGTGATACCGCCAAGCAGATAGGACTGAAACAGAACCAGTTTATAGAACTTCTTATTCGTGATAAGTTCATATACCGAGACAAGAAAGGGAAAATCAAACCTTACTCACAACACGCAAACGTCTTATTCAAGCTAAAAGACTGGGGGGACGAACACAAATCGGGATTACAGACGCTAATAACACCACAGGGGAAAGAAACATTCAGATTATTGTACAAGTAAAATAGAAGAAATAATTAAAGGACATAATCATGGAAGAAATTATCAAAGTTGAAGAGCGCAACAATACGCAAGTCGTAAATGCAAGAGAATTACATCAGTTTTTAATGGTAGGGAAAGACTTTTCAACATGGATAAAAAGCCGGATAGAAAAATACGGCTTCGTTGAAAATGAGGACTTTGAAGTTTTCCCCAATTTTGGGGAAAACCCTAACGGAGGTAGACCGACAAAGGAATATGCAATAACCCTTGATATGGCAAAGGAACTTGCAATGGTTGAAAATAACGAACAGGGACGCATCGCAAGGAAATACTTCATTGAATGTGAAAAACGGTTGAAAGAAGCAAAAAAGCCAAAGAGCGCAACCGAATTGTTCTACCAGAGCGTTCTCGCCTTAAAAGAACAGGAGGAAAGGATGAACAAACTCGAAAACAGGTTGGATGCATGGGATAAAGAAAGGGAAGAGAACGGCAAACTACTCTTGTCCGTAAGTCTTTCTACTAATAAAGTCCCCGAAGTCAAACTTAGAGACAAAGTAAGACAGCTTGTCAACAGATACTCCGCCGCCACCAACACACGGCAATGTGAAGTATGGCACAAAATTTACGAAATACTTTATTACTCTTACGGAATATCAATCAATTCATACAAGCGTAAGACTAAGCAGAATAAGCTTGACATAGCGGAGGAAAACGGTTTCCTTGGTAAAATGTATGATGTTATATCCAATATGGCTAAAAGTATCTAACCGAATTTATATCGGAAGTTGCTAAGAATGAGCTGAATTTTAATTCCGTAGATTTTACGTATTTAAAATAAAGGGTGCAGTCAACCAACGCTACACCCTTTATTCTTACACCCAACATTACACATCACACCACCGCCCAAGCCTTTATTTATCCCCGACACGCAACATCTTGTGTAACGTTTCCTGTTAGCTTTTACATCTTCTTGAAAGCATCCTTAATCGTCTTGTCTCTCATCGTTGCATACCTGTTCGTTTGCAGCGTAGTCGTGTGCCCGAGAGCATGCTTAATCACGTCAGTACTTACACCCCTGTTGAGCATCGTAGAAGCAAAGGTACTCCGCCCCATGTGAGAATGAAGGGAGGGTTCACCAATCATTTGCCCGAGAGCCTTAAGGTACATATTATACTTTTGATTACTGATTACAGGCAACCGACCCTCATACCGAAGAGTAATCTCCACCGCCTTGTCGGTCAGATAAAGAGTGTAATCCGTGTTCGTCTTTGTTCTCTTGCCGTTCAACCGATAACTACCATCGTCTTCCCTCTCGCAGTCAGACAAGCGGAATTTCATCAAATCCGAGTAAGCCAACCCAGTATAACACTGGAAAAGAAACAAATCCCTGGTTCTCTGTAAATATCCGTCAGTCAAATCAAGCTGCTCAATTTTCTCAACCTGTTCAATGGTAAGACAGGCAATCTGACCGCCCTCCGCCTTGTCTATGTGTATTCTCTTGCTTTGGTACGGATTTTCACTCGCCAGCTCATCCGTAATTGCGTCATTGATGAAAATCTTCAGATATTTGTGGTACGATGCAATGGTACTCTGCATAAGACCCTTGCCACCGACCACACGTCTATGCAGCCACTCGTCAAAGGCACGGACGTTACTCTCCGTAATATCCGAGAAGTACATCATCTTCCCCCATTCCGAAAAAGCCTTGATGAATGACCTGTATCTGTTCCGAGTGTGCTCCGATACATTCCGTTGAGGTATTCTTGATTTGATGTAATCTATAAAGGTCATGGACGATGCTCTTGTATCAGTAACCCGGTTCAGCTTACCTAAATCCACGATACCGCTTTCCGCCATTTCTCCTATCATCTTGTGGCAGTCATTCACCAACTGTCTTAATCTGTTATTCAGCTCAACCGCATCAAGACGGAACTTCACGCAATCCGCCTTAATATCCCATTGTGTAGGCAATACCGATACACCAGTAGAGATAAATTTTTGTTTGCCACCATAGGCTACCCTAATATCAACCGACCCTTCTTTGTCTTTTGAAGCCGTATGCCTACGGTCAAAAACGAGCCTAATTTTCGCTATCTTCATAAGCTAATTGTTAAACATTGTTTTTAAATACGCTCCATTCACAGCCGTAACCATTTTCTAATCAATGGTTTACGGCAAAATTAAATACACATTTCCCGATTTTTTGTTTCGTGTATTTAATTCGTATTTATTTTGTGTCATATTTCATACACATTAGATACGTACAGATACACATCAGATACGTATTACATACACCCATACAATCTCTTTAACTTTACTTATTTACTTGATATTCAGCGTTTTACATTTTTAGTTATTGGTTATCAGATACAAAAAAGGGGAGCATTTAACTCCCCGAAAGTGATTCCGCAGGGAGTTGAACCCTATTAATGTTATCTCCTAAATATCAAGTACTTACAAAATCCTCCTTTCTTGCCTGTATTTAATTCGTATTTAATTTAAATAGTATATTTCCGCTGCAAAGGTAGTGTATTTTAATCTAAAATATTACACAAACATATCACATTTATACTTATTTAAGGTTCGGTTCCCAGTGTTAAACAGTTTAAATTACACTTGCATGATAGTTTATTTTACACTACCTTTGCAAACGAATCAAGTAAATGGGTACAAGGTTTAATTTGAATTTGCCTCCTTTCTGGCTTAAGCCAGACAACATAGAAACTCTCGGAAGTGCCCATTCACTTTCGGGAGTTTCGCTTTTATATCCAATATGGGCTACAACTTAATCAGAATATCAATCATAGAAGCGCAGAAGGCTCTAAGCGACAAGAAACGTTTAGACGCCTTCTGTTTTGCTATTAAGATTAAGTTGATGTTCCGCTCATCTGACCTTATTTACACTTCGCTCAACAAAGCAGCCGAAACTATGCATCTCAAAAAAGACAAGTTCAAAAGACTTGTTGCTGACGCTATCAAGTTTGGCTACGTGAGAAAGGATTGCAATAAGAATGGTGTAGTAAGATATATAGCAAGGAGATTATATTCAAACAGCGAGTATTCATATCTATTGCGCAAGGATGATTTGACAAACCTTTTCATGCCACAAATTAAATTCCTTGTCAAACGTATTGTAGTTGAGAACAAGATAGCAGTTATCACTGATGTTTTCAATACCCACAATAAGGCAGAAGATGGAAAGACCGTAGATGAAATTCGGTCTGCCCGGAAAAGAGAAGGACGTATGCTGAAAACAGACTTCAATGAAGACCGTCTCGGCTGTTCGTATGCTACAATAATGACTTTGACTAAAGGAACGAGATATCAGGCAGTAAAGATTACTGGCAATCTTACCAAACGCAAGATAGTAAAGAAAATAGTCCGCACTATCACTTTAAGCAAAAACCCGAAAGACATTACTCGAACCCAAAGCTACCGATGCGCTGACGGCTCTCTTGTTATAGAAAGCGCACGCACAAGAAGAGCTTTTATTAAAAAGAGCAATGTTTATCTGATGAAGGATAGTCGTATTAAGGCTCCATCTTACCATGAAAAGGCAGTGGAGACAAAATAATACTAACTAAGGTTCAGGCAGGGATTGTAAGGGGAGGTAGGAGGTTTATTAACTTAGATAATTAACTTAATGTTTAACTAAAAGAAAGAGAGAATAAGAGAATGATAGAGTCCTTAGATAATTTTGCCCGATTTTCAGATTTTTGCGCAAAAAATCAGCTCGAAAATTCCGCGCGTGATTTATTCTCGTGCGCATACGTCATGGGTGAGCACCCGTCTTTTGGCGAGTTCAAGAAATATTGCAGACTGCATCTGAGATTAAGCGTAAGGGAGCACAAGGAGTATATTATCGCCCTTTGGAACGACATGGAAGATTGTAGGTGGCTAAAGAAAAACGGCAAGCCGGCAAAGGACTGGAGAACGCTTGTAAATGTACACAATGGCATCTTGCTACGCAAATACAATATCCAGCGTAAGGAGAGAAAAGACCCCAATACATACATGCCGTATTTCGGTCTTGAAACAGCCGAAGAGGAATATCCCGAAAACGGCAGACACTACGTATGCTATACAGATGGGAGCTGCGACAATGTAAAATCCAAGGCAGGAGGTTCAGCCTATATAATCATCAAAGATGGCGAAATAGTCAAGATGAAGAGCCATGGCTCACCAAGCACCACAAATAACCGCATGGAACTGCTTGCAATCATCAGTGCAGTAAATTCATGCCCCGACAATGCCTGTGTAGACGTTTACACGGATAGCAAATATTGCATTTACGTATTATCCAAGAAAACCGCACCGCAGATTAACGAAGACCTCTACGAACTATTCAAGAAGTGTTCCGCCCACGTTGAAGGTGTGCGCTTCCACTGGGTCAAAGGACACAATGGAGACAAGTACAACGAAATGGCGGATGATATGGCATACGGAGCATACTGCGATATATGCGATGAATACCACTTCAAGAAAATGACACGGCATTAAGCCTTAAAATTCTTCGCCCACATAATCATACGGTCCGTATGACAATATTACTGCAAATGTTTCATTCCCCCTTGCAGTGGCATCAAGGCAAAAAGCAAAACGTGAATCACATACAGGAGAAGTTCCGCCCCAATAGTATGTCAAGCCGTATTCATTCTTTTTAGGTGTTAATTCGTATTTCTGCGCTAACAAATCTCTCAGCCGATGGTAAACCTTTAAGGTTTCTTTTGTTCCATGGCATATTACACATAAAAGACACCCACTTAGATAGCTACTATTGGAATCGTATTCAAACTCGAACCACGCAAGGTCGAAGAATTCGCCAGCGTAACTAATATTTTCATACAGCATTCTTTGTTTATCAGAACCTTCTTTACTATAGGTTCCATATTTCCTGTTTAATATACTAAAGCAATTTTCATAGCTATCGCCAAATTTTACACCACACACTTCATTTACGACCTGTGCCTTGCACATTACTAATGAAAATGATAAGCAAAAAATCAACGCAATCCGTTTCATATATTCCTTACAATTTTAATTTATCTTCCCCATCTTCCTCCATCCGTTCTCCCGAATGAAGTCAGCTATT
>ERZ808252.1580-NODE-1580-length-16176-cov-11.310092_pt1 | contig 16176 bp, 20 predicted proteins | sample MGYA00521242_ERZ808252 | MGnify/ENA primary metagenome ERZ808252 (study PRJEB31516, sample SAMN03275581) | gut metagenome | biome: mammalia-associated habitat; material: feces | host: Papio cynocephalus | place: Kenya | collected 2012-08-07 ...
AATGGCTTGATTACAGGCAGTAGAAAGCTCAGAGATTTTGGTTGATTGCGCTTCTTGAAAGATTTCTTCAGAAATAGGAATTATCCTAGCAGTCATGCTTGTAACAATGTTATCCTCTACTTCTATATCTACAAATGGAAAACTATTTGGAATAGAAATATTTTCAGGAATAATAGCCCATCCAGCTGGAAGAATAGTAATAGAACTCTCCTAATTGCGATGTGCTCCATTTTTTAAGCTCTAAATTTCAATAATTCTCATGTTATCCTCCTTTAACCAATCGCAATATAATGATATTCATATTCACTAGTATTATTTTGAGCGATAGCATTTCTTGGTGAATACCATGTCAATGTTTTATCTGTAAGTGTTGTAAATGTATTATAATTAAAAGTAGATATTACAGGTCCCATAACTCCGCTATTGTAAAGCCAATAATCCATATCTGACCCAAACTATAAAATATTTGAACTACTAGCACTGGGTAATCGTTCCCAGAAAAATACTACTTTTGGTTCAAAACTAAATGTTAATTTATTGGGATTGCTTGCTCCATATGTTCCAGTACCTATATAACTACCAACTTCTACTTTTGTTCCACCAAGGATAGATGCAATTTTATTAGTAATATCTTCCCCATCTTGAGTAATTTTGCCAGAGGGAGATGGAGCATCGCTATTACCAATAACAAATGCTGGAGCGAGGTAATTGTCATCGCTATAGATGCTGTAGCTATCACTCCCACCGACCCAAATCTTGCACGCATAGTTCGTGTCGGTGTAGTGGAGCGAACGTTCCCAATAGAAACCCGTACTTGTCGTCAATGTACCATTGGCGTTCATCTGATACTTTACTCTTGTTGCATCAGAGGTATAATAGCTATACGCAGCATTATATCCTTGAGTACATTCTGCTTTTGATGTAGTAGAGTTAGCCGTAGAAATAGGAGAATAAGAGTCAAGACCCATCTCTCTTTCAGAGGGAATCCAGACAGTTTCGTCATTATAGGTAACGCTTTGGTTTCTATCTCCGTAGTTTGGACAAGTACCTTTACTAACTGTTTTAATAAAATCTTTGGCTTCACACGCATTATAGAAATTCTAGCACTACATCCTCGCAGTAGAACCAATCCAAACTGCGCTACTACCGAACGTAGTAGAAGTTGGTAATACGCCTTTAGTCTAAAATGTTACCGTACTCTCCCCATCCTAATCAAAACCGATAACCATCATGGTAGCTGCATTAGCTCCTAATACCGCAGTAGAGAGATTTACTAACTTAGTAGATCCAAGGCTAAAATATTCTTGTGCTTTACCAGCAAGAGCAATAGCGTTAATCTATTCCCAAGTATATGGAATTTCTTCACTATCTGCAATAGGAGTAGAAGGCTTCTCTGGAAGCCCAAATTCATATACCATAGCAGAGATAGTATGATTATCAACATATTGTTTAGTTGCCGCTTCTAAATCTTCCGCGGGATCGCCATTTAAGACTAAAGACCCAGTCATTGTCCCGCCCGATTTACTTAAATAATTTTCTGTTATAGTAGAAGGTAAAGCTCCCTCTGTGGGAGTTTCATAATTTAGAGCTCTATTTCCATAAAAATAAGGTCTACTTTTGTCCGGGCCCCCATCTAAACTATTTATAAATGTTTTATATTGTGTTACGCCTTTAAATCTACTATTAATTATAGTTAAATCATATCCCGATTCACCAATTTGATGTTGGATATTACCCAAGAGTGGAAATGTCTCTCCTAAAAAATCACATTCTGAAATTGTAACTGCGCCATCACCGTCAGAAATAAAACCTGCGTACATCCCAAACTCAATATTGTACCCCATTGTATTATTTTCTTCAAAAGAACACTTATCAATAGTGCAAGAATAAAAACACAGCAATGAGGCACTGCTATCAAAGTAGCAATTTTCAATGATAGCATTACCTTCAACAGTAGATACAGCATAAAGACCTTGTCCATCAGTTTTTATACCAACGTTTTTTAAGCTGCTATAATTAAATAATTGGCACCCTTGATTATCTTGATAATTAGATGGATCGCCAGAAAAATAAAAAACCGTGTTTGGCCTCCACGAATCTCTTGTTTGACTTCCGATTACACAACAATTCTAAGGAATCTAGATTGTTTTTTTAAAATGATAGACTCCGGGTAAAATATAAATAATTCCACCGGCAAATTCACTGTCTACAGCGCGATCACATGCAGTATTAAAGATATCACTACAATCTTTACCTGGTTCACATAAGAACAAATTCAAATTATCCTAGAAATTATCTAAAACGAGTTTTGCTGAATACTAGGTACCTTTAAGACCAATCACAATAGCGCCCTTATTTATTGCATTTAAATAGGTTAGATTTACTGCATCTCCAGGGTCAACCGGAGCAGGTAAACAATGATAATCTCTTAGTAAATTACATTTTAAGCTCACTTTAATTCTCCTTTCATCTTCTAAAAAGTACACTTAACTGGGCTTTGGTCAATCATAGATAATTTTCTTAGCTTGTTTTTTATGTATATCTGAAAAGGTAAGATACCTACTTGAAGGGAAAAGGGTTTCTATACCTTTTTCCCAATTTTTTATTATCTAGTTTCTGGGAGTATTTTTCCCATAAAAAAGTGTACTTTTTCTCGGAAATTCTTTTGGCATTTTTAAAAGAGCTAGATACAAAGGAGGTTATAATCTTGCCTAAGTGTATTTTAGCTGAGCAAGGTGGAAAAGGTGGAGGAAGCGGCATCGTTCTTATGAAGATCGAAGTCACCACCAAGCCTAATAAGACCAGCTATCTTGCGGGCGACAGCTTCAATAGCGCCGGTATGGTCGTTACCGCATCTTACGGTACTGGGCAAGCGGTTCTAGCAACCGCAGAAGTTAGTGGATATTCTGTATCCCCTAGCGTCTTAACTGATGGTACTACTTCCGTAACCATCACCTACTCTGAGGGCGGAGAAACTTGTACTACGACCCTAGCAGTCACGGTCACGCACAAGCTCTCCGCAATTACTGTAACTACCAATCCTACCAAGACAACCTACGAGTATGGAGATACTCTAGCTACCGCTGGTATGGTCGTTACAGCCAGTTATTCCGATTCTAAGACTGCCGCGGTTACTAGTTACTCTTGTTCCCCAACAACTTTCTCAACTGTTGGAAATCAAGTAGTTACAGTTAGCTACACAGAAAATGGAGTTACTCAAACTGCGACTTTTAATGTCACAGTCAATCGTAAGTCTGTGACCAAACCTACGTGGAAGAGTAATCTTACCTACACAGGGAGTGCGCAGTCCGTTAGTAGCACCAGCTACTGGAATAACTACAACACCAGTTACATGACTATTAGTGGCACAACATCTGCGACCACCGCGGGCACTTATATTGCTACCTTCACACCAGGAAGCAATTACCGTTGGTCTGATGGAACAACAACCGCAATCAATGTCAACTGGACAATCAATAAAGCAACAGGTAGTTTGAGTGTAAGCCCAACAACAGTAGCTATTAATGGTAATAACTATAGTTCTGGTGTAGCTGTTACTATTACTCGCGCAGGCGATGGTGCTATTAGCTATAGTCCTACTAGTATTTCTGGTTTGACTCTATCTCTTAGTGGTAACACTCTTACTATTAAGGGTAATGGTTCTACCGCGGTTTCTGCGACTACTATTACGATTAAAGTTGCGGCTGGTACTAACCATACTGCACCTTCTAATAAGACAATTACTGTTAGCGCAGAATACTGGTCTTGGGGTGCTGATGGCGGTACTGTTGATGCGGCATGGTTTACCGGACTAAAGAATTACTTGGCTTCTCATACTGGCGCATCTATTAAGACTAGTAGCGGCGGTGCTATTCTTGGTACAACTAAATCTGTCACGCTTTCGAGCGCAGTTTTAGGTACTACTACTCACTTAATTAGAGTTATCGGTGTAGACCAAGATGCTGATAATACAGTTACATTCCAGACTAAGAACTGCTTATCTCAGTATACCACGTTCGGTAGTAGCGCAGTTTGGATTGGTTCTACTGCTAGAACCTTATGCCAAAACTACTATAATGCCTTCCCCGGTAAGGCGGCTATCAAGACTGTAAGTAAGGGTACTTGTCCAAATTATGGTAGTAGAAACTAGGATGTTACATATAATAATGAAACAGTATTCTTGCTTTCTGAAAGAGAGTTTGGACTCGATTCTTATTCTCCTATTTCTACAGCTAACTCTACTACATCAAAAGCAGAGTGTACCGCTGGCAAGAACTTTGCGTATAGTTATTATACTAGTAACTCTACACGTATCATGTATTTAGGCGATACATCCACGAGTAGCTACGGCTATCCATGGGAACGCTCGCGCTACTACGGCAACTCGAGCACCGTGTGCATTGTCTACAACTACGGGGCCGCGGGCAACTCCGGCTACAGCAACGGCCTTGGCCTCGCGCCGGCTTTCGTCATCGGTAATTAAAAACTTTCAAAAGTGGGACAGTATAGATTAAAATGCTAGCCAGTTTTCTCATATAAATAATGAGAAAGGAAGGCGTTAATTTTGTCCGTAAAAACAAAAGATCGACATAAATCCAAGCGTGAGTGTCTCCAGAAATCACGCGAACTGGTAAATTACATTTTAGTCTTAACTCGTCCTAGAGAGTTTGACGAATCTGGAAAACAAGTTAGAAAGCCCGGATTGCTTGGAGAGGGACAGCCTTTCCAAGCGTTCGGGTTAGATATTATTAAATGCGGAAAGGGCATACATGCCGCCTGCTATCAAGCCAGTGAGATCTACTTGAATAGTTAGGAAACTTTAATTGCACGAAAGAAATATTGGAATTAGGCTATCGCTTATTGCGACAGTATCTTTCGTCAAATCGATCTCTGTATCTTCGAATACGCATAGACTAATCAGAAGAAACGACGCTCTTTTGAGCATCTTGCTCGTCTAACAAAGACTATGAAGGAAACTTTATAGGATAGAGTTAATCGAGATTATTTAATCTACGAGCATTCCTACTAGAAGCCAAAGAGTTATAGAAGAGGTCGGTAATGATTTTACAAGATGTCAAGTTCTGTATTTTTCGCTCGCGCAACTACAACAACTCGAACAACGTGTGCAATGTCAACAACAACGGGAACGCGAACAACAACAACTACAACAACGGCAATGGCCTCGCGCCGGATTAGATGGAGCTATCACGTTGCAAGTCAAGCTGCGAAGCAGCGCAGACGAGCAACACCTAGAGTAGTACCCCAGAATATATTATTATCCATCTAATTATGGTTTATTCTGGACGCATTGGCTCGCTTTATAGAGCCGAGAAGGGGAAGGAATAGAACATATTATTAAATAGTATATTATAGGTAGATGCCTTTTCATCTAAGGAGAACTTGACTATTTCGTCCTTGCGACGGATAAATGAATACGATTACAGATGCGGAACTCGTGAAGTGGCCGCTATTACTGCATGATAAGGAGAAAGAAGTTGAGTTAGTAGTAGACATCTTTCGAGCGTTTTTGTAGTTTTGACGCATTATATGATTCCTCTTATCGAGTTTGTCGAAATGTTCGATGGAAAGATAGTACAATCAATTTTGAAGAGAATAGAATTGAAACAATTTTACAAACAGAAGCCGATTTGCGAGCTTGTGAATACAAGCAGCTTGTGTTTAGTTGTTTCTCGATCATTGAACGAGGTAAGCCACGAGATATAAGAGCGTGTCATATCAACGACAGACTGGTACAAAATGCCCTATGTGAATAGAGCTTATTACCAGAATTAACTCCTAAGTTTATTTATGATAACTGTGCAACACTTAAAAATAGAGGTATAGATTTTGCTTTAGCAAGAGCAAAGAAACATTTATAGATGGCTCATAGAGAGTATGGACTAGGAAATGATTTCTTTGCTTTACGAATTGACATTCGTAAATACTTTGATTCTATCGACCATGAGGCTCTTAAAGAAATCGCTAAGCGTGTTATTAAAGACCCTCAAATCTATGAATTATGCTCATACTTAATTGATACATTCTCTTTTAAGCTAACAAAAGATAAGTATCCAATTCCGGGCAAATAGTATTATATTGCTAAAGGTAGAAAATATGTACCTGCGGATATCCAGTCTTTCCGGCCGCATCATCAATATTATGAATGTGAAGCTAAAAGTCTAGGATTAGGTAGCTAGACATCACAGTTATTTGCATTGCTAGCTTTGAACGAAGTTGACCATTTCATTAAAGAAGAATTACATATTAAGTATTATGGACGCTACATGGATGATTCTTATCTTCTATGTAACGATAGCAAATACTTGGCAGAATGTAAAGCTAAGATAGAGAAGAAATTAAAAGATATAGGTCTTACTCTTAATTAGAAGAAAACCACTATCTCGCGCATTACCCCTATCGCACCTAAAGATAAGGTTCATGGCACTCCATTTAAGTATCTTAAGTGGAATTTCTATCTAACTACTACAAATCATGTAATCTAGATACCTTTTAAGAAAAAGATTGTTCATTAGCGCAGAAAATTGCGTAAAATGGCTGCTCTATGGCAATAGGGAAAGATTCCAACAGAAGAAATTCAGAAATCTTACCAAGGTTGGAGAGCACATATCGCTAAAGGTTCTAGCTTCTATATTATCCAAGATATGGATAATTATTTTCGTTCACTATTCAAAGGAGTTGAAATAAAGTAATGTATGTATTATTAAATCGCGAGAATATTGTAGTTGATATTCTCGACAATCTTCGTTACATTAAACTGCAATCTTCTAATGGTATTGTCGTTGCCTGTTCAGAAGAAGAAGGCACTGGGGTTATCGGCTCTGATTGTGACACTCATTATGTCTTAATCCAAGCCGATACTGTTAATTCTCCTAACGCAGTTCGCGTTATTGAGGTTGAAGAAATTCCATCCAATGTTACACCTAATCTATATAAGTTCGATAATGAAACTCAAAGTTTTGTTTATCGTTATAGTTTAGATGAAGCTAAAGAGCTTAAGCAAGAGAAGAACAAGTTACTTTTCGCAGAGTATCTCGCTTCTCATCCATTAACATGGACAGATGGAAAAGAATATGGAGTTACAATGGAAGATCAATCTGAGATTAGTCTTAACTTAAGTCAATATCAGATCGCCATTCAAGCTGGCGTTGAATCTCCTACTCTGGAATGGCACGCTCGACACGAAGAGTGCTAGCCTTGGACATTAGAGAATCTTGTTGCATTGTCTATGTCCATCTCCGCGGCTGTATATCCAATGTATCGTCAAATGCAGCAGTATAAAATCTCTATCTATGGAGCGTCTTCTCTAGAGGAGCTAGAGCAGGTAGAGTTAAACTATGCAGACCAAGCTGAATAAGTTTCTTACCTTATTCACTGTTGGAGGTTCTCTCTATTTCATTATAGAGTTCTTATTTAAGACCTTCATTAGTGGTGGTATGATACATTGGTCAATGTTTCTCCTGGGCGGACTTTGTTTCGTCTTAATCGGAGAGATAAATGAGGTTATACCTTGGGAAATGTCTATCATTAAACAAGGAATTATTGGGGCCGCAATAGTTACCTCACTTGAATTTGTATTCGGCGTAATTTTGAATCTAGTCCTAAAGCTAGGAATTTGGGACTATTCAAATTTACCTTTCAATATATTGGGGCAAGTTTGTCTTCCTTTCTCACTCGCGTGGTTTGGATTAGCTCTCGTAGCTATCTTCCTCGATGACTATCTCCGTTGGAAATGGTTTGGCGAGGAAATTCCACACTACCACCTTAAAGACAAAGTTTGCCATTAAAACGAAAAATAGGGGAGAACCTTTTAATTAAGGTTCTCCCCTATTTTTTATTGTTTACTTTACATCGACAATGATGATACCAATGTCTCCCTCAATAGCCTTATTGGCTGTGAAAATAATTCCGGTGCCAACAGTAGCCTGAGCATCATCGATCTTGTTATAATCGTCTTGGTTACTTGTCCAAGTGATAATAGGCGGAACGTTACCGTTCTTACCACACTTCAAATTTGTGTTGCTATAAGTGTAGGTATAAGTATCTCCGGACTGTACCCAGCTTGCTTGAGCAAGAGTAGCAGAATAAGCCAAGGTTGTTACCTCGTCGATCTTATTATTAGTCTCGCCCTTGCTATATACATCTAAGTTGGTTCTCGCGGCCGCCGCTGTTGTAGCGCCAGTACCACCCGCGGAAATAGGCAGAGTACCGAAAGATGGTGCACCAGATGTAGTAGCATACAAGGCACCAGTACCATTGATACCCTTAACACCATTGGTAGCATCTCCAATTACTACACTACCCGCAGTAATTGCGATAGCTCTTACAGTATTGTTTTCTCCACCGACTAAGATAGCGTTCTTAGTTAATCCGTTATCATCTGCGGCAATCAACACATCATCGACATCTACGAAAGTAACTTCTCCGTTGACTGTCTTGATTAGCTGAGATACCTTTACATCAATACGTCCATTATCAGTATCAATTACAAGCTCACCGCTGTCTTCAAAGAAGTATGCGTAGCCAGGATGCAAAGCGTAATTAGAGGGAAATTCATCCGCAGTTCCACTATAAATCTTAAATAAAGCCATTATTAAGCTCCTCCTTTATACTCTCTAAGTATGATTGAGGTATTATTGCGGCAAGTCCGCAAATGATCCCCATGTATTTAGTGTATCATCCAAGGCAGCTAGCAGTTCGTCAATCTTAGCTTTAGAATACGTAGTTAGCTTGCCAGTCTCACCATCTTTGCCCTCGATAAGAGAGTTAAGATAGTTGATTGAATAAGTCTTATTATCAACGTTCACTTTATAGGCGTTTTCAATTAAACTGGATACACCACCAGTTAACTGAGCACGTGCCCACTCACCAGCGTTAGTCTTGAAGTACCAATAAGAAACATCTCCGCCATTATCAAGTAAGGCCCAAGTAATAGCAAAGATTTTGTGAGAATCAATAGTCCCAGTATAGTGTTCTTCAATATAAGCAACACCATTCTCTAAGGACGCTGCATAACTCGCAGTCTCAGTTAGTTGATAATCTGCCTCAATATTTAGCGCATCTCCAACTGGACCTTTAATACTCTTCTCGCTAGCCTTCCAACCAGCAGAGGTTAAAGTATACAACACACCAGTTTCGCTATTGAGATAAACGTCTCCGAGTCTTGCTCCATCAACAGTAGTAGTTGCTCCGTCCGCAGTAATCTCAAGACCCGCAAATAACTTACTACCTGTCGGAATCTTAAAGGTGAAAGTAATTGTATCTTCACTGGTAATCTCGGAAGTAACAGAACCCTGTTCTGTTGAACCAACGAAAGAAGAAGAAACTGCGGGCTTCGGAGCCTCTGGGAGCTCAAACTCAAGCTTCCATTCGGTACCTTCATTGTTTGTTAGATACCTATTAACTTGCGGGGCCGCAGGTACATATCCCGTCTCGCCTTGCACGTAAGGTGCAATGGAACTAGATTCCACAGAAGGAAGTGGAGACTAAATACAAGCCTAATACTCAAATACGCAAGTTGTATCATCAGTCTTACTAGTTACTTTATAAATAAATCCAGTAGGAGCATTAACATAATAATCTCCTACGCCATAAGAACTAAATAGCGGATTGCTTAAAGTATAAGTTCCACTAGAGCGTTCGCCTAGGAAAGTCCCATAGTAGAATGCCACGGCTCTCGGTAGCTTAAAACGTAGTTTTGGCGCATTTACTGTACCAACGTCCTCTACGCTCGGTTCGACTACCGGATCTTGGACAACTCTTTCCGGTGCAGCCATTACTTGACTGCGGGGAAGGGAGAATGTTAGAATCGGATGTTCATGATTTGTATCTTCTGGAGCATAAGCAAAACTTACAGTAGGCTCCTTATCCGCATCCAGAATCTCATGGAGGACATTACTGTCTAAAAATTCTTGACCTACAGGTAATTGGAATTTAAGTACAGGTCGGTTAACATTAGTTGTGTCCAGCTTAACCTTCGGAGTTTCTCCAACGGCAATTGGAGTAACTTCTGCCTATTCAATCACTTGAGACTGAGGGAGGTTAAAATGAAGAGTTGGGCGATTAATATTATCGTCATTGTACTCTACACTTGGATTCTAATTGGCATCCAACACAGTAGCTTCGTTTGGCATTGACAATACTTGAGACTGCGGCAACGCAAAACTAATTACTGGTAAATCTGGATTAGATAGATCAGTATTTACTTGAGGCTGTTGGTCCGCATCAAGCACTGTCGCAGGAGTAGTAATACTAATTTTTGGAGTATTACCGGTGCAAGAAGTAATGAACTTATAGCTAAGTCCGCTGCCCTCTCCCGCAGATTCGTTATATACTTTCTGCCACAGGGTAGAGTTTAAGTTCTTTTTCTCTCCCTTTTCCAGGTCTTGCTTCTGGTTTTCTAAGTAATCTGGATCAGTTGGTTTGCCATAAGAGACCATGACAAATTCGCCCACGGAGATAGGAGATGCCCAACCTTTTACTAAGTCTGCCTACGCACCATTTGGGCCATAGAAAGACGAAAATACTTGTTTAATTTCAAAGCTCTGTCCAGCAGGGCCACCATAGAAAGATTGCATACCTTATACCTCCTTATCCTTGAGATGGGTCGTAAATAAAGTCTACAATCACGTTTTCTAAATCTCCGTAAGGATTATCTTCGTCTAATTTGTAAACACCATTCAGACCTTGATTTAAAATTGCACTACCCTCTTGAAATGCGGCAATATATGTCTCGTTTGCTTCATTGTATCCTTCCCAGTAAGTTTTATAAGCATCTGAGTTAGGATCTGAGGGTTCTGTACCTAAAGCTGCGATTGCGGCCTCAAGAGCAGCTTTCGCATCTTTAATAATCTTTTCGCCTTCTTGCTTCTTACTTTCTGTTTCTTCGTCATCTCTAATATAGTTCTTAGGACGGACAAAATACATATTAGTAATGGCAATATCTTCGTCTAATTCATAAATACCAGTTCGACCAATCATGATTGTCTTGCTAGTATTCATGACTACTTGGGCTCCTGGGGGAGCCTAAATACCAACTTTAGTAAACTACTTAGCACTAGAAGCATTTACAATGTCATTATAAATGTCAGTTCCAGAGGAAATGTAATGTTTACCATCGCCAGTGCTACTTGTATCTATTACATTATAATAGATTTGTCCAATAGCTGACATCGCCGCATCCTCCTTATACTCGTGTTAAAACTTCCGTTGCAGTAATACTCATAGTGCCATTATAAGTGAGTGGTAGAGAATATTGAGTAATTTGATAATTACCATAGATATTGCTATCTCTATCCTCAACTCTTATAATATTATTTGGCTCCATGTAGTATTTCGGCAAGCAAGTTAAAGAGATTGTTGTATTATAACATAGGTTCTAATACATCAACTCTCGAATCTGATCAAAGCAGCTCGCTCCGGTGGTGCTTATAGAAATGCTATTATAGAACAAATCAGTAGAGGGAAAGAACGGCTGTCCGATACTATTATAATAGTTTCGTAATTCTTGCTCCTCTGATTCTGAATACTAGGATTTCTAATAAAAGACAACATCGGGAACTTCACTATTATATACGGTTTTTATGTCATTATTATTAACGACTTTAGTCCTACGACCGATGTTCTTAATAGAATACTTACCAAGAGCAGAACTAGTATCTATAAAGTCAAGCCAGAAGTTAATAGAACCAGGGTCATTAAAAACATCTGGATTCCAGTGATTTGTAGAATCCCAATTTGTGTTTAATGGATTATACAGATTTCTCCATTCCGCGATTAACTCTGAGTCATAGTAGTTATCGTGTACGCTATTAGATACCTAAGCATCAAGAGCACGACGATACAATTCTTCTCTCCACTCATCGCAAGGAGAGCCGACTAAAGTGACTTCATAACCGTCAACGCTATAATCACTGGAATCAGTCAAATCATATCGCACAATAAAGCCACTATCTTTATCCTTAATCTCCCACATATATTTAGAAGCTAAGTCAATATCTGGCTTGTCATCAATAGCAAGATGATAACGAATAGCTACCTCAACTCCGGTAGAAGTCTTTCTCTTACCCCAAACATAGAAATCATTCTTCACATTATCATACTTGGGATTGCGGGTAATCGCGGTCGTGGTGTCAAGATCGGTCAATGAATATAAAAACTTTGCATTGTTATACGACCGCACATAATCCGCGGAATCCAGCTCTAAGATCGGACTTCCAGTGTTTAAGTAGTTCTTAATTTCTTGGAAAACGAATTTACCATCAATATTGTAGAAATACTCATAGTTGCCTAGAGTGCTAACAATCTTGTCTAATAGAGTAACTACGGTGTCTCCCACATTTAAGATTAGTTCTCCGGGATAAGTAAAGGGGGTAATCTCGTATCCTACATCCTATCCGTAAGTAAACATATGCGGGAAATCAGAACTGGCAGAGTAATCAACGCTACTATAGTCCTCGTTAAAATAGACGGGTCTATCTCCCATGTATCTTACTAACATCTTAATTTCATCATCAACGTCAGTAATGATAATATTCTCGGTAGCTTCTCCGCCCCAGTGGTTTACTGCTTCGTAAATAATCTAAAAGATAGTAGGATACTAAATCTCGATATCACCATTATCTAGCTATACTAAGCTTTCATGGAAGGTTACAGACGCAGGTAGTGTGCCACCCGCCGTTCCGTCAAGCAAACACATCTTATCTTTACCGGTGATAGATATATTCCATCCGCTAGTAGAACGACTAATATTCGCAGAAGATAAAACAAATAAACCGCAAGGAAACCAAATAATATCTCCATAGTCTTTATAAGACTATAATGGATTATCATATCCGATAAGCACTTTAACCTTCTTGTTAATAGAAATCTCATTATCAATATCCTCAAGATTGCTATTAGCCATAGAAGCAAGCATAGTAAGGTTAATGGTTCTTCTGATTGCGGAAGAACCATTAACGCTTAAGTTACCACTCGTAATGGAGCCCTGAATCTCTTTGATAGGCTCCTCATCTTTAAAGGAAAGGAGAATAATCTTAGCATACTAAACTCGCATATGTAGTTTATCTAACTAAGTTAGAAAATCCATGTCATTAAGATATTCAAACATGAATATTAGCTCCTTTCTTTACTATACTTCATTGTTGTCTGCGCGGTCAAGCATTTGTAGTTAATAACCGCGAATTGTGCTTTCTGCAAAGCGATATATTTAATCATACCATCCATAGGGCTGAGAGTGTAACGTCCTGTCGGCCCTAACATAACAGCGTGTTTATCGCTACCATCTTTCTCTTTACCGATATAGAGAATGGTATTTGGGTCTGCCTCAATATCAAAAGCAGTAATGTCAGAAAAGTTGTAGAAGATAATTCCATCTGTCCATTTACCGTCCGCATCTTGGATAAAGCCACCTTGAACATTGTAGATAAATTCAACCTACTTGCGGGTTTCCTCCTCAATAATATCGTACAAGTTGATTGTTTTGTAGACATTATAGTTCGTATTATCTACCAAGATACGACCTAATTTATCCTCTTCCGCGGTCGAATCACTATAGATGCGATAAGGTGTTTCACCTGGGCCATAGTAATATTTATAATTCTTTAAGACCTTATCAGTACCGCTAAAGATACCAGAGATCTGGCCCCAAATGCGGGAAGTGTCAATAGACTCTACTTCGCCAACCTCATCATTTCTTTCTCTTGTTAGAGAGCAGACATAGTTGATGATAATTGGATACTTAACTGATAGCATCGTTAAAGAGTTGATACCTTGATGAATATCATACATACGGTTAGGAGCAACGACCACTTCTGTGCCGTTTACAGATAATCTAATCGCAGAAGTTGGAGCATTAGTCGCTGCGGCTCTTAAAGCAATATACCGATTTAGCTCTTCCTCTGTTTCGGTAGTATCTTCACCAGCGGCCTCTTGTTCAGCTCTCTTAGCTTCTAGCTCATAAATCTTGCCGTCAAAGTCGATAGTGGGATATCTCTCTACCCAGAAGCCCGTCACATTAACTAATGATAACTTATACTTACCATCACCAACCGCGATTTCCTCTTGGTCTTTGATAATAGCATAAATATCATCACCCTCTGGACAACCAGAATAGATACCACTAATCTGTCCAAAGGAGTCCTGTCTTTCGGTAGAAATCTCATTACTGAAGGCACCGATCTCGATAATCCCAATCTCATTGAGATTATCAAGTGTATTCTCTAAAACCTCATACGCTGTTGCAGAGAAGTCAAAAATCATGCGACCGAGAGAAGCATTTGGGGTTAGAGAAACATTCATTAGTCCAACAATAATGTTTCCTTCTGTGGGAGATTTATAGAGCTTATAAGAGAAATCATTAAGGAATTGCTCTACCTTTTCTCTAAACTTTCTTTCAACGAAAATATTATCATCCGTAATATCGGAGTTAATACCTAAATAAGATGGAGCTAAAGCACTACCTCTCTTTGCCGTTGATAGCGAGAACTTATCTTGAGGAATAATAAGTTCATTGTTATAATAATAACCATCTGTATCAAGAGTAAAGAATGTCTAGTCTTCATCCATCTGGAAACTAATCAAGCCACTTAGCGGGAACTCCGCATAGTAGGCATAACCATTCTTGGATAAGTGCGGAAACTGGTCACCCAGAGTATCTTGCTTACTAGCCAAGACAGTATGCTTAAAACTACTTAACTTCTGATTAAACTTAAGTCTAAGCTATACGCCATCTCTATACAGATAAGAATATTCAAAGTTTACGCATCTGGCTGGAATCCCCGATTCTTGTAACGGGGCACTCCGCAATCCCTGTGAGTTCTAATACTGGAAAGCATACTTATACTTAATGCCACTCTCAATGGTAAAGTCGGTATAAAGTAAAGTATTATTAAACTCTTCCTCAAAATAATTGAAGTAACGCAAATCTTCATAGACTTGGTAATTGCTCGCTTCTGAAGTTCTCGTAAGAACGTAGCATCCAGTCAGAGAGTTCTTTGCAGTTAGATAAACTCTAATGCAACCATTCTCTGTGCAATAGCTACTCGAATCATCAACCTGCATAGTTACTCCTTCAAGAGCATCAAGATAAACCTTGACTGCCTAGAAGTCATATGATGCACGAGCTTCGTATCCATTACGAGTAACAATAGAGAAGTAAACCTTATACGAAGCGTTATTGGTAAGCATAGTCTTAAATCTATAAGAGCAATTCTTACCACCTGTTGCCTGAATCCAGTCAGAAGACTCGATTAAAGTCTCCCCATCTTCATCGTATAAATCAAACTTATATTTATCAAGTGGCTCATCTGATGCATTATCAATGTATCCACCAGTAAATAGCGGTGTTAAGCTAGATTCAGTCTGCTTACTTGCAATAACATCTGTTCTAACAGTACCCGCATTTTCGATATATACTTCTGGTTGCGCGATGGCCTTAATGACCATGACCGTAGACCACTCAGAGAAAGTCTGATTGTTTACTTGTTCTTTCTTCCAAGTAGCAAATGAACTTAAATCACTTGGAAAACTTGTTGACCCAAAGCGCAATTGAATCTTGTAACACATCCCAGGCGTCCAAGATTTCCGCAAGTCGCTTGTTAGAATCTTAGCAGTATATGGACTTGATTCCTTGGTTAAATCAACATTCTTATAGATAACATTATCTGGATATTTAGAAGTATTAACAACGCTAGAGTTGGAGCGTTGTTCTACGACTCTAATCTATACGTGCTTAATACTATCTGCGCTTGTCACCTTCTATAGAGTATACTTCACATCATAGCTAGTTTCTGTAGCAAGAAATGCCGGCTATGTACTCTATAAAGTAGGCGGATAAATACTAATTGGCATATTTCGCGCCTCCTTTTCCTCTAACTCTATATATTATGAAAATTGCTTTGGTTAAGATAATTAAATCCGTCCAAGCAAAAAGAAAGAGGAAGAAGCTTAAGCTTCTTCCTCTACCATGAAAATTAGCGCTTCCGCAGCAGCTACAGAGATACTTAAGTTCTCGATGTCTGACATTTTAATTGTAACAATAGAGACCTCTACATTAGTATTAGCAAGCTCATTAAGTTCTTCATTAGCTGCATCTCGGCTAACATTTGGAATACTATAGCCTTGCTCTGTTGGTACTCCATAAGTCTCCGCAATATGGAA
>ERZ808252.1582-NODE-1582-length-16132-cov-9.182994_pt1 | contig 16132 bp, 10 predicted proteins | sample MGYA00521242_ERZ808252 | MGnify/ENA primary metagenome ERZ808252 (study PRJEB31516, sample SAMN03275581) | gut metagenome | biome: mammalia-associated habitat; material: feces | host: Papio cynocephalus | place: Kenya | collected 2012-08-07 ...
TACAGGAAGCGGGGTCTTTTCTGTACGCGGGGTTTGCGATAATCTCAAAAAGGTGAAAATAGCCGTGAAAAGGCAGTGTAAATGCTGTTCGCCCATGAGATTGAGGCATTCCTCATAGTTTTTTGAACTTGACCTTGATTATCGCGGGATTGTCATTTTCGCCGAGAACAAGGCCGAGTCTGGAGATTATGGCTTTCTGCAAAGGATCAGACACCTCATCTTGTGATTCCGCCCCTGTTTCGGCATAGCAGAAATAGAGATAATTTTTGTCTGCGGCGATGGCGTGCATCGGCTGGGCTCCGTCACCGATGGAAGGCCAGCGGATGCCTCGCAGCGAAGATGATCCAAGTACAAAGTTCCATACCGAGGAATCCTTGCCGAAAGCGGAGCAGTAATAGGTTCCGGCAGTACGGCATACGGAGGACGGGCACTTATAATAGTCCGCCATAAAGATGTCCCCGATCATGTTCCACGGATTGCCCCCGTCTTTCACCGCTTCCCTTGCCGGAATCCCTTTTGTCCCGAGACTTATGTCGGCAAACGGTGTCTCTGAGCCATTGGAAAATTCGTATGCAAGTCCGCTGCCCGGACGATAAGAGAGCACATATCCGTTATCTGCAAGTTGCACGGACGGGGAAGCGAATCCCATGTTGATATTGAAATCATCACGAGGCAGCATAGCTTCGATTTCGCGGCCGTCAGCGCTGAGCCGCCTTAGGCAGAGAAACTCTTTTTCGAAGTTTGCAAGATCCGCTTCTGACGGGTTGGCAAAAAACAGATAGAACCCTCCATCGGCATCTGGAAATATTGCAGAGGCTGTTATCCCGGCGATACCGGTCGGTGTTTTCCCGACATAACTCCCGTCGGACAACGAGTAACGCAACACTTCATTCATGTGGTTGAGGCAGAGTAACTCTTTGCTGTCCAGACTGATGCAGCAGTCCTGCAGGTGCAGGTATTCTCCCGGGCCGTTGCCGATTCTTCCTATATTGCGGATGAATTGTCCATCATTTCCATAAACGGACACTTTTCCGGCATATAGAAGTATAAGTTCGTCCTCGTGTATGAGCAACTTGTTGGGAGGCATGACAATCTGGGCTTTGGAGTCAAGCCGGATCGCTGTCATGTCTTCAATGTACGAATCCAACGAGGAGACTTCTTCCGTACTGTCGACAATATTCAGGGTTACAGCATCCGAAACAGAATTGCTGTTACCGCCGCACGAGCAGAGCAGTGCAATAAGTGATGCCGCCAATGTCGCGGTACCTAAAAACAGCTTGGTTTTTTCTTTCATGATGTAGGTTGTTTTTTTTAGTTAAACATTTGGTTTCAAAATAGTTGTTACTCTGATTCTTGCAAAGTTGGGAAGTTCAGACAAGAAATGCAAATTTCTAGTATAAAGCGAAGGCGTCGCGAATCCGTTCCCCTCCCCAGCTCTCCGGTACAGAATCGGGGCTACTGCTGTACGGGAGGCACTTGTTAGTCCGTTCGGTACAGAAAACGGCGCTGTACTGTACGCGGCACCCAGTGTTGCGCAGGGACGGAGGTGGCTGGGGCGAGGCTTTTGTGCTGAGCCTCAGCCACCCTCCGTCCCATGCGCATTCTGTTCGGGAAAAGGCCTTCTCCCGTACAAAACGGCCCACAAAGCAACTTTGGTACGGGAAAGGCGGGGGCTGCCGTACGGAGTGAATGCCTATCTCCAATGTCTCAAACTCTCGGTCATCTATTTGGATTCGGTAAGTTGGCCTTTGGAAAAGTTGTATAGAAAACTGGCCGAGTATTCCTTGCCGTCAGCCGTCCTCATGACAATCTTTAATGGATGTATTCCGAGCTTTTCGGGCTTGGTGACAAAGAGAAGTTCTGGGCCAAAAAGAAGAACTCTCAGGTCTTCAGGAGTGATTTCAGAGAGTTGTCTTTTCTGTATCCGGAGGTCAGGATATGGCGGATCTTTATACCCTGATGCAATATAATCCCCGGCATGACGATATTCTATCTTGACATACTCGTTAATTGAACTCCCGGCAGGATGGGAGGCATCAAAGTCATCCTCACAGTACACGTCTATTGATGCAACATTAGGCGTATATGCACATATGCCTGGCATCCCATACATAAGACGGACTTCTCGTCCATAGGTAAAGTCTCCGTTCTCATAACATATCCAGTCAAACCAGACCTTGTCCTCCCCAGTGCTTTTGATCGAAGCGGAACGGCCGTAGTCGATAAAATAAACCGATCCAAATGTAAGCTGATGGATTCTGAGGCCATTGATTTCATAATACTCCTCGATATATGAATCGGTCCAGATATCTTCATGCTGACTGCAACCACAAGACAAAACCCCTAACAATATGGCAGAGCAAACTCTTATACTATTTCTTATTCGGAGCGTCATAAGTTATCGTTTTTAAGTACCAGTTGTAATTGCGATTCAAAGTCGAATCTTTTTTATTGTCCCATTCCTGTTTTACACTAAGGTCGAAGATTCCGGACGTGAAATACCCGTTGTTTTTTCCTCTTTTCCACCCGAAATCGCAGTGCACGTAGACCGTGGACTCCGACTCTTTAGTTGTTTTGATGAGTTTTTGATTCTTATAATAGTTCTTTATCAAATCGTAATTATGAAGTTTGTACCCGTCGATATTCCATCCGTGGGCGGCTTTCAAGTCATAGTTCAGGAATCCTTTTCTCGGTACAGAGCATACGAACAGAGGACAGCCGTTGTCCAGTGTCTTTCTAACTTTGTAAGTGTCATAGTTGCCATATTCGACACCTGGATAATGGAATTCATCTTTCAGGCACCGTGCCGCGCGGCTCGGGAAGGTGCCTGTGAAGCCGGACGTATAGATCGAATTGCTTGACTCGCCAATCCATCTTATGAGCAAGGCGGCATGCCTGCCCGTCCCTGTTGAGTCAGACAAATCATCCCAATTGATGGTTACGCCGTTATATGTGATTATATCAGGGAAACGTTGATATGCGATTATTTTCGCTATGGCTAGCGGAACGCAGCCGGCATCGGCGTGTTTCCCGCCTCTCATGGGAGAGTATTGGTTGAACGGTGAGTCTTGATGCCAAAATGTAAAAGATTTTAGTAGGGGTTTCACTACTGTATCCTCTCCACGATATACTCTCGAGGTCTCGACGACTATATTCGGATCCAGGCTGCCCCCGATGAGCGGCATGCTGTCATCATCCCGCGGCCCCGTCACCTGGCTGAATGAATAGTTTACCGCGCGTGTGGCGAGGACAAGCTTTATTTGCTCGAAATTGTTGCCATCCGAATCGTCCTCGATGTTGAGGTCTCCGACATTGTAGTCCCCCTCATTCTCGTCATAGATCTGGAAGGTGTTGGGGTTTATGTATTCCTCTCCGTCTTCCCCAACAAAGATGCCCGGACCTGTCTTAGGATATTCGGAATAATCCTTTCTTCCCATGCCACCTCTGGCGGCGTCTATCAGTTCCCCCTCAAAAAGGGAACCCTTCTCCGTGACTATCAGGACATCTTCCTTGATCCTGTCGTCCGCCGCGAGTATCGCGTAGCCTTCACCACCCTCGAAGTTGACCAGATACACAAGGCCGTCAACGTCAGACGGAACGCTCGCATCGGACTTGGTCATAAGATCGCTCATCCTGATGAGGTCAATCGACTCTATTGTTTTCCCCGGGTTGCCGGCTCGGGTGGATTCTTCCTGCCCTCCATAGAGGAAGTTGTCGAGTGCTTTCAGCGCATCCTCGGCCGAAATCGCATTGGCCGACGACTGGCTCAGATCCTCTTCCGGAGTCACCGGCACCTCATAAAGCTCAGAGGTGCACGCGCAAAGCAATGCCGCTATCATCGTTGCACCCAAAAACATCTTGGTTTTTTCTTTCATGATGCAGGTCGTTTTTAGTTAAACATTTGGTTTCAAAATAGTTGTTACTCTGATTCTTGCAAAGTTGGGAAGTTCAGACAAGAAATGCAAATTTCTAGTATAAAGCGAAGGCGTCGCGAATCCGTTCCCCTCCCCAGCTCTCCGGTACAGAATCGGGGCTACTGCTGTACGGGAGGCACTTGTTAGTCCGTTCGGTACAGAAAACGGCGCTGTACTGTACGCGGCACCCAGTGTTGCGCAGGGACGGAGGGTGGCTGGGGCGAGGCTTTTGTGTTGAGCCTCATCCACCTCTGCCCCATGCACATTCTGTTCGGGAAACGGCCTTCTCCCGTACAAAACGGCCTACAAAGCAACTTTGGTACGGGAAAGGCGGGGGCTGCCGTACGAAGTGAATGTCCTCCCCTCAAGAAGGTCTCGAACTATCAGTCATCATTTGGATTCAGAAAGATGTCCGGCGGAGAAGCTGTACTTGAAAGTGTCTGTATATTCCTTTCCGTCAGACATCTTCATGACGATCTTCATTGTATGTATGACAAGTTTTTCGGGCTTGACTTTGAAATCCAAATAACAGAAACCCCAGAGGAGGATTTTCAGATCCTCCGGCGTAAGTTCGGATAGTAATTTCTTTTGTATTGCCAGACTTCCTGCATCTGCATAACCGCTTTCTATAAAGTCCTTGGCACTTTCAAATTCGAATGTTATGCAATCGTTAAGCGAACTTCCGGCAGGGTGGGCAGAGTCGAAGTCGTCCATACTGTACACGTCTATTGATACAATATCAGGCGTATATGCGCGTGTGCCTGGCATTCCATACATAAGGCGGACTTCCCGTCCATAGGTAAAGTCTCCATTTTCATAACATATCCAGTCAAACCAGACCTTGTCCTCTCCTGTGCTTTTGATCGAAGCGGAACGGCCGGAACCGATAAAATTGAATCGCGATGTTCCTGACTGCCGGAAATAAAAGCCATTGATTTCATGATACGCCTCGATATATGAATCAGTCCAGATATCTTCATGCCGACTGCAAGCGCAAGACAAAGCCCCTAACAATATGGCAGAGCAAACTCTTATACTATTTCTTATTTGGAGCATCATAAGTTATCGTTTTTAAGTACCAGTTGTAATTGGTAGTTATAGTTGAATCACGATTACCATCCCAATCCTGACCTGCACTAAGGTCAAAGATTCCGGACGTGAAATACCCGTTGTTTAATCCATCTTCCCATCCAAAATCGCAGTGCACATGGAACGTGGATTCCGACTCTTTAGTTGTTTTTATGAGTTCTTGATTCTTATAGTATCTCTTTATCAGATCGTATCTGTGAAGTATGTATCCGTCGATGTTCCACCCGTGGGCCGCCTCCAGATCATAGTTCAGGAATCCTTTTCTCGGTACAGAGCATACGAACAGAGGACAGCCGTTGTCCAGTGTCTTTCTAACTTTGTAAGTGTCATAGTTGCCATATTCGACACCGGTATAAGAGAAGTCTTTCCTCAGGCAACGGGCAGCAAGACTCGGGAACGTGCCAGTGAAACCGGATGTATAGATTGACTTGCTCAACTTGCCTACCTTCCTGATGAGCAAGGCGGCATGCTCGCCTGTCGCTGTTGTATCAGACAAATCATCCCAATTGATAGTCACGCCGTTATGTGTGACTTCTTCTGGAGAACGGTGATATGCGATTATTTTCGCTATGGCCAGTGGGACGCAGCCGGCATCGGCGTGTTTCCCACCTCTCATGGGTGAATATTGGTTGAATGGCGAGTCCTGATGCCAGAATTTAAGAGAGTCAAGCATTTTATTGACTACCGTGTCAACCCCACGATACACTCTCGAGGTCTCGACGACTATATTCGGATCCAGACTGCCCCCGATGAGCGGCATGCTGTCATCATCCCGCGGCCCCGTCACCTGGCTGAATGAATAGTTTACCGCGCGTGTGGCGAGGACAAGCTTTATTTGCTCGAAATTGTTGCCATCCGAATCGTCCTCGATGTTGAGGTCTCCGACATTGTAGTCCCCCTCATTCTCGTCATAGATCTGGAAGGTGTTGGGGTTTATGTATTCCTCTCCGTCTTCCCCAACAAAGATGCCCGGACCTGTCTTAGGATATTCGGAATAATCCTTTCTTCCCATGCCACCTCTGGCGGCGTCTATCAGTTCCCCCTCAAAAAGGGAACCCTTCTCCGTGACTATCAGGACATCTTCCTTGATCCTGTCGTCCGCCGCGAGTATCGCGTAGCCTTCACCACCCTCGAAGTTGACCAGATACACAAGGCCGTCAACGTCAGACGGAACGCTCGCATCGGACTTGGTCATAAGATCGCTCATCCTGATGAGGTCAATCGACTCTATTGTTTTCCCCGGGTTGCCGGCTCGGGTGGATTCTTCCTGCCCTCCATAGAGGAAGTTGTCGAGTGCTTTCAGCGCATCCTCGGCCGAAATCGCATTGGCCGACGACTGGCTCAGATCCTCTTCCGGAGTCACCGGCACCTCATAAAGCTCAGAGGTGCACGCGCAAAGCAATGCCGCTATCATCGTTGCACCCAAAAACATCTTGGTTTTTTCTTTCATGATGCAGGTCGTTTTTAGTTAAACATTTGGTTTTAAGATAGTTGTTACTCTGATTCTTGCAAAGTTGGGAAGTTCAGAGGAAAAAAGCAAATTTCCGGTGTAGGAGGAAGCCCCAGTCGCCGTCACAGGCGGCTGCGCTCCTCGGTGTTGGATGCACGTGCCGGGCGCTGACGCTGCCGCGTCCCGAAACTCCAGCTCAGGCTTATCATGAGGCTGCGGCTGTCGTAGTGGTTGTCATACTCCAGTTTGACACCGTCACTCACATAGGAGTATCTAGGCTCCGCCGTCCCCAACAAGTCCGTGAGTTCAGCCGATATGCCTAGTCCGGTCTTGCGGTGATAGTATTCCAGCTTCAGATCAAGTCCGAACGCATGCTCCCTCCGGCGGTAGTCACTCACGCTCGGAAGGTAGTCCACAGCGCTTATGCTGGCCTGAAGGCCGTCGAGGATGTTGAAATTCTGCTGCAGCCATAAAGATCCGCAGAATCCGGACACATCCTGAAATCTCTCCACCCGCGACAAATATCTGTCATACGAGACATCTCCCTGGAAGACAATGGAATACCATTTGGCCGGGTTGGCAATGGCGTACAGGTTGATTCCGAAGCTGTGCACATCGAGGTAGTTGTCAGCATATTCTATTATCTTGTCGGTATCGGACTTGTCAAGGTTGACCAGACTGCCTATTTTCCCCGTGTTCCCGTTGTAATATCCTCTGATCATCAGGAAGTCCCCGTACATGTAACTCAAGTCCACGAGATTGTAGAACGACGGGGACAGATCCGGGTTGCCGGAGGTGTAGCTGTATTTGGTCTGATATTTCTTGAAGGGGTTCAGATAGCGGTAAGCCGGCCTGCCTATGCGACGCGAATATTGCAGGGAAAGGCTGTGGCTGTCGTCTTTGCCGAAGCGGTACATGGCACTCGCCGACGGGAACAGGTTCGCGTACCTGCGCCTGTATGTTTCAGGCATCTCGCTGTTGGCGTTTTCCGTACCGGAGAACTCCGCCCTGAGACCGGCCGAGAGTTGCACATGTCTCCAATATTTCTCGCCCTGAAGATATACTGCACCTATATTCTCGGTGTAGTCGAACCTGTTGGACTGCTCGACCGTCCCGGTATATTTGTCGTCCGAGCCGGTCTTGATGTGCGACAGCTTGCCCCCTGCCGTGAAAGGAATCCCCCAGAGGTCGAACTGCAGGTCTGCGGAGGCGGTCAATATGTCATAGCGCGTTTTGCCTGCCGTCTCATAGTGCTCTTCTGGTGAATCCCCGTCCTCATGTTCCATGACGGAGATGAAGTCCCTTGTGTTTTCGTCCTGACGGCGGAGATAATTGGCCTTGAATGACAGGGAGGCATATTCAGAGAATTCGTGGTCGAGGTACAGGCCCGAATTGAATTGGCCGCGACGACTCCGGTAGATGCCGTCAGACACCAGACAGGAGTCGAGCCTGGTGCTGTAGTACTCTGCCCGGTTCTCGATATCTTTCGTCTCACTCCTGTCCACAAGCGGGGCTGCCAATGTCAAGGTCAGCCAAGTCCTTTCGCCTGCCTTATAACGCATCGTCAGATCCAAGTCGGCCCCGAGTGATGATACGGCGCGTGGGTTGTATGTTGACACCGTGGTGGCAGGGTAAAACGCTTTCGAGTCTGTCACGTTCTTGCTTTTCAGATCGTCATACGACAGACGCCCGTCCATCTGGAAACGTCCCGTCCCGTAGCTCAGATAGGCCGAACCCATGTATGAAGAGTATGAGTTCAAGCCATAACTGGCATTGAGCATGCCGAACCAGCCGTCCCTATGGGAGGTGGTGATGCGGACCACGGCTATGTTGCCTTCGGCGTCCTGCCCGGATGAGGGCATGGACATGACCGTGATCTTCTTGAGTTTGCCGGCAGGCATGCTGCTCAAGTACGACACAAGCTCCGCCCCGCTGTAGACCAGTTGGCGGTTGTCAATATAGACAAGCACCTTGTCACGCCCGGCCATGCTGATGCCGGAATTGGAGACGGTCAGGGACGGGGCCAGTTTCAGCATGTCCGCAGCATTCTTCCCGTCCTTTTCTATGCCGTCCAAGGAAACCACCAGACGGTCGGACCTGAGATTGACAGTCTTCCTCCTGGCAGATACGGTCACGGAGTCTATCTGCTCCCTCACGATCGTGGAATCGGAGGGCTGCACTTCCTGCGCAGCAGCGCCTATGGCCACAAGGGCGATGGACAGACAAAAGATGAGTTTTTTCATTTTTTGTTATTATCTAAAGTTCTGAAAATCTGTTTTTCCCCATAGAGAAACATACAACTTAATAAGATGTTCCCAATGCAACTTTTGAACCTCGCATCAGATAAATAATTACGATCAAGTAAAATCAGTTCCTCAGAGTACAAAACTCCCATAGTACTCCGTGCCGTCCTTTGTCTCAATAGTAATCTCACAAGCGCCCTTCAATGTCGGAGCGGGAATAATTTGTCTGCCGACAGCAAAGAAATCTTCCATTATCTTGTTCCGCTCTGAATCTTCCACAAGGAGATGACATGCCCCCAGATCATCTAGAAAATAAAAGCAGAAGCAACTGGAAGAAGGTAAGTAATAGCAGTGTATTAAAGTCCTTGCGGGAGAACGGAAGATTGTGGTTCCTTGACTGGACTTTATCTCAATAGGTATTTCTATCTTTTCATCATCCGCACGGCAATTAACAGATAATGTTGAAAACATCAAGGCACATGTGCCAATAAACATGAAAAGTACTTTATTCATTTGTCTTTTTTTATGAAAGCAAAGATAGGCTCAGACAGCAATTACATGACAATTTTATGCCTCTTATTTTCTTACAGCCGTCCAAATGGCGCCAACCCTAATGATTTGGCAATAAGGAAATTACGACAACACAAAACAGAGGTGCAAGATTTTATTCTTACACCTCCGGCACACAAAAGGCACCATGATCAGTAACCTTTTAATAATCAAATTGATATAGTTACGCTGTCTTACCTTGAAACTTGTTCCGTGCAAGACGAAATTCAGAGCATCCTCAGATACTCTTCTCTATGTGGAGAATCCAGTTTCTTTATTCTCTCGCGCCACCGGGACTTTTTTGTGTATACATTGGACAAGGACAGCCCCAAAATCGTGCTTATCATCTCTGGCCCGAAACCGACAATCCAGTAACAGATAAAACGGCTGTCATTTTCGTACGATTCGCTGAAATCCTCTCGAAGGTAGGTGATTATGTTGTCCAAGTCCTTGTTGATTTGGTCCTCAAACCTCTTGTGAAGTTTATCATCTTCGCTGATATATGCTATCAGTTTTTCCACTCTCCTATAAATAACCTCCTTCTTATCTGTCCTGTTCTTTGATGATAAGTAAGCATTGCAAAGTTCCCCGATTGCAGAATACTTCTCTTTATATGCAACGGCATATTCCATCCTCAGAGCGTCAAGCTTTTCCTGTAGACTTTGACTTATCTCTTTCTCCTCGATAAGGAGGTGGTCATATCGCGATTGCTGATTTTCCATTTGCCTCCGAACACTTTCAATCTCACCAAGCATACTTTCGCTCTTCAATTTGTAGATGTCGCTTCTCTGTTCGATAACCGCTTTGGATTTTTTCAGCATGCGATTGGACTCTTCATATAATCTTAAAAGCCGCTCCATCTCAAGACGTTTCCGGTTTTGTTTCCGCCAATAGAATAATGAAACTGCGCCGATCAGAATAATTGACGACAAAAACAAGACACAAATCCTTAAAATATCCCTGTTGGCCTCCTGTCTGGCAGACAAAGCCTCAGACTCGCTGTACTCCTGTAACGCATTCGCTACAGAATGTGACAACAAATCGTCTATAGACTCGGAATTTGCAGAGTACGACTTAATGAGATACTCCAGTGCAGACTTATAGTCGTCCCTTGATTTCTTTATCAAGAACTGCCAAAACGCCATTGTAGAACCGGAATTCATCGCTGATTCCGGAACACTTGCCAAAATCCGGTCACAAGTGTCATCATCCCCGAGCAAGGCGGAGGCATAGGCATAAACGCCCTTATCCATCACCGACAGACCCTTATGATACTTAAAGGCCTTTTCATTCAACAAGGAAATGGCACCTTCCGGATCCGGCTGAGGCTGAACAACCTTCATTTTAGCATAATTAGAAAGGAACACCGCTGTCGCTACGGAATCACCCCTCGCGCGCTCTATCCCTTTACGGTACAGCGAATCCGCCACAGCCCATTCTTCTCGCCCATAATACAACATGGCAAGCCGTCCGGTCACCGGATTGTAACGCTTTGCATCCTGTGCCTGCCGGAATTCCTCCGCTCCCTTCTCAGCGTAATGTAACTCTTTCTCGCTGTTTCTGACCTTGTTGTACACATCCGAAATAGCCATATACAAGAGCCCTTTTGCCGAATGGTCTTTCGCTCCCGCCGCCGCGCGTTCGCTCAACATATAAGAAACTGCTGCCGAATTAAGATTCCCGGCATTTACTTGGATGCGTCCTAAATAATAGTATGCTTTAAGCCTTGAATCATCGGGGCCATTATCCTTGTAATATTTTACCGCCGGCATGATTATCCTCGTGTCGGTCGTATCAATATAGTTTTTGTCCAGCGCCATCGCATGTAGCAAGGAATAATGCGCTTTCTGCTTAGCGCTATAGAGTTTTGTGGTGTCAATATTCCGAAGCGTCATAAGGGCACTGTCTGGATGATCCGAGATATATGAATCAATGTCATCAAGGCGTTCTGCCACATCTCTCTCCGAACACGACGGGAAAGCTAAGCTGCACACAGCCAGGCAAAGTAAAAGCGTTCTGACACCTGAATGGTTGGGGTTCCCCTCCCCACTGCGTTCCGCAATCCTTGTTTCTTTCGTCATAAGTAACTGTTTTCCGTGCAAATTTACATCAGTTTTCGATGCCGGAAGATATTCTTTGTGCCACCCGCCACCCCATGGACCATGCGGCCTGCAGGTTGAATCCCCCGGTGACGGCATCAACATCAAGGACTTCACCTGCAAAATACAAGCCCGGATAAAGCTTGCTCTGTTGGGTCTGAAGATCTATCCCGGACAGGGCCACGCCCCCGCATGTGACGAACTCTTCCTTGAACCGGGCTCTTCCGTCTATCCTGTATTCATCAGCCGTGAGCCTGCCCACGAGACGGTTGAACCCCTTCGAGCCAAGCTCCGCCCAACGGAGATCATCCCTCAGCCCGCAGCGGCGTACAAGATGTTTCCACAGCCGCTCCGGGATTCCCTCCGGCGGCGTGTTGGCGATGAACTTATTGGGGGACGCGGTTGCAAGCCCGGCGAGAGTTGCACGTGCCTGAGTTTCACTGATGCTGAGCCAATTCACGACAAGTCCGGCCTTGTATTCCCTCTCCGCGAGGTACCGTGCCGCATAAGAGGAGAGCCGCAGTGTCGCCGGGCCGCTGACACCCCAATCCGTAATCAGAAGTATGCCTTCCGACCGGAAAGAGGTGCCGGAAATGGTGAGAGAAACCCTTGGCGCGACCGCTCCCATAAGGGCGCGCAGCCCGTCATCCGCAATCTTGAAAGTATACAGAGACGGCACTGTCGGAACGATCTCAATCCCTTGAGGCAGAATCTTTTCCAAGGACAGAGCAGAGCACCCTCCGATGGTGAAAACAATTTTGTTGGCCTCGACCATGGCCCCATCGGAAAATTCGATGCAAAACCCACTTTTCGGGTCACCTTCGCAAGACAGCGGAGAGATGGCGATAACTTTTTTGTTACACTCAAGTTCGATGCCCAAACGATGGATTAAACCCTCCAAGACACGCACTATCTGCATCGCATCCTGGCTCTGCGGGAACACGCATCCGTCTTCCTGCACCACCAGCTTGACGCCCTCCCTTTCAAACCAGCGCATCGTATCCTCCGGACTGAACTCCTTGAGCGCCCGCTTCATCAGCCTCTCCCCTCTGGGGTAGACCTCAGAAAGGTTGCGCACCCCGGCGAAACTGTTCGTGAGATTACACCTTCCCCCTCCGGTGAGGGCGAGTTTGGCCATGGGAACCTTGCCGGCCTCGAAAAGGGAGACCGACAGACCGGGGTGCAAGCGCTTCAGCTCTATGGCACAGAAGCACCCTGCCGCCCCGGCCCCGATCACCGCTATGTCTGTCTTTGTCTTAATCACCGTGCAAAGTTGGCAACTCCTTCTGACGTTCTTCCTATCATGGGCAGCGACAGCAGCGGCCGGTCGATCACCATGAAACGGAAAGCATCCGCTTCAGCTGCGGCAGACGCCCGGGATGAAGGTTGAGGGAGATGCGCCTGATCGAACTCCAGAAAACGGCTCAACTCGTATTCCCAGTCTGCTCCCATCGCTACGCTCATGATCCTTTTGTAGATAGCCTCTCGGGATGGAGCGTTGAACCCGTGACGATTGTGGAACATCATGCTGTCCTCTGTCGGACGCCATGCGCCATGCAAATATCCGCAGGCCCCCTCATAAACGCCAAGTTTCTCTCCAAAGGCATCCGTCTGCTGATAGTGGCTGTCACTCAAAAGATGCTCCCAAAGCACCTTGGAAGAAGAGAAAGACACATTGGCACACCAGCCATAAGATTCTTGCAGCGCACTATACTGGTTGACATATTTCACCGGGACACTTGAGTCGTTCGACTCATAGGCATATTCATCAAGCAATTTGGCTATCCCGTGTCCTAAAGATTCGTGGCACAGAACCGACCGGAAATCCTCTCCCTGCGGATCGTTGTCTATGAGCGGGACGTAGGCTATGGCGAAATTGCTCATCACGCCGTCGAAGGATATGCCGAAATTCGTTGTCCCGGCATGTTGAGGCGTATTGAGTATCACGATGACCAGCGCCTCATGAAGGCGGTTCTCATCACGCATGTCCTCCACATTCTGCGCTGCCGCGACTATCTTGTCGAAGTCGCCGATGATGCGCGAACTTCCGTCGCCTTGCATGACACAGTCAAGCGCGGTCTTGTATTGAGAGCCGAAAGCATTGTTCTCCGATACCATGTTCACTTGCCAGACATCGAAATATTCCCTCATGGACTTGACAGGCTCTTCCGTAAAGAGATTCTCCATAGTCTGCTTCATCACTTCATCGTAATGTCCTGAAGCATGCTCGGTATCGACAAATCCGTCTCCCATCAAAACGACAGGGAATCCCAGACCGGCAGTATGGGACTGGAGGCATTTGACAGTATTGTTGCGCGAATAATCGACCGAAGTCTCCACCGGCAGACCGGACTGCTCTATACAGAACTGAGCGGATGTGATGTAGACTTCATTGTGATTCTCCGGATTGACGATATTGATATAGAACGAGCATGAGCGGGTCTCGTGAGTATCATTAGGACTGACCGAGAACTGGTATTCGTACTCGTGGAGTGAATCGCCCGGGCCCGATCCGGCATCCTCCGGCGTGTTGGCGTCTTTTTTACCGGTAATCCATGTCGGCTTGGCGGACTGGGAGACCATCAAGACCTTATAGCCAAGGACGTTGGATGAAAACTTTACGCTCACCAGGCCCCCGTCAGTGCCTACAACATATTTTGTGTCCTCCAAATTCACCACATCGGCCTTAGCCTGCGTGAAGACAAGTTCCTCGAGATCCGTAATTGTGGAGATATTGAGACTTCCCTGTCTGACTGAACCGCTGTTGTTGAATGTCTTGGACACAAGACTTATTGTCTGTTCTCCGCTCAGGCCTGTCATGGGCACCACCGTGGCCCAATCGACATCCACGCTTGCCTTCCATGATTCTGTGGCCGTGAAAGTGATGTCCAGACGGCTGTTTTTTTCGCTGCCCAGAACGAGTTGGTCCTGCCGGGTTGTGATTTCTATGGTGTTCTGCTTTTCAGACGTACAAGCGGCAAGAAGCAGGGGCAGCATCAGCAAAGTGATAAGTCCGGATTTCATGTGACGCGTTTTTTATTCTGCCGGTGCTGTCATGTCGAAGCGCTTGATCTCGGTCGTCTGGATACCGCTGTCCGTCACGCCGATGACGATGGCATGGTACTTTTTCCCCGGATTTATGTTGGCATCGAGGCTCACGCCCGTAGCATTGTTGGCAATAGTGATTTCACCGGAATGAAGCAGGCCCGAAGCCCCCCAGTTATAGTTTTTCACCGTCCCCATTATCTCAAGGTCGCCCATGCGGCCCATCATCAGAGCAAAGTCGCTTCCGTCGTAGTTCTTGTTTACATATTCATCCTCGGCGAATGCGACAAGGTACTTCTCGCGGCTGCTTGATGGAGTGACCTTGATTGTCGATACGACCTTGCCTCCCTCTATGGTCTGGCTCACGGATGCCACCTGGAATGTTGTGCTGCTGGTAGGTTCGAACTCCGGAGCCGTGAACCTGGTCTTTACCAGCGGGGTTGAAACAAGTACCGGAGAGGCGGTGTTGTCTGTCTGCATCTTGATCCCGTATGCGTAGAAGACATAGTTCTTCCCGGGAGTCAGGATACGTGTCGTCCAGGAGTATTCTCCTTTTTTCAGATCACTTTCCATCTTTGCATACCAAGGAATATAAACAGGAGGAATCTTCTTATAGAAGCCGAAATCGTAATCCTCGATGAATTCCAGGTCCGAACCGTATTTTGCAAACTTCTCCCACTCGGTCTGTGCCGTAATGTATGTCAATGACGGATCCTCTGCGGCTACGGTGAAGGTCGCTCCACGATACGACAGGTCTGTGATGGTCATGCTGAATGGAGCCGCTGATGTAGTCACCTCACAAGAGGCCACATTCGATTCCGCAAGGGCAGACTTCGCCTTGACTGAAAAGACATATCTGGTGCTGAAAGAGAGAAGAACATCATTGCTTGATGCTACAGACCAACTGGTCTTCTCGGTACTCCCCTCTGCGAGCACTGATTTTGTCTCGTCTTCGACAGTCGCCAACTCATATTCGTAACTGTCGGCCCCCTCGACTGCTGCCCATGAGAAAGACAGAGTGACAGGATTGTCTGAAATCTGTTCACTCTGGACAATCTCCGGAACTGCCAGCCCCGGTTCTTCTTTTTTTGTGCATGACACAAGCATAGCAGCAATTGTACAAGCCGCTGCAATAGAGCCTAAATACTTCTTTTCCATACTGATTTGTGTTTTTTATAATGGCGGTTTGCAACCGCCGGTCTACTAACTGGACATAAAGATAGTAACTTTTCACAGAATCAGCATCGCTATTTTGGAAAAGTGATGCGTCTCAGCAACAATATCATCCATCCCGTTATACTGAAATTTCGCGTCAGCCCTCTGAATGGCCTCTAAGGGCATTTTTCGGCCTTCTCCGGAGGATAGAGCTCCTCTCCGTACGGCAGACCCCGCCTTTCCCGTACCAAAGCTGCTTTGCGGGCCGTTTCGTACGGGAGAAGGTCGTTTCCCGTACAGCAGGAGTCACGATTCTGTACCGGAGAATAGGTGGGAGCGGATTCTCCGAAAAAGGCTCCTACCTGCCAAAGCGACCTGCCTCAGGGAGGCTCGCAGGGCATGTGCCCCGTTCAGGTGGGAGCATAAATGCCGAAATCCGCTCCCACCTGCGATGTGCTCAAACCGATTGGCATGGCCAGTCCGTCTCTATCCCGCCGGCCCGCCCCGGCGGCAGGTTGCGAATAAAATTAAATTTGTATATTTCCATCTTTGACACTTACTCTTGGAGAGAATAGGCCCCCAGACCGC
>ERZ808252.1584-NODE-1584-length-16124-cov-3.138963_pt1 | contig 16124 bp, 17 predicted proteins | sample MGYA00521242_ERZ808252 | MGnify/ENA primary metagenome ERZ808252 (study PRJEB31516, sample SAMN03275581) | gut metagenome | biome: mammalia-associated habitat; material: feces | host: Papio cynocephalus | place: Kenya | collected 2012-08-07 ...
CCGTCATTAACAAAATCGATCTTCCCAGCGCCGCCCCCGACCGCGTAAAGCACGAAATTGAGGACATCATCGGCATTCCCGCCATGGATGCGCCCTGCATCTCCGCAAAAACGGGACTCAACATCGAAGCGGTGCTGGAGCGCATCGTCACCGACGTTCCCGCCCCGAAGGGCGACGAGAACGCCCCGCTTAAGGCACTGATTTTCGATTCCTATTACGACAGCTACCGCGGCGTTATCGTTTATGTGCGCGTCAAGGAAGGCACGGTGCGTCCGGGCATGACCATCCGCATGATGGCGACCGGCGCGGAATTCACCGTGGTGGAAACCGGCTTTATGGGTGCAAGGCAGATGATTCCCGCTCAGGCACTGACGGCGGGAGAAGTCGGATATATCACCGCGTCGATCAAAAACGTACAGGAAACGCGCGTGGGTGACACGGTGACCGACGCGAACCGTCCCGCGGACAAGGCGCTGCCGGGCTACCGCAAGGTCAACCCCATGGTTTTCTGCGGCATCTATCCCGCCGACGGCGCGCGTTATCCCGACCTGCGCGACGCATTGGAAAAATTGCAGCTCAACGACGCCTCCCTCTCCTTTGAACCGGAAACCTCCGTCGCGCTGGGCTTCGGCTTCCGCTGCGGCTTTTTGGGACTTCTGCACATGGAAGTGATCCAGGAGCGGCTGGAGCGCGAATACAACCTCGATCTCATCACCACCGCGCCGAGCGTGGTGTACCGCATCACCCTCACAAGCGGCGAGACGATCGAAATCGACAACCCGACCAACTACCCCGATCCCGCGACCATCGCCTCCGCACAGGAGCCGATCGTCAAGGCAAGCATCTTTACACCGACCGAATTCATCGGCAACATCATGGAGCTTTGCCAACAGCGCCGCGGCGTGTACAAGGACACTAAGTACATCGACACCGACCGTGTGGAGCTGCACTACGACCTGCCGCTCAACGAAATTGTGTACGACTTTTTCGACGCGCTGAAATCCCGCACCCGCGGGTACGCGTCCTTTGACTATGAGCTGAAAGGGTATGAGGATTCCAAGCTCGTGAAGCTGGACATCCTGCTCAACGGCGAGGTGGTGGACGCGCTGAGCTTCATCGTACACGCGGACAACGCCTATGCCCGCGCCCGCAAAATGGCGGAAAAGCTGAAGGAACACATTCCGCGGCAATTGTTTGAGGTGCCGATTCAGGCGGCAATCGGCGGAAAAGTCATCGCCCGCGAAACCGTCAAAGCCATGCGCAAGGATGTGCTTGCCAAGTGCTACGGCGGCGACATCACACGAAAGAAAAAGCTGCTGGAAAAGCAGAAAGAGGGCAAAAAGAGAATGCGCCAGCTCGGCACGGTCGAAGTGCCGCAGGAGGCATTCATGGCGGTTCTCAAGCTCGACTGAACACACTACCGCGGCGTGCCGTTCGGCACGCCGCGGTAGTTCTTTTGCCGTTTTCACAAAAAGCCGCGCGCCGCAGAAAAGTCTGCGGCGCGCGGCTGCGCTTCACATAATGCTTTCCACTTTCACCATGTTGGTGTTGCCCGACCTGCCGTCCACCAGACCGCCGGTCAGAATAATATGATCACCGCGCTTGAGTCCCAGCACTTCCTTTGCCGTGCGGCGGGCGTGATAAAACAGCACTTCGATTGAATCGAACTTCTCGCTCAGCACCGGGGTGACTCCCCACGAAAGTGCCAATTGGTACCACACGTGACGGTCGGTCGTCATGCCGATAATGTCCATCGGCGCACGGAACCGCGACACCATCCGCACCGTGATTCCCGACATGGAGCTGACCACCATGCCCTTTGCTTTGATATCGATTGCCATGCCGCACGCCGCGTGCGACACCGCGTCCAGCAGATTTTTGATCTTGAATTCTCCGGAACGGAACACGTGCGCATAGTCGATATGCTTTTCCGTCTCCTCTACGATTTCCACCATCGTGCGCAGCGTCTGCACCGGATATTTCCCCGCGGCGGACTCGCCCGAAAGCATCACGGCACTGGTGCCGTCATACACCGCATTTGCCACGTCGGAAATTTCCGCACGCGTCGGACGGGGATTGTGAATCATGGATTCCAGCATTTCCGTCGCCGTAATCACGCGTTTTCCGAGCAGGCGGCATTTGGTAATCAGAAACTTCTGAATCGCGGGAAGCTCCGCAAACGGCACCTCCACGCCGAGGTCGCCTCTGCCGATCATGATGCCATCACATTCGGAACAGATTTCCTCGATATTGTCAATGCCCGTGCGATTCTCAATTTTGGCGATGATGCTGATGCGCTCGCCGCCGTGGTCGGCAAGAAATGTTTTCAGATCCACGATGTCCTGCTTTTTGGACACAAACGACGTCGCCACAAAATCCACGTCGTTTTCAATGCCGAACAGCAGGTCCTCTTTGTCCTGCTCGCTGAGATAGACATTATTCAGCAATTTGTTCGGAAAGCTCATGCTCTTGCAGTCGGACAGCTCTCCGCCCACCACCGTGCGGCAAAAAATCTCGGTTTTTTCAATGCGCTCGACCTCAAAAATCACCAGTCCGTTATTCACCAGCACTCGGTCGCCCACCGACAGATCGTCGGGCAAGCCTTCATAGCTGACCGAAACGATCGACTCGTCTCCCACCACGTCCCGCGTGGTAAATATAAACGGGTCGCCGTCCTTCAGGGTGATTTTCTTGTTTTCAAACGTGCGAATGCGGTACTCCGGACCCTTGGTGTCCAGCATGATGGCAATCGGCAGATTCAGCTCTTCACGCACCTTCTTGATCATGTCAATCTTTTTCTGGTGATCCTCGTGCGTTCCGTGGGAAAAGTTCAGACGCGCCACATTCAGACCGGCACGGCAAAGCTCGGTAAACACTTCTTCCGACTCGCTGGCGGGACCGATCGTTGCGATAATTTTCGTTTTTCTCATTCTCGTCACCACTGCAAATTCAAATTCCGTTTTATTGTACCACAAAATCCGTCGTTTTACAACGATAAAGTGAAAAAAGTGTTCTTGACATTGACACGGAAATGTATTACAATTGAGGTAACACGAAAAGGGGGGCTTTCGGTGAGCAAAATTATTACCGTCGGACGTGAATTCGGAAGCGGCGGGCGCGAATTCGGTCGCCGTCTCGCAGAGGAACTCGGCTTTGAGTATTACGACAAGGAAATCATCACGGAAATCGCCAAATCCACCTCGCTGTCGGAAAATTATGTCCGTCAGGTGGTAGAACACGAGCCGCACCGTCTGTACCCGATCACGATCGGTCAGACCATCCCCTATGTGGGCGACTACGCGTTTCAGATGGAACAGTCGGTGTATCAGGCACAGCGCAAAATTCTTTTGGAAATGGCGGAAAAGTCCGACTGTGTGATTGTCGGACGGTGCGCGGACTATGTCCTGCGCGATCTGAAGCCGATGCGCATTTTCGTGTACGCCGATATGCAGAGCCGCGTGGCGCGCTGCATGGCGCGCGGAGACGGAGATCATCCCACGACCGAAAAGGAACTGATCCGTCAGATCAAAAAAATCGACAAAAACCGTGCCAAGTATTATGAATACTACACCGGGCAAAAGTGGGGCGCCAAGGAAAATTACGACCTGTGCGTCAACACGACCGATACCGTGATCAAGGACATTGTAATCCATATCGCAAAAATGCTGTAAACGCTTCGGGCGCGCTCTTTTAAAAAGAGCGCGCCCGATGGTTTATTTCTTTATTTTTTCCAAATCCGTCGCATAACAGAAATTGGCACCTGTGAGTTTGCCGAAAATGTATTTGTCGGATGCCGATTCGCACATCACGTACAGCTTGCCGTCAACCACGACGATTTCCTCCGACATCGGGGCGATTTTCATGTCCCCCGTGCGCGAAGCGCTGTCCAGCGCGTAAAAGGGCAGGATCTGTCCGAGAATGGTCAGGTCCTCCTGCTGCTGCAGGCGCGTGCGGTCGTAGACAAAAATATGTGAAAACGACGTGCCCCACGAGGTGGACACATACAACTCGTCGCCGTCAAACGCCATTCCCTGTGCCAGATCGGGCAGGGCATACGCAAACGCCGCTTCTCCCCGCACGCCGAGCGGCGCGGACGCATCCAGCGGATAGGCAATCGCCAGCGCCTGTGTATAATCGCCCGCTTTTGTGGTGAATTTATGAGTGTCGGGCGTGGGATAGCTGTTTTCCCGATAAAACTCGCCGACAATCAGATGTTCGCCGTCGGTCGTGACAAATGCGGGGGAAACATAATCTTCTTTTGACACCGCCGTGGAAAACACGCCGGCCGCATTCACCGACGCCCCGTTTTCCGCCGCGAGAATTGCCTCATAATCATACACATACAGGCACTGCCCGCCGCCGTCGGCAACATACACCCGCCCGCCGGCATAACACACGCCGCCCGCGTGTCCCGTATACGGTTCTCCGTTTTCTTTGGCAAGCCGCACGGTCTTTTCCGCGCTTTTCGTGCCGTTTTTCACCAGGTACAGCGGCGACGCTTTGCCGTTTTTGTCATACCCCGTCGTCAGAAACCGTCCGTCCTCCGCGGTGCAAAGTCCCTGCGGAATGAAGCCGCGGTTGATGTCGGGAATGACGAAGGCTTTTTCGCTGGCGCGGTAGTAATCACTCACCGGAAGCTGAAACCACATTTTGGCAATCAGTATCACTGCGGCAGCCAGCAGCAGAAGCCAGACAAGCAGGGTACTGAGTATTTTTTTAAGTTTTGTATTCACGGAAATCTCTCCTTCCGGTGTTTATTGTATCATGTTCTCCGCCGTTTTGCAAGGCGCGAAATTTGTGCCGTTGACTTCGTCATTTTTCGGTGGTATACTGAATCGTAGCAAAGGAGTTTTGATCATGCAGGAAATTACACGCGCTTTTCTGACGGGCGAACGGGCGCTGTTCGCCTCCGAAAATCTGAAAATTACCGACTCGATCTTTGACGCGGGAGAGTCTCCGCTCAAAGAGAGCCGCAATATTGAACTGTACGGCTGTATGTTCAAGTGGAAATATCCGCTTTGGTACTGCCGCGATATTCTTGCCGAGGACTGCACCTGGTTTGACATGGCGCGGGCGGGCGTCTGGTATTCGCAGAACGTGACGGTGAAACGCGCCGCCATCGAAGCCCCGAAAAATTTCCGCCGTTGTAAGAATCTGACCCTGTCCGACGTGTCCTTCGCCGACGCTGCGGAAACGCTGTGGCACTGCGACGGCGCGATGCTGGAGCGTGTGACCGCCAAGGGCGATTATTTTGCCATGAACAGCGAACACATGACCGTTTCCGACCTCACGCTGTACGGAAACTATTCGTTTGACGGCGTGAAGGACGTCACCGTCCGCAATTCCCGCCTGCTTTCCAAAGACGCCTTCTGGAACAGCGACGGAGTGACGGTGTACGATTCGTTCATTTCGGGAGAATATCTCGGCTGGAACGCCAAAAATCTGACGCTCGTCAACTGCACGGTTGAGAGCTTGCAGGGGATGTGCTACATCGACAATCTGGTGATGAAAAACTGCAAGCTGCTCAACACCACGCTGGCGTTTGAGTATTCCGACGTCGATGCCGACATTGTCGGAAGCGTGGACAGCGTGCTCAACCCCAAGAGCGGCATCATCCGCGCCGACCGCATTGACGACCTCAAAATCGAAAAAGACCGCGTGGACCCGACGAAAACCCGCATCATTCTGCGGCAGGAGGAAACAAAATGACTTTTGATTTTGACGCGGCGGTTGACCGCCGAAATTCCGGCTCCATGAAGTGGGACGTCGGGGAGCGGGAGCTTCCCATGTGGGTGGCGGACATGGATTTTCCAACCGCTCCCGCCGTGCGCCGCGCGATCGAAGCGCGCGCGGCGCACGGGGTGTTCGGCTACACCGACGTGTCGGACGCGTGGTATGACGCATACTGCGGCTGGTGGAGAACCCGTCACGGCGTGACGCTTGAAAAAGACAGCCTGATTTTCTGCACCGGCGTGGTTCCCGCCATTTCATCCATGGTGCGCAAGCTGACCACCCCGGCGGAAAAGGTCGTGCTGCTCACTCCGGTATACAATATTTTCTACAATTCCATTCTCAACAACGGCAGAGTGCCGTCCGAATGCCCGCTCGTGCGGGAAAACGGCGAATACCGCATTGATTTCGCCGCGCTCGATGATGATTCTCTGCAATCCGCACAACCCGATCGGCAAATGCTGGAACAAAAACACGCTTGAAAAAATCGGAAATCTGTGCGCAGCGCATCACGTGACCGTGATTGCCGACGAAATTCACGGGGATCTGACCGATCCCGACGTGTCCTACACGCCGTTTCTCTCGGTCAGCGATACCTGCCGCCGCATTTCCGTCACCTGCACCGCCCCCACCAAGACCTTCAACATCGCGGGACTGCAAACCGCGGCGGTGATCGTCCCCGACCCCACCCTGCGGCATCGGGTATGGCGCGGGCTGAACACCGACGAAGTGGCAGAGCCGAACGTCTTTGCCGTGGACGCGACGGTTGCCGCCTTCACACAGGGCGGGGAATGGCTGGACGCCCTGCGCCGGTATCTGTACGAAAACAAGCGGATCGCCGCAGAATTTCTCAAAGCAAATCTTCCCGAAATTTCCCTCACGCCCTCGCAGGCGACCTATCTGCTGTGGCTTGACTGTTCGCGCCTGTGTGATAATGCCGACGAACTTGCCGCCTTTTTGCGCAGACAGACGGGACTGTACCTGTCGGCGGGATCGCAGTACGGCAAGGGCGGCGAGCCGTTTCTGCGAATGAACATCGCCTGCACGAAGGCTACGCTGAAGGACGGACTGACCCGCCTGGAAAGCGGCGTGAAAGCCTTTTTGAAATAGAGGAGGAGTCGTTACGGAAAGCATTGTCAACTATGCCGAAACCGTGCTTGAACCTTTTTCCGCGCGTCCGTTCTGCGACGTGGACAGTCTGATTCTTTCCTGGATCACCTATATGCACCCGCCGAAGGAAATTTCCGACATCCGAAGCGGCAAGGGCGTGGAAATCCGCGACCTTTTTCGGGCGGAATATTTTGAAGAACTGTTTCACGGGCTGTGGGACCCGCAGAACAGCCGCCGTCTGCTGACTGCCATGGCGGCAAGCCCGCGCTTTCGCCATGTGCGTGTAAAGCTCTTCACCGAACAGTTTGACCCCGCGGCACAAAAACAGTTTTCCGCCATGAGCTTTCAGCTCAACGACCTTTGCGCCTGCGTGGCGTTTCGCGGCACCGATTCCACCTTTGTCGGCTGGAAAGAGGACTTCAACATGGCGTTCATGGATCCTGTGCCGTCCCAGTTGGAGGCGTGCGACTACCTCAACGCCGCGGCGTCCTCTTTGTCGGGCGAGCTTTTCGTCAGCGGACACTCCAAGGGCGGAAATCTGGCGGTTTATGCCGCCGTGCACGCCGATCCCGACGTACAAAAGCGCATCTGCGCCGCCTTTTCTCACGACGGACCGGGATTTCTCGAATCGGTGCTCCGGAGCGAAACGTTTGTGCGCATGACGCCGAAAATTCAAAAAACGCTCCCGCAGTCCTCGCTGGTCGGAATGTTATTGCAGCAGCAGGAAAAATACCGCATTGTCAAGAGCAACCGCGTCAGCATTTGGCAGCACGACCCGTTTTCGTGGGAAATCCGCGACGGAGAATTTTTCTACCAGGATCGTCTGACGGCGGGCGCAAGGTATCTGGACAGCACGCTCAACCACTGGATCGTCTCGATGACCGCCGAGGAGCGCGAGCGGCTGGTGGATCTGCTTTACCGACTGGTGGACACCGAACAGGTGATGACCGTGGATCAGTTCAAAGCGGGCTGGCAGCAAAATCTTCCCGCCCTGCTTTCCACCGTGTCGCACATGGACGAGCGGGAAAAGGAATTTCTGGTGCGCACGCTCAAAGAGCTGGGCGCGCTGGGCGTCAAAAACTTCCCCGCGCTTTTTTCCGGAATCCCCAAAACGTCCGAAATCGCACAAAATTGATGTTCACTGAGAACCCCCGGGCGGCAGATGCCGCCCGGGGTCTGTTGAAGTTAACCCGCGATTACGGCACCGAGGTCGCCGTCGAAAAGAGATTTTCATGTACGGTTTCCGAAAAACGTCACCGACTTTTGACTTTCGCCGAGGTCAGACTCAAGAAAATTTCTCGCCCCGCGCCTGAAATGGCGCGGGGCGCGGTTTTTTATCAGGGAACGACGATGTCAAATTCAATCAATGAATCCGTTTCCCGAATAGATTTTCATGATTTCCGACAGCGTAATATCGCTGTTCTCAGGCGATTTAAGATTCATTATCGCGCGCGACATATCAGAAGCACTCAATCCGTTTTTCGGCTCATTAAGAAAACTTCCGTTTTCGTCAATTGTCACCTTATAGTACAACTCGTCTTTTCCTTTGAAAAAAATTTTTGCCTTTCCGTCTTTGAAATTGCCGGCACAATAGATTTCCACATTTTTAAAAGCCGGTGCACTGTAATATCTTCTCGCCATAAGCCCGCCGCCCGAACCGGTTTTAAGGAAAAGCACACTGCCGTCACTTTTTACATAAAACAGATTACAGAAGGCGTACCCATTCACTTCACCCCATTTTTCGCCGCACCGCACATATCCGTTGACAAACGACCCGAGTCCGACCTCCGAATACGAGGTTATATCTGTTTCCAGCGGCAATAAATCGCCGTTTTTGTCGAGAATATAGGAAAACTCTTTTCCGTACTCATTTTCAGACAGAAAGACCAAACATTTTCCTTCGGAAAACTGCGAAAAGTCTGTAACTCCACGATATTTTTCGTATGTAAAAACTTCGTTCCCGCTTTTATCAACCACGAGCCAATGATTATTTGAATTTTTCACCCATGCAACTTCATCACTGAAATTATCGAATTCTTTGTAAGTATCCGTCAGATACTTCCCGTGCTTATCGATTGCACGGTACTGATTTTTCCCGACTTTACCCATGCCGCATCATTGCAGAACGGATTGACATCCGCATATTCATCGGTCATTTCTATTAAAAAATTTCCCTTTTCATCAATCAGACCGTAGAGTTGAGTATCAGAATTATAAGTCACCTCACGGCGCGTAACCCATTGTACCCCGTCGCTGAAACTGCTGACAGCTTCGCAATTGAGACGACTGTAATTGATTTTCGGAGTATCATCCTTGCTTCCCAAAGCACAGGAACTGAGAATCATCATTGCAAACATCAATACTGCTGTAACAAAGGTTGCTTTTTTCATTTGAAAACCTCCTGTGTTTCCCAAAGCGTGCTTTTCCTGCACAAACAACCGCTTTTGTTAGTAGACGCAAAACTATGTGGTTGTAATATGCCATTTTGGGATATTATAATTATACCAACTTGGTATAATATTGTCAATATCTTTTTCGGGAGGGAACCTATGCGGTTGAAAGAACTTCGTGAAGCGCGCGGGATGACGCAGCTGTATCTTGCCGATAAGCTGAACATGAGCCAGAACACCGTTTCAAGATATGAGAGCCACAAGCGCGAAGCCGGGTACAAAGAACTGATTGCCATTGCCGATTTTTTTCACGTATCGATCGATTATCTGCTTGAGCGCACCGACGACCCGACCTTCCCGCCGAAAAAACATCCGCCCTCTCTTTGAAGCAGAGGACGGATGTTTAAGTGTCGAAGAACCCCTCCGCGCCTTGTGCCTGAGAAGGCACAGGCGTGGAGGGGTTCGGCTTGACAAAAATCTTTCGTTCTGCGAAATCAGCCGCGCTTCTTCGTCGTCAGCGCGTTGAGCAGCACCACGGTCAGAATAATAATTCCGATGACCACGAAAATTCCGAGCATACCCTTGAGGAGATAGGGCAGATTATCCACAAAAGCCTGAGGATTGAAATTCACAAAAACCCCTCCTTATTTCATAAAGAATTTCAGAATCAGACCGCCGGCAATGACCGACGCAATCTGTCCGGACACGTTCACGCCGATGGCGGGCATCAGCAGGAAGTTCTGATTGTCCTCGGCAAGTCCCATTTTATGCACGATTCTTCCCGACATCGGAAACGCCGAAATGCCCGCCGCGCCGATCATCGGGTTGATTTTCTTTTTCAGGAACAGATTGAGGAATTTCGCAAACAGCACGCCGCCCGCGGTATCCATCACAAAGGCAATCAGTCCCAGACCGAGAATCAGCAGCGTGTCACGGCTCAAAAATTGCTCTGCCCTCATCTGGGAAGCGATCGTGATGCCCAGCAGAAGGGTAATCAGGTTGGCAAGCACCTTCTGCGCCGTCTCGGACAGCGAATTCAGCACGCCGCACTCGCGGATGAGGTTGCCGAACATCAGGAATCCGACCAGCGAAACCGAGGCGGGAGCGATCAGTCCGGTGATGACGGTGATGACAATCGGGAAAAGAATCCGTGTCAGTTTGGACACCTGTTTCTGTTCGTAGGGCATACGAATGCACCGCTCGGCTTTGGTCGTCAGCAGACGGATGATCGGCGGCTGAATGATCGGCACCAGCGCCATATAGGAATACGCCGCGACCATGATCCCAGCTGAATGGCGACCACGATGGCGGTAGGTCCGTCGGCGGCACCGATGATACCGATGGATGCCGCATCCTTGAGGTCAAAGAACATTGACGCCATGCAGAACGTGAAGAAAATGCCGAACTGCGCCGCCGCGCCGAACAGCATCAGCTTCGGATTGGAAAGAAGCGGTCCGAAGTCGATCATCGCGCCGATACCGATGAACAGAATCAGCGGGAACAGCTCGTTGGCAATGCCGGCAGTATACAGCGTGTCCAACGTCTCGACAGCGCCCGACAGCGGCAGGTTCACCAGAATTGCGCCGAAGCCGATCGGCAGCAGCAAGGACGGCTCCATGTCCTTCTTGATTGCCAGAAAGATCAGCACTCCGCCGATTACCCACATGACCGCCTGCTGCCAAGTGACCTGCAGCAAGGTTTCGTACAGAAATTCCATAAACACCCTCCAAAAAAAGAGACTCCTGCCGTGTCAAACGGCAAGAGTCTCGTCATTTCATACAGCCAGCGGGTTTTTCAAAAACCGTCCTGACGCCAACCGTCACGCGGAAGCTCCGCGCCAACTACTCCCTCTCGAAGTTGTTACTTCTATCATACACGCTTTTTTGCGAAAATGCAAGTCCTTTTTTACTTTTGATGTTTCCACGGCGTGCCGATCAGTCCGACCTCGCGGAAATTTTCGGGGAACCGGCGGATGTACCAGTCAATATACGACAGCATGAGCTTTGCGGTGAAGCGATAGCCCATCGCGTTCATATGCCCGCCCATATAGAAGCGGCGGCGGAATTCGGCGTCATAGGCGGGTCCGTAACGGTTGAGATCGATGACATAGCAATTGTCGAACATCTTCGCCAGCTCGTACATCAATTCTCCCTGGTGGCGCGCCCGCGCCTCATCCTCTTCGTTCCAACGGTTGCCGTGCGGAAGGGTTACGAGGAAAAATTTCGCGTCGGGGGAAATCTCCTTGTAACGGCTGAGAATCTGTCCCATATAGCCCATATAGGTCTTTTTGTTTTTTGTCGGGTCTTCCTTGCAGATGTCCTCCGCCGAACCGATCTCATAGCGAGCCCAGAAAAAATCGTTGCAGCCGAGCGCAACAATATACGCCTGCGCCGCTTTCTTCGGGTCAAAGAAATTCTGATGTTCGGCAAAGCTCTCCATATACTCCCTTGCCGTCATGCCGCCGCGGGAAAAATTATAGACCGTCATGCCCGCTTCGCGCGCCATGAACTGTCCCCACGAATACTCAAACAGATCGTGATATTGCGTTTTCCCGTTTTCGTCGATCGATTCCATCTCGCCCGATGCAAGGCTGTCGCCGATGCACGCGATTGTGCGGAAAATGCCGCACATTCCGCCGTCGGTCACAAGCCGATCCAGCGGCTGTTCGCCTTCGTGCCATTCAAACTGCGTCATATCCACGAAAATCACTTCACTTTCTTATAATAGCACAGACGGTCAAGCGGCACGGATTCCGTAATGACCTGTCCGCCCTCGTAGGTTTCGCCTTCGTCCGACAGCCACGTGCCGTGCGGCAGATGCACCCGGCGTTCCCGCGCGCCCTTTTCCAGCACGGGAGCCACCAGCAGGTCGTCGCCGAGCATATATTCGTCGGTGACCTGCGCCAGTCCCTCGTGCGGGAACTGATATTCCAGACACCGCACGGGCGGTTCGCCCGTTTCGGCGGCGTGGTGCGCAAGAGCGGCAAAGTGCTGACCGTAGTCCTCGTGCAGCTGAATATACTTTTTGGCAATTTCAAAATTCTCCGCCGACAGCACACGCCACGGCGCGATCGACAGCTGCATCATGCCCATCAGTGAATTTGCCTGCACCCAGCGCAGATACAGCTCCTCATCCAGTGTTCCCAGCCCCGCGGCGCCCTTGATCTGCCCGCCGCCGACCATATCGGGACAACCGTAGGCGTAACCGAGAAGCCCCTGCATCACGGTATGCCCGATCAGGGTGTTGAGTCCGAAATGATCCCACGAATGGTTCTTGTCGTGCAGACGCGCCACAATCTCCCGTCCGCCGAATTTATATGCCGCGCGAAATTCGTTGAAACGGTACGCCGCGCCCACCTCGTTGAAGCAGGTCGTATGGTCGCGCGCGGGCATCGGGCGGAAGATCACATCGTCGTCACGGTAGAAATACGCGTCGCCCGCGTCGAATTTGTAGCCGTCCACGCCGTACAGCTCCATCAGCCGCCGCATCTCGCCGTGCATCCACGCGCACGCGTCGGGGTTGGTCAGATCCAGTACCGCACTGTGTCCGCTCCACCAGTCGCGCACCGCGGCGCGCCAGGAATTGACGCGCACGAGATACCCCTTTGACCGCAGCATTTTGAACCGGTCGCCCGCGCTCGACACAATCGGCGACACCCACAGCATCACCTTGAATCCCAATTCATGCAGGCGGTCGATGAGTGCCTTCGGATCGGGCACCTTGCGCGCGTGAAACTCGAACACGCCGAAATCCTCCTGCCAGCCGCCGTCGATCATCAGCACGCCCGGTTTGAGTCCTCCCGCCAGAATCCCCTCGGCATAGCGCAGGATGTTTTCCGTGGTCTGATCGGTGCCCAGCTCGATCCAGGTATTATACTGCGGCGCCGTGAAAAACAGCTCGTCGGGCATTTTCCCCGAAAACGGAAAATGCCGTTTCATAGCGGTCAGATACGCGCCGCGAAGATCGCCGCAGCCGTCCGTCAGCTCCGCGCCGCCGTCGGTCTCCACGTGCAGAATCCCGTTTTCCGCACGCACGGAAAACGCCTTTTCACTCCACAAAAACCGTCCCTCGGAGGACAGCAGAAGCGGCGCAAACTGATCCGACCCCTCCAACCCGCGGTTGAGATCAAAGGACAGGCAGGTGTCCTTGGTGATCGGAAACAGGTGTCCGACATTGACATTTCCGCCCCACCATGCTTCGTTGTCAAAGATGCGAATATCCATAAAAAACTCCTTTTACCGGCGAAAAACGCGCATTTTTCCTCAGTATATCATGTTCCCTGCCGATTTTCAATCATTTTTTCTCTCCGATACTTATATATATGGAAACAGAACAAGAGAACAGGAGAGGTGCAAGAAAATGATGGTCATGTCGGTGAAATGGACTTGGAAAAAATGGGTCGCCGTTCTGGCGGCGGCTGCCGCCGTCGTGGCAGTGGCGGTCTGGGGAATCTCGAAGCTGACAAAAAGCGACGCGCCCGCCGACGCCGCCACGCGTGAACAGCGTGCGTCCTACCTTCAGTCGCTCGGCTGGGAAACCTCCGACGACGAAAAGGAACGCGAGGTGCTGATCCCTGCGGAATTTGACGAGGTGTATGAAAACTACAACGCGCTTCAGAAAAAATCGGGCTTCGATCTCGAACCGTTCAAGGGTCAAAAGGTCACGCAGTACACGTATGAAATTTTGAACTACCCAACCGCCGAAAAATCTGATATAATAAGACTGGACCTTCTGGTGCTCGACGGCAGGGTGATCGGCGGAGACATCTATTCGCCCCGTCTCGACGGCTTCATGACGGGACTGCAATCATGTAAGGAAGTTCAAAAATGATCCGATTGGATAAATTCATCTGCGACCACACGGCGCACACGAGAAGCACCGTGAAAAAGGCGCTGCGCGGCGGGACGGTTTCGGTCAATGCCGTCCCCGTGCGCGACGGCGCGTTCAAAATCGATCCTGCCCGCGACGCGGTGACCGTCGGCGGCGAGCGCATCGTCTATCAGCCGTTTGTCTATCTGATGATGAACAAGCCGCAGGGCGTGGTCAGTGCCACCCGTGACGGCAGGGAAAAAACGGTGCTCGATCTTCTCGACGACCGTTTTTCCCACCGCGCGCTTTTTCCTGCCGGACGGCTGGACAAGGATACCACGGGCTTTGTCCTGCTCACCGACGACGGCGCGTTCGCGCACCGCATCCTCTCCCCGAAAAACCACATTCCGAAAACCTATCTTGCCGAAACGGACAAGCCCATCACCGAAAACACCGTCCGCGCCTTTAAAGCGGGCGCGGTGCTGGAGGACGGAACGGTCTGTCTGAAAGCATCGCTTTCGATCCTCTCCGAGCGTCTCGGCAAAGTCGTGATCTGCGAAGGAATGTATCACCAGATCAAACGGATGTTTCTCAGCTGCGGACTCACCGTCACCGCCCTGACCCGCATCCGCATGGGCGCGCTCGACCTCGACAAAGCGCTCGCCCCCGGCGCGTACCGCGAGCTGACCCCCGACGAGGTGGCGCTGATCTCCCGACAGGAACCTCCCGAAAATTCAAAAAAAATTCACACTTTCTGAAAGACGACCTCATATTTCGTGAAATTGCACAGTTAAGTTAAAAAAAGTTTGGATAGTTAGATACTTACTATTTTTTTCAAAATCTGTTATGATATATAAGTCATAAAGCCGATATGAATTCATTTTTAATAGGAGGTCCCCTACATATGGCAAGTTTGTCCCTGAAGCATATCTACAAAAAATATCCGGGCGGCGTTACCGCCGTGTCCGACTTCTGTCTGGAAATCGCCGACAAGGAATTCATCATTCTGGTCGGTCCTTCCGGCTGCGGTAAGTCCACCACCCTGCGTATGATCGCCGGTCTGGAAGAAATTTCCGACGGTGAGCTTTACATCGGAAACCGTCTGGTCAACGACGTTGCGCCGAAAGACCGTGACATCGCGATGGTGTTCCAGAACTACGCTCTGTATCCGCACATGACCGTGTTTGAGAACATGGCATTCGGTCTGAAGCTGAGAAAAACCCCGAAGGAAGAAATCAAACGCCGCGTAGACGAGGCGGCTCGTATCCTGGACATCTCCCACCTGCTCGACCGTAAGCCGAAGGCGCTCTCCGGCGGTCAGCGTCAGCGTGTGGCTCTCGGTCGTGCCATCGTGCGTGAGCCGAAGGTCTTCCTTCTCGACGAGCCGTTGTCCAACCTGGACGCAAAGCTGCGTGCACAGATGAGAACCGAGCTGTCCAAACTGCATCAGAAATTGCAGACCACCTTTATTTACGTTACCCATGACCAGACCGAGGCTATGACCATGGCTGACCGTATCGTCGTCATGAAAGACGGCTTCATTCAGCAGGTCGATACTCCTCAACATCTGTACGATAAGCCCTGCAATATGTTCGTTGCGGGATTCATCGGATCGCCTCAAATGAACTTCCTGCCGGTCACGCTGGTAGAGAAGAACGGCAAGTATTTCGTGGAATTCGGCGGCGACGAATATCGCCGTACCTACTCCATCGAACTGCCCGAGTCCAAGACCAAGGCAGAAAACATGAAGGATTACATCGGCAAAGAGATCATGATGGGTATCCGTCCGGAGAACATGCACGACGAGGAGATGTTCCTCTCGACCGCTACCGACGGCATCATCGACTGCAACGTGGATGTGACCGAAATGATGGGTGCCGAGACGTACCTGTACCTCAACTGCGAAGGCTTCTACTTCACCGCCCGTGTGGCTGCCCGTTCGATGGCTCGCCCCGGCGATGTGATCAAGGTCGGTATCGATCTCAACCGTATCCACCTGTTCGACAAAGAAACCGAAAAAACCATCTGCAACTGATTCTGCTTTTCAAACCGGGGGCTCCCAAGGGAAGCCCCCGGTTTTTTTTG
>ERZ808252.1587-NODE-1587-length-16116-cov-3.185418_pt1 | contig 16116 bp, 18 predicted proteins | sample MGYA00521242_ERZ808252 | MGnify/ENA primary metagenome ERZ808252 (study PRJEB31516, sample SAMN03275581) | gut metagenome | biome: mammalia-associated habitat; material: feces | host: Papio cynocephalus | place: Kenya | collected 2012-08-07 ...
GCAAGGTGCTTGGAATCTCGATGGCCGAGTTTTTTACAGTTCACGTTGAGGCAAAATCGATGAATGATTGCGCGCAATAATCAAGCCGTGTTTTTCAAAGCGAGAACGCTTTTCCCCTTGCTTCACGACATACATAAAAGATTTACCACATGTGGTGATACCACTACTGCAGCTGCGGCATCACCACATTTTTTATGAATCTCTGACTCATATAGAAGGATGCCTCGCCAAATGGATTGATGATGGCCGGCATATCAATCTCCATGAGTATCCGAAAATAGTCCTTCGGGTCATACAGCATAAGCGGAACTTTCTCGCCTTTGGCTGCTTCTTTTCTGGAAGTAAACATGGGAATCACTTCTGTGCCATCACTAAGCCGTGCCGTTACCCAAGTCGGCTTGCTTCCGCTCTTCGGATGGAGTTCCTGATCCGGAGACAGATCTTCGGGATTGAGTCCCCCAAGCAGTTCATCAAAATCGGCCCCGACCGGGACGAGAAGTGGAGCCTGTGTCAACGCAGCAACGATAAGCTTCAGTGTTGGCTCATCTCTATAGTTTTTCTTCGCAAAAGTACTGATTCCGGCTTTGAGAAAAACCAGCGCCTTGCCTGCTGGATCTCCGTCCGGGAATGTGCTCAAATATTCAAAATCCAGTTCATCCAAATCAAAATACCTCTGTTTTTTTCAGCGTTCAGGTTCCCAGTGCGCTTCGATATACTTCCTTGCCCAATCCGGATCGTAATAGGTGTCATATTCGCTCATGAGGCAGCCGTGGCAGAGATCATCCGACATTTCAAGAAGGACATCCATCAATTCCAGATTATCTTTCCACTTCGCCTCGATGGAATCATAGCCGTTGATTGCGCCAAGAATGTTGCCGGTGACTGCGCCGGTGGAGTCGCTGTCACCGTCGTGGTTCACAGCCGCGATGATACCAGCCGAGAAATCATGCTCGTAGCGCAGCGCACAATAAATTGCAATTGCCAGCGTTTCCTCGGCTACCCAGCCGCCGCCCAACTGCCTGATATTGCTTCTGTCTGTATCATGATTTGCAGCCAGCCGCACCGCCTTGTCGATGTTCGCGCACAGGTCGTCAAGATCGTCCGTTCCGTCAAACAGGCGTCTGGTCGTTTCCTTCGCTTCATCAATGATCTCCGGAAGTGTCATTTGCTTTTCACGCGGGAAAACGATCCGGTTCAGAATATGCGTCAGAACCGCAGCGGGCAGATAACCCAGAGGATGTCCATGCGTGATTGCAGATAGATAGGCACCCTCTTGATCGAGCCAATCAATCGGTGTATTTGCATCATGGATTCCAAGAGGAGCCACTCTCATAATGCCGCCGCAGCCTTTGCTGTTGTTTCGCGGGCATTCTATGTAATCGCTCGCATTACGGCTTTCGCGTGCCTCAGATAACGCGGAAATGCAGGTGTTGCCCGGTGCTCTCCGACTGTACAGCTCGGGAACATCCAATAGCCATGACACGCCGCAGCCGCAGTCATACCGTTTCGTCTGTGAACCAGTCTGGTAATCCGCATACTGCGTTGTCAGCCAATCCTGATACGCCATCGCCACGTAGTCGTGCGGCGCAGCTCCAATGCCGCGCATACGCCCGCGCGTTTCCCAAAACAGAATGCCATTCGCGGTGAAAAGCGTCATTTGCGTGTCGTCCGATATCAGAGCTTTTCCGCTTGTGCGGTCAAGCTCATATGCAGTGATACCCAACTCGCCGTATTTGCCGGTGATCCTGTCAAGCGTCATAAACTCAACAGGGTAGCCGAGTGCATCCCCAATCGCACCACCGATCAGCGCCCCGCGGATCTTGTCCAGATTCTTTTCCGAAGCTTCTTTCATCTTTTCTAGTCCTCCGCCGTCAGACATTCTCTGATGCGACCATAATAATCTGCAACGGCAAGCTCGGCATATCGTCTGGCTTGAATCTCTATCGTTTGATAATAATAGTCCATCAGATCACCGCTTCCGTCGTTATAATTGGAGGTTTCTTCTATGTAACTTCCCACATATTGAAACAGCAGCATATTCCGGTACTTTTCCGGAGTATCCTCATACAGCGCAATCATTTGATATTGATAAGCGTGGTAACACTCATGGCACAGGCTGTCCAGCACGTCGGCAGCGGATGCCGTTTCCAGTTGACCGAGGTCTATCACGATTTCATGGTCTTTGTGGCTATAATGTGCCGCAGTCTCGCCGTTCAAAACGCTACTCTTTAAGTACACCTCATGGTTCAGTCCCAAATATCGGATCTCGATATTCAAAACTACGCCCAATACGTCCAGCTTTTGCTGCGGCTTCAGTTCTTTCCATTCTTCCTCTCGAAGCAATCGAACCGTGTCAATATTATTTTTGACTGTCCATTCTTCCGCTTCAGATGCATTTGAAACGAGCGGCGTTCTTGTGGACATCAGTCCAAGCCCGAATACATTACTGATGCCAATCGGCACAATCAAAATCAAAATACAAACAGCGGTTATTGTCCTAGCGCCGAGTAGGCCGTGAACGGTTTGGCGTTTCCAGCCAACTGCACTTCGTTGCTCACTGTGTGCTGTTGGAAGCATACCAAGGACGATGAAGGCGAGTGACAAAATGCTGGCGAGCAGCACCGAACTCCAAACCAGTTTAGGAAGATATGTACAGTAGGTTACAACTGCATACAGCTCATAGGGGAGAAGGATGTTGGTAAAAAGGCTTAAATCATTTCTGCGCTTTTTTACTGTAATAATGCACCCGAAGGCAACGAGCGCAAATGCCGAAATCCATAAGATTATTTTGGACTGCTTGACAGTCATCCCCGAAATCGCGGTAAACAGAGAGCCTCGATACCAGATCATCGCTGTGATTAGCCAAAACAAGTGATCCGAAATGTACTTTTTCACCCGCATGGTGTTTTTATTTCTCATAATCCCATGCGCCTTTCAAGGAATCCAGTTCTCCACAGGCGACACATTTGTTTTGTTTGTAGGATCACATTTTTTCTAAAGAATCTATTCGACGTAAATTCCTGCTAATTAGCGCAGATAAATGCTGGTTTCTATTTTTTAAACATAGCTTTTCAAATGCAATTGCCTGTTCGATAGCTTCGTGATTTAAACTGTTGTTTTGCATACTAAAAATCATATTTCGCGTTTCAAAGTAATCGACTTTGGAAGAAAAACTTGAGATAAATGTAATGCTGGCAGGCCTGATTCGTCCGCCTAGTGTACATTTCAACTCAGCTTTTTTTATAGCTGTTGTAAGAGCGTTAACGGCTGAAAACATTATTTCACCGTTAATACTTTCAGCGCTGATATTCATAGATTTGGATAAGTCTCCCCGCCCAATTGTTACTCCTGTTAAGAATAATTGCCCTTCGCGCAAAATACTTTCCGCGTTATTCAAACCAAATTCAGATTCGATATTAACGAAGCACGATGGTAATTTTGTGAAGTCTGTATAAACAGACTCCAGTGCCGAGCGGAATTTTCTAACTGCAAAAGGAGATTCAATCATTGGCGCTATAATGCCATCCACATCATACTCTCTGCAAAGAAGCAAATCTGAGATTGCTTCGCAGCCTCCAATTTTAATGAATAGATTAAGCCCAGATTTCCATGCAATTTCGGCCATATGTGTAAGTTCAGGCCTTGTTATACCTTCAGATTCCAATTCGCATTTAATGGCCGAAAGGCCATATCTTTCTTTTAATTCTTTTGCAATCGACAGCATTTGCTGCTCGTATGTTGTCACTGCCTTCACCTCAATTACAGTATCTTTTATAGAATTATCGGAAAATATTTTCGTATGCACCACGGATCAGGGCGGTTAATATCCATTCCATAAAACAGGTTACGAGCCATGCATCCGCCGCGGCAAATACTGTAATAATTACAATTCAAGCATGCTGGGTTGCCCGCAAGATTCCTTAGGCTGGTAAATTTCGCGCCGGACTCCCATATTTCCTTGATGCTTTTCATATGCAAATTATCATTTTGCGACTTTGATAATTGGTTAGGTAAAAAGCCACAGGTAAGCGCATTTCCTGCAGAATCAAACACAATATTAACTTTTCCTGCAAAGCATCCATAGCCTTCGTATGGATATGTAATATCCAGAGGAACTACTGCGTTATTGTCTGCGTCATACACAAGACGCGTATCTCCCCAAGAAAAATCCAATGTAAAACGATGCTGATACTTATCATTCCAGATAGTCTGTGCGTCCTTAATGAAGTGCATGTATTGGGGTGCAGTAAGAAACACATCACGATTTCGCATAACATTCCCTGCGGGCTTCACAGGCCGAACCTTAAGCCGATCAAAACCAAAATCATCAATTAATGCAAGAAGTGTTCCTGCATCTTGATAGTTATAGGGATTAATTGTAATACTTGCAGCTATTGTGAAGTCGCAGTGTCGCTTCAATAACTTTAGATTTTCCTTGATGATTGCAAGTCCTTTAACGCCCCTAACCTTTTCATATTCTTCTTCATTTGCACCATCTATACTTATCGACATATACTTTAGATTCCACTTTGACATACGCTCAGCAAGCTTTTCATCGGTCAATAGCAGGCCGTTAGTAAAGACTTTCGTGATAATATCCCGGGACAGACACGCCTCTACGAAATCAGGAAAGTCACTCTTTGTAAACGGTTCTCCACCTCCAATTAGAATTTCGTTGATACCCAATTCGTACATCTGATCCAACATATGCAGCTTTTCTTTAAATGTCATTTCAGATGAGACGGCGGCATCCTTTGTAAAGCAATGAGCACAATTCAAGTTACACGAGGACGTATAGTAAAAATGAACGCGACCTGGAGCTGAAAGCGTTTCGTCTACATGTCCACTATCAATCAATCTGTAGTTTGGGCAACAATCAACCAAGAAACCTTCCTCTTCGAAAAATATAACATCTTCCTTGCTGACAGTTTCAGAAATCTGACTTTGGGGAACAGCTTTCAAGTATGCAAGCGCTCTGTAGAACTCTTCATCAATCAAAATATTCGTATCTTCTTGGCGGTCATAGACCAATCCTCCAAAGAATTCATGCCGTACAACGTATCTTTCCATAGCTTTCTCCTGTTATAAGTTATATTATGTTGCTCTCTTCAAGACGGTATGCGGCCAAACTAAGCAAAAGAGCAAAACCGACTTCTAAAAAGTTAGGTACACCACTTAAAGCGGATTACCTTCTTGCCGGACAGCTTGGAAACAGCACTTGCAAAAATGTATTTCTTTTTCATTTCTTTCACCTCCCTTCCATGACCGCATACCGCCCTGAAGAAAGCAACATCAATCATTAGCTTACTTCCTTCCGAAAAATAATAATATTGTGTTTTGAAGAACCCAAAATATATTTATCTGTTGACTTTCTAAACAAATATTCGCAAAGGGAATCCAATTGCCCTTGAGAGCAATTTGCTACTTTGTCGTAAAAGTTACCCAATTCCAAATCTACTGCTCTATGTGCAACAATGGTGCAATTCATTTTCTCCGCAAGGCTCTCCATTTCCTCGGGAGTGGAGAAATATGCGCACCCCCAAAAACCGCTGTGTTCTCCGGGAAGATACCCATGCTCCGCTAAAAACAACACCTCCTCAAAGGGAATCTTATAAACCGGATTGTTCAGAAGATTCCACATTGGAAAATGGCGTGGCATATAGGCTAATATAAGAGTCCCATAAGGCTTTAGTACACGTAGGCACTCTTTTACGCATTTTTCATTAAGGTCTGGCCGCAAATGATACATTGGCCCCAAGCATAAAACCAAATCAAAGGAGCTGTCCGAATGGCGTTCTAGGTTTAGCACATCATCCACATACGTCTCCACGAGGTTCCCGTATTTCTCCGAGAGAATTTTTACATTTCGAGATGAGAGATCGGACGCTACAATCCTATTACAACTATGCTCGATGAGAAATGCTTCATAGGCTCCGGTTCCCGCTGCACAGTCCAACAAATCACATCCTTGGTAAAGATATGGTTCTATAATCCTGCATGTATTGATATACTCTATTCTCTTTCGAGGGTCTAAAAACCTGTTCTCTTCATCATCGCTGTCATAATATTTCTGTACTCGTCTTACTTCATTATTCATCTATCGAACACTCCATTGTCATCTTTTGAATATCAAAGCCATTTGCCTCAAAGAATTTTTCTGATTCCCTATTGAATGCCCATACATTACTTTCTAGCCGTGAGCATCCTATCCTTTTTGCAAGTTCCTTAATATAGTCAAGCATTATGCGCCCAATCCCTTTTCTTCTAAAATCCGTATCAACATAGGTGTCCTCAATGCTTATAACCTTGGCGTTTCTATATTTTATATCACCCACATAGCTGCGAATTGAACAGAGAATTACACCTATTATTTTTGTACCTTCATCTGCAACAATTAAACGGTGGTTATCAGACAGCATATTACGTTCAAGCTTTTTTTGAGTTATGTGATATGGATGCTCAGCGAGAATATCTGGCCGCGCTCTACCGTGTTTATCAGCAACCGCATTCGTTAATACCAGAATCTGTTCTATATCTTCTGGTCTAGCTTCTCGAATTATCATGTTACAAAAGTCCTTTCTCGTGGCGAATGGAAAAATAATCGTCATAAAGGGACTTGTTAAATGAGACCGACCTGTATGTTTCATTACCCGGTTTATAGGAAATGTATCCGGCATTTGACTTTGGTGAAATGCCTTCAATATAGCCTACAGAAAAGATATCCCATCCCATCACCGGTATTTCAGGATATTTATTCCACATATAATGTGTGTAGCTTCGTTTCTCTCTGACAAAACGAAACTGTGCTTGATAAACGATATCGTTAAATGCATCATCATTATTCAAGAAAGCATTAATGCACTCATACTCCGGAAATGTATTGAGAGCGCTCCGCATTACATCGTAAAGGCGAATCATCTTTTCAGTTGTATAGGTTGTCTGATGGTGTTGATGAACGTTGATTGACGAGGGGCGACACTCAGACATAATAAAATGCAAGTCCTCTTCTAATCCTGGAAGATCTCTAAAATCGCCTCTACCCAAATAGGCTATAAGGTCATAATTAAAATATATCCCGCTTTTCTGCAATACATGAGATAACTGAACAAGTTGCTCTTTGCTCAAAAAAATCCGATTCTGCCACGAGCAAACATCTCTTTGAAGAGACTGCACTCCGATTGAAATAAAATTGAATCCATATTCTTTGAACAAATCAACATGAGCTTGTTGAAGAGTGTTAGGAGAACCCTCAATACATTTATTAGGGATATCTCTGAACTTGGGGATGCTATCAAAGACTTGCCTAAGCATTTCTGGGCTCAGATAGGTAGGGGTTCCTCCGCCGAAATATACTTCTGCAAAATTGGCTTTTTCTAACACCTCTGATGCTTCTTTAATTTGGGGTATGAGGGAGGTTAACGCATACTTATCCACTTCTTGTTGCTCTTTGCATACAGTGGACTTACAAATACAATACTTACATTTGCTCGGGCAATATGGAGTATGCACATACAAAACTTTTTTCCACGGACTTTCAAGATATAGTTTTGAAAATTCGCTATGAGACATTTTGTTATGTATGGGTTTCACCGCATCAATAATCAACATGTTCTTTCTCCTATCTTGCGTTTATAGAGGAATTCAGCAATTGCGAAATCTAATTCCGAATCTATATCGGTTGCTTCGATCTCGTTAACCGGTAGGAGCAAATGATCCGGACAAATTATGTTTCTTGCCCCTATCATATCTGTTTTTGAAATTACATTTACCGCGAAATTCAATGCAAAAACGTCTGGCAAGTCCTGACTTCTAGGTTGGTTTCTTGGATCGTAATTAATTGCGCGACCATTCATATACATAAATTCTCTGATTAAATGCGCGGTATTAACAGACACGTGCTCTTTTTTGAGAGTCTGAAACATCGTTACTGCCTTTTCGATAGTTGCATCTTCTATCAAGGGATTCGTTACATTGCAATAAACAATATAGTCTCCCGGAAAATTCTGAGCCATATCTACATATACGTCACTCATAGAAGTAGTAGCGGCAGCATAATATGGAGCTCTTCGTATTGTTTCGCAATGATACTTGGCAGCAAGTGCCAACATAGCGGGATCGTTAGAATTAACAACAATTCCATCAAGGCACGGGATTCGCAACAGTTGCTTAATCTTAATCTCCAACAGAGAGCTATCTGCAAAAGCACGAATATTTTTGTTCCTAACTCGCTCTGAACCAGAACGAACTGCAATTAAAGCTTTTATCATATCAGCATTCACCCTCGTATTTAACAATCACTTTTATACCAGAATGATTGAGGCCGAATGAAGTTTCAGCCCTTTTACATTCTGTCGAGCTAATATTTCCCGCAAGATATAAACTACTGCTACCGTCAGAAAATACAGGTGTATCAGCGGTGTTTTTCCGGATGATTGTGTATTTATGGACATGATGGCTAAACTGCGCCACATTTTTGTAGCTAGATGACACTACGAGCTCCGATGTACCGAGTTCCCAAAAATGGTTTTCTATCGCGAGCTTTCCGTGCTCCACACATGCGCAAAGCACTTGAACGATTTCCTTCATACCCTCTAAATGCGGACAGAAGTACACAAACTTATAATCCAGTAATTTTGCTTCTAACAGCAAAATGGTATATAACGGAATTACCTCCATAAACTTTAACATCCAGTATCTTGATGCAGTTATGCTAACATCGACTAAATTGCTTACTTTATCAACGGCGCTCGTTTCAACTGAAATCATTTGCTCTATCCTACAGTTGGGAAGCAACTGCAAAAACTCAATGGGAAAGGTTTTATCTAATAAAATTGAGTGTGAAAAACGGGTCTCAAAAGAAAACGTACCATGAGGATGCGGCTTTATCATTAGCCGTTCAGAGGGAATTCTCATCAGATCAATCAATAGTGTATACGGTGCAATATTATCACAAATATACCTTCCACAGGAAGCAATTGCGCGCTTCGTTAAACTTTCAGAATTAGGGACAAGTAAGGCTGATATTTCTGCGACTTTTGCAAAATTCATTTCCGGGTAAGCTGATAAAATTTTCTCCTTTGTTTCATTTCGCAAATCTTTCAAAGAAAGCGGATCAAAAAAATATGTTTCACCTGGAAGTGTTTTGTCCAATTTAGAATTCGAACAATAAATATGTTTTTTGCAATACTCATTTGTCCCAATGATGCTTCCAGCAGAGAACACCAAATTGCGGTAAGCTAGTGAGATCTCATCGTATTGATTGATGGATCTCACTAGACGTCTTTCTGCAAATTCGTTTTTAGAAAACTCAACCAACGAATATGGGATTTTTGTCAGAGTAAGGAATAGTTCAAATGCACAATATGCGCCACTGTTTGAAACAAACACCTCATCTGTTGCATTTATATTACAATTACTTTCCTCCAGCAAACGCCCAAAATACTCTTTTATTCCAGAAGAGAGAACCTCAGATGCACGTTCTTCTGCCGAATACTTGTAGTCATATATAATTAATTGGAATAAGCCTTGCGCTTCCATACTCTTCAGGCACTTCAATTGCTCTTCGCCTGCGGGAGACATAAGAAAAAACACTTTCTCATAGGGCACCGTGAGACTTAAACATTGCGATAAGCAACCAAAGTGATCGCCACAAAATATTGAAGAAGAAATACCAGCACCCCCTATTTTCTACGATATACTGCAATCGAAATATCTTTAATTGCAACTTTTTGTAGAGCAGGATGGCAATCCAAAAAGCTCTCACAAATCATTTCTATTTGAAAGGCATTTTCCTGTAAACCAGAATAAAAACTTTTCAGTTTTTTCCCCTTTAACGGATTATGTTCTGCTAAGGCTTTAACATTGAAATATATATCATCAAGTATCAATAGACCATTTGGTTTTAGCAGATTAACCAACAATGCACAGGCAGCCAAATCTATTGTGTAGTCATGTGCTCCGTCTAATAGAACCAAGTCGAATAACGCCATGGTATCTTGCCTTTTATCAACAGCCAAATTATACAGTGACCATACATAATTATCTAATGCTGCTCGGCTATTTCCCATGCGTATAATCTTAGGTGTGTTGGGAATACTGCGGCTTAATTCTGCGCTCAATTCTTCGACCTTATCAGAATAATCAAACAGGTAATATTGATCGTTAATATCTAACGTTTGTAGAACCGCCTGTGCAGTTGCGCCTATACCCACTCCTATTTCCGCAATAGTAATCGCTGCTGCCGTATCGGCCTTAAGCTTTCTGATGTACTCAAGAAACAATTGATTGGGGACAGAAAGCTTCTCATAATACTCTTTTCCAATTTTCTCAAGCACTTGTGCCCTCCGCTATTCAATAATATAAACTCCATCTGTCCTAAATAGGTCTCTGTTTTCTTGTGGTAACCTTAAAAGGTTGAGAAAATCTTTATCTGCAGTCAGGAAATTGTTCTCAATGTTTATTTCGTTGTGCCACCTATTTAACACATTATTGCATCTTGCTGCAATAGCATCATAGATGCTATCCCAATACAGAGAAGAGCCACGTGAGGGCAAGGTGCAACTCAATCTGGTGCTCTTCCCAGAAGGTTCGACCTCATAATTAAATGCGTTTTGTATTGCAATGCACTTAGGCATAAGGGCAAGAGCCCACTCCAAAAAATCCGGTGTTTCAGCAATAGTAATTGGTGAGTTTAAAAGTTTAATTCCTAAGTTTGTCTTTGCATTGTTTTTGACCATGTGACAGAATCTTTTTGTCTTTTCTATATCTAGTCCCATAATAGTCTTGTAGCTTGTAGCAGAAAAGCCATTAAAAGAAACCATTATTGAGTCACAGACTTCTGCTACAAAAGCAGCTGCATATTCTCCAGCGTTACCGTTCGTTTTCAAATGAATCCATCCAGTCGGATTAAGCAGGCGATATTTACGCATAAAATTCATGGCATCTTCCTGTATTAAAATTTCGCCGCCGGAAAAAAACACCCAGTATGCATCTAATTTTTCAAGGAATGGAAGGAGTTCCTCGTAGTAGGCATACTTGTCATTTCGGTGAGCATCTCGCTGAAAACAATATAAACAACTAGCTTGACAAGTACTACTAACCTCAACAGTAATCATATTAAATATCCCACCGCTAGTGTTTGCTCCGAAAGCCTGCTTGCGAACTATGTCTGCAGCATTTTTATCAGTAAGATGGCAAATGGCGGGGGTCTTGTACGTCTTGCAATCTGGGTAAATATTTCCGTAACGGTCAATGTAAAGTAGTTTTGGTTCTCTTACGGTATAATTGGGATGGTTATCTAATGTGAACCTACTCATTTAAGTCTCTCCTGAGTTCGTCGATTTTTTTTAAAGCTTTTTGATTTCCTTGTATTGCAGACTTTGCATACCATTCAAGTGCTAAATTGAGATTCTTACAAAAAACATTTCCGGTTTCATAACAGTGAGCTAAGTTCATTTGAGCGTCCATGTCACCATTTTCTGCAGCTTGCATCAGCCAATTTTTCGCTTGAAGAAAATCTTGAGAGACGCCACGATCTCCAAACAAATAATAGCAGCTAACCATTCTCTGACTAATTGGGTCGCCCAATTGTGCTTGCCTATATAGTTCTTGGAAGGCAGCGCAAAATAATTTATGAGCCGTATCAGTATCTGACACAACTTTTGATTTCAGTAAAAGGGCTGCAAGGCCATACATACACTTTACATTTTTTTGCTTCGCTCCTTCTGTATACGCATTTTTAGCTTTTTGCAAATCTATAATTACTCCGTATCCGAATGTGTAGCAGATTCCTTTAAAGAATGGCGTATCTTGTTCTCCTGTTAACATAAATGCTTTTTGATAGTATTCTTCTGAAGTCATAGTATAAATCTCCCTCCTATCTGTTCCTGCTTTGGCATTAAAATCCTTCAATCTATCAGAATTAGCTGTTAACTATGGACGTTCCAAAAGGTAGGAATGCGATTTTTGCAATCTTGAAGAATTGCATTCCAAAAGTAAGTCTTTTGGCATATTGCAAAGTTTAGAACAAAGATCAACTTCATTCATAAGTTAACATTATAGCGTTTGGTCCATGTGGACAATGCTAACAATCTTACATTATCGTTGCCCCGAACGGGGTTAACGCTAATCTAGCTAGTTTGAAATACTGCTTACCAAATGGGATTCCAACAATGGTCACACAATATAGGATTCCAAGTGATGTGGCCGCCATAGCAAGAGGCACTCCAGTAATGCAAATCCACAATAGATTGAGCAAAAAGTTTCCGGTTGTATTATTAGGGGCAATGACATACTTCCCAAATGGGAAGAAACATAGAGTCGCAATCTTAAAACATTGCTTTCCCACAGGGATTCCAATAATGGTCAATGACCACAGCACACCAGCAACACACCAAGACAGTCCCATTGCAGCACCACCAAACAGGAACCAGATGATGTTTCCGAGTATGGACAATTTTGCCCCCTCCCTTCGTTGATTACTCTACAATTTCATCAGGAAAAAAGTAAGTTTCATTAGCGCCATCGTCAAGAAACGTATTACCGTTCTCTGCAAGATAGTCTTCTATATAGTCGTAATCAAAGCGCAGTCCTCTGGCAACAGGATACTTTTCAGCATCCCATATATGAGTTCCTTTCATCATGCTATCCGGCTGCATTAAGCCACCAATAAATACTCCGTCGTCTTTGATTCCCCAAGTCGGATCAACATGATAAAACTGACCGTCGATTTTTACCAAGTCCCACATGTGACCTGTCTTCAAGTCTTCTTTTAGAAAACCGCTTACACACTGACATTCGATATTGGCTTCGTCCATTAAAGCTTTGAATGCCCAAGCCAATCCCCCGCAAATCCCTCTTTTTTCGACCAATGGGCCGTATGCAAGGTGCGGAACAGGGTCGGATGGCAACGAAGAAGGATTGCTCTCAACCTCGTCAAATGCTCTTTGATCGTAGCAACATTCCTGGGTCAAGTAACTTAACGCCAAAAAGGGCTTTACAAATTGAGGAACCTTCGATTTGCCCAAAATACTTTTCCAAATATTCTTTGCTGCGAAGGCGGCTTTTCCTTGGAGTTGCCGTAGTTGTTGTTGGGGGAGAATGTAGGCATATGAAATCGTACAGACAGTATCAGAAGACAGCTTATCAAATGCGTAGTAATTTGTTTGCCATCCATGAATGCCTTCGTAGCTACTAAGGAGTATGTCCATGATTCCTGCCAACTTTTTTGTAACACTATCGATATCCGAAGTAATCAGTGTTAGCTCTTGGGGAACGCCTTTTTTTAGTACTGTCGTCTCATCCCAATCGCCGTTGTCTACAACAACATCGCTTATTGACGGGGGGGATGCTTCTTGGTATTGAATGGCCACATCATAATCATAGCTCAGCTGAACCAAGCTCTTCTTTATGTAATTGGCTTCGTAACTTGATAAAAAGGCCAGAAGCCTTCGATCTTTTTTTAGTGCGCTTTTGAAAACGCCCTCAATCGAGCCGATACAATGTTCCAAACGGACTTGCGGTTGCTTGGCTACCATTGCACTTATGAGCAAGTCTTCAGGAGGTGTGAACAGTCCCATGCGTACCTCCTTAAATCAAATGCTGACTTTGCCAGTTCAAAATGAAAGCAGGATCGTATTTCTCGATTACGTCATAGTCATAATCAACATTGAATGTGCCATCAGCTATCATACTAAATGTCATGGTACTCCAGTTGTCGTTGGCAACAGAACAAATCCTTCTGAGAGTTTCGCAGAGCTGCTGTACTTCAATAATTCCATCATCAAACTCATCAGAATCCCAAGATATCGCCATCAGATCAGAATAGTCGTCCGAGGACATCGTGATTACATGGAATTGTATATGAGGCACGTTGTTCTCGCCAACAATGAAGTAGCCAACAACGACACGCTCCCAATCTTCCGGCAATATACGTGCGATAGCATTTCCGAGGGACTGAATAGCGGTTTGCAGATTTTGTTTATTCTCACGAACATCACTCATTTGAATCACCTCCAGAGCTTGTGTTGTCTATGATTTTGGCCTCGTTTCTAGTAAAGCCATCTGGATCGGTTACTCTGTACTTTACAATAAAAGCTGTTGGACGAGTGGATTCTTGCTCATATTTGCAGCGAACTTTAACATCGACCTTGCAGCCTTTTTCAAGTTCATCGGCCCATTCATCCTCAAGCTCTTTGTATTCATACCGATTAACATCGTAGTCCATTGGAACAATATTATCTACCTTTTCAGATCCACCAAAACGCCTTCCGATAAGATGTCCACCTTCATCGCTTTCTAGTCGGTACTCACCGCCGGCTCTAATCTGATGTGCGGTGTTTCGCTTACCCTCTTCAAGTCGGAGGGTTCCTTCAGATCGCTTGATACGTCCATACCGATCAGTTTCATAGCTGTAATTATTAACCTCATACTGCTCGTTTGATTTCAAGCTGTATGTAGTTTTAAAATGTTCTTTGCGTTGTTTATCACTTTCACACTCGCTTGTTTCAACCTCGTCGGATTCAATGTTGTCAGCACCATATCGTCGCATATAGCATCACTTCCTTCTGGTATTGTGTGAAAAGTGTTTAATGGAGTTTAGATACGAAAGGGCATTTGCATAGCGGAAATCATCACGGTAACGTTGAGCATATCGAGAAAGAATACCGCCATAGATTACATCGAAGTGTTCAGCATCAGTAGCGGATAGTGGCCACTTGTACGCTCTAACAGGATCGCATTCTTCAGGCATAAAAAGATATCGTGTAATGCCAGTCTTGATTTCACCTTCCCACCTGAGAACGGAGCGTATTTCTTTTTTGGTCAACGGCTCCAACGTCATCTTTGTGTTCACTCCAGATAGTGGGAAGATTCGCACAACGCTTTCCAAGCGGAGAAACTCAAAAGCAAAATCAAAAAATACTCGTTTCAAATCGTTTGTACGATTGCCTTTTATGTACAGTTCGTTGTTCTCAACAAAGATTTGAATTTCATCAAGAAGCTCCTGCTGCTTCGATACTGGCAAAATAGGTTTTACTGCATTAGGACCATTGCAGAGCAACTCCAACAACTCGTGGACATCATCATAAACGCTGCTGAGATTTCCTTCGATTAGATTTCGGTACATTAACTGCACAATGGCTCCTTGAATTTTGGTATAAGTGCCATTGTTGAGAATAGGCAAAGTCTTCAAGCGGTAACGCTTATCCCATATACTGCCCATCCTTGCCAACAAGGTATCAGTCCATCCAGCATGAAATATCGCTGCAACGCCAATATCTAACCGACTTAATTCTCGGATTTGGCTATCATTCAAGCTTAGCGCTGCGCCGATTTCTTCACAGTCGGTTTTAGATGGCAGCCGCATCACAATTTTGATGGCAGTGTTTTTAATTGCCGCCTCATCCACCGCTCCGGGAGACTGGTCAATAATCATAAAGCCCTCGCCGGCGCTACGCATCTCAGCAATGCAGCGACAAAGACTACCAACCGCCGCTCCCTGAACGTTACCTGATTCTGCACTGGTTTCCTGAGAGCATCTTTTAAGGATGTTGTGTGCTTCCTCCAAAACAGTGACATGAACAAGGCTACTGTTGGGGGATGCAGCAACAGCCTTTCGGTAGTTTTTTAGTTTGATTATTAGAACACCCATTATTAGTGAACGAGTTTCGTCAGAGCCGATGCTGCTCAAATCAATGATGGTATTTTCATTGAAAAGGGTACGATCCGGAATACCAATACTACGTCCAAAAATTTGCCCCTCAAAGCCATTACAAAGGGATGAAATTCTATTCAGTAGCGCCCCTTTATAATCTCCTTTCGTCTGTGCAGAGTAGGGAGATTCATTAATGATGCGTTCCAAAACGGTCACCAAATCCGCAAAGACAGGAAATTTACTGCCCCTTTGAACAATCCTTTCAGAATGTTCCAAGTCCCAACCGTGGTCGAGATATGCTTGCTCAAATGCCTTCTTCAAGAGTCCAGGCATTGCACCATACAAAGGCCAACACGCACTCACGACCTGAAGGATGTTGTCAAGGTGTTCTCTAATATGAATTCCGGGACTAAATTCAAATGGATTTATCTGCAAAAGGCGGTAAGGCGATTCGTCTGCCGTGA
>ERZ808252.1589-NODE-1589-length-16105-cov-5.438255_pt1 | contig 16105 bp, 11 predicted proteins | sample MGYA00521242_ERZ808252 | MGnify/ENA primary metagenome ERZ808252 (study PRJEB31516, sample SAMN03275581) | gut metagenome | biome: mammalia-associated habitat; material: feces | host: Papio cynocephalus | place: Kenya | collected 2012-08-07 ...
GGCTGTATGGGAACCAATCGCTGTTGGACTGGTACAGGAAGCGGTTGTTCTTGGCATCCCACAGCACATAATAGTCGCTTGATACCGTGGCGGCGGTCACGCGATAATCGCCTGGCCTAAGAGACTCATCGGCATCCTCACCAGGAACAGTGAAATAAGGCGCCCACTTGCCAATGTAGAACTGCCCGTCGCGCGAGAGCACACACTTGAACTCGTTGAACGTCTCGATGTTGCCCACCGTGAAGACCCTGCTCGCCACAAACGATGAAGACCCAGCCGGGACAAGTGGAACCTCATAGGCTTCCAAGCCTTTAAACGTGTTGTATGTCGTGCCCCTGCCATTCGCCTTGAACACCATGAGCCCGTTAACCTCTGGCGAATAGCACGAGGTGTAGCCCAGTTTCACGGCATTGGAGAATGGGTTGTCCGTCGCCGTTGGCTTCGCTGTCTTATACGCGTTGCCACGGCTCTCAAGCTTGGTGCCAATCTTCTCCACGTTGCCCAGGAATGTCTCGTCGCCCTTTTGGTGCAAGAAGAAAAGGCTGTTCTTGAAAAGCAGGCGCGTCTTGACATTCAGCTTGGCGTAATAGTCGAGGTCGGTAGTCTTGTCTTTCACCGCCATGATGACGCTATAGCTGCGGTCGGTATTGGCTGGGAAGTTCAAGTCCAAGTAGCCCTTGGTGTGCAGAGTGTCGCGCACAGTGGTCTTGACTTCCTTGCCCGTATTCGGGTCGCGCTCCGTCTTGGTAAACGCCGTGAACCACGAGAAGTCGAGGTTGTCGTAGTTGTCAGCCAGGGTCTGGCTCAGCTTCGCCTCAACTCTCTGCACCTTGTCTTCCGTCATTGGCATCTGAACTTCTATCACCTTGCCCGACACGCCATCGTAAGCCTCTGGCGTGTATGACACATTGTCGATGTCGACATTGTTCATGCTGTCGAAATGGTAATCGTAATTGCCCTTGTCCTCATAACAAGAAGTGAAGAGCAGGGCACTCATGACTACATATATTGTCTTTTTCATAGTTGTCGTTTAATTAGAAAATCATTTTCCTCTCTTTGACATCACCTTGGCCTTCGCCATCGCCTTGGCTTTCAGCTTGGCGCTGACCGATGGTTCAGCCACGTTGTCGGGGAACAGGCTTGGCTCCTCACGCTTGAACATCTGGTAGAATTGGTAAATCACCTCCTCGCCGTAATACGTCCAGTCGATGTTGGCGTCCGTATCCCACATGGGCACGTTCTCCATTGTCGCGTCGTCCCACTGCAACTTGACCGGGAACAACAGGAACGGCTTGAAGCCGCTTCCCTTCTCGCGGCTCGCTATCTGAAGCATCTTCTTGTATTTCTGCTCAGAGTAAGTGCCATAATATTTCTCCACCAATGGCTTTGTCAGGCTGTTGGTCCAGAAAGCGGGAGCCACGAGGTCGTAGTCGATGCCATCGATCATGGGGACAGAGAACGCGGAGTTCAAGCCCCAATAACTGTAGCCTTGCGCAAACTTGCTGTTGTAGTTCTCAAGCATCAAGCGCACGGCTCCCTTGTTCGACTCTTTCAACACAGCCTCGTCAGTGGAGCCAAACACCTGCTCCTCGTTCTGCGTGGTAACGCCAAGGCTGGAAGCCAAAGTGCCGAACCCGTATCCGTCGTAATGCCCGAAATACTTGTCCTGCAAATCGCCCCAGTAGTCAGGCTGGCTGTATGAGTCATAAAACAATGTGCCATCGAGGAAAGGAATGTCATAAGCGACCGGCTCATCCGGGTTGGCCTTGTGCAACTGGCGGACAGCGTAGATCAGCGTGGGGTTGTACCTGTTGGTCTGCGTGTAGCTGTCGTCGCCGCAGAAGCCAGTCTTACCCAACGTCTTGCAGATGAACTTGAACTTGTCGGCTGTCCAAGGGCCGTAATAGCCGTCGTTCCAGTTAGAGGGCTTCTCATACGACTCCTTTGTGTAGATTATGAAACTGTCGAAATCCTTCATGCTCTTGTCGGCCTGCTCAAAGGAGATTCGCACGGCGTATGTGGTATCCTCTTGCTCCGGGCACTCCACCGCTACATTGGCCACCGTCTCATACTCGCCAGCCTTGACCTCCACGTCGGGCAACGTGACCTTAGCCTCCTTATAGCCATCCACAGGCTCCGCCTTGAGCTTGATTGGCGTGGCCTGGTCGGACATGTGACCAAGCAGCTTGACCCTGATCGGCACATAGCCCACCTTAGCCTCCGTGAGGATAGAGTCGGCAAAATTGATGGTAGAGCTCAAGTCCTCCTTGGAGTCATAGCCGAAATAGAATCCGTCAGACTCTTTTCCAAACAAGGTCGGATCCTCATGGCTGCAGGCGGAAAAGATTCCGCACAACGCCACCAAGACTAATATGTATGTCTTATTGATACGTGATTTCATGATTATTCGTTTGAAGTGTTGTTTGATTCCTCATCTGTCCAGCCGTATTCCTTCTCCCTGTCGGGCAACGGGAAGACATAACGACTTTCGCTCATCTTCACCGTGGCCTCCGTCTCGGTATCATGAGAATAGTCGAGGTCCTTGACGGCATGGCGCTTCAGGAAGTAGAAATATTGCCCCTCGGCATAAAACTCCTTGCGGTATTCCTTGCTCAAGGCATCAACACGCGCGTCGCTGGTCGCGAAGGTACCATAAGCGTTGGAGTTGGATATGCCACGGCGGTTGCGCACCGTGTTGATATACTGTGGGGCGGCATCGAGCGATGACATCTCGCATAGGATATAGTACATCTCCGGAAGACGAATCAAGGGAATGAGGGCATTGTCGTTCTTTATGTACTTTCGGCTGATGACACGGCTCACGCCATCGTAGACCAAGAATCCGGCTCCACGGCGCGCGCGGAAGTCAGCGTCGCGCTCGTTGCCCTCAGCCTCGAATATGCGCTTATAGTTGGCAAGCCCCAGCCAGTATTGAGTCGTGAAATCGGGACCTTCGGAGAAATAAGAAGAAAACGAGTCGCTCATCTTATACTTGTTCACGCCGAAAATCGTCTCACCGAATTGTGATGGGTCATTGGAGTTTGAGGTCTGCAATGTCAACCCGCAGTGGCTTATCACCTCCTCGGCCGCGCTTATGGCATCTTGCGCGTTACCCGCATAGCAATTGACGCGTGCCTCAAGTGCCTTCACGGCATAGTAGTTCAAGCGGAATCGGCGGTCGTTGCCACTAAGACTCACCGTCTTCTCCTGCGCAAGGTAAGTCTCGGCCTGCTTCAGGTCGGCGAGAATTTTCCCCACGACGGCCTCAGCCGAAAGACGCGGCTGCTTGCTGTTGTCGGCCACCAGGCGGTAAGGTATGCTCAAGTTCGACTTGCTGGCCTGATAATCCATGGGACCCCATCCGCGCAAGAGGTCGAAATGGAGGTAGGCGCGCAAGGCGTAAGCCTCACCGTAATAAAGGTTGCGCACCTGCTCGTCTTTCAGCACGCTCTGCCCATTGCTGTCAAGCCACTTCAGGAAGTTGTTGACATTGGCTATCAGGTTGTAAGACTTCAGCCAAATCGCGGCCAGTCTCGACTTGGTGGAATAGCCGTTCGACTCCTGCTCGTACTGGTAGATAGCCTCACGGTCGGTGGTGCCGTCGGGCACGCGGTCGTAGAGTTGAGCCAGCTGGTCGACAAGTCCGAACGACAGGTCACGGCCATAGCTGTCGGCATCGGTCATGGATATGTATATGCCCGCGAGTGCGCTCTCAAAGCCCTCTGGGGTCTCGAAAAGCTCTTCTGCCTTGACATCCGTCTTGGCACTCACGTCAAACCAGTCGGAGCATGAGCTCATGCCAACGGTCAACAAGGCGATAGCGCCTAAATATATTGATTTTAATTTCATTGTGTTACCTCGTTAATTAAGCTTGTTATTTGAAGATAATCGACATTGAGAGGGTGTAGGAACGGGCGAATGGGTAGTCGAGACCGCGTTCCATCTTCACGCGCGATACACGGAAGAGGTCGTTAGTGGTGAAGTTGAGCGACAGCACGTTGATATTCATCCGCCTGAGCAAGGCGAACTTCTCATAGCGCATGCGGTAGCCAAGGCTCAGAGTCGACATCTTGAGCTCGTCGTCGTCCATGATGAAACGCGTGCTCTGCTCCGTTTGGCTTGCCGTGGCATCGAGCGAGAACTTCTTGAAATAAGTCACGTCGCCAGGCTTCATCCATCGGCTTGTCATGGCGCGTCGATCAAGGTTGTACGCGATGTTGCGGTTCTCGATCTTGTCCACCAGCGTGGAGTTGTAGACTATGCCACCCCACTTGTAGGTGAATCCCACGTTGAAGCTGAACTCCTTGTAGTTGAGCGAACTGCTGAACGTTCCGCTCACCTTAGGGCTTGTATCGCCCACGGGCACCTTGTCGTTGCTATTCCACACAAAGGTCTTCTGTCCGTCGCGCGTGAGGAACACCTCATTGCCCGTCACTGGGTCTATGCCCAACGAGCGCACGGTGAACAGCGTCGTGGTGGAATATCCCTCCTGCAACACTGGCAATGGAGCGTTCTTCGACGCAAGCTGCTGCTCGTTGATCTTACGCAAGTATGCCGATAGCTTGCGTATCTTGTTCTTGTTGTGGTTGGCGTTGGCATTGACCGTCCAATAGAGTTGCTTGCGCACGTTCTGGTAGGCTATCACGTTGAGTGTAACGTCAAAACCTTGGTTCTGTAGCTCACCGGCATTGATGTTCTGCGAGCTGAAACCCGTAGAGGGAGCCAAGTCGTATTGGGTCATCATCTGCCGCGTGATGTTGTTGTAGTAGTTGAATGTGGCGTTGATACGGTTTTTCCAGAAGCCCACGTCAACACCCAGGCTGAGCTGGTCTGTCTTGGCCCACTTGAGGTCAGGGTTGTTCAACCCCTGCAACACGGCTCCCAATGAGCCGAAAGACTCGTAAGGCTTCATGGTGTTGGTAAACGTGTAGAACTCCATGGTCTCATAGGGATTGGAACTTTGCTCGCCCGTGACACCGTATGTGGCGCGGAACACGAGATTGGAGATTCGTCCCTCAAGCCATTTCTCGCGGTAGGCGTTCCAGCGAACGCCCGTGGACCAGAACGGCGTGAAGCTGTTGTTGGCATAGCGCGACGAGTTTTCCTCGCTCAGGTTGAAGTCGAACGAATAGCGGTTGTCGTAGCTGTACGAAACCTGGCCAATGAAGCTCATGGCACGCGAGAGAGCCTCAGAGCCACTGGGATTTGTCGTCATCTTGTTGCCGAAGATGAAGTCGTCCATGTGGCGGTCGGGATAACCCGTGGCGAAAAGGTTGACATAGTTGTTGCGATCCTCACTAACCGTCCAGTTGGCAAACATGCTTATGAGGTGCTTGTCGATGGGCAGATTGTAGTTGACGCCGAGATTGCTCGACCATGAGGTTGACTCACCCGTGTTCTTGGAGTAGCTGCCCTTGAGCGTCTTGTCCGTCTCGTTGGCGAAACTCGTGTGGTCGGCAGGCAAGAACTTCTCCGTGCGCGCCGTTCCACGCGTGTACTGCAACGCCTCGGTGAGGCGCAGGTTGTCGAAAATCATGTACTCGAAGTTGAGACTGCTCGATATGCTCAGGCTCCTTGAAAAGTCCTTGATGCCAATGTTTGAATTGTACAACGGATTGGTGACCGTGGTGCTGCCCGCCGCCGTGAAGTTGTCGAGTATTTGGTCGTAGGTGCCATTGTCGTTCTTTATGCGGTAGTAAGGATTTGCCTGACTATAGGATGAGAATGAGCCGTAAGGCGAGTTGTTGCCCGATGTCTCCGAGAGGTTGATATTGGCTCCCACCGTCACGCGGTGCTTGCGATAGGTCATGGAGAAGTCAACGCCCTTGGTATTGTTTGACGAGCCCTTCATCACGCCAGGCATGAACGAGGCATTGACGCCAAGGCTGTACCTGAACACGTCGGTACCGCCAGCCGCAGTCAACGAGTGACGCGTTTGCACGGCCGTGCGCAATGGTTGAGAGAGCCAGTAAGAGTCCACGCCCGCCAACACATTGCGACGCAACGTGTTATAGCGATTCATGTCGACCACGCTATTTGGATCGTATACTCCGGCCATCCATTCGGTTTGCAGTTTCTCCGAGGCATTCATCATGTTGTAGTCGGTCAAGTCTGGCGACTGAATGGTCATCGTTCCGTTGTAGTTTACCGACAGCGCGCCGTCGGGAGCCACCTTGGTGGAGATTACGACCACGCCGTTGCTCGCCTTTGAGCCATATATGGCTGTTGCCGCGGCATCCTTGAGAATGGTAACCTCGTCGATGCGCTCAGGGTCAAGCGACAGGATGCGCGTCATTGGCACGACAAAGCCATCGAGCACGAAGAGGGGGGTGTTGGGACGGCTCGACACGTTGTCGAGCAGCAAGTCCATAGAGTTCATGCTCGTCGTGGAGCCCAACGACTGGTCGCCACGCATTTGGAACTCTGGCTGCGCGTTAGGGTCAGAACCCTTGGAGTTGTTTTCCTTGACCTTGAAGCTCGGGTCATAGAACTGCAAGCTCTGCAAGAAATTGTTCGGGTTTATCCTGCGCAGGTCCTCGCCCTTCACCGAGACGTAGTTGCCCGTAAAGCTCTTCTTGTTGCGGCGGCTTATACCTGTCACGACGACCTCGTCGGTACTCGTGGCGTTAGGCGCCAGGCTGATTTTCATGTCGAGATTTGGGCGAAGAATCTGTATCGACTTCGTGTCGTAGCCGAGATAAGAAATGCTTATAGACGCCTTGCGATTGACGCGCAGGCTGAACTTGCCATCCTCGTCGGTGATGCATCCCATGTTTCCCTTGCGGTTCGTGCCGTTGGTCACGGACACCGTGGCACCCACAAGGGGCTTGCCATCGTCGGCGCCAAGCACGACACCGCCCACCTCAAACGACTGGGCTGTGTCAACCTTTCTCTCATAAGGCGATATGACTATCGCGTGGTGGCCACCCTGATAATCGATACGCACGTTCTGGTCGCCAATAAGCTCCCCTATTACCTTGTCTAACGGCTTGTCCTTGACATTGAGCGTGGTCAGCTCGTTGATACCGACCAATGTCACTCCTTGGAATACGAGGTCAGCGCCAACCGACTTGGCCACTTTCGCGAGAACGTTTCCCAACGTCTCATTGCTGACGCGCAAGGTCACGGGCGTGTTTTTCCATCCGTCTTCCGCCGGGCGCACGGTCTGTGCCAAGGCCGTGGCCAGATGAGGAACCGGTAGTGGCGTCCCACAGAAAAGCATGGCACAGCAGCCAAGCTTCAACATAGACTCTCTCTTGTTCATTTTATGATATTTGGATTCTTGTGTTTTACTACTGCATTAGCGAGTCGATAATCTTGGCGTGCTGACTGTCTACGCAATACTTTTCCTTGTATTGCCTTATCAACGGCTCCACCCGCTCAATGTCCTTGCCTCCTTGTATGTAGTTGGATATTATTGAATAAAGCGCCACGTCCCTGCGCCTGCCATCATAGAAAGAGGCAAGTTCGCCAAACATGTCCTCAAGTTTGTCTGGACGCTTGTACTCCGAGCCTTTCTCATGTGCCTGGCGGCTTTTCTCGTACGCCATGTTCAAAAGCAAGAACGAGCAATAATCTGGGCAACTCAGCGAAGCCACGTCGTCGCGCAACTTGGCGTCTTTGAGCAAGCTCCAATAGTCTCCTATGCCCTGCTCGGCTATTGGCAACTTGCGAGTTTCCTCATACATCATTGGATATTCTATAAAAGACGTGTAAGCCAAGCCCTCGCTTTCCGCCATCACGTAGTTGGCTACATCGTCATCTACCTTGCCTTTCGCCTGCCCTACCAGCTGGCGTGTCTTGTCAAGGAGCCTGCGTGAGTCGTCTATGCGATTGGCAGGCTTCACGTCGACCACGGCGCAAGCCAACAGTTGGGTCTTATATCTGATCTCACGCTTAAACGCGCCAACGGCAGCATACAACTCGTTGCCGGCAACGGCGCGGTCGCCGCCCGAGAATCTCACGCTCTTCACCTGCTTGCCTTGATACTGCAAGTTTACATGGAGGCTGTCGCCAGGCATTAGCAGCACGGTGGTGCGACCGTTGATTATCAACGACACCAAGCGGTCCGTATCAAACGAATACACGTGCTCCTCGCCTGGATTGGCATGAAACTCTTGACGTATAAACGGTGTCTGCACACAATCAAAATACACCATGTCTCGTTGGTAACCATCTATTGTAGCACTCAGGACCGTTCGCTTGCCTTGCGCAAATGACACGCACGCATAGCACAACAATCCTAACACGATTAACACATTCCTTCTCATTGTCCGCATTTATATTATTTAATTTTATCTTAATTTAGAGTAGTTTTCTTTAGGATATGGCTGCAAAGGTATAAAATCGTTCACATTTTAATGCTTTTTTAAGATCTTAATTGCTGTTTCATTATAAAATATACACGGCGTTACCGTTTTTGACTGTTAATAATATCTATAAAAGCAATGTTTAAGGACAATGATTAGAATAAAAAGGTTATCTTTGTAAAAAATAAAACTACATACCATGACCAAAGAAGAACGTCATTGTGAAATCATGGACAATCTGCTCAAGCAAGGTTCCATACAAGTGACCGAGCTGGCCAACAACCTTCAAGTATCGTCAGTTACCATCCGCAAGGACCTTACCGACCTGGAGAAAGAAGGCAAACTATACCGCAGTCACGGCAAGGCGATACTCATAAACCCTTTCACCAACAACCGCACGGTAACGGAGAAAGAGAAGCTCAACATGGACGAGAAGCGGCTCATCGGGGTTGAGGCGGCCAAATTGATAATGCCAAACGATTCCATTGTCTTAGCATCGGGCACCACCATCCACGCCTTGGCGAGAAACATACACCCGGATAGCCGCCTCACAGTTGTCACCGCCTCGCTGCAAGTGGCTGAGGTGCTTGCTCCACTCGACACCATTGACCTAATCCAGCTCGGCGGCATGGTACGCCACACCAGCCTCTCCGTGGTGGGCAAGTATGCAGAGATGATACTATCGGGGTTCTCGTTCAGCAAGTTGTTTCTTGGCGTAGACGGCATCGACCTTGAGTTTGGCATCTCCACGACCGACATGCGCGAGGCCGAGATAAATCGCGCCATGATGCAAACGGCGCAAAAGACCATCGTGTTGGCAGACAGCACTAAGTTCGGAAGGCGTGGGTTCGCCAAGATAAGCAACATCGAAGACATAGACATGATAATCACCGATAATCGTCTGCCAGAGACCACACACCAACAGCTTGAGGCAATGGGAATCGACATCGTGATTGTCGATGAATGAACAACAAGAATCACCCTACAACCATAAAAACATATTTCTTATGAAAATACCTTCAGAGTTTGACCCCATAAGGCCTTATGAACCAGAAGAGCTCGCGACGGTTTACGACAAGCTTCTTGCCGACAAGCAGTTCCAACACGTCGTGGCATACGTTTACCCCAACGTGCCCATGGAAATCGTGGCAAAGAAAATGCATGCTTGCAAGACCAATCTCGACTTCCAACGCAATTTCTGCTACGCCATACTGCAAAAACTCATCGCGGAGCAGAGCAATGGCATCGACATGAACTTCTACAACGTGGACATACACAAGCGCTACACTTTCGTGAGCAACCATCGCGACATAGTGCTCGACTCCGCGTTTCTCGACAAGTCGCTAATCGACACAGGCTTCGGCACCACGTGCGAAATCGCCATTGGCGACAACCTGCTGCAAGTGGACTGGGTGCGCGCACTGGCACGAATCAACAAGACGTTCACCGTGGAGCGAGCGTTGAAATCGAGCGAGATGCTCCGCGCCAGCAAGCGCATGTCGGAATATATGCACTTCGTCATCAACCAGAAGAACGACAACATCTGGATCGCGCAACGCGAGGGACGCGCCAAAAACTCCAATGACCTCACGCAACCTGCCATCCTCAAGATGATGGCCATGGGTGGCGAGGGCACCATTATCGATCGTCTCACCCAGCTTCATATCGTGCCAGTGGCCATAAGCTATCAATATGACCCATGCGATTATCTCAAGGCGCGCGAGTACCAGTTGCGCCGCGACCTGCCTTATTGGAAAAAAGCACCAGGCGACGACCTTGAAAGCATGAGTGTGGGCATAAAGGGATATAAAGGCCACATACATTACAGTTGCGCTCCATGCATAGACGATTGGTTGCAGACCGTTAACCAAGAACAGCCTCGCAACAAGATGTTTGAGGAGATTGCCGAGCACATAGACCACGAGATACACCGCAACTACCTCATCTATCCGCAAAACTACGTCGCACTCGACATGATTCAGAACACGCGGATGTATTCTGACAACTATACGCAGGAAGACTATGACAACTTCGAGGATTACATCGCCAGCCGTCTCGCCCTCATAGACATTGAGAACAAGGACGAGGCTTACCTGCGTCGCTGCTTGCTCACGCAGTATGCCTACCCCACTCGCAACTACCTGACGGCAACGGAGTCCACTGGAAGGTTGAAGCAGTTCTTCAGCAAGTTCAACTTCACGAAATAATCAAGGCCCCACACCATATATGTCATTGACCAAACTTTTTCATAATGTAGCATGGGTGGGGCTTGTTCTGTTTTTTCCATCTTGCTCCAATAACGCATACGAAGAGGGTGACTCCAGCCTCAGCTATCTGCGCGCCGATTTCGTTGAAGCCACTACAGACAATCAGGCAAGGCTCGCATCCGCGACCACCGACGACGACGTGAGACTGACTTTCACGCAGCCCATGCAAGCAAGCTGGAAGACTGTGGGCGACAGCCTGTGCCGTGTATTGCTCTATTATAAAATGTATGCCAACAGCATCGACTCCAATGTCGTAGAGCCGTTGGCGGCAAAGATGGTTTACACCTTAAAGCCCACAGAGCCTTCTAAGCAAACATTGACAACTACCGATCCCGTGAGCCTCGTCAGCGCATGGAAAAGCAAGAACGGCGGCTACGTCAATATCTGCGTGGGCTTGAAGACTGGCAAGACAAGCGACGAGACGCAAAGGCAAAGCATAGGCCTGAGGCTTGACAGCACGGTGGTGAGAAACGGTGTGACCACTTATTGCATGAAGTTCCTGCACAGTCAAGGTGGCGTACCCGAATACTACACCTCCGATGCCTATGTCAGCATACCCATAAAAGAAATGACAACCGGCAGCAAGGTGCGGTTGTCATTGAATACCTACAACGGATGGATCGTGCGTGAGTTCACAAGGTGAACCACGCATTTTTTATTTACAGGCTCTCAAGCACTCGCTTTAGCACCACCTCAGCCGAAATCTCGCGATTGGCGGCCTCTGGTATCACGAGGCTGTGGTCGCTCTCTATCACGTCGTCGGTCACAATAAGGCCACGGCGCACAGGCAGGCAGTGCATGAAATAACCATTGTTTGTCCACGACATGTGCTCCTCGTCGATGGTCCAGCTCATGTCCTTGCTCAATATCTGACCGTATTGTGCAGAGTCTTTCACGCCAGGGCAGCTCCAGTTCTTGGCATACACGAAGTCGGCGCCTTCGAGAGCCCTCTTCTGATCGTACTCTACCTTGGCATTGCCAACGAACTTCGGGTCAAGCTCATAGCCATCTGGTTGTGTCACCACGAAGTCAACGTCGGCCTCGTTCATCCACTGCGCAAATGAGTTTGGCACGGCCTGTGGCAAAGCACGGCAATGAGGAGCCCATGTCAGCACCACTTTCGGGCGGGCATGGTCGCACTTGGTGGCAGGATTGCCTTGCAACTCAGCCCACTTCTCGTTTATCGTTATCAAGTCGGCGAAAGCCTGCAAAGGGTGTACCGTGGCAGTCTCCATAGCGACCACAGGCTTGCCCGAATGTTTGACAAACTGGTTCACTATAGTCTCCGCATAATCATAATCACGGTCTTTCAGTCCCGCAAACGAGCGCACGGCGATGATGTCGCAATAGCAGCCCATCACGGGAATGGCCTCAAGCAGGTGCTCGCTCTTGTCACCGTCCATGATTACACCGCGCTCCGTCTCCAACTTCCACGCGCCGGCGTTCACGTCGAGCACGATGACGTTCATGCCAAGGTTCATGGCCGCCTTTTGGGTGCTCAACCTGGTGCGCAAACTGTTGTTGAAGAATATCATCAGCAAGGTCTTGTTCTTGCCCAACTGCTGATAGCCGAAACGGTTTGCCTTCACCTCCTTTGCCTCGGCGAGAGCAGCTTTCAAGTCGCCAAGGTCTTCCACATTGAAAAATGTCTTCATGTTATATCGCTTTATAATTTTTTCTCTCTTCATTCTTCACTCTTCCCTCTTCATTCTTCACTTTTCCCTCTCCCCCTCTTCACTCACGAATCTGTCCGTTGCCCGTTATCAGCCACTGGTATGTGGTGATTTCCTCAAGAGCCATCGGCCCACGGGCACCTAACTTCTGCGTACTGATGCCAATCTCCGCGCCAAGCCCGAATTGCGCGCCATCTGTGAAGCTCGTAGGGGCGTTGACATAGACGCAAGCCGCGTCAACCATGGCCTGAAATTTCTTTTGTGCCTCTGGATTGTCAGAAACGATGCTCTCGCTGTGTCCGCTGCCATAAGTGGCTATGTGGTCGAGAGCCTCATCCTCAGAGTCCACGGTCTTGACACCCATCTGCATGCTGAGCCATTCGGTATTCCAAATGCTGTTCGCATCATGGTCTTCGGCCTTCATCTTCCGTTCGCTCTCCTCCGCCCTATATAATAATGAGTCGGGATAGTGCCCCTTCAATGCCTCATAAGCCTTTGCGTCGGCATGGATTTTAACTTCACGCCTCGCAAGACATTCACATAGCTTTGAAAGGGCATCCAAACGGCTTTCATGAATCAGCAAGCAGTCGAGCGCGTTGCAGACGCTCACCCGCCGACACTTGGCGTTAGTGATGATGCGCTTGCCCATCTCCACGTCGCCGTCTTTGTCGAAATAGCAATGCACCACTCCCGCGCCAGTCTCGATGACAGGCACCTTAGCAGTGTCGCGAACAAAGTTGATGAGTCTTTTTCCGCCGCGCGGAATGCAGAGGTCTATGTAGCCCACGGCGTTCAGCATTTCGCCTGTTGCTTCGTGGGTGGCGGGGAGGAGCGTCACCACGTCAGGATTGACACCATACTCCCTCAATGTCTTATGTATGAGTTCCACGCCAGCCCTGTTGGAGGCGTCAGCGTCCTTGCCGCCTTTCAGCACACACGCGTTGCCGCTCTTGAAGCACAAGGAGAAAACGTCAAACGTTACGTTGGGGCGTGCCTCATATATCATGCCGATGACCCCGAAAGGCACACTCACCCTTTGCAGGCGCAAACCATTGTCGAGGGTCTTGTCTTTCAAGATTCGTCCCAGCGGTGAGGGCAGGGTGCTGACGTGTCGCATGTCAGCGGCAATATCCAGAAGCCGTTGCTCCGTGAGTTGCAATCGGTCATACATAGGGTTGGCTTTGTCCATCTTGGACAAGTCCTCAGCGTTGGCCTTCAAGAGTGTGGGTGTCTCGGCGACAATGGCATCGGCCACCGCCCTTAAGATTTCGTTGCGTTGTTCATCGGTCAGCAAGCCCAAAACCTTGCTTGCCGTCTTCACCCTTTGGAAAGTCTCTTTCAGTTTCATTCCCAATATCTTCCTTTCTATCATTAAAAGACCCTTTACTGGGCAAAGATAAGCATAAACATTGGCAAACACAACCTTTATGCAAGGAAAAGTATCATTTCAGACATCAAACGGATAGTTATGCAATATCTCGACAAGGCATCAAGTCCGCAAACAATACAGCCTTTAAATCTTTGGCCTTGCCACGAACTCGGTGTGAAGGGTCTCCATCGGGTGTTCCTTCAGCCTGACGAGGATGTTTGGCGTGTTTCCGTTGGCGATGATGACCTTTATGCCAGCGCTTGCCACCTCATGGGCTGTGTGAGCCTTTGAGGTCATGCCACCCCTGCCGCGGCTGCTCTTGCTTGCCTGGATATACTCGCTGATGTCCTTGTCGTAGTATACCGACGGTATGATGCGAGTGCTTGGGTCGTTTGGGTCGCCGTTGTATATGCCATCGACGTTGGTGAGAAGAATGAGAGCATCGGCATTCATCATCTTAGCTATCAAGCCGGAGAGTTCGTCGTTGTCGGTGAACATCAGCTCGGTGATGCACACGGTATCGTTCTCGTTGACGATAGGCAGCACTCCGTTCTCCAGCATCACCTGCATGCAAGCCTCTTGGTTTTTGTACTGCTCCTCGGCGCCGAAGTTTTCTTTCATGGTCAGTACCTGGCCTATCTTTATGCCGTATTCACGAAAGAGGTTGTAATACAAGCCAATGAGTTTCACTTGTCCGATGGCAGAAAACAACTGGCGTTGCTCCACGCTGTCCAATTGGTGATCGACATGATGCTCGGCCCTTCCTGCTGCCACGGCACCGGAAGACACCAATATCACCTCATACTCGTGCTGCCGAAGCCAGACTATCTGGTCAACGATTGCCGACATCCTTGTCACGTCCAGTTTGCCATCGGCTCGCGTCAGCACGTTGCTGCCGACCTTCACTACAATTCTTCTCATCTGCATCGGTTGTTTTAGTCGTATATCATGCGCCTGTCACCTCAGGCTTCCTTTCAAACCCTGTATCACGGCATTGGTGAATCCAGCCTCTTCCATGGCGTTAAGCCCACGTATGGTCATGCCGCCCGGTGTCGTCACCTTGTCTATTGCTGCCTCTGGATGTTCGCCAGTAGCTTGCAGCAACTCCACGGCACCCTTTACGGTTTGCAGCACAATCTTTTGGGCATCCTTGGCCTTGAAGCCCATCTCCACGCCACCTTCCACGTTGGCCCTCACATAGCGCATGGCGTAAGCTATGGCGCACGACATGGCCGTGGCAGCGGGGAAGAGACGCTCCTCCATGATGAGGCTCTCCCCCAACTCGTCGAAAATATCCGTTATTTGCTTGGTATCTGTGGTAGAGGCATCTACAGGAGTAATAAAAGTCATCGACTGTTTGTAGGCGATGGCGATGTTTGGCATCACGAGGAAGAACGTTGGGGTGATTCCGTCCTTGTCGAGCCATTCCTTGATGTTGGCAGATGGCACGCCGGCTGCTACCACTACGAGCTTCTGTCTCTTGTAGTCAAGCACGTCCTTGATGCCTTTCAAGGTCTTCTCCACGCACCATGGCTTCACGACCACGCAAACGATGTCCGCGCCGTGGCACGCTATTTGGTTGTCGAATGTTACGCTGGCTCCTTCGCTCGCGAAATGGTCCAACACCGGCTGGTTATGGTCAGACACCGTGATATCTGCTGGAGTGAACTTCTCGCTCTGCAAGAGTCCTTCTGCCAAGGCTCCTCCCATGGCGCCCGCTCCTATAATTGCGATTTTCATAGCTTTCTTATAATTAAAATGTTACGTTCTCAAAAACAATTACGAGGCTTCCGTAGGTTCATAATCTCCGTCTTTTATGTTTATGTTTGCAAACATACAAATTTTATCTGAAAAACAAGGCATATTTGTGAACTATATTTTCTACCCTGCCATCTTGCCATACATCTTGAACAACTCCACCACGCACTCGCTCTCCGTCATCTTGGTGGAGAAGCCTGAGACTGCTTACCTCCAATGTTATTAAGTTCTAAAACAATTCTGCGATGGTGATATTTTGATTGATCTTATATAACTTTGCACTCGCAAAATCTCATCGGAGGGTCTTAAGCAATAAGGCTGGATAAGATGACTGGATAAAACCTTTCGTCTTGTCCAGCCTTATTTGCTTGATATGGCATAACTTAAAAGAAAAGGGAACAATGAACGGAAAAGATTTGACGCAAGGCAGCATCATAGACAACATCATGACATTCTCCTTGCCCTATATGCTTGCTTATTTCTTGCAGATTCTCTATGGACTTGCCGATCTCTTTGTCATCGGCCAGTACTGTGGAGTTGAAAGCACCACGGCAGTATCCAATGGAGCGCAGGTTATGTATATGGTGACTGTCGTGCTCATAGGCCTTGCCATGGGAACAACGGTTCTGACGGCTCGTGCCATTGGCGCAAAAGATTCGGTGCGTGCCCGTACCGTGGTGGGCAACACGGTGACAATGTTTGCCGTTGTTGCCATCGTGCTCATGGTCG
>ERZ808252.1595-NODE-1595-length-16088-cov-3.384644_pt1 | contig 16088 bp, 8 predicted proteins | sample MGYA00521242_ERZ808252 | MGnify/ENA primary metagenome ERZ808252 (study PRJEB31516, sample SAMN03275581) | gut metagenome | biome: mammalia-associated habitat; material: feces | host: Papio cynocephalus | place: Kenya | collected 2012-08-07 ...
CGCCGCCGCAGAATCGACTGCGCTCCAGATGCGCATGGCGGCGGGCATGGCGAGGAACATCGCGTTTCCGCTTTTTTTGAGTTCCGCGCCGACCTCTGCCGGTGTTCCGGTGCAAAGAAGCCGCCCTTTGTCCATCACGGCCACGCGCGAGGCAAAGGAAAACGCCTCTTCCAGCCGGTGCTCGGTGAGGATAACGGTCGTTCCGAGCTCGCGGTTGATTTTCCCCAGCGTCGATAAAAAGTCGGAGGCCGCGATGGGGTCTAACCGGCTGGTCGGCTCGTCCAGGATCAGCACCTTCGGCTGCAAAACCATGACGGAAGCTAAATTCAGAAGCTGCTTCTGCCCGCCGGAAAGCTCGGTGACTGGTCTGTAAAACCACGTCTGGATGCCGAAAAACGACGCCATTTCCGCGACGCGTCTTCGAATCGTCGGCGTGTCATAGCCGAGAGACTCCAGCCCGAAGGCCAGCTCGTGCCAGACCTTGTCGGTAACGATCTGGTTGTCACAGCTCTGCTGGACAAAGCCGATCGTTTCGGTCTGTTCGCGCTGAGACAGGCTGTCGAGGCTTTTTCCGTCGAAGAAAACGTCTCCCGAACGCCGGCCGTGCGGGGCAAGAATGGGCTTGAGCTGCCGCAAAAGCGTCGATTTTCCGCAGCCCGACGGGCCGCAGAGGACTAAGAACTCTCCCGCCTCGACGCGCAGCGTGAGGTCCGCGATCGCCGTTTGCTCCTGTTCGGGATAGGCGAAGGTCAAACGTTCAATTTCAAAGACTGCCACACGCGCGCCTCCTTTCTCGCGAGGATCACCGGCGTCAGCACCAGCGCCAGATACACGAGCAGAAAGCTCGCGCGCATCGGGGTAAGGGCGGCTGCCTTCACGGTCGGATAGTACCGGAACGCCATCCCGCCCGCCATCCAGCCCGAAATGAGGTACGCGCCGCAGAAGATGAGCCACGCAAGGGCCGTTTTGTCTCTGGCATCAAAGCGGTAGATGGAAAACGCCGTGCGGTTCGGAAGGCCGTAGCCGCGTGCGCGCATGGAGTCCGCCGTTTCGATGGCGTTTTCCAGACTCCACGTGACCATGATCGAGAAAATTTTGATGGCGTTGGAAAGCCGTTTGAGGGGGCTTCCCGTCTTCGTGTCGCAGCCGATGCAGCTCTGCGCCTCGGAGACGGTCTTCATCTGCGCCGAAAACTTCGGGATGAAGCGCAGCGTCATCGACAAAACAAGGCTCAGCGCCGGAATGACGCGGCCAAAGAGGTAGACGAATTTGTCGGACGTCATGACCTCGTTGTAGCTGGAAAACCAGAGAACGACACTGGCCAGCATCGCCGCCGCCGCAAGGCCGTAGTACATGGACTCGAGCGTCAGGGGGTTGCCGCTGGGAAGGTACATTACGATCGTCAGGCCCTCGTGGTTGAATGCGACATTTACAATTGCCGCCAATAGTGCCATCGGCAAAAGTCCCGCGACGGCAAAGCGCACCGCCTTTCTGCCCTTGAGCAAAACGGCATACGAAAGTGCGCCGGTCAGCGACACCAGAAGATACGCCGGGTGCATCAGACACATCGAAAACAGCAGCACCAGCGCAAAATACAAAAAGCTTATCGTCGGATGATAGCCCGAAAACGCGTCCTTGTTTTTCATGCGCCCTCCGCTGCCATTCCGCCGCCCACGTCGCTTCCCAGATCGCAGGTGTAGACCCATTCGATCACATCTCCGCTCTCGAGCTCGTACGCGCTGCACCCATAGTTCGGGAACCAGCCGTTGACGCTGTACATCCAGCCCGAGGTGTCGCCGCAGTCAAACTCGTAGAGGTTCGCGATGCCCTCGATATAGGCCGTTTTGTAGACCGGGGAGGTTGAAAACTCCATGTGAATTTTGTTCTCCCGGCACACGCGCTGCAAAACGTCAAAGACGCTCTCGCCGTCTGCAAATTCTGCCTGCGTGGGTTTCAGGATCCAGCCGTCCTCCGGCACGAGCCCGCGCTTTTCGGGCGCACACGCGTCCAGATTGTCAAGGATCGTCTCGCAGGAGATCGAGATCGTGCACGTTTTGTCAAGCGCCGCGTCTTTTGCGCAGCCGCTGAACGTAAGCAGCAGTGCAAGCAGCAGAGAAAGGGCGATCGCGCGTTTCATTGCATCACATCCGTCATGTCGTAAAGTGTGGTAAGGCCTGCCTCGGCGCGGTGGATGGCGGCCAGCGCGTAAAATGCCTGCTCGGTGGCCATCTCGTCGGCCTCGCCTGTGCGCGTGTGGCGGTAGCCGCCGTCTTCGCAGGAAAAGCGCTCCAGAACGGAGGCCAGCGTCTGGCCGTTTTTGACGAAGCGGCTATCCTCCGGCGAAAGGCCGAGCTCGGTGAGCGCAGTGATCACCTGCGAAACAGACTCGCTGTTCTCCTCGCCCCAGGATAAATACGCGCCGTTCGGCTCCTGCAAATCTGCCAGCGCCGTGATCCCGCGCTCGACTGCCGCCGAAACGTCCGGGTTTTCGCGGTATTTTGATAGCGCCTGCAAAGCCATCGCCGTCAGGTCCGCGTCCGGCTCGCTTCCGGAAAGCGCCCAGCCGCCGCTGTCGAGCTCGCGCCGCAGAATTTCCTCTACGTACAGTTCGCGCGTGGCCTGTGTGGCAGCGTCCGGGTTTTCCGGAATGTCATAGCGGCCGGAATCGAGGGCCAGCAGCGCGAAGATCGCACCGTTGAGCCCCTGCGAGACTACCGCGTCAAGATCCGCCAACGGCAGCAGCAGGTCATACCCTGCCACGTCGCGCGGGTCTTTTCCGATGGCGGTAAGTGCGAGGACAACGCGGGAATACTCGGTGTATTTCCGGTCGCTCAGCACGCCGCCTGCTTCTTCGACATAGTTTACCACATTCTTGTAGTAGGTATCAAGATAGTTCTGTGGAACGCTCTCCCCCGACCGTGCCAGTCCGAACACGACCCAGTCGCCGCCGAGCGCGCCGTAGGACGGCTCTTTGCCCTGCGACTGCAAGAACAAAGCCGTTTTGGAGAGCGGGGTTTCCGGTTTTTTCGCGCACGCCGGAAGCGTAAAGAGCGCCGCCAGCACAAGTGTGAGGGCAAGAAGTCTTACAGGCGTTTTTTTCATGCGCCGTCCCTCACGCGCCCGTGACCGTCACGGAAGAACAAAGGGGCTTGCCGTTGGCGTCCAGCAGGAAGAGCCTGATCTTCGCGCCGGTGATCTGCGCGCTGCCGAGTGCGGTAAAGACCTTCGTTCCGGTCATCTTGCCGGTTTTGTCATATGCAGCCGCGATCAGCTTCGCGCCCGTCGGGAACTTGCCGGAGAGGGTGAGCTTGTTGGAGGCGTAGGCCCATTGGATGGTGTCGATCTTCTGGGACGTTTCGCCGACTGTGATGGCGATCTGTACCGTCGGCTTGTTCGTTTCTACGCGTGGCGTCATGGTCTTGTCCGTGTTCTGCTGGTTGTGGTACATGGTCAGCTTCGGCGCGTATTTGAGCGTAACCGCCGCTGTTCCTTCGGTGAGCGCCGCCGAAACCTCCTGCTCCATGAGCTTTGTCACGTCGCGCGTTGTGCCGTCGGTAAACTGTGCCGTCACTTTGAGACCGGTTTTGTCAAACATCTCTCCTGCCTGATATTGGAGCTTCTTGGGATGCGACTCGACCTTCAAGGTATCCGGTTTGATCGCGCTGCCGAAGGCCATGAGATAGCCGGAGTCGTTTTTGAAGTAGAGTGTGCCGTTTTCGTCCGCGATCGGGCTGCAAATGCAGTACTGCGCCTGACTGCCCGCCGGTGTGAAGAGCGCGTAGGCGCTCATAGCAGAGCCTTCCTTCGTTTGATACGTTGTGTCCGGCGCAGTCTGGCCGGACTGATCGCGCAGGAGGCGAAGCGTGCCGGGCTGCGTGTTTTCAATGAAGTAGACGTAATTGTAGCCGCTGTACGCCGTCGTGAGAAGGCCGCTCGTCTGCGGGTAGCCGTTCGTCGGGATCGTATAAGCAACTGTCCCGCTATTCAGATCGATGACCGCCAGCTTATAGCCGTCACCGTCGAACTGCTTTGTACCGCTCACGCCGACATAGGCTCTGCCGTTTGCCGCGACCGGCGTGGACGTGCTCATGCCGCCAAGCGCGATTTTTTGCGGTTCGCCCAGCGTATATGTGCCGTCTGCCGCTGTAACCGTCACCTTGTAGAAATAGCCGCCCTTGGTCGTGAAGGAATACGCCTTTGTCTCGGTATCGTAGCAGATCGAGCTGCGGATATCGCCCACAATGCCTGTCTTGGAGTCGAGCAGCCTGCCGGTTTCGGGGTCTAAGAGCAGAAGATTTGCCGTCGCGCTCGTCCAGCCTTCCTTGCCGTCGTCCGTGCCAACCATGACGAAATCATCGCACACGTAAGCGCCGGCCCAGTAGAAGCCGCCCTTCTGCACATAGCGCCACGAAGGGGCTTTATCTTCGCTTGTTTTCTCCGGGTCTTCGTCGGTCAGAGACAGGCAGACAAACGCGCCGTCCTTTTCTTCGCCATTCCAGAAGCCGGTGTAGGCGAAGCCGTTATGCACCGTGATCGGGCAGTTCGGCTGGCCGCCGAGAGGATCGGTGTAGAGCCAGAGAGACTCGAGCGTCTCGGCGCTGAACGCCTGCACGCGTCCGTTGGACAGGCCGACGAGGATCACGCCGTCAGCATACGTCGGGCTGTTGATCGCGTAGCTGGAAGCGCCTGCCATTGTGCCGCTTGCAGCTGTTTCGCCGGTGTCCTTGTCGATCTTCAGAAGCTGTTTGCCTGCGTAGACGTACAGATAGCCGTCCACGAGGATGGGGGCGCTGACCGCGTTTGTGTAGTTCTCGCCGATCTTGCTTGCCCAGTAGAGCGTGCCGTCCTCGGCGTTGATGGGCGTCTTTGCGCTGATGACGCCGTTGTTGGAGGCGTCGCCGCGGAAGTCGGGCCATTCGGCGTCGAGCTTTGTCAGCGTGCTGGCCGGAGCTGCCGTCAGCGTGAAGCTGATTGCATCTTTGATCGGCCGTTTGTCCGTATTGTCCGTCTCGAATTTCGGCTTGTAATTGTCGCTTGCGTCCTTTACGATCTGGCCGAAGACCAGATTCTCGTCCTCCAGCTGGAACGCGCCGCTCTTGCCCTGACAGCCGGACTTCGTCACGCTGTAGCAGTAGGTAAAGCCGGTGGAAATTTCGCACACGCCGTTTGCATCCGGCCAGACGCGGTTTCCGCCGTCCATCTCGTAGATGTAAAGAAGCGCACCGGAGGTTTCGACGTTGAACGTCACCTTTGAGCCCGCAGCTTTTTTCACGGTGATCGTGTAGGAAACAACGTCCGATTGTTCGTCGCGGCTTTCGACCGTGACCTTCACGGTCTCTTCTTTGCTATTGCCGGAAAGCTTGATCTCCGCAGCCTTGCCGGACTCGATCTCCTCGCCGTTTGCAGACAGCACATAGCCGCCGTCTGTTTCCGTGTAACGGTTGTTGCCCCACGCGGTTGCCGTGAGCGAAAGCTTGCTCTGCGCGGTGGGGACGGTGATGGTGTAGGCCTTCGTTGCGCCCGAGAAGTTCAGCGTCGCGCCGGAAATTTCAAGGCTTTGGAGCGTCAGACCGCGCTTGATGCGCACGACGTAGTCTGTCGAGTAGGTCGTGCTGCTTCCGGTCGCGTCCACGTTCGTCGAGTACGCCACGTTGAAGGTCACGGTGTTGCCGTTGGCGTTTTGGTACAGGAGCACATTTGAAAGCTGCGTTCCCTCTTCGGTCAGCTCGACCGTTTTCGCCGTGCCGTCGGCTGCCTGCTTGCTGATGATGTTGTAGGCCGCTGTGCAAACCGGGGTATTCTCATAACTTCCCGTGGAAGCCGCCGCACCGGCGTAGATCTGGCTGTCGGTGTCTGCAACGGTAGCCGTGTATTCGTGTGTGGCGGAAGCAAAGGTCTTGTCCAGTTTGAGTGCCCCAGTCGTCAGGTCTTTCGAGGTGGATAATTGCAGCGTGCCGAGGGTGGGCATTTTGTCCAGTGAAACCGATATGTTGTCGAGCAAGTTGCTTCCTTCATTCAGCGTGAAGTGCTTTTCCTCATGGAAATACGTGCCGCTCGTCGCATAGTAGCTATAATCTTCGCCTGTCACGAGGGAGTATGTGTATTTTTTCGTACTCTCCTTTACGGAGGCCGGTGTAAGCACCTCGCCGTTTTTGTTGCGCAGAACGAAGCTCTCTACGTTCTTACCCAGCGTCACGATCACCCTTCGGGCCGCGCCTTTTTCGATAGTGAGTGTGTAGGTGCTGGTATAGTCTCCGGCTTTGAGCACGACGGAAATCGGCGTATTACTGATGTCCACGCTTGCATAACCGGACTCGTTCAGCGCCGCGTTATTCACAGTGACCGTGACGCCGGAGACCGACGCCGTGGGGCAGATGTTCAGCGTCTTCTCGGTGTCGAGCACCTTGTAGGTGTAGGCGGTTTTCTCGGGAGAAAACGAGTCTGTCGCCACCTGCGGCGTGCCCTCAGCGTTTGTAACGCGAAGGCTGGTGAGCGTCAGCGTCCGGTCAAGGGTCAACGTGAGATCCTCGAGCAATGTATATTCGCCGGAAGTCTGGCTGGCGCGGAAGATGACCTTGTTGCCCTTCGCGCTCCTGTCGAGGACGTTGTAGAGCGGCGAGGATTTCGACTTGAACGGAAGCGTTTCGGTCTTTTCTTCGCCGGTCGAGGCGTTTTTGTAGATCGCCGAAAGCGTCACGCCGGACACGCCGCTGTTCAGCTCCACATACGGATAGAGCCAGCCGTCAAACGTGTCGGGCCGGGTCGCAGACGCCGTGTGTGTGCCGTGTGTCAGTGTCAATTGTGCCGCTTCAAAAGTCGCGTCTGCCATACTGCCGCTCTCCGTAGAGATTTTGAACGCGCTTTCGTTCATCCAATCATCCGTCGGAATCGCAGGAAGGCCTTCGATCGTCTGCGTACTTCCTTTTACCGTCAAAGAGCCGCTGACCGCTTTGTTGCCCTTGTAGATGTAGAACGTGTACGCGCCGTCCGGAAGCGAAAGTGCGCCGTTCTCCGCGTTAATGCGTTTTCCGTATTTGCTCACGGCGTAGATGTCGTATTCGCTGCCAGTGTAGCCGGAAAACGTCACGTTATGTTTTGTGTTCTGACCTTCCTTGTAGGTCTGAATTGCTGACGTAATTGCGTTGGCACAGCTGATCGCAGTATTGCTGTCAATGTTGGGATACTTGCTGCAAGCATCCCGATAGGCCTGTTCTGCGGCCTGCTGCACATCCGATTCTTCTTCGAGGTAATCTGCCATGACGCGCATCAGCTCGGCACGGCCATCGGTCATGACGGCGTCCGCGTCTTCGGTAAAAAAGACGTATTGCGCCGAGCTTGCCAGTTCGGTCAGCGGGTTCGAACTTGCATTGTCGTCACAGCAGATATAGCTTCCACTGACACCCTCGATGGCGGTAATGAAGCCGCTGCTCTCATTTGTCACAAAGCTGTATTTGCTGGCAAGCAGCGCCTCGCGCACGGTCTGCCCCGCTTCATAGGAGATTTTGACCGGCGCGATCAGAAGCGTATCCTTGGATTCTGCCGAGAAGTAGAAATACCCTTCGCCGCCGTCCGCCAGCACGCTCACGGGAAGGCAGCCCAGCAGCAGCGCCAGCAGGAGCAGCATGGAAACGAATCTTTTCATAAAACCTCCTTAATACAGGCAGGAAAGCCACTTCAGGCGCAGCTTTTTCGGCCATTTTGTGTGGGTTTTCAGCAGGTTCAGAACGCTGGACCGGTAATTTTCCATATCCGTCCGTTCCTCGTTCGTGAGCGCGTTTGTCGAGAAAAGCGCTCTTGCGTTCAGAAGCGTCATCTCACGAAGCCTATCTGCGTTTTCTGCGCCGAACCGGTTTTGAAGGCTCTCGCACAGCTCCAGCATCGAGCCGTTTCCGCGTCTAAAGCCAAGTGCGCCCAAAAGCTTCGCCGTGTCGGCAAAGAGGTTCGCCGACGCTTCGGAATTGTCCGGAATCTGGAACGTTTCGTTCCGCTTTTTGAGAATCAGCGCGTGCCGGATGACGATTGCCAGAATCAGCAGAAGCAGCAGGGACGCCGCCAAAATCGCCCAGAGCAAAGGCGTCCGGAGAAGTCCTGTCCGTTCGCCGCCCTCGGGTGTGTCGTCCGTAGAATTGTCAGGCTCGGCATCGTTCTGCTCCAATTCCTGACCTTCCGTGACACGCGTGCCGTCGCCGGTTCCTTCTTTGCCCGCGCCGACGGGCTTCACGCCGCTTTCCGTCTGCTCGGCGGAGAGGTCTTCGAGTCCCGGCGTCAAGGCTAACGGGAGCCAGCCTGCGCCGTCCTGATACACTTCGACCCATGCGCCAGCCGACTTTGCGTCGACGTTTGTTGCTTCACTGGCTTTTGCGCTGACCGTGTAGCCCTCGACGTATCGCGCGGGGATGCCGTAATAGCGAAGCGCCAGCGCGGCCACGGTCGCGTACTGATATGTCGTGCCGTTCGCGGTGTCGGAAAGCGGTAAGGAAACGTCTCCGCTTCCGTCGAAGCAGCGCTCCAAAAAGGCCAATGCCGCACTCTGCGCCTGTTCTTTTGTCAGGCTATCCGCCGAACCGTAATCCTCGCAGAATGTATCCAGCACCGCGCCCAGCTGTGCGCGGAATTCCGCCGGAACGTGCAGCGCGTAGGAATACACGAATTCGCGGTACGCGCTTTCCATTTGCAGGTAGCTGTCTGCCGCGCCGGAGTCGTCATTTTGCAGGAAGTCCAGCAGTGCCGGCAAAATTGCCGCGACATCCGAAATGGTGTCAAAGCTATAGTTTCTCTGGCCGCGAAGACCATTCGTTTCCACGTCGGACGGCTGAATTTTATTTTTCGCCAAGCCCGCGCGTTCCGGAAGCACGCTGCACGGCTCGTACCGGTACAGGCTGCATCCGGTCAGATTTTGGATGCTGACCGAGCTGGATTGATAGTTGCCCATCAGCCGTGCGGCCATGGCCAGCTGGCTTTGGGGATAAAAACCGGACTGGTGCAGCCAATAGAAGAGATCTTTTTCCTCTGCGGCAGTCTGTGTATCCAGCGCCGTCCACGTTTCGTTTTCGTAGCTGTCTCCCACGAAGCCGCGCAGATAGAGCGTCTGCGCCGTGTCCGATGTAACGGACAATATCGCGTTCTGGCTGTCCGAAGTATGGACCTTTTCGGTCAGATCGCCTTCCGGAAGCAATTCTTCCGAGGTCTCGAACCGCCAATGATGCAGGCTGTCCTTCGCCGTCTGCGAAAGATGCTCCATCGTGCCGTTCTGCATGGCCAGCGCAGCGATTCCCACGACGATCGCGCCCACGAGCACGAAGCTTGCCGCCGAAACGGCGTTCTTTTCTTTCTGCCACGAAAGAAGCAGAACCGCGACTCCCGCTGCAAAAAGCAAAATCACGCCCGGCTGCACGAACGCCGCCGCCACGCTGAAAGATGCCAGCAACACCGCCGCCAATGTCGGCACGTTCGAGAGTGCGAAGCTCACCATTGCAAGCAGAACGCCCAGCACGATCCCGGCCAGCCAAAGCCCTGTTCCGTCCGTCTCAGCAAGCGGAAGCAGGATGCCTTTTTCCGCCGCCCAGAGGTCGCGCAGGTCATTCCATGCCGCGCCGAAACCGTTCAGAAGCGGATTTCGTGCAAGCAGAACAGCGATGAGCGCTGCCATAAATAATGTTGGGGCAAGCCACTTCACGTTCCGGAAATGGCGGATAACCGCGATCACGACGCACGACAAAACGCCCGCGACAAGAAGCGGCAAAATTTCGGGAAAGTTCGCCGCTGTATGCAGAATCGCGGCAAGCGCGAGGAAAATGAGGACGCTTGAAACGAGGTCCAAAGCTTCGCTTTTCTTCGCGTTTTCCCTGTAAATTCCGGCTTGCAGGCCGGTATTTTTTCTGTTTTTCATAGCCCGCCCTCCTTACAGTTCCAGCTCGGAGAGCTGCGCGGCGTAGTCGGTCTCAACGAACGTTTCGCCGCAGATGAGCGCCGTCAGACGGCCGATGGATGCAAGCTCATCCGTCTCCGCCTTGCGTTCCGCCGCCACATACACAAGGTGCGAGCAGCTGCCCGCGGGCAGCGCCTGCAAAAGAAGCGACGCGCCGCTTGCACCCTTGGCAGGTTTTGCCGTGAAAAGGCGTGGCAGAAGACCGATCAGGTCGTCCATGTCACGGATCTGCTGGAACACGCAATGTCCGGTGGCTTCTTCGTTCCAGCCGACCGTGAACTGCACGGACTGCGAAAGTAAATTCCTGCACACGGAAACAACGATTTCCGCTTCCGCGTCGGTGCGCTCTGCCGTTGGGTCGGTTTCTGTCCGCTCCCAGAAGACAGCCGCCGAGCGCGTGATGGGAAGCGACGGGTCTTTGACGATGAGCTTTCCGTACTTATGCGAAAGCTTCCAGTGAATTTGCCGCTGGCTGTCGCCGGGGACATAATCTCGAATCTGAAACATCTCGGAAAGATCATAGCCCGGGCGCTCGTTGGAGTAGTCCTCGGTGTCGTCGATGTGCGCGGCCGCGGGGGACAGCACCAGCGTCTGCAAAAACGTATCCGGCTGCACCACGCACGCGCCGTGCGCGTCAAATTGCGCCTTCACGCCAATTAAACCAAAGCAGTCATAAAGTTTCGCAGATTCCACATTCAAACGAATTCTGCCGCAAAACGGGCTGTCAAATGTCAGCTTCATAGCCTTTTCGCGCTTTGGCCACACGCCGCAGCCGGTCTCCACAATCTGCGTTTCGCCGTTCAGCTGGTTTTCCAGCCGCACGCGGCAGGAAAGACGGCAAACCGGGAACACCGTCGGATTTTGCACGGTCAGCTCCGCCGTGCCGCGCTCGCCCTTGCGCAGGTTGACCGGCAGCTTTACCGTCAGCTTGAGCTTTTTTGCCGCGCGAAGGTTCACCGGCAGAAGCAGCAGGGGCAGCAGAACGAGACACGAAGCGAACCCCAGCGCGACCGGGCTTTTTGTCTGCACAGCAAGGACACACAGCCCCGCCGCCAGCAAAAGCCAGACGATTTTTCGTAGGATCTTCATTTTTTCAGCACCGGCATATCGGTCGATTTGAGAATTTCCGCCAGAACGTTCTCCGGCTTTTCCTCCATCATGCGCGCCTTGCTATTGAGCATCAAACGGTGGGCGCAAACGTCGGGGAAAATCGCCGCCACGTCCTCGGGCATCACGAAATCGCGGCCATACAGGTACGCGAACGCCTTTGCCATCCGGCACACGGCCAGCGCACCGCGGGGGCTCACACCGAGCGCGACCTGCGGGTGGTTTCTGGTCTTTTCCACCAGCGTCGTCACATAGTCGAGAACAGCGTCCGTCATATGGACCTTCCGCACCTCCTGCACGAGGCCGAGCAGTTCTTCCTTATTGACTACCGCATACGCACGGTCAAGGGGGTTATCGATATGGCGGTCGCGGAGAATGTTGACGCTGCTCTTGTGGTCAGGATAGCCCATGCTGACGCGAATCAGGAAGCGGTCGAGCTGGGAATTGGGAAGCATCGTCGTGCCCGCCGAGCCCACGGGGTTCTGCGTGGCCAGTACAATAAACGGGTCCGGAAGCGCGTAGGTCTTGCCGTCCACCGTGACCTTGTGCTCTTCCATCGCCTCGAGAAGCGCGGACTGCGTCTTGCTGGACGTTCTGTTGATCTCATCCGCCAGCAGCAGATTCGTCATGATCGCGCCGGGCTTATAGACGAACTCGTCCGCCTTTTTATCATAGACCGAGAAGCCGATGATGTCGGACGGCACGGTGTCGGACGTAAACTGCACGCGGCGGGTGTCGAGTCCAAGGACCTTCGCAAAGGCCATCGCGGTCGTCGTTTTGCCCACGCCGGGAACGTCCTCCATGAGGACGTGGCCCTGCGCCAGAATCGCCATTAAGATCTTCTCGACGATCTCATTTTTGCCGACGATAACGGATTCAATTTCCTGTAAAATTTCGTTGATTTTCGGATTCATAGCAAGCTGCTCCTTCATTTTCTCTCAGTATTCTTCTTCGACGAAGTCCTCACCGGAATCTCCACCGCCGGGATCTCCGCCGCCGGATTCTTCACCGCCGGAATCTCCGCCGCCGGACTCTTCTCCGCCGGACTCTTCTCCGCCGGACTCTCCGCCGCCGGACTCTCCTCCGCCGGATTCTCCTCCGCCGGTTTCTCCGCCGCCGGGGTCTGTCGGGTCTGTCGGGTCGACCGGATCAATGGGGTCTACCGGGTCTACCGGGTCGACAGGATCCGTCGTTCCGCCGTAGCCGCAGACCGAGCAGCTGCCGTTCGGCCCATAGGTGTCGTGCGCCTGCGTTTCGTGAATCAGGCCGCAGCCAGAGCAGACCAGCGTGTGTCCGCTTGCGTCGCCCACATGTCCGTCCCACTCGAGTTCCCCTTCGCAGACATCGTCGTGTTCAAAGCCGCAGCTGCATTCCCAGGCATAGCCGTTCCAGGAATACCTGTGCGCTTCTTTGTTGAATGTCGCGCCGCAGTTGACGCAGACCTGCCAGTGCTCGTGCTCGTTCGCCTGCCACCGGCCGCCGCCGTCGTGCTCCGTTTCGCCTGCGACTTCCGTTTCGCGCGTTGCGCCGCAGTACATACATTTTTCCGTCTTCACACTGGCCTGTCCGCCGGTGGCGGTGTTGCTTTCCTCGACCCAGGTGTGCGCCTGCCCCACTCGATAGCCGCAGTCGCGCGAGCAGGTGACGGTGTGGTAGTCTTCATTGCCTTTTTCGTAGACCAGATCGTGGCTCTGCGGCTGGCGGATGGTCTTTCCGCATTCCTCGCAAGTCTCCGCACACGTCTGGCCATCCTCCTGCATCACGTATTTGCGCTTGTCCAGCGGATGCGTGCAAAGCTCGCCTTCGGATTCGATGCCGCAGCAGCGGCAGACGGTCTTTGTCACGCCGTCTACGGTGATCGTCTCCAGATCGTGGCTCACGCTCGACCAGCTGCCGTCTCCGAGATAATGCACGCAGTAGCTTCCGCCGTAGCCGCCGGAGTATCCCATCTCCGCGCCGGCGCCCAGCGTAAAGCGCAGCGTCACAACGTCCCCGGGCTGTAGGGAGGTCTCGCCCATGCCCTTGCTGAGATAGCTGCCGTTCAGCGCGTACAGCCAGCCCGAGCTCTGCGTGAAATCGAACTCGCCGAGATCAAGGTGGACGCCGCCCAGCGGCACGTTGTTTTTGTAGAGGCAGCGCCACAGGATGGCAAGCGGCGTTTCCGCGCCGAAGCGGGCGTCGATGAAGGCGAAGACTTCCTCGTCCGTCGTGCCGTAATTGCTCCAGCTGCCGCTCAGGGCGTTGGCCCGGCTGCCGAGATCGTTTCCGTTTCCGAGCCGCGCCAGATAGAGCTTTCCGTCCTGCGGGTCTCCGGTATATTCCGCGCTCCAGTTGAGCGAACCCATGTTGTGCTTGGCGGTAAAGGGCGCTGGCGCTTCATAGCCCCAGACGGCTCTGGCCACGGCAGAAGAGAGCTTCTCGCCCGACAGAACGTCCACGGTGATGGACGTCAAGCAGCCGAGGCCGAGAATGTCCATGTCGATGGTGATCGTTGCGTCGCCCAGATATTCGCCGTCTCCGGCGCGGGTGCCCTGCAAAGGAATGGTCTTCTCGCCGGTGTTTCCGTGCTCGTCGAGGGCGCGGATGGTGAGCGTGTGCTCGTTGCGGTCGCCCTCCTCGGGGTTTTCGGGCGTGGCGCTGAATTGCAGCCAGTCTCCGCTGGCCGTGCCGGTGTAGGTGCAGGCCGCGCCGTCGAGCGTTACGTCCAGCTCGGTGCGAAGGCCATTGTAAACGATGTAGGTCTTCTGGCCGTTGGCGTCCTCCGACCATGCGCGGACGCGGAAATCGAGCAGCTGTCCGTTTGCGACCTGCTGACCATCCGTCAGCGTGCACTCGATCTGAACGGTCGCATCGCCTCTGTGCCAGTACTCGAGCGTGACGGTGAACGTGTATTCCGCGCCTGCACCGGAGGCCTTGACGGTAAAGACGTTGTCGCCCTTTGTCCCGTCGGCGGCCAGCAGCAGCGTCACAGAGCCGTCGGGTGCAGAGAGCGTTTTCGTGCTGCCGCTGCCGGACTGGTAGCAGGTGACGGAGGTGATCGCAATGCCGTCCGTTTCCTCGCCGACGAGCCGGAGCGTGTAAGAAAGAAGGCCGTCGGGCAGCTGATCGTCGTAAATTTTCTCCGAGCGGACGCTCTTTTTGTTCTCGCACGTGAGCGCACACGCTTTCGCCGCGCCGTTTTCCGTCACGGTGTAGGAAAGCTCCAGAGACACGTCGCTCTGGTAGCGCACGCGGATGGTAAAGCGCACGGTCCGGTCTCCGGCCTTCGCGGTAACCAGAATGTCATAGCTCGTGCCGCCTTCCGTCTGCGTCAGGGCAATGGAGCCGGAGTCTGTGGAAATTTCGCTCCCGCCGCAGCTGGCGGACACGATCTGTGCGCCCTGTGCGCTTTTGCCGGTGAGGCTGAGCTTGTACAGCAGCTCGCCGTTTGCGATCTGGTTGTGCTTGACAGAGAGCTGTGCGCTCTTGTCCGCATCGCAAAGAAGCTGCTGCGCGGTGACGGATTTTTCGTACCACGTGAACTGCAATTGCAGGTCCAGTCCGTCTTCGTAGGTAATAACAAACGTGTAATCGATCGTCTGCCCCAGCACTTCGGCCCGCACGGCGAGGTAATACGTTTCTGTATCACGTCCGTCCGGAACGTTCATCTGAATCTCGCCGGACATATCCAGATCGCCGCTGTCTGCGCTGCTGTAGTAGCTGGCCGAAACGATCTGCGCCTCGTCCGCGCTCTCGCCGGTGAAGTTCAGTTCATAAACAAAGCGGCCGTCTGTCAGGGTATCGCTCTTGACCGTGCGCTCGATCGTCGCGTTCGCGCCGCAGGCAGCCTGTCCGTTCGGCTGCCAGGTGAGCTGTAAATCGAGGTCAATGCCGCTCTCAAGGCGCAGAATGAAGGTAAATTCCACGTCTGTTTCGACCGTCTCGCCGGTCTGGTCCTTCTGCACGGTGTGGGCGCTGACGGATAAAATGTAGTTCTGATAGTCTGCGCCGTCGGGCAGCTCCATTTCAATTGCACCGCGCGCGTCCGCCTCCTGCGGCACACCGTTGCCCGCGGCGATCTGCACGCCGGTGATTTCCGCGTCGTCCGCATCGAGACCCGAGAGCTCCACATCGTAGCGAAGCCTGCCGTTATCCAGCTGCGCAAGCAGAACGCGCTTGCCGACGGATTCTTCCGGCGCACAGACCATACTGCTTGCCTGTGAGCCATATTTGTACCACGTCAGAACGGCTCCGAGGTCGAGTTCGGGCGCGGGGAGTTCTTCCTCTTCCTCGCCGGTCTCGCCGATCTCTTCGCCCGCATCGTCTTTGTTGGAGTCGGTGTTCGTGCCGATGGAGGCCTCGGCAAAGACTTCCTGCTGGGGCTTGGCTTCGGGCTGCTGCTCGGGCTGGGTGTCGCTTCCCTGCTCAGTCAGATCATCCGTTTCCTCCGGGTCAGACTGCTCCTGTTCGCCTTCTACGGTTTCGTCGGTTTTCGAGCCGCCGGAGCCTGCGCCATCGGTCTGCGTGCTCTGGCCGCTTCCGACGTGGCTTCGCGCCTGTCCCGCCTGCAAGACGGTGATCTCCTGCGGCGCGGCTTGCAGGATCGGATTCTCCGGCTCCGCTGCCCGCATGCCCATGAGCGGCAGACAAATACTCAGCAGCAGCGCGCAGATGAGCACGCCGGAGCCGATTTGCTGAAGCCACGGGACTTTGTCAAAGCGTCTTTTCATACTGTTTCGCCCTCTGGGATAGGACTTTCCCCCTTACCAAATTCGCACTTCCGTGCGGTTTATCCGTACTTTTTGGGCAAGTTGGGAGCGTACCCAAAAAACACGAATAAGCCGCACGGTTCCCCACGCGTTCGCGTGGGGAACCGCCCAGCTAGGGGTGGTTACTCAATATTCAGTTCCGAATATTGAAAGAGCAGAATCATTTCTCAAATCTCTGCATGAAGCGCATCAGGATCGTTGCGACCTGTGCGCGGGTGGCGGAGCCCTGCGGGTCGAGCTTGCCGTTCGAGCCCTGGAGAAGCTCTTCGGCGACAGCCCACTGCATGGCATCTAAAGCGTAGCTG
>ERZ808252.1597-NODE-1597-length-16072-cov-4.638509_pt1 | contig 16072 bp, 7 predicted proteins | sample MGYA00521242_ERZ808252 | MGnify/ENA primary metagenome ERZ808252 (study PRJEB31516, sample SAMN03275581) | gut metagenome | biome: mammalia-associated habitat; material: feces | host: Papio cynocephalus | place: Kenya | collected 2012-08-07 ...
CGGTGACAACAAATCCGGGGACAAATGCAGGAGTTACAACCACACCGGCTGTTTCAAACGCTCCGCAGACACCGGCACCGACACAATCTCCGGTTGTGAATACGGAAAAACCGGCGACCCGCTCCCCGTTACCAACGCAGGCAGTTAAGCCTACCATGGCACCGACACAAAGGGATGAAGAAGAGGTGGCTGCGATAAAAGCGATTATTGCGGAACAAAAAGCCAAAGGAGCATTGGTAAGTGAGGATCTGGCTAGCGGTGAATACGAGTGGAAAGATGGAAAACTGATTGAAATTTTCTGGCCTCATAAACAGTTAGTGGGCGACTTAGATGTTAGTGCATTTCCTAAATTGCAGAGGTTATCTTGTGCATGCAATAAGGTAAATAAAATAAATGTTGCTAATAATCCGGAGTTGGAAGAACTGGATTGCTATGAAAATGAATTGACGGAATTAGATGTGTCACAAAATCCGGAGTTGAAAGACTTGGATTGTAGTTACAATAAATTGACGGAATTAGATGTGTCACAAAATCTGAAGTTGACAAGTCTGGATTGCTATGAAAATGAATTGACGGAATTAGATGTGTCACAAAATCCAGAGTTGACAAGTCTGGAGTGCTATGAAAATGAATTGAGCAAGTTGGATGTATCGAGGAACGTGACATTAATGTATTTAACGTGTAATAAAAATGGATTAACGAGCCTTAATGTGTCAAAAAACCGGAAGTTGTCGGAGTTGTATTGTGGTAACAATGAATTGACGGAATTAGATGTGTCACAAAATCCGGAGTTGACAAGACTGGATTGCTGGAAAAATAAATTGACGGAATTAGATGTGTCACAAAATCCAGAGTTGACAAGTCTGGATTGTGCTGACAATGAATTGACGGAATTAGATGTGTCACAAAATCCGAGGTTGGAAGTCCTAGAGTGTAGTGGCAATAAATTGACGGAATTAGATGTGTCACAAAATCCAGAGTTGACAAGTCTGGAGTGCTATGAAAATGAATTGACGGAATTAGATGTGTCACAAAATCTGGAGTTGACATACCTGTATTGCAGGGACAATAAATTGACGGAATTAGATGTGTCAAAAAATATTAATTTGGACTGGTTAAACTGTTCAGGGTGCAAAATTACGGTTTTAGATGTTTCAAAAAATACAAAACTGAAAAGGTTGATTTGCGATGGTAATAAGTTGACCACGCTGGATTTATCAAATAATTTGGAATTGGCAGACGAAAATGTAGACTGTGACAGCAATGTAACAATTATTAGATAAAATTCAGATTCAAAGTGATAAGGAGTTTTAGATGCTTCAAAAAATACAAAACTGAAATTTTTGATTTGTGATGAAGCGGTGAATGTTATTGGCTATGATGGAAACAGAGCAAGCTGGTAATATAAATATATCCCATAAAAGAGGGGGCTGCTGTATTTTCAAATGCGCAGCTCCTTTTGCCCGATTAAAATTAAGAAAAAAAGTGAAACGGGGTGTGTGGTATGATGGAAAAAAAATAGAAAGAGAGGTCCTTTTATGAGGTACAAAGAAAAACGGATCGTTACCATGGTAATGGTAGCAGGGCTTATGGTGGCAGATGTTTTGTCACCGGCAGCAGGGGATATAGTATCAGCTGCTGCGAAAGTAAAGTTAGATAAGAAAAAAATAAGTGTAATTGTAAAGAAAAAAGTTTCAGTAAAAGTTAAAAATGCTGGAAAGAAAAAAGTTAAAGCCAGTATAGCAAAGAAAAAGATTGCTGCAGTAAGAGTGAAGAAAAACAAACTGACAATTACTGGTAAAAAAGTGGGAAAAACCAAACTGACGGTTTCTGTAAAAGGAATGAAAAAATGTTCCATTCCGGTAACTGTAAAAAGCGCAAAAAAGAGCAGTTCAAATAATAATGAACAGCAAGGGGATTTGCAGAATCCGCAGACCCCGGTGCCAACCGCAGAACCTGCTAAAGTATCCCCTATTATAAATCAGCCTGTGCCAACAAATTCTATAGTGGCAACGACAAAACCAAATCCGACGGCTGATGTAACGACAAAACCAAGTCCAACAGTTGATGTGACAGCAGAGCCGAGTCCGACAGCCGATGTAACAGCAGAGCCAAGTCCGACAGCCGATGTGACAGCAGAACCGAGTCCGACAGCTGATGTGACAGCAGAGCCGAGTCCGACGGCTGATGTAACAGCGGAGCCAAGCCCGGCATCAACTGCTGCTGCATCTGCAAAGCCATCTTTGCAGCCGGAACCTACTGCTACTGCAGAGGTAAAACAGAAAGCAGGGAAAATCACGATTGATGAAGCTGCTTTTTGGGAATCATTATTGGAAACCATATCCTTTAATTTGTATAAGGCAAAAGAAACAACAGTAAGTATTGAAAGTTATTTGCCAGATAGTCAGATTTACTATTTTATTGATACAAGTGGAAGTAAAAAAGCAAAAACAAAAGAGGAACTCGATACCGTTACGGATTGGTTAGAGTATAAAGACGCTTTTGTATTGAATGATGATAAAAATGTAATTTATGCGAAGATTGTAGATGAGGAAAATAATGTTGAGTATATATCATCGAATGGTATTGTCACGGAGCTTTCTTTGGTGGAACCGACGCCAACTCCAAAGACAACGAAACCACCAAAGCCGGTACAGACTTCTAATCCGTTAGCAGAAGACGCTTTTGAGGATTATGTTAAGTCGGATATGATCAGCGTGTCTCTGGACGGAAAAACATTAGTAAAGTGTAATCCAAAAGTAGAAGGAGCACTTGAGGTTGATAAAAATATTACAGCTATCGGACCAAAGGCATTTGCAGATTGTAAAGCGCTGACACAGATTATTATTCCGGAAGGAGTGACAGAGATTGGCGCTATGGCATTCAGTGGATGTAGTGGATTACAAAGTGTGTACATTCCGGATAGTGTTACAAAGATTGGAAAGAATGCATTTTCAGATTGTTCGTCTCTTAAAACAGTAGTATTAGGAGATGGAATTACAGTATTTGACCCATCATTATTTAGTGGTTGTTCCAATCTTAGTGAAATTTATCTGGGAAATGGAATTACGGAAATCCCAGATAATGCATTTAATACGTTGACGCAAATTTCAAAAGTTGATATTGGTGATAGTATTACAAAAATTGGAAAAGAAGCTTTTAAAAATTGCAGCAACATTATCCAGATGTTTTTGCCAGATACTTTAACGGAAATTGGTGCGAAAGCATTTGCAGGATGCAGTGGCTTGCAGGAAGTGATCTTTTCAGAAAATCTTGAAAAAATTGGAGACGGTGCTTTTTCAGGATGTGAAAATTTAACGAATGTGATCATTCCGGATAGTGTTACAACAATTGGAAAGGCAGCATTCTCATCCTGTACGAAGTTAGATAAAATTATAATTCCGGAAAACGTAACGGAATTAGCAGATGATACATTTGATGGTTGTACCGGTTTGAAGGAGATTAAGCTGCCAGAGGGGCTGAAAAAAATCGGAAATAATGCGTTTCGCGGATGCTCTGAGTTAACTGGTCTTATCATTCCGGATAGTGTTACATCTCTTGGAACCAATGTTGCTTCGGGCTGTGCAGCGCTGCAGGAGGCAATGATTGAATCCGGTCCATCGGAAGTGCCGGAAGGAATGTTTGAAAATTGTACCGGTTTGACAAGTGTGACCTTGAAAGAGGGACTAACTGCAATTGGTGACAAAGCATTTAAAGGCTGCAAGTTACTAAAAGATGTTGAAATTCCGGATACAATCAATCGTATTGGAAAAGAAGCGTTTAGTGGATGCGCAAGTTTTGTGTCACTCAATATTCCGGATAGCGTTCAATCAATTGGAACTGATATGATAGTAAATTGCAGCGAGTTGAAAGAAATCGCTATTGGAAATGGCATTAAGACAATTCCGGTTTCCAGTGAGTTATCAGATTCAGATGACGAGTCAGATTTAGATAATGACTGGGATTTTGATGAAGATTTGGATCTGAGTATCCAAAGTAATTCAAATTCCGGATTCTTCTATGGGTGTGATAAATTGGAAAAGGTATCTATTGGAGATGGTGTAGAAGAATTACCAAAAAGCCTTTTCGAGGGAAAAAGCGCTCTGACCAATGTTGCTTTGGGAACGGGATTATTAAAAATTGAAGCAAGTGTGTTTAAAAACTGTAGTAAATTGTCGGAAATTATCATTCCGGAAAATGTTACATACATTGGAGCAAATGCATTTGATGGATGTAGCGGATTGACGGAATTAATCATTCCGGAAAAGGTTACAGATATTGGAGCGAGTGCATTTGCAGGATGTGGAGGATTGACAGAATTAGCAATTCCAGATAGTGTTATCAAAGTCGGCGGAGCAATGTTTAACAAATGCGAAAAACTGACAAAGATAACAATTGGGAATGGAGTGAAAGAGTTACCAAAAGGATTCTTTGATGGATGTGCAAATCTGGTAACAGCAGTGTTGGGGGATGGAATTAAGGCATTGCCAGAAAACTGTTTTGCGGAAAAAGGAAACTTAACAACGGTAACATTAGGAACAGGATTGCAGGAAATTGGCGACTATGCTTTTCGAGATTGTGCTGCATTGCCGAAAATAGTAATTCCTAATACCGTAAAAACCATTGGAGCATGTGCATTTGCAAACTGTAAATCATTGGAAGAACTCAACATTCCGGATAGTGTAACGACAATTGAATATTCGTTGTTTAATAGTTCCTTGTATCCTGGAGAGTGTACAAAATTGTCCAAGGTAACCGTGGGAGATGGACTTATAAACTTAGCAAGCGGATTTTTTGACAAATGTCCAAACTTGACAACAGTAGTGTTGGGGGATGGAATCGAGGTGCTTCCGGAAAGCTGTTTTGAGGGGAAAGAAAAGCTGACGACGGTAAGTTTAGGAACAGGATTGCAGGAAATTGGCAAAAACGCATTTAGAAATTGTATTGCTTTGTCGGAGATAGTGATTCCGAATAAGGTGGAAACTATTGGAGAATGCGCGTTTGCAAACTGTAAGACATTGACCGAACTTAGCATTCCGGATAGTGTGACAACAATTGTGGAGTCATTGTTTGTTGATTATTTTGGTGACGGAGAATGTACAAAACTGACCAAGCTAACGATCGGAGATGGACTTACGGAATTAGGAGACAGCTTCTTTAGTGGGTGTCCAAACTTGACAACAGTAGTGTTGGGAGATGGAATTGAGGTGCTTCCGGAGAGCTGTTTTGAGGGAAAAGAAAAACTGACGACGGTGACTTTGGGAACAGGATTACAGAAAATTGGATTCAGTGCATTTAAAGGATGTATTGCATTGCCTCAAATAGTGATTCCAAACAATGTAGAAACGATTGGAGAATGCGCGTTTGCAAACTGTAAGACATTGACCGAACTTAGCATTCCGGATAGTGTAACGAAGATTGAGGGAAACTTATTTTCGTTTTATGGTGAAGGCTCAGCTAACAAGTTGAAAACCATAACGATCGGAGATGGTCTCACAGAATTACCAGAAAGTTTTTTTAAAGAATGTCCGAATCTGACAACGGTTACGTTAGGAAATGGAATTACAGAACTACCGTATGGATGTTTTAATAAAGTGGGAAAACTGACAAAGGTAACATTGGGTACAGCCTTAGATAAGATTGGTTCCTATGCATTTGAAAACTGTAAAGTGTTAAAAGAGATTACCATTCCGGATAGTGTAACGACGATTGAGTCCAGAGCATTTTTGCAAAGTGGTATTACCAGTATTGTTATTCCTCAATCCGTAACATCAATGGGAGACTACGTATTTGGCGAATGCGATAGTTTAAAGACAATTTATTGTGAGTGTAAAACGATACCGGAAGGCTGGTCTGAAGTCTGGTTAGGTATCGATGAAGAAGATGCTCCAACAATTGTGTATAGTTATAAACAAAGCTAGTGAATCTTTTTTGAGATTTTAGTATCTTATGAAAAAGTTCTGCAGCACATGGATATGAAAGTGTCGGTGTCAGCAGGACTTTTTCATTTTTTTAAATTATTTGATTAATATTAAGAAAAAAAGTGGGACGGGGTATGTGGTATGATGGAAAAATAAAAAGAAACTGACAATTATTAGATAAAATTCAGATTCAAAGTGATAAGGAGGAAAAAGAAATGAAACTAAAAATCCGGATCTTGCTTTTGTTTATGTTGTTTTGCCTTATCGGCATAGGAAACAATGTTTATGCCCAAGAGAGTGGTGAGACAGGGTTTCAGGTTACAGAAAACGGACTTAAACAGGATGAAAATGGAAATTTTTATTGTCAAAGTTATTATTCCTCCTGGGGGCGTAAAAAATCAATTCGGTTTCAAATTGCGGGACCGGAGTTAAGAGCACTAGACTCTGTGACATTTGAGAGTTCAGATCCGTCGGTGTGTTCAGTAGATTCGGCGGATGCTGTTGAGACACGGTTTCCGCACTCTTATGATACCCCGTATTCAGTATATGCCGGTATTATATTCGTTCAGCCGGGAACAGCTACGATTACTGCCAGAATAAGAGACAAAGAATATAAAGCCACAGTTATTATAGCGCCGACAGAGTGTGCAGATATTTCGCGCATTGAAGTAAATGATTACCAATCAATCCGGATCAGCTGGAACAAAATAAAGGCGGCGACGGGGTATGTGATTCTCAGAATCAGAGATAACAAAGATAGTATGATGAATCAAAAGATTGAAGAAGCAGCCGTCATCGATAATGCGGATACATTGTCAGCAGTTATTGATGCACCAAGAGATATTAGATGTGAATATGCTGTATATCCCAAGATGAAAGTGGGACAGACAGAGTATTTCCGTTTTCCGGAGGATTATGTAGATTCTCACACGCGCGAGACAAAATGGGCGAAATACACATTGCAGTATTCACACAAAAAAAGTCTCGGTATGTCTGTTTCAGGAAATCGATTTACACTCAAATGGACGACAGATCCCTATGTCCAGGCTTATGAAATCTATGAAAAGAAAATAGCGGAAGGGGATTGGAGTCTGATTCATACAGCGACATCCAAAGAAACAGGGACATTTACCAAAGTTGAAGAACCGGGAAAAGGGTATATTTTCCGTGTTGTATATGTGTATCCCAATCTGCGGCTTGAATCCAATTGGAAACGGTGCTATCAGGTAAAACCGACAGCCATAGTGAAACGTGCTACCAAAATCAAACAAACAAAAAAAGATGGACAATATGAGTATTCTCAAGGGATTCTTTTGCTGGAAAGCAAGTATTCATCGCCGGATGAAACGTATTATTATGAAAAACAGGGGAAACTGCATGTGGTAAGTCGTCTGGGGAAAAAACTGGTGGATTATACTACAGATGGCAAAGGAAAAGTAACAGCCAGGAAAACCATTTTCTTGGGAAGATTTACCACTTATGGTGGATGTTATTATGCCCCGGATGGAAATTATTACGTTGCTGTTGCTTTTAGCAATGAAGAAAAGAGCAAAACAAAGACGGTAATTAAAGTGATGAAATATTCTTCTGTGTGGGCGAAGATTGGAGAGTGCAATATTACCGGAGATGCAGAAAATAAATTTCCGGGCATTGTAATACCGATCCGGAGTGGAAACTGTCGAATGGAATATTGTGAGGATGCACTGTATCTGTTTACGTGCCGGCAGATGTTTAATGGGCATCAGTCCAATATTTCTTTTCGCATCAACACGGCATCCATGTCCTACGTGATGGCAAATGAGGATTATACAAGCCATTCATTTAATCAGTTTGTGCGTTATGATGACCATACTTTGTATCTGTCTAATCATGGAGACGCATACGATCGAGGTGTAAACCTGACAACCGTATCGGAGTATGGGACGGACAAGCAGGAGATTCAAACCTTTCTGCCCTTTTCCATTATGGGAAAAACCGGAGATAATTATACCGGGCTTACGGAAGGCGGAATGGAAACCACAAGCGGTCATGTGCTGATTGCCGGTACCTCTGTTCCGCAGCGATACCCGGTAGCCGGTGTTACCGGAGCAAGTAAAAAATATGCCCATAATGTATATATCATTACAGCAGAAAAGGGAAGTGAAAAATCATCGGTTCACTGGCTGACCCAGTATAATCCGAAAAAAAGTAAAGTAAAGGTTGGACAAGTGCGGCTTGTGAAATTATCTGATGATTATGTCGTGCTGCTATATACCACAACAAAAAAAGCCGGAAAAGAGACGACGACAGTTTTAAATTATGTTGTGCTGAATGAAAGTGGCAGTGTTGTGTATAAAACAACTTATAAAGGGATGTGCTTTACGGCAGGAACACAGCCAATCCTGTATAATGGTTCCATTGTCTGGACGGATGTAGTGTCAACGTATAACAAAAAAACAGGTCGCGGGAAAGATAAGACATATTATTATAGCATTCCGGCGAGAATTGGTTGATGCGTGCAAAACCGGCAAAAAGAAAGAGAGGATGCGAGATGAGAAAAAAGATGAAATCAACAGCGCATTATATTGTGGGATTTCTGGTGTGTGCACTTATCGTTAGTTCCATGTCATGCACGGACGTATTTGCAGCAAAAAAAATCAGTTTGAGCAGCAAAAAGATCGTGTTAAAAGAAGGCGGCAGAAAAACGATTAAAGTAAAAAATTCTAACAAAAGAGTAAAGTGGAAGGTTACTTTTGGGAAAGGAAATATTACTTTAAAGAAAAAAGGAAAAATGGCTGTGACAGTGCTTGCAAAAAAGAAAGGAACAGCTAGATTCCAAGCAATCGTTGGCAAGACAAAGCGGACTTGCAAGGTTACGATAGCGGATACAAAAGCAGATACGAAAACGGATGCGGGAGTGATCTCTGACCTCCCGCCCGTGACCGCAGATCAGCCGGCGGCTCCGATAATTACGCGTTCACCTTATATCAATACGAAAGAGCCGGATCCCGACCCTACGCCAGCAGCAACGCCTGCGCCCACCCCGGTACCTGTCGCAGTACCGGTAAACGCACCGGAAGGAGCAGATGCTTCCGATGTGGAGGCACTAAAATTCTTGATAAAGGACCAATATAGCCGGGGAGCAAGTGTTAGCGAAGATATGTCCAATAAGGATCAGTATACATGGGAAGAGGGAAAATTGACGGGTATTACATGGTTCAGTAAAAATCTGACAGGAGAATTGGATACAAGCGGTTGTGTAAATTTGAAACAACTGCAGTGTAGTTTTAATCGCCTGGCAAGTTTAAAGGTACAGGGAAATATGCAGCTCAAAACTTTGGGGTGTTCCTGTAATCTTCTCAGTAGTTTAGATCTAAGTCAAAATACGGCATTATGGAATTTATATTGCGACGGGAATCAGTTAAGCGAACTGGACGTGAGTCATAATGTAAATTTAGCTTCATTATATTGCAAACAGAATGATATTAAAACCATAGATGTAAGCGGAATAAAAAGGCTGTTAATATTTGAGTGTGATCCGGAAGTTACTGTTATTGGGAAGAAATAACCACTGGCTGCCAATTATGATATAGCCTAGAGAAAGAACAACCTTCGAGAAAGGCTTGTTCTTTCTTTTTCATTTCCGGTTCAATCTTGTCGAAATAAGAAAAATATGGTATACTTTTATAAAGTTTTTGCACAAAATTTATAGATTTTTGGGAGGACAGAAGTATGAAAACAAAGAAAAAGAGGATTTTGCATTTTTGTGTATTAATATTAGCACTATGTTTGGTGATGGTTGTAAAGGAAGATGAGGACATTCTGGCAGCTAAGACACCAAAATTAAATAAGAAAACAGTGACTCTTGAACCGGGGAAAAAGGCGGTGATTTCACTTAAAAAGAAAATTTCAAAGGCATCTGTTCAATGGAGAACGCAGAATCGTTCCATAGCGAGAGTATCCAATAAAGGAGTAGTCAAGGCGGTAACACCTGGACAAACGGATGTTACATGCAAGGTTATCTGCAAACAAAAGGGAAAGAGAAAAGTATACCGCTTAACCTGCCGTGTAACAGTAAAGGATTATAAAAATACATATTCTTTTAGACGCAATGTTGATATATTAAACAGTAATGCATTTGAGGTGGCGAATTGGGCTGAGATTTCATCGGTTCAGCAGTTTTTATATAAAAAGGAAGGCTTGGCTTATGCGTATCTTGAAAAGAAAAAACTTTATATTATAACGCCTCAGAGAGAATTGACCATAGTTTCAAAATATCCGCTTTTGGGAGATGTTATATCGGATGAAGACGGAAATTTCTATGTGATCTGGGGAAAGAGCAATAAAACAGACGATGCGTCGGTGGCAACTACTTTTATCACAAAGTATGATCCTTATGGAAAAGAAATAAAAACGACAGGGTTCGTTGGTAAATCGACGCCGTGGGGAAATGCGCAGAAAGCAAAGACGAAGATACCATTTTCAAGTGGAAATTGTGTGAGCGAAATACATGGTGGAATTCTTGTCTGCTATCATGCAAAAGAAAGATATGACGGTCATCAGTCCGATCAGGTCATTGCCGTAAATACCGCTACCATGGAAGAATATTCGTTGCCGAATAATACTTATGCAGGCCACTCATTTAATCAGGCTTTGATCTATAGCAATAAAATAAACGATTTCATATTTGCCAGTCTGGGAGATTGCTATAGCCGTGGTTTTCGTGTGAACCGGGCAGATGGAAAATACGGTGATGATGACGAGATTATATTTCATAGTTATTTGAAAGCAAACGCAGGGTATAATATGTGGGTTGTAAATGAAACATTTGCCCAGCTTGGCGGTCTTGGTGAGACGAGCGCAGGAATTGTTTTGGCAGGTGCTTCTGTGAAAGCTTTAGATGCGGATGCTGCCAAGCAGAAACAAAATTTGTTTTTGCAGATATTTAATCCTTCTTTTGAAAATATTACGAAAGAAATGTTTGTAAACGGGACGGACAGAACCGGAAGCACAGCGTTGAGTATGTATGATAAAGAATTGACGTCCGTAACGGATCATGGTGTGATCTGGCTTACGGATTATACGGATCGGGATGTAATTGCCCCGCAGATGATCACGGCAGACAATAAAATTGTGGTGATGTGGAGTGAGCAGAGAAAAGGTAAAATGCAGGCATTTTACATGGTTTTGTCAGAGAGCGGTGTCGTCTTGAAACCACGTACTTATATCGGGGAAAAATGCTTGAACTCCTATGAAAAACCGGTTTATTTTAATCAAAAAATAATCTGGGCATATTGTAAGAATAATAAAATAAAAGTCAAACAGTTGTCGCTGCAATAAATGATTTTAAAGCATAGAAAGAGAGGAAAAAATGAAAAGAACGAGGCGATGTGCAGCATGGATTCTTATTGTTAGTTTATTGCTGTCTTTTGGCACTTATAATGAGAGTTATGCTGCAGAGGAGGAGAGTAATGATGAAAGCAGTATCAGCGTATCATTTGAAGATGAAACATTGACAATAACTGGAAGCGGCGAGCTTAGAAATCCCGATAATAATGTGATGTCTGAATGGGAACCTTACCGAAAAACGGCAAAAAAGATCATATTGGATGATCGGATCAGTGTATTAGGAGACGAAGTATTTGAGAATTTTGTTTCGGTGGAGGAAATATCATTACCAGAGCATCTTATACGAATAGAAGAAAGAGCATTTGCAGGATGCACCAGTTTAAAGAAAATTGTAATTCCGGATGAAATTGAACATATCGGAGAACGAATTGCAGAAAATTGTACATCACTTGAAGAAATTGAGATCGGGAGCTGCAGGCAGACCGAAAATGTTGTTTATTTTGGACAAGGATGGTTTAATGGAGATAATAATATAAAAAAAATCACAGTATCGGAAAATAATAAGTACTTCTTTTCCGAAGATAATGTTCTTTACCGTACAGAGAGGGATGACGAGAAAAATATAAGTTTAGTGGTTTATCCAAAGGCAGATTTAAGAGAGGAATTTTATATTCCGGATTACGTTACGAAAGTAGAAAGGGAGGCATTTAAGAGAGCAAATCATTTGAAAAAAATAGCAATGTCAGATTCTGTAAAATACTTAGCAGGCAGCTGCTTTTCCCATATGGATGAATTGCTGGAAATACAATTTTCCGCAAATGTTCAATCGATTTATGATCAATTTAGTTACTGTGCAAAACTGGAGAAAATAATTGCACCGAACAAGCCGGGATTTGAGCTGGGAGGCTGGTTTGGCTGCGATAATATCAATACGATCATTCTGCCGGAAAAAGTAATGAAATTTAAAGTAAATGCATTGAATGATCTCACGAAATTAAAACAAGTAGTGATTTATAATTCTGAAATTAAAATTGAAGGAGAACCGGATGGGTTTACCAATCATCAAACAACTTTTTGGGGTTATAAAAACAGTTCAATACAAAAATATGTGCAAGCCTATGAGGATGATTATAATATAGAATTCAAGGAATGGAGGACATTTCCTATTAGAGTGAGTGACGAAATTTTAACTGATTTTGATGTCACCGTGGATGATACAAAAGTTACGAAAGCAGATACAGAATATCAGGGTGTGAACATTGAAATGGTCCGGAAATCAGACAGTAAGGCAGATGCAATTGATATTAATCAGGAGGAAATATGCTATATAAAAGATGGAAGCATAAACATTTTGGCTGAGAAACCGATTGAAATAAATAAAGCGTATGTCCGCAAGGAAATTAGAAGTAAAGAAGAGTTCTTTTCGATTAGGGAGGAAGATACCGGTCATACAATATATTCTTTGGAAAATGATATTGATCTAGCCGGATGGACACTTCCCTGCTATTCATATTATGCCGAGAATGAATGGGATTTTTCGGGAGTATTAGAGGGAAACAATCATACAATTACGATGGAAAATCTGAACTTTCCGGGACTTAGTGACCGTTATTGCGGACTATGTACAACCAATAACGGAATTGTAAGAAATTGTAAATTTAATTATACAGGAATTTCTATGGAACAATCATTTCGAGGTGTATGTGGGGACAATTATGGCACAATTGACAATTGCTCGATTACCGGCATGATAACTACCAAAAATCAATGTTATGGAATTTGCCAGACGAACTATGGCATGATAAAAAACAGTCTGGTAGATTGTGAGATCACTGCGCGCTCAAATGGTGTCGGAATTGCCTATGAGAATAATTATATTTTGTACAATAATACAGTAAGAGGAAGTATCCAATGTCTTGCGGAAGAGGATGATTTTACGGCAGCCGCAATATGTCATCGAAACGAATATGATGCAAAAATGGATGGATGTGTAAACTATGCAGATTTAACGGGTAAGAGAGCAGCCGGAATTGTATATAAAAATAATGGGGATGTGATGAATTGCAAAAATAATGGTACAATAAATGGAAGTGAACAGCAGGGAGATATTATTGATGGAGATACGGAGCAGACGACACTGATTCCAAAACAGGTTTCGGATCCGGAAGATCCTGATTCGACACCGGAACCAACAGCAACGCCGGAACCAACGGCAACACCGGGAGCGACGACGACACCAACGCCAAGTGCAACTCCGAAAGTATCATTTGAACCGACGGCGATACCGGAACCGACAGAAACGCCGCGCCCGACGAGTACTCCAACGCCAAGTGCAACTCCGAAAGTATCATTTGAACCGACGGCGATACCGAAACCAACAGAAACGCCGCGCCCGACGAGTACTCCAACGCCAGCAGTTACACTAGAGCCGCCGGCAACGCTGCGACCGACGAGTACTCCGAATGTGACGTCTTTCCCAACGAAGACAATTTCCCCAACGCTGCCTACTTCTTCGCCGGAAACGCCGATGACGACGGTATCTCCGACGCTGGCACCAATTCTTTTGCCAACACAAAAGCAGGTAAAGGCCGTGGCATCTGTAAAAGTACGAAAAACAAATAATAACCGTGCCAAAATAACTTGGAAAAATATGGCAAGGACTTATCAGATATGGAGAAGCAAGGGATCAAATCACAAATATCAATTACTGACCCAGATAAGCAGGCAGACTTCTTACGTAGATACGAAAGTACAGGGCGGAAAAACCTATTATTATAAGATTGTGGCAATCACAGAGGATGGTTCCGTCGGTAATTTGGAAACGGCTAAAGAAGTCAAAGTGACAATGGACTGGCTGCGAAAACCGGAGATTAAGGTGAAGAATGGGAAGAAAGGAAACAACCGCTATAGTGAGATTAGATTATCTCGCTATGCCGGAAAATATGCACAGATCCAGGTCAAAAACAATAAAAAGTATCGAAAGATATCCATTGGGAAAAAGCCGGTATCCTCTTATAAAGGAAAGTATCGTCTGCGCTATAAGAAAAGCGGACTTACTTTGTGGTTCCGGGTACGGACATGGAAGAAAATGGATGGAAAAAAGAGGTATAGTGCCTATTCCAAACCGGTAAAGATAAAGACGGCTTAAAGTGTATTTTAATACGGCAAAATATTTTTAATGTTTATGAAGAGAGAGGAGGGCAAAAGCATGCTGGTATCTGTTCTAGGTGATTCGATCAGCACCTACGAAGGGTATATTCCCCAAAACTACAAAGTATATTATGATGAGGACAGGCAGAAAACAAACGGTCTGACTTCGGTATACGATACCTGGTGGGCGAAAGTGAGCCAATATCTAAATGCACAGTTATGTGTCAATAATTCATTTTCGGGAAGCAAGGTGAGTGGCGAATTTCCGGGAGCCTCAAGTGAGAAAAGAGCATCCGCGCTGCATAAAATGGATCAGTATCCGGACGTGATACTTGTTTATATGGGGACAAATGATTTTGGTTTCGGGGTTCCGTTGGAAGCATTTGAGAGAGATTACCGCAAAATGCTGGAGCGGCTTCGCAGTAATTATCCGTCTGCCCGCATTTTGTGTGCAACGATCGCAAGAAGTTATTTGCGGGGAAATCCCGACTGGCAATATCATGAAATGTATGCAGGGACGGCGCTTGAAGAATACAATCAGGCAATCTGCGAAGCAGTAAACGAACGGAATGACATCGTGTTAATGGATCTCCCGCAAGAGGGAATCCGCTATGAAACGCTGGATGGCACGCATCCGACACTGCGGGGGCATAAAGAACTGGCGCAGATGTGGATTGGCTGTCTGGAGAAAGGAGGACCATTATGGCATTAGAAAACAAATTTAATATTACGGATTCCACGGAATTGGCAAAAATGGAAGAAAAAATCAGTAAGAAAAAAGCAGTCGAGTTGTTTGAAAATCGATATTTGGATCAATATAAGCCTGGGACATTTCAGATGCTGGCGGCAATTCATAAGTATTTATTTGATGAGATATATGATTTTGCCGGAAAAATGCGAACTGTAAATATGGCAAAAGGAAATTTTAGATTTGCGCCGGTTATGTATCTGGAAGCGGCAATTGAGAATATTGAGAAGATGCCACAGACGACATTTGATGAAATTATTGAAAAATATGTAGAGATGAACATAGCACATCCGTTTCGCGAGGGAAATGGCAGAAGTACCAGAATCTGGCTGGATTTGCTTCTGAAAGAAGAATTGAATGTGGTTGTTGACTGGAGCCGGGTTGATAAAGAAGATTATTTGCTGGCGATGGAAAGAAGTCCGATAAAAGATATTGAGATAAAATATCTCTTGAAGCAGGCTTTGACAGATAAAGTCAAAGATCGGGAATTGTATATGAAAGGAATAGATCATAGTTATTATTATGAAGGGTATGCTGTGTATAAAGCGGAGGAGTTGTAAGGAAGTCGAACAGATATGAAAGAAAGCCTTTGGGTAAATTTTCTTAGTTGTTTGGTGGCACTCCATAGCGTACTTTCGCCGTTTCTGGCATGACCGCCGGTCTATTTTACTAGTTTATCAATGAATCATTACGGGCAAAAAGACAAAAAAAGCAAAAAAGCACCGTAAAAATTGGAAAAATAAGGAAAATCAAGCTGAGAAATTTAAGATATTACGGGCAAAAAGACAAAAAAAAGCAAAAAAGTACCGTAAAATTTCCAAAAAATGTAAAAAGCCGTCCTGAAATTACGGGTCAATTCCGCGTTTTTTCACATTTTGCCCGTAATACCCCCTGCCTGCCCCGTCCCCCGCGCCCCAACGTCCCC
>ERZ808252.1600-NODE-1600-length-16057-cov-4.411136_pt1 | contig 16057 bp, 19 predicted proteins | sample MGYA00521242_ERZ808252 | MGnify/ENA primary metagenome ERZ808252 (study PRJEB31516, sample SAMN03275581) | gut metagenome | biome: mammalia-associated habitat; material: feces | host: Papio cynocephalus | place: Kenya | collected 2012-08-07 ...
CGCCGTCGGTGCTTTTCTGCAGATCGTAGCCGGTGGGCTGGGTGCCGGTGGCGATAATATGCCGCCAGGCAAAGGTGTTGGCTGCGCTGCCGTCCAGAATGACGCTGTCCGGGCTTTCGATCTCCGCGGAGCAGGCGGCGTCTGCCGTGGTGAGGGTATACCAGTCGGAGGTGACGCTTTTGCCGGTGTTGGCCGTCACCGTCACCTGCCACTGCAGCGCATCGGTGCCCGGGAAGGTATTTGCCGGGACGGTGCAGCTGTTCGCCGTTCCGCAGCTGATCTCGTGGACCGTGCCGGAGGCGCCCTGCCGCCAGCGGAAGACGGCCGAGGTCTGCGCGACCTCACCGATACAGACGCCGTCTGCCTGCACGCTCCACCGGAAGATCGCTGGCTTTGTCCGATCCACAAATCCGGAGGTCGGGGCGCGGCTGGCGAGCACCAGTCCCACAAGGTCAGCAGTATCCAGCGTCAACTGCAGATAGGGCTTGTGCGATCCGTAGGGCGTCTCCATCGCAGGGTAGTACATCGTATCATGATACTCATTGCCATAGCCTTCGAACCGAACCCCATATTTCGCTGCATCCGCCCAGTCCGTATCATAGCGTGTTCCGTAGGATGTCAGCTCAACCTCGGCCCAACCCGGAAGCTCATCGTAATCAAGGCCTGCTCTGCCCATATGACGGTTCTTCTGCGCTGCTGCATCTGTTACAGACGCAATGTCAACTGCCTGCTGAAGGCAGTACGCATTGACCTGTGGCCAGGTTGCGCGTGCAGATTCATGGCACAAATAGACCATCAGTTTCTGGTATTCCTCCTGGATCCTGCAAAACTGATATGCCGACGGGATCGCATCAAACTTGACGATCAGTGCCGGATCGTCAGCCGTCCCCAGCGTTACCTCCGCCCCGGCCGAAAAGTGCGTTGCCGGCGCGGAACCCTTGACCACGGCCGCGGCCGTGCCGTAAAGGGTGATCGTTTTTTCTGCCATTTAAGTGGTCCCCATCCTTTCTGCCCGGCGCGCATTTTTCGCGATCCGGACGATGTCGTTAAACTCCTTGATATCCCTGGCAGGAATGGTGATGTTGAATACATCTCCTCCGCCCCGGCTTTCCTGGGCCGTCTGGATCCGCGTGCCCTCCGGCAGCCAGACCCGCTCCGGGCCGTTCTCTCCCACCCAGGTCATGCCGCCCGGCCAGTGATCGATGCCGGCGGCGTTGTAGCCTCGCGCCCTGGAAAGGGCCTCCTTAGATCCGACTTTCGCGGACGATACCAGCCGCCAGGTAGCACCGGTACTCTTGTCTTCGATAATCTCAGGCCGCTCATCTACCGTTTCAATGACCCCCTGGATCCTGCTATCAACGGAATAGTTGCCCTCCCAGCGTTTGGTTCGCTCATTGAAAATATTGCTTCCGGACCGGATATAGCCGTCCGTTCCGCGGCCATAGTTCTTTTCGATGTCCTCGACAGAGGTCTCATTTGTGTCTCCAGCCGACTTGCCGAAGGAATTCAGCGCGTCCTGGAAGCTGTCCCAGTCGCCGCCGAGGATGCCCTCCACCGCGCCCAGAATGACCGACAGCGTATCGGCCAGGAACTTCAGCGGTGCAAGCGCTGCCTTGACCATGACCGGGACAAGACTGAACTTGTTCAAAAACCCGGTGATGGCCCCCGCCACGCTGACCAGGCGGCTGATGATCTGCGCGACGATCTGCACCAGACTGCTGAGCCAATCCAGAATACCGCTCTCCTGCAGCCACTTGGAAAGCTTGGAAACGATATTCGACGCCATTTCATACACCGCCGTGACCGCCGGAGCGAAGGACTGGGCCAGCTGATTCTTCGCAGCTTCCACCGCGTTGGTGAAATCCTCCTGGGCCTGCGCGGTCTGCTTCAGATCTTCGATCTCGCCCTCCGAAAGGATCCCCAGCTTTTCCTTTTCCTCGATCAGCGCTTCCAGCTCATCCTCTGTCTGATTCAGGATCGGGATCAGCGCCGTCCCGGTGCCGCCCAGCAGCTTATTGGCAATGGCGTTGCGCTCGGTGGTGTCGCTCATGCCCTGCAGCTTCTCGATCAGCTCCGGCAGCATCTGCTCCGTGGTCTTCAGATTTCCGGAAGCATCCCAGACATAAAGCCCCAGCTTCTTGAAAAGCTCCGCCGATTCGCCGGCCCCTTGAGACGCCTCCATGATCTTCTGCTGAAAGCCGGACAGGTCTCCGCTGGCGCTCTCCAGACTGGAGCCTACGGACTTGAGCACATAATCCCACTTCTGTGCAGCTGTGGTGGACAGGCCGGCGCTCTCCGAGATCCGGGAGAGCTGCACGGCGTTGTTGGCGGCTTCCGTAGTGCAGTCAAACAGCGACTTGACCACCGCAGCCAGCGCGGCTGCCATACCCAGCGCCGCCCCGGCGGAAGCCACAAAGCCCGCATCCAGACCGCCCAGCTTGTTCAGCAGGGTCTCCGCCCCCTCCGGGACATTGACGCCCAGCTTTCCGCCCAGCTCCTTCAGGGCGGAGCCCAGCCCCTTCACGCCCTCGTTCGCTTCCTTCGTTTTTTTGTCCAGATTTTTCAGCGCCTTGGTATAATCGCCAGTAGCGTCTTCCGCTTCGGAAAGCGCCTGCTCATTCTGCCGCAGCGCTTTTTCCAGCTTGAGGTTCTCCGTCTTCGCACGAAACAGCTTCTGTTCCCATTCCTGAACGACCTTGCTGGATTCGTCATAATCACCGTTCACGCTTTCCAGCGCCTTTTCCAGCGTCGCGACCTTTTCCCGCTGCTTGTCCAGCTGCTGCTGCAGCACTTCGCCCTTTGCCCGCAGCGCCTCAGAACTGTCGGCGTTTTCTGCATAGCATTCAGTCACATAGGCCAGCTTGTCCGTCAAGGTCTTATAACTGCGGTTCAATGCGGCAAGCGCGTCCCTGTATTCCTTCTCCCCGTCCAGCTTGACCTTTGTACTGATCACGCCCTGCGACATTTAACGCCCTCCTCCCATGAAAAACTGCGAAAGCGACGGCCGCGGCCCGGCGCTCTCCGGAATAGCACGATGCCGGTCCGGGCTGGCCAGCCGGAAATGCTCCCGGTAAATGGCCATGCACCGCGCCGGCGTCATGGTGCGCCAGAATAACTGCTCATCCAGGCGCAAATGTGTGATCCAGATATTGAGATACCACGCAAAGTTGATGCCGCGGCTCAAGGCTGCGTGGTCTCGGGATTTTTTGCGGCTTCCTCCGCAGTCTCCGGAGGATCCTCCGGAGCGCCGGTCCCCAGTGCCGCCGCTACCAGCTCCATCATGGGCTTCTGCAGGGCAAAAAACTGCTTCGGCGTCAGCAGGCGGCCCACCTGCCGGGGCGTATAGCGCTTCTGCAGGCCCTTTGCGTCGGCGGCTTCGTTGATGGCCGCCGCAAGAAAGGCCAAAAGGCCGTTGAGTACGCCTTTTTCGCTCAAAACAGCCTGCAGATCGCCGCCGTTTCCCTCCTGCACCTCCGCCAGCACATTCATGTTGACGGTCAGCTGGTAGGTCTCGCCGTCAAGCTCCAGCGGAACGGTCTTCAATCTGATATCCATAAAGCGCCTCAGGCGGAAACGCCGAAGATCAGGTTGCTCCAGGCGGTGCATTCCGCCTCGCTGTCCAAAATGGCCACCTCGAAGAGATCTCCCGTGGCCGGACTGGGCAGAAACTCGCCGCTGGTGGTGGGCGTGGCAAAAGAAATGCTTTCGCCCATGGTGTTCAGCGCCATGCCGGGCGGGCCGAACAGCGCCCGGCGGACAAACACGCAGGTGTATTTCTCCACGCCGTCGATCATATCCGGCGCATAGAAGGTAACGCCAACATAGCTGGGCACATCGCCCTTGTTGGCCACCAGGCTTTTCACCGTTTTGGCCGGAGTGCCGGTGAGCTGGCGGGATTTCTCCGTATAGCCGTAAAGCAGCTTCTGCACGCTCTCCGGCAGGTATTTGACGCCCATGGACACGGTGCCGCCGGTGGCCTTCTTCAGATATTCCGCCAGCGAGCTTTCGGCATAAAGCCGGCCCTCGGCGAAGCGCAGCTCCAGATTTGCCGTCATGGCGTCGCCGGCGGTCTCCGGCGTGCCGTAGGTGTCGCCGGCAGTCTTGCTGCCGGTATATTCCGCAACGCGGATCCCTCTCAAATCAAACTGAGGCATTTAGATTGCTCCTTTCTCCTTCAGGAGGGCATTGACTTCCTCCTGCATCGTTTGTGTGCATTGGCTGCGGCTGTTTTCCGCGGCCTGCGTCCAGAAATGGCTGGCCGGGATCGCGCCCCGGCTGCGGCGGCCGTAGTTGTTGACAAAGGCCTTCACCGCGTTGCGGGTCCGGATCTTCCTCTTTTTGCCCCGGGTGACGCTGCCGGAGACGGTGACCGTCGCATAAAGATAGCCATACTTGTCCTGCCGAATCTTCTTTGCCACGGTGACATGCTCCGCCATGACGCCGGTGCGGCGGTGGCGACCCCGGGCGGCCCGGGCCTCTGCATCAGCAAGCGTCTGCGCCCCGGCCTTCAGAATGCGCTCCTGGGATTCCTCCGTAAACAGGTCGGCGGCGCTCAGCCGATGGATCATGTCCCGGATGGCCGCGCCGTCCGTTTCAAACTGCGCCATCAGATCACCTCCACGGGGATATCCGTATACCAGGTGCATTCATTTTCCGCAAGCTCCTGCGCCGGCGGCCCCACGGCCGCCCGGGCTTTCTGCAGCGCTGCGATCACCTGCTCCGGCAGATCGTCGCCCTCCGTCTGGGTGCAGACCGTCACCACAGCCTGCCCGATGCGGACAGCGCCGCAGCCCTCGGCATAGAGCGCCCGGGAGCCGGTGGGCGTCCAGACGATATAGCGGGTAAGATCCGTCCCGATCTCCCGGCTATCCGGTGCGTTCAGCTTATAAACGCCGCCGGGCAGGACGGCTTCCAGCGCGGCCTCAATTTTTGAGTAATTCATACTTTCCCTCCGGCGCGCTCAGCGACAGGGTGGTGATGGGCATGCCGTTGGCATCGAAGCCGTGGGCCGCCTGAAAGATCCGGTAGACCCTGCCGTCCTCCGGGACGCAGTACATATCCGCCGCCACCCGCTCATCGCAGTCCATGCGGGGGATCGCCACCATCATGGTGATCGTCTCCCCTACCTGCCGGCCCTGGACATAGCGGGCGCCGTAGACCTCCATTTCCCGGTAGTAGTGCTCCACGGGATCCTGCAGCCGGCGCTGCAGCGGCGAAGCGCCCGCGCCCAGCCGGTAGACTGTGAGGATCCGGTCATAGCTCAGCTCAGCCATCCTGCACCTCCGGCACGGTGATCTGGTGCAGCTGCCGGTCCCGGATGGCGCTGCGGATCATCTCCGGCAGGGCCGGGCTGGCCGCCTGGGTTCGCACGCGGTATTTCCAGGCAGCCAGCGAAGCGATCAGCGTATCGTCCTCCGACGCATCGTTCTGCAGACGGATGCCCTTGCGCTGCAGCTCTGCGGCGGACTGGGCCAGCAGCGCCGTGAAATATTGCTGCTGGCTCGCGCTGATCCGCATCAGTCCCAGATCCGCCTGCAGCAGCATCAGCTGCGCGTCCTTGCCCATGGTCCGCTCCTTACGCCTTTGCGGTAACAGTGCCCGCGCCCACCTTTGCGGCCCGGCCATCGCCGTCCAGCTCCGCCACCGTGATGTAATTGCCGGTGGCCGCCTTCACCTCGCCGCCGCTGGTGACTTCCGCCCAGTCATCGCCCAGCTTCTCGCCGTTTTTCACGCCGATGGGCGTGCCGGCCACCTTGCAGACCAGCTTCGCACCGGAGGTCGCGCCGGCTACGGTGACGGCGGTCTTGCCGGAGGCAGAGCCTGCGGCGGTGGTAACGATCAGCGTACCGATCTCGGTATTGGCCGCGTCACGGCCAAAGGTCTTTGCGGTGGCGGGCTCCGTGTTGTGGTAGTTGATGAGCACGGCGGCTTCGCCAAAGGCGGGCTTGCCGTCGTAGCGGGCGATGGCGCGGAAAACCGTCTGATTTTCGATGAACAGGGTCTTGTCGCTGCTGTCCAGACTGGTGCCGGCACGCTCCACCACCCGCATCATGTCCACGAATCCGCCGGTGATCTCGTAGTCGGACATGAATTCCAGCTCCACGATCTCGCCGCCCACCACGGGGAAGGTGTTGTTAACGCCGGCCACCAGCGCGGCAGAGGCGTCAAAGGCCAGCGCCTGGGACATCAGGTCCAGATGGGTCTTGCGATTCATGACCCAGACGGGAGACTTTGCGGCATAATCGGGCTTGGCCACGGCCAGCGCTGCGATCAGCGGCCGGAAGAACTCCGCGCCGGACTTTTCCGCCAGATTGAGCTTGAGGATATTGCTGGTGTGCAGGTCGGTGAAATCCCCCTGCTTGCCGCCCCACCAGGCAGGCTTGGCGCTGGCCGCCAGACGGGTGACCCAGCCCACCATGGTGCGGGAGCCGGTGCCATAGACGCAGGCCTTGTCAAAGGCCTTGCCGATGGAGCGGGCCATATAGTCCACCACGGTCTCCGCCAGCTGCAGATCGTCGTCGTCCTCCAGCACGGGGTTGGGGATGGCGATATAGCCGCCCACACCGTAGCCGTCCATTTCCAGCTGGGTGAAGTTGATCTCCAGTTCGTTCAGCGCGCCGTCCATCTCAAACCAGATGCCTTCGGGGATCTCTCCGGCGATGTTCTGGCGGGCCTGACCGCGCAGCGCGGTGACGGTCACATGACGGTAAAGCTTGCTGCTCTCCTCAATGGCCCGGCGAAGGATGGGCAAATAAGCGGTGGGGATGCCCAGGTCGGCGCCGGTGACGCTGCGGCTCTGGCCGCGCATGGCGCGGAGACGCTGGGCAAAGGCCTTCACGGCGGGATCTGCCCGCAGCGCTTCGCGGCGCTGGGCAAACATCTCCCGCCAGGTCATACGGGTGTTCGGCATAGGGATCACATTCCTTTCCTGATCGATATTATTTCTGCCGCGGGCTTCGCCCTCGGGCTGGGGATCCTGCTCGGCTTCGGCCTCGTCCAGCTGCTGCTGCAGGTCTGCGATCTCCTGCTCCAGCGCTTCGATGGCCGCCGCATTTTCCTGGGTCTGCGTGTCCAATTCGGACACCGCCTGCTCCACCGCCTGAAGATCCTCCTCGGTGGCCGCCTCCTGAATGGCCTGCTCCAGCTCCGCCTCCCGGGTCGTCAGCTGGGCGGCCTTGTCCCGCAGCTTCTGCAGGGCGGTGCGCTTGATGGTCTGCTGCTGCCGCAGCTTCAAAACTTTCAGTGCCATGATGATCATTCTCCTTTCAATCTCTTCATCAGGCCGGCTTTTCTGGCTTCCAGCTGCCGGCGCATGATCTCCTGATAATCCCGCTCCCGGGCGCTGACGCCGGTAGCCTCATAGGCCGGGAAGGTGCAGATGCTCACCTCATACAGCGGATCCACCTTTACAATGCTCCAGCGGACACGGCCACCGCCCAGATCCTCAAAGGTCTCCTCCCGGATATCAAAGCCAAAGCTGCACTGGTTCACATCCCCGCGCTCTACCCGGGCATGGAGATTCATGGCGTCCGCGTCCCGGCGGTTGATCCGGACGCTGCCCCAAAGGCCGGTCTCATCCTCCCGCAGCGTCAGCGTTCCGGCGATCGTCCGCCCCAGCACCAGCGTGCTGTCGTGGTTGATCAGCGCCCGCACATCCTGTCCCAGACAGTCGGCAAACGCACCGGGCAAAATGACCTCCTCCGCGCCCTCCCAGAGAATATAAGGGCTGTGAAAGACGGCGAAATAGCCTTCGATAAAGAGATCCTGACTCGCCTCGTCGCTCCGCAGGGTAAACGCACGGTCGATGCTGCGCATCTGGCGCATGCTGCGGTCATGTGTCTTCTCCATTTTTGTCACCTCCCGTCTGCTCCAGTTTCTTCTGCTGGCCGATCATGCCGGCCGGGATATAGTTTTCCAGCATCACCAGCTGGCTCAGGCCCTCCCGGGGACTCAGCTCCATCCAATCGCGGACCTCGTTGCCGTCCATGATGCCCCGGACATAGAGATTTGCGCCCACATTGGAAAGCTCCTGCAGGCTGTAGGCGTAAAGCCGCCGGGTGGAAAACTTGAAATACAGTGCCGGATCTGTCAGCAGCTTCGCCGTCAGCTCCTGCGCGATGGTACTTGCGATGCTGGCGGCGGTGGTCTTGATCATGTGATTGTGCTCGGCATCGCTGTAGCTTCCCACGCCCACCATATAGGGCGTCACCCCTACGATAGACGCCACGGCCCGGCTGTCGATCTCCACATTGTCGGCAATGGCCAGATCGTTCAGCGACAGCGGCTTGACCTGGGATACCTCCAGCAGATCCGCCGGGATGATCCACGGCGCGCCGGACTCGCTGCGCCGAAGGTAGGAATCCTCGATGCGTTTGCGGCCCTCTTCCGTCTCCATGCCCTCGGCATCGGCGTTGACCTTGACGATCAGCGGCGGCTTCCAGCGATCCGCCAGAAAGCCCCGCCGGGTGGAGGACGCCTGCCGCAGATTGTGGCTGACCTCCGCCAGCGATGCCGTCAGGCCGGAGCCGCGCCAGGGTTCGTCCGGATCGGGCCGATATACAAAGTGCAGCACCTCATCCGGCGCATAAGGCCGGCCCCGCCAAAGCACCTGATAGCTGCCGCCCTGATCCTGAGACTGCGCATAGGCCCCCGGCATGGGCCGCAGATCTATGAGCTTTCCCCGCTCCGTCTGCGGCAGCCAGAAGGCGTTTCCGTTGCCGCCGGTCAAAAGTGTGGTCACAGTCCAATGGATCAGCTGCTTGCGGCTGCCCAGGCGATACGGACAGACATCCACGAATCGGGACAGCTCGTCCCGCACCCTCACATCGCCGTCGGCGGTATTGCGCATCAGCTGGATCGTGGCATTGCTGATGATATCCGCCAGCCCGCCCACGGCCGACTGTACCGCCGGGCAGTCGATCAGACGGGTGTAGCCGCGGGCGGTCAGATCCGTCTCCCAGATCACCGCCGCCCGCCGGTCCCTCCGCCCGGGAGGAAACCGGCTCCAAAATCCTTTCAATCTGCATCACCTTCCCTTTCCTCGCCGCCAAACCAGCTGCCGGCGGCAGCGCCGGCCACGGCGCTCTTGCTTGTCATATCATCCAGATAGGCGCAGGCCGCAAAAACAGCCGCGTCAAAGATGTCGATCCGCAGCTCCGGCGCGATCTTCTCATACTGGACGGCGTCGTCGGTCTTCTCCACGCCGGCCACATTCTGCACGCAGTATTCAAACGGCTCTGCGTGCAGGTAATAGAGCGTCCCGCGCTTGGCGCTGTTCTCCAGATAGCGGAAGCCCTCGGACTTGCGGTAAAACAGCTGGGGCTGATCCCGGATCGGGAACCGCGCCTTTTTCATGGCCACAAAATACTCCCGGCAGAACTTCCGGTCATGCCCTATGACCCGGTACCTGAAGCCCTGCTCCCGCAGCTGCTGATACCAGCGCACCACATCCACATGGTTGGTGGTGTTATCGTTGGTCATATCCAGCCAGCCGTCTTCCTTCCAGCCAAACAGCGGGATCTGATCCTGTTGGGCCTTGACCATGGCCGCCGGCCGGGGGAACCAGCAGTGCGGGATGATGATATCCACGCCCTTGTAATGCCCGAAGGTGACGGCGGCGGTCAGGTCGTAAAGCTTGGAAAGGTCCGTGCCGCCATACCACCGGATGGGAAGCTTCGCCAGCTCCGCCAGCGTCCAGCCGTATTTCCGGTCGGAACGCCGGAACTCCTCGATATCGAACCAGGCCCGCAGCGCCGCGGTAAAAACATTCAACGATTTGTTCAAAAACTCCGGCCGGAGCTGCGGATCTGCCGCGGCCTGGGCCGCATCGTTGATCATATCCTGCGGACGGATGCTATAGCCCCAGCCCGGGCTGGCCGCCCGCAGCACCGTTTCATTGGTGATATCCACCTCTCCGTTTTCCGCCGTGGGCGCCCGGGCGATAAAGACGAAGATCGTCTCCGCATAAGCGTCCTTCACGGTGCCGTCCAGGATCCTCCGGCAAAACTCCACGCGCTTGGCAAGGAAGCCCTGGGCGTTGGATCCGCCGGAGCTGATGATGATCACCAGCTTGTTGGTATAGGCCTTGGTTGCGTCCTTCAGGATCTGGTACTGCTTCGGCCCCTTGTAGGTGTGGGCTTCGTCGGCAATGACGATATTGCAGTTGAAGGAATCCTGCTTGTCCGGGTTGGACGCCAGCGCATTGATGGAGACAAAGCCGTCGCCCACATCGCCGGTGATGGAGCGCTCCATGTTGTTGTCGATGATCCGCAGACCGTCGGGATCGTCGTCTACGGTGACCTTCAGCCGGCGAAGGTTATATTTCAGGAAATCAAAGCCCTCCAGCGCCTGCTTCAGCGCGCCGCCCACCTCGTAGACCTTAGAGCCGGATGCCCGCTCATACAGCGCCAGGGCAAAGGCCAGCGACGCCGCAAAGGTGGTCTTGATGTTCTTTCGCGGCACAAAATCCAGGCATTCCTGGAAGCGCCGCCGATTGCTTCCGGGCCAGAAAAAGCCCATGATGTTCCAGACGATAAACTTGTGGTAAGGCAGCAGCAGAAACGGCTTGCCCCGCATAGGGGTCGCGTCCAGCGCCTCGCCCTGCTGATGGCAGATCATGGTCTCGATGATGCCGATGATCTCGCAGGGCGGCTCCGGCCGAAACTCCCATTTCCCGGTGTCCAGATCGGACACATACCGCCGGCAGGCCAGCACGATCTCCTGACAGGCGCCCTCCTCGCCAGAAAGCACCCGGGAAACATAGGCGTCCACATCCGCCTGGATCTCCGATGCGTGGTCCAGCGCATAGTCATGGGCGGCAGCCAACAGCTGATCCATGCGGCTCGCGCTGCCGGCGCTCTGCTGCTGGGCGTTGCGCACCTTGTTCAGGCCGGTGGGCGTCAGGCCCAGCTGATTGCGCAGGGCGGTCACATCCTTGCGCATCTGCTCCACCACGGCCCACTGCGGGTCCTTGGCGGTATAGGTCTGGCCGGTCTTGGAGACCAGCTCGGCCACCAGCTTTCCGCCGGATGCCTTCCACGCCTTTTCCGCCCGGCTCAGCTCCCGTTCCGCCTTGCCCAGCTGACGGATGGATGTCTCAAAGATCTCGTTGTAGGTCCCGACGGCCCGCATGGCCTCCCGGATCTTGTCTTCCCGCGCCACCGTCATCACCTCCCGTCCGATGGCTCCTGCGCCCGCGTCGTTTGCGGCCGCGTCCTGTCTGCGCGCGCCCCTGCGCCGGGGATCCGGCTATCGCCTGCGCACCCGGGCGATGTGTCCTGCCTTCCGCGCCTTCGATCACCCCCTCCGGCCGTTTTCCCGCCGTCGGAAAGAGGGGTGGAGCGCGGTGCTTTCTCACCAGGGCGGCGGAGCCGAAGACGGGGGGGATATCCTCCGCTGCCACGCAAGGCCCTGCTCCGTAAGCTTGCCGGTCCGGCGGTCGTGCATGGCGTTGTGCGCCCGCTGGCTGAGCCCGATGAGATTCCACGGCTCCCACGCCCAGCCCGGATAATCCTCCGCCGGGTACACATGATGCACCACCGTGGCCGGCGGCGGCATGGGAGAATATCGCGCAGTCTCCCGGCAGCGCTTGTCCCGCCGAAGGATCCTCTCCCGCAGCCGCTGCCATCGGTCGCACTTGTAGTCCATTCCTGCCTCCGGGCAAAAGAAAAAAGCCAGCACCAACGATCGCCCCTCTGCGGGAAAGATCATTGGCTCTGGCTTTGAAAGCTCTGGCCTTGCTCGATATCGACTTTGATCTCGTTTTTACATCGCCGGCAGAACACCGGCAGATTTCTGGCGGTCAGCTCCGGCGTGATCCGCAGCAGCCGCCGCGCACGACACACCGGACATTCCAGCCATCCGTCTCTGACTACCAGCATTTTACCATATTTCCCCTGAGATTGCAAGCGCATCCCCTCCCATATCCTAAAGTTAATATAATCATCAAGGCAGAAAAATTAAAATAAAAAGCGTTCTCTCCTACTGCTTGATTCTTCCGCTCCATCCCCGGGCCAGATACTTCACATAGCGGTAATGCCCATACATGGTGCGCACATCGCCGGAATCGTCCAGCTTGCGTGCGCCCTTGGGGATCCGCAGCTCCGCCGTCTCGGGCACGGTCTCGGTGCAGATCTCCGGCCGTCTGAGATTGCGCGAGCCGGACCACAGCCGATGGCCCACCTTATCCCGGGCCTCCTTGCACATATATCTGGCCAGAGATTCAAAGTGTTTGGTTTTCGTGATCCGCACCGTGCGGATATCCACCGCGCCCTGCCCCCACGCGGCCAGCACATCCGCAAAGTCTTTGTCCGTCCGGTCGATGAGCACATGATGGTGCCACCGGCCATCGCCGTGCTTGTGCTCGGTGCAGTAGAGATACCGCAGGTCGCGGCCCTTTCTGCGGCGCAGCCTCCGCAGACGGTAGAAGAACGCCTGCACCCGCGCGGCGGCTTCCCTGCGGGACGCCGGCAGATGCGCATCGTCATAGGTCAGCGTGATCCACAGGTCGCCCCGCTTGAAGTTTGCCGCGATCAAAAGCTCCAGCTTCTGCCACGCATACTTGAGATTCATGCGCCGCTGCGCATCGGAGCTGAGCTTCTTCCGTCCGCTTCGAACGGCGCCGCGGCTGCCGGTGGCCATGGGGTAAATTGCCTGCGCCACCAGCGGCCCGGCGATGATCGTCTTTTGCCGATACAAAGTCTAACACCTCTTTCGTGTTGGACTCTGGCCCGATCGGCTCGCGTCTCTGTGATCTTAAAATCAGAACGGCAGCTCCTCCGCCGTGTCCGGAAGCGCGGCAAAGCCTTCCGGCGTGCCCTCTGCCGCAGGCTGCTGCCGCTGCCCGCCGCCGGCGAAATAAACCTCCTGCACCGCAAACTCCACGCTGCGGCGCTGGGTGCCGTCCCTTGCCGTCCAGCTGCGCTGATAGGCCTTTGCGTTGACGGCCATCAGCTGCCCATTGGTAAAATACTTGCAGATAAACATGGCCCGCGTCCCGTAGGCCACGAAATCCAGAAAGTCCACCGGCCGGGTGCCGTCCTTGGAGGTGTAGCCCCGCTCCACCGCCAGACTGAAGCCGGTAACGGCCTCGGCGGCATTGGTGGCCCGCAGCTCCGGATCCCGCACCATCCGGCCAAGAAAGGTACAGCTATTCATAATGCCTCACTCCTTCCCGGTGTCCAGATCGGACACCGTCTTTTTTCGTCTCGACCTTGCGGCAAACTCCGGGCAGCGCCCGCCGTAGCGTTCCGGCTTTTGCCGCCGATGACCGGTGTACAGGTAAAAGCTGCAGGCCCGCGCCGCTGGGTCATGGTACAGGCACCGGCTGCACCGGCCGTCTGTCCAGCGGCCATGTTTATCTGCGTCCGCCCGCTCCTCCGGAGTCATTCGATCCCACGAGCAGACAGAAAAGCCCGGATCGCTTCCAGCGTTTTTTCTCTCGGCTGGCGCCTGCCGCACAAAATATCCCGCAGCGTGTTTGGATTCACGCCCAGGTCCGCCGCCACCCGGCTGCAGTTTTTCTGATTCGCCCGCATCCAGTCCAGCAGGCGGACGGCAAAAGGGTGCGGCTCGCCGCCCTCCTGTTTCGGCGGCGCGGGCGGCTTCTCTTCCGGCTTCGGCAATGACGCATCCGGCGGCACGGTCGGCTCCGGCCGGACGGCGCTCGGATCCAGGATCCCGATCACGATCTCCATGCACAGCCGCAGCCGGGTCTTTTCCTCCGACGGGAGCGCAGCCCCGCCCAAATACAATTCCACAACGCGCCACGCCAGCTCACCTGCCATTTTCATGCTCATGTCTCTCCTCCCACGGCACCGGGTAGCAGGCCCGGCCCTCGAATTCCTTCCGCGCAAACGGACATTCCAGCTTGGAATCATAAAAGTTATACCATTCCGCTCCCCGGCGACGCCAGAGCGCCGCCCCGGCGTGCGCCCGATCCTCCACCAGATACCAGCCCTCCGGAAGACCCTCCGCCGCAGCGTCCAGCCACCGTGCCGCGCCGCCCGTCTCCGGCAGGCCGCAGAGATGATCCGCAGAGCACCCCAGCAGCCGACACACCTCGGCCACGCGATCCACCGTGTCCAGCCCGTACTTCTTGCCATACATCAGCCCATCAAAGGTCCCGGCCAGGATCGCTTCCACCGTTTTGGGATTCGCGTATGGTTCGCCGAAGGCGTTCAGGACCGTCTTGACCTTGATACCCTCTTTCTCCGCCACCGGCACGATCCGCGCCCAGAGCGCCCGGGTCTCCAGCACCAGCCTGTCGCTCTGGATCCTGCGCTGATCCTTCCGATTGGCTTCTTCGGCCTTTTCCTCGGCCCGGAGCTTGTCATATTTCTGCTTCGCGTGGCCGCAGGCCTGCGCGCAGCTGCGGGCGTCGCCGCAGTCGATGCAGCACTTTTGCCCATTGCACAGGCTCCAAGTGCCGTACTGGGCAAAATCGTGGGCCGCAAATCGCGCGCCGTTGGTGCATGGCAGGTTGCCTCTGCACCTTTTGACCGGCTTGGCATAATATTCCGCCATGGCCAGCATGCTTTCCGCCACGCTTGTATGGACGGCCGGCTTTTTCCTCCGGGCCAGCACCTCCTGCAGCGAGTCCGGCATCCGCGCCACCGCGTAGGCAGCGGACTCCGAAAGGATCCCGTCCTTCCATGCCTGCGCCAGCGGCTTGATGAGTCTCTCCCGAATGATCTTCAGCCGGGCCAGCTTGGCGGCGCTGGCATTGCAGGCCGCCGCCACATGCTCCCGCATCCGGCCCGGGAAATCCAAGCCCTCCTCCTTCAGCCGGTAAAGCAGCCGCTCCACCCGTTCCGCCTGCTCGGCGGTCTCGGCGGAGGTCAGCTGCCGGGCCGTGGCGTTTGCCATGATCAGCTCCAGCTCCTCCATGGCCGCGGACCGGGCCGGCTTGACGATACAGGGCACCTGCCGGAGATCCTCCCTGCCCTCCTCCACCAGCTTGCGGATGGCTGCCGTTCTCCGGTGGCCGGAAAGGATCCGGTAGTGGTCCCCCTCCGGCGTGACGACCACCGGCTGCTGCAGCCCGGAGAGGGCGATGGAGTTCGTCAGCTCCTCCAGCGTCCCATCCACCCGGTAAAAGTTGCGTTCATCCGCCGTCAGCCGATCTACATCAATAGGCTCCACCGCCATGGGATTGCCCTGCTGGGGCTGCAGCTCCCGCAGCTTCGCTGCCAGATCAAACCCTGCCATTTTGCTCCCCCTCCATCAGCTCCCGCACAAAGGCGTTATAATCCTGCCCCGCCGCGCTCCGGGGCGAATAGATCTGCAGCGGCTCCCCGGCAAAGGTCATGCCGTCCACCTTGGGGCTGCGGCGGATCCGGCTCCGGAAGACGGGCAGCTGGGGAAACTCCGCCAGCGTCTGCTCCGCCTGCAGGATCGCGGGATCCTTGCCATACATGGTGATCAGACAGCCCCGCACGGTAAGCTGGGGATTGATCCTGCGCATATTCTGCACCTGCCGCAGCAGATTGGTCATGCCGGACAGACTGAAGGCGTCCAGCTTGATGGGCACGATCACCTCCCCCGCCGCCATCAGCGCCGCCACGCTGGCCGCCGTAAAGCTGGGCGGGCAGTCGATGAGCACATAGTCCAGCGCCAGCTCCCGCTCCAGCATCGTCAGCAGCTCCGCCAGCCGGGCGGGATGGACGGTGGCCATGCCCACGGCGGAAAGATCCAGATCCATCAGCATATCGCTGCCCGGCAGGATGCAGAGCCGGATCCAAGCACGGCCGCCCGCCATGCGATTGATCCACTGCTGCGGCTTGTCCGTAATTGCCCGGCTCCGCTGCAGCAGGCTGGCAAGGTTGTGTTCGCCGCCGCCTGCGCCGAAAAACTCGGTGGTGTTGCACTGACTGTCCGCGTCCACCACCAGAACGCGCTTGCCCAGAGCCGCAAGCCCTGCGGCGGTGTTGATGGCGGTGACGGTCTTTCCGACGCCGCCCTTGAGGTTAAAGATCGCAATGGTCCGCATTGTTATCACCCTTATCTGTCAATATTTGAAGCTTTCCCGGAAGACGCTTCCGTTCAGCTCATACTGCAC
>ERZ808252.1601-NODE-1601-length-16044-cov-4.446307_pt1 | contig 16044 bp, 12 predicted proteins | sample MGYA00521242_ERZ808252 | MGnify/ENA primary metagenome ERZ808252 (study PRJEB31516, sample SAMN03275581) | gut metagenome | biome: mammalia-associated habitat; material: feces | host: Papio cynocephalus | place: Kenya | collected 2012-08-07 ...
GAACCCTCGACATCAACCTTGGCAAGGTTGCGCTCTACCCCTGAGCTACACCCGCACGCTTCATCGTGAACAAGGGGCAGTATACAGAATTGTTCCGGCTTTGCAATATTTTTTTTCATATTTTTGCATATTTTTTTTATTTACCTATTTTTCAAAGCGTTAGCGGAATGAATTTGTTAAAAAACACCGTTTAAATTTTCCCCGTTTTCGGGTATGATACGAAAAATTTTATCGAAAGGAATGTTTATGTCTTTGCTGCTTGACGAAAATATGCTTCCTGCCGCGCCGGCCGCCTCTGCGGCTGTTAAAAACGGTTCAATGCAAACGTTTAAAACCGATGTTGCCGAGGAATCCAAAAAGCGCACCGTTTTAGCCTATTTCACCTCTTCCGCCGTTGAAAAAGACCGCTTTTTCCCGCTGTTGGAAAAATACGTCAATCTGGCGAACGGCAAAGCGGTTCTGGTGCGTTTCGTCGTTGAGGACTGCCAGCCTTTGGCGGCTCAGTTGGGGATTCGCAGCGTCCCGACGACCATGATTTTCGCCAAGGGGGCTTTGGTTGACGGTTTCGCCGGCGAAATTTCCGAATCGCAGCTCAAACAAGTCATGCAGGCTTTAATCGGCAAAGAAGCCCTTTCTTTGGACGAACTGCTGAAAAAAGCCGACGAAACCCTGCAAAACGGCGATGCGGACGCGGCTTTGGGACAGTACGCCGCCGTTTTGGAAAAGGACGAAGCCAACCCCGCCGCTTTTGCGGGAATGATTCGCTGTTTCATCAAACTCAAGCAATTCGACGCCGCGCAAGACATGGCGGACGGATTGGACGCGTCGGTCAAAAGCCCAGAACTGACCGCCGCCAAAGCCGCTTTGAAAATCGCGATTGAAAACCAAAACGCGCCCGCGGTTGACAAAGCCGCCGAAAAACTGAAACAAAACCCCGACGATTTGCAGGCGCGGTTCGATTACGCCGTCGCGCTGTTTGCCGCCGACAACCCCGAAGCCGCCATTGACGAACTGATAACGATATTCAAAACCGACCGCGACTGGAACAACGACGCGGCGCGGCAGGAATTGTTCAAAATCTTTACGTCCTTGGGCAATTCCAATCCGGTTACGGTCGCGGGGCGGCGAAAACTGTCGTCTTTGCTGTTTTCATAAAGGCGTTAAAAGATGAGCGACAACCTGTTTGATGTAACCATGGTCGAACTGCCGACGATTTTACCCGCTTTGCCGTTTTCGGGATCGTTTCTGTTTCCGGGAACGAAACTGAATCTGCGCATTTACGAAATGCGGTATATCCGATTGGTGTTCAACGCGCTGGCGTCGTCGAGAATCGTCGGCGTCGTTCAGCCCAAAGAACAGGACGGCCCGCTGAGAACGCCCGCGCTGTACCATGTCGGATGTGCGGGACGGATTTCCAGCTTTACCGAAGCCGACAACGTTTTGCTGATTACTTTGACGGGAATTTCGCGTTTTAACGTCGTGCGGGAAATCGAACATGCGAATTTAACCTACCGCAACGTCGAAGTCGACTTCAAACCGTTCGCGGACGATTTCGCGCTTAAAAAATTCAAGTTTGACAAGCGGCGGCTGTACGCGGCTTTGGACAGATATGCGTATTCCAACAATCTGGACTTTAATTCGTCGGGATTGAAGCAAATTCCCGATGAACAGGTTTTAATGACGCTGGCAGGCCTTTTGCCGTTTTCCGCAGCGGAAAAGGAAGCTTTGCTGGAAGCCGTCACGCCCGACAAATTTTTTGACACGCTGGTGCTGCTGCTGGAAATGGATGCGTCGGCGATAAACAATTAAACGGATGAATTGATGAACAGCAAACCCCTGCTTCCGCCTGCAGTCAAGGCGTTTTTTCACCAAACCGCCATTCGTTGCGCGGGGATTGCCGTTATTGCGGCGGGTGTTGCCGTCGCGGCCGCGCTGGCGACTTATCGGATAAGCGATCCGTCTTTCAACACCGCGACGGGAAACAGTCCGCACAACGTGTTGGGATACTTCGGGTCGTATTTGTCGGATACGCTGTGGCAGTACTTCGGCTTCGGCGCGCTGTTGTTCCCGATTGCGCTGGTTGCTTGGGGTGTTATCGTCATTCGCTTAAAATGGCACAAATTCCAAATATTGCGCGTTTTGTGCTTTGTTCCTGCGCTGCTGCTGATTCTGATAATGCTGTCCGCCCTGCCTTTTGCGGCGGGATGGCCCGTTTACGCGGGCGCGGGCGGCGCGGTGATGCCGGCGTTTTACAATCCCGTAATCGCCTTGTTGAAAAAAGCGTACTTTCCGTACCCCGCTTTTGTCATTCAGCCCGTTGTGTTCGTTGCGGCCGTTTTCGGTTTGGCGGCGACTTTGGGAATTCCGTTCTGGCTGCTGAAACGGTGGTTTTCCGCCTTGAAAGCGGGCGTACAGCGGCTGGTTGCGTTGATAACGCGGCGCGGAAAAGAACAAGCGGAAACGGACGAACACGATTTGCCCGATGAAATCCCCGAAAGCCTGTTTACACAACAGGGCGATTTGGATTTGGGCGAAACGCCGCAGCCCGAAAAGAAAACCGCCCCCAAACCGTCGCCGCTGAAATCCATCAAAGAACAGCGCGATTATCAAAAACAGGATTTCCATTTGCCGAAGCTGGACTTTTTGGCAAAACCCAAGGCCGACAAGGAACCCGTGATGACCAAGGAAGCCATGGAAGCCCGCGCCCGTCAGCTGGAAACGGTTTTGGAGGAATACGGCGTCAAAGGCAAAATCGTCAATGTTCGCCCCGGTCCTGTCGTAACTTTGTTTGAACTGGAACCCGCTCCGGGAATCAAAACGACGCGCGTGATTAACCTTGCCGACGACATCGCGCGGTCGATGAGCGCGCTGTCCGTGCGCATCGCCGTCGTGCCGGGGGAAAGCGTCATCGGAATTGAAATGCCCAACGAAAAACGCGCCGACGTGTACTTGAAAGAACTGCTGGCAACCGATGAATTCAAAAAATCGGAAAAGCCTTTGACTTTGGCTTTGGGCAAGGACATCGGCGGCAAACCGACCTTTACGGATTTGGCGAAAATGCCGCACCTGCTGGTCGCGGGAACGACGGGTTCGGGCAAATCCGTTGCGATTAACACGATGATTTTGTCGCTGCTGTACCGTTTGACGCCCGAACAGGTGCGCTTTATCATGATTGACCCCAAGATGCTGGAACTGTCCGTTTACAACGGGATTCCGCATTTGCTGACCCCCGTTGTGACCGATCCGAAAAAAGCGGTTCTGGCTTTGAACTGGGCGGTGCGGGAAATGGACGACCGCTATCAGCTGATGAGCCAAATCGGCGTGCGCAACATTGACGGCTACAACGCCAAAGTCAAGGAAATGCTGGCGTCCAAGGAACCGATGACGCGCACCGTTTTGACGGGATACGACGACGGCGTTCCCGTGTACGAAGAACAGCCGCTGAATCTGCGTCCGTTCCCGTATATTGTCGTGATTGTTGACGAAATGGCGGATTTGATGCTGACGGCGGGCAAAGATGTTGAAGTCGCCATTCAGCGCATTGCGCAAAAGGCGCGCGCGGCGGGCATCCATTTGATTATGGCGACGCAAAGACCGTCCGTGGACGTTATTACCGGCACGATTAAAGCAAACTTCCCCGAACGCATCAGTTTCCGCGTTACGACCAAAATCGACAGTCGCACGATTTTGTGCGAACAAGGCGCGGAACAGCTGCTGGGACGCGGCGATATGCTGTATCTGGCGCAGGGACAGCGGGCAAAACGTCTGCACGGCCCGTTTGTCAGCGATGCGGAAGTCGAAGCGATTACGGCGCATTTGCGGCTGCAGGGAACGCCTCAATACGAACAGGCGGTAACCGAAGAACCGCCCGAAGCCGTCGGAACGGCGAACGGAGCGGGCGCGGGCGTTTCGGCGGACGACGACGCGAACAGCCTGTACGACAAAGCCGTGGCGATTGTTTTGCGCGACAGAAAACCGACGACCAGCTATATTCAGCGGCAGTTGCGAATCGGCTACAACCGCGCGGCGGATTTGATTGACCAAATGGAACGCGAAGGCGTCGTTTCCGCCCCGAATGTTGCGGGCAAACGCGAAATTCTGGTTCCCGAACACAATTAAAGGAAAAGCCATGTTCAAAAAAGTATGCTTCTGTCTGATTTTGACTTTGTTTGCCCTTCCGGCACAGGCGCAACCGCTGACGGAAAGCCAAAAACAAACCGTCAAAGCGGTTGAAAATTACTTTAACGGCGTTCGGTCGATTAAAAGCGGCTTTTATCAAGTCGCGCAGAACGGCGCAACGGCGGAAGGGACTTTTTTAATGAAAAAGCCCAACAAAATGCGGCTGGAATATGCGACTCAGCCCGTCGAAATCGTCGCTGACGGCTATTATCTGATTTTCCACGATAAAAAGCTGGGACAGGTAACGTATTTGGATTTGGACGACAACCCCGCGTCTTTGATTATGAAGGACAATCTGTCTTTTGACAAGGAACGGCTGACGGTCGAAAACGTAGAACGCGAAAACGGCTTAATCAGTCTGACCGTCTTCCGTCAAGACCAGCCGCAAGCGGGAAAAATCACGTTGGTTTTCAAAGACAAGCCTTTGACGCTGAAACAGTGGCGCGTAACGGACGCTCAAGGCCTCACCACATTGGTTACGCTGAACGACACGGAATTCAACGCGCCCGTGGACGACGCGCCGTTTAAATTCAAAGACCCGTACCGCAAACGTCCGGGAGATATGTAAAATTAAAACAACGTATTAAATTCTTCCAAGTTATAAAATGAACATAACATTTCCTTTGTAATATAAGGCGATAGTTTTAATTTTTTTTCTGTCTCAACAATGTCATCAAATGATAGATTAAGTTTTATTTTATAAAAATCAAGTTTATCCAGCATTTTTTTAGTGTATGGTCTTTTAGCATCTGGAAATATCTCATTTCCCAAAAATGTTTGTACTTTTTCAGAATTCAAAATAAGCATTGCTACATACGCATCATTAAAATCTTTAAAACTGATAAAATAACTAGTGTCATCCGTCATTACCGGTTTTTTATCTTCAGAATACAACACAGAGAATAAAGGCTTTTTATAGAAACCACTCAATCCAACTTTATATTTTGAGTATGAATATTCTCCTATTCCAAACATTGCAAATTTTGGAGAATTTTTATAAATTAAACTTTTTCTGTTTGCAAATTTTTCTTCATACGACTCCAAATATCGCCATGTTTTAGGATAGGTTGATTTTATAAAATCAGTATTTTCACCTATCTTTTTCTGCGTAACCAAGACGTATTTTGAAAACTCATTGATAATTGGTTTTTTAAAAGCAGAACTTTTGACAAGCGGGTATACAAGCGCATCTTCAACAAAAACATCTTCTCCTAATCCGTTGATAAAATGCTCATTTATTTTAGTTAATTCCATTACTTTTGCACAGTCATGTTTAACTCCCTGTCTCCACTGAAATTGAGATTTTCCATTAAAGTCATTATCGCCTTCGCAGGGTGTGTTGCGAAAATCTGAACCAGCACATATAAAACTTTTTAAAAGTTGTTTCGGTTCGTCAAAAGAATAAATATTATAAGGTGGAAGACATTTTTTTTCTGTAACAAACCTAATGTATAACAAACAAGCTGACACACTTATTCCAAAAATTTTTTTGGCATCAAATTCATAAACATCAAAACTTGAGCAAGCCAGATGTTTGCGATACATTTCTTTATAGATATTTCTAGATACAGATGTTTTGCAAAGCATTGCTATGGCCGCATTTTTGTTTAAGCAACTGTCAATTAATTTTAGGATAATATATTCACATATATCAAAATTACTTTTCCCTGTAACTGCGTCAAAGCCAGAAAGATTTTTAAAATTATATTTTTTAGGGATATTTCCTGCGTTAAGTGCGGACAGTTCACTATTTGTTATCCATGGGGGATTCCCTAAAAATAATACATTCCCATTCAAGTCCAATTCATTTAAATTAAATTGAAAAAAATCATGATTTATTATTTCACAAGTACCATCTGCAATATATTCATTACAAAAATCGCAGTATTCTTTATTAATTTCTATTCCATACTTTTTTTGTGGCTTAAAAAAGGATGCGCTCTTTAAAAAAGCTCCTTTTCCACAGGTTGGTTCAACAACAACTGCAGGTGCCAATTTTTTATCATCTTTCAAAAATTGACAAACTTTATCTGAAAAATCTAATGGAGTTTGGTAATCTCCATAAATTTTTTTACCATTCATAATTCACAACGCCATTAACAGAATCGTTCAATTTTATTACCCTTGAATATTGCAATCGCCACTGAAGAGCGTTGCTGATTGTAAGATAACCTTGCTCTGGCGTATGAGCCAATAAAGCTTCTGCAATTTCTTCATAAGTTGTATCATCTCCGGGAATATTACGGTCCGTCAAATACGCAATAAGATCTTCTTTATTTGCTCCATCTTTAAGCATTTCCCTCAGCCGTTTTGTCGTTGTATAATCAGCAGTTTTTGTTTTGTCTATAAAAGTACAATATTTAAAATTCAATTTACACACATTGGGCTCATCTATCTTTTTATAGACAAAGACTAACAAATTATATCCTAATCCAAATATTTTCTGCCGTGCATTTTTAAATGGACAACTAGATTGGGGCTGTTCCAATGACGTAACTTTAATATCTGTTAAAATATTAGAGTCAGGCAAATCAATACCATTTGCACTGTTTCCAATCTGAACATCATACTTGTCTTGAAGCCTTTTTTGAAATAAGTGTTCAACATATGTACCTACGGCTTTTCCGTCTGTTACCCCAAGTAATTTAACATGATTTACTGCAGTTTCTTCTATACAAAAAGTTTTAGCTTCCATCGTTAAATCATGAAGCGTTAAAACAGGTTTCATGTATCTCTCCTATATTTTTGATAAAGATAACTTTTTTTCGCCCAAAAATCAAACTTTGTTATTTTTCAAAAATAGGCCGTTCAGCCAATTCAGCACATCGCCGCCCGCCCCGAAATCATGCAGGTCGATATGATGCCCGTCGGGATAGATTTTAATCGTTTTGCTGCTTGATTTTGCCGCCTGCAGTATTTTGTACGCGTGCGAAACGGGAACGGTTTTGTCCTTCGCCCCGTGCAGTATCAGCAGCGGCGCAGTTAAAGAAGCAATCCGTTTTTGGGAATTATAAGTATCTTTAATCAGCAGTTTGACGGGCAAAAACCAATAGCGGTGCTGCGCCGCGGCCGTCATGGACGTAAAGCCGCATTCCTGCACCAAAGCGGCGGGCGGGAATTTTTCTGCCAGCGCGTTCGCCACGCCCGTTCCCATGGACATCCCGTAATAAACGACGGGCGAATCGGGCGTTTTTTCACGCACAAAGCGCAGGGCGGCTTCGGCGTCCTGTATCAAGCCCTGTTCCGACGGCGCGCCCGCATTGCCGCCAAAGCCGCGGTATTCGGGCATCAAAACGCCGTATCCCGCGTTGACAAGAGGAACAAGCTTGTGCATCGCATCGGCGACTATGCCCGTATTGCCGTGAAAGTATATGACGGTTGGTTTTCCGTTTTCGGGAGCTTTGTAGGCGGCTTTCAGCGTCAAACCGTCGGCTGTGTGCAGTTCGACGATTTCATGTGCAAAGGCCTCGTTTTGGTGCGGTGTGTACAATCGGGTTTCGGGATGATACATCAGTTTGCGCTGATTGACGGCGACCCACAACAACGCAAAGCCGTATAAAACGGCCGCCCCCAAAACGATTTTCATTTCTTCCCCCGCGTATAGCATTTGAATCCGTACGCCCGAATATTTTCATTGGATACGATTTCCGGCGGACGGCCGACGGGAACCAAATCAAGCGCGGCTTTTTCATACGTCATTCTGAAAGCGGGACCTTCGCAGATATTCAGCATGGCTTTGCGCGCCAAACGGCGGTTGTCGTTCGCATCGCCGCCGAACAGACGGATTTTGATTTGATGCAGTCCGTCGACATCGGGAGGCAACGTATCGATTGCGGCTTGAACGCCGTTGATTTCATCCCAAGAGCGGTGCGCCTTGCTCCACTTTTGCTGTTCGGTTTGCAGAAAGTCGTACACCGGCTTTTCGGCTTCCTTGCGGCAGCGGAAACGGATGCCGATTGACAAATCCGCGTTTTGATAAAAATACCTGTCAAGAGTCCGCAATCCGGCGTCCTGCGGCGCGACCTGCGCGACAAAGTTTTGCGCGCCGCATTGTTTTGTCATCATTTCAAACGCGACCTGTTCCGCGGCATCAATATAACCCGACGCCAAAGACGGCACGTTTTCGCGATGCGGCGTCAAACGCAAACCGTACCAGCCGCCGTTTTGAAAACGGTTGACGCGCACGTCGAAACCGCGCGCGGGATGCCAGTCGTTGACGCCCGCTTCCCAATATTTGTATTGACGGTACAGTTCGGGGTCGGTTTCCGACCACGGATCGACACACCCGAACAGCATAACCGCCAAACACAAATTAAGGAGCGTCTTCATTGCCTTTAATCCTTGCGGCAAGGGAAGCTTCCAAAAACAAATCGATATCGCCGTCCAAAACGCCTTTGGTGTCCGACGTTTCAACCTCGGTGCGCAAATCCTTGACCATCTGATACGGCTGCAGAACATAGGAGCGAATCTGATGCCCCCAGCCGATGTCGGCTTTGGCGTCTTCCTGACTTTGGATTTTTTCCTCTTTTTTCTTCAGTTCGATTTCGTACAAGCGCGCGCGCAGCATCGACCACGCCACATCTTTGTTTTGGAACTGCGACCGCTGAGTCTGGCACGACACGACGACGCCCGTCGGAATGTGCGTGATGCGCACGGCGGATTCCGTTTTGTTGACGTGCTGTCCGCCCGCGCCCGAAGAACGGTAGGTGTCGATTTTGCAGTCCGCGGGGTTGATGTCGATTTTGATGCTGTCGTCAATCACGGGGTACACCCACACCGAACTGAAGCTGGTGTGACGGCGCGCGTTCGCGTCGTACGGCGAAATGCGCACCAAGCGGTGCACGCCGCTTTCCGTTTTCAGCCAGCCGTAAGCGTTATGTCCCGAAATTTTGATAATCGAGGATTTGATGCCCGCTTCTTCGCCTTCGCTGGCTTCCAGATATTCGACCTTGAAGTCGTGTTTTTCCGCCCAGCGCATGTACATGCGCAACAGCATTTCCGACCAGTCCTGCGCTTCCGTTCCGCCCGCGCCCGCGTGAATTTCCAAATAGGTGTCGTTGGAATCCGCTTCGCCCGACAAAAGCGCGTTCAGCGTCTGCTTTTGCGCCTGTTTCTGCAAATCGGCAAGCGACGCTTCGGCTTCGGCGACGATTTCGTCGTCACCTTCGGCTTCGCCCAGTTCAATCAAGTCTTCGGCGTCCTTGACACCCTGTTCCAAATCACGGCAGCCCTTGACGGAATCTTCCAGATAAGTGCGCTCCGCCATCAGCTTTTGCGCCTGTTCGGGATTGTTCCACAAATTGGCATCCGCCGTCAGCGAATTGATTTCCTCCAACCGGTACAACGCGTTGTCCCAGTCAAAGATGCCTCCTCAGCAGTTCCAGCGACTGCTTGATGTCTTGGATGAGAGTAGCCGTTTCAGCTTTCATTAAGAACTCCTTTCGTTAGAATACACTGCCGATGTCGGGCATATTGTCGTCGATTTCTTCGGTCTGGCGCATGCGGTTATGCATTTGTTCCGTTTTATCCGCCGTGTCATCGTCGGTTTGCGCCGCTTCTTCGTCCGAACCGTCCAAATAGCCTTTGATTTTACCCCGCCAGTCTTCGCCGATTTTAAAAGCCTCCAACACGACATCCCGATCTTTGGGTGAAGCGGGCTTGCCCGTTTTATGATTGACGCGCACAAAACGGATGCCCGCAGGAACACGGAACGGAATACGCGGTTCGTCCTTTAGCGCCGTATCCACGAATTGTTTGAAAATCGGGGAAGCGACCGTCCCGCCCAAGTCATGTTTGCCCAATGTGCGCGGATCGTCAAAGCCGACAAAAACAACCATGACAAGATCGGGTGTCACACCCACGAACCATGCGTCCAGCGAATTGTTCGACGTTCCCGTTTTCGCCGCAAACGTCCGTCCCAGACGGCGCAAATTCGACGCGCTTCCGCCGGGGGCGAGAACGCCCGTCATAATGTTGATGATTTGATACGCGCTGCGCGGGTCTTCGATTTGTTCGCGAATGTCGGGAATCTTCGGCGCGGGCTGTCCGTCCCACATCGCATCGCGGCAGTTGTCGCACGGCCGTGTGTCAGAATTATACACCGTCGCCCCCGTTCTGTCTTGAATACGGTCAATCAACACGGGTTCGATTTTCTTGCCCCCGTTGACCAGCATGCCGTAAGCAGCAGCCAGCCGCAAAACCGTCGTTTCGCCCGATCCGATGGCAACGGACATCTGATTGGGCAAATCGTCCGAAATGCCGAATTTTTTGGCGTATTCGACCACTTTGTCAATCCCGACGGCGCGCGCCAGACGAATCGTAATCAAGTTGCGGGATTTTTCGATTCCCATACGCAAAGTCGTCGGCCCGTAAAATCGCTTGGACACGTTTTTGGGCTTCCATTTACCCATGCCGTTTCCCTGTTCCATGACAAACGGCGCGTCCAAAACCAGCGTTGACGGCGTAAAATCCTCATCCAGAGCCGCCAGATACACGAACGGCTTAAAGCTGGACCCCGGCTGGCGCTTCGCCTGCACGGCGCGGTTGAACTGCGACCGTTTGAACGAAAAACCGCCGACCATCGCCAAAACACGCCCCGTGTGCGGGTCAAGAACGACCATCGCGCCTTCGACTTCGGGAATTTGGCGCAAAGTGTAAGTGTTTTCGGGATACGGCACGCGCTTTGCGCCGAATTTGACGGGTTCAACCCAAACCACATCGCCCGTTTTCAAAACTTCGGACGGCGTGTTGATTTCGGGCCCCAGCGTCTGATCGGGCATGTTCTTTCGCGCCCATTTCAATTCCGCCAAAGGAATCGTCCCCGTCGTTTTGTCGGCCAGTCCGATTTCCGCGGCTTCGTCGGTAACGTTTGTTACAATCGCCGTTTTCCATGTTTCCGGAACGTAAGACACGGCGGGAACGGCTTTCAGCGGTTCCAGCCATTTCGGATCCGGCTGAGGCGTTTCCTCCTCGAACAATTCGGCGTCTTCTTCCGTTTGCTCAACAGGTTCGACATCGGGAATCGCGTCCAAATCGATATGGGTAATCGGTGTGCGAAAACCGTGGCGGCGGTCGTAATTCAGCAGTCCTTGACGCAAAGCGTCCGCCGCGTATTTCTGTTTTTCCGGGTCAAGCGTCGTTCTGACGGCCAAACCGCCTTTGTAAAGAATGTCTTCGCCGTATTTGGAAACCAAATCCCGACGGATTTCTTCGGCGAAATATTCGCCGTCCGTCGCCGTTTCGCCCTTTTCCCGCTTGGCAAGGGTAATCGGTTCGCGGGATGCTTCCACGGCCTGTTCTTCGGTGATATAGCCGTCCTCCGCCATGCGGGACAGCACCCAGTTGCGGCGCGCGACCGCTTCGTCATAACGTTTATCGGGATCGTAGTTGTTCGGCCCTTTGGGCAAAGCCGCCAGAAACGCGTCTTCGGCAATCGTCAGTTCGTCCAGCGATTTGTCAAAGTAATTCAGAGCCGCCGCCGCAACGCCGTAGGAATAATGCCCCAGATAAATCTGGTTCAAGTACAATTCCATAATGTATTCTTTGGTGAACGCGCGTTCAATGCGGATGGCCAGAATGGCTTCCTTGATTTTACGCTCGAAAGACGCTTCGTTCGTCAGCAAAAAGTTTTTGGCGACCTGCTGGGTAATGGTTGACGCGCCGATCATGCGCCGCCCGCGCCCGATGTTGCGGATGTTTTGAAACACCGCGCGGGTGATGCCCATGAAATCCACGCCGCCGTGCGTGAAAAACTTTTTGTCTTCGGCGGAAATGAACGCTTGAATCAATTTCGGCGGAATGGCTTCGTACGGAACGAACACGCGCTTTTCGGACGCGTATTCCGCCAGCAGCTTGCCGTCCGCGGCGTACAGGCGGCTGGTAATCGGCGGTTCGTAAGTCGCCAGCTGACGGTAGTCGTCAACGCTTCGGCCGTAATGGGAAAAAATCAGTAGCAACGCGATAAGCCCCATAATCGCAATCAGCATGGCGTAGCTGAGCAAAGTTGAAAAAATCTTGGACATGTCGCATTACCCTTTAATTGAAGTTCGCCTTGTGTTTTTCGGCAAAGTAGCCGTCAATCGCGCGAACGGCGGCTCTTGCCAGTTTTTCACGATACGGCGCCTGACGCAACAATCTTTCCTCTTCGGCATTGGAAAGGTAGCCCATTTCGATTAAAACGGACGGCACGTCGGGCGATTTCAGCACCGCGAATCCCGCAAAACGGTGGGAATTGGGCAGCACTTTGATTTCCTTGCGGATTTCACCCATCAGCTTTTCGGCGAAAAACGACGAACGGTTGTTGGTTTCGCGCCGCGCCAAATCAATCAGAATGTCTGTTACTTCCTGCGTTTCGTTTGATAAATCGATTCCCGCTATCAAGTCAACCTTGTTTTCTTTTTCCGCCAATTTTTCCGCCTCTTTGTCGGATGCCTTTTCAGACAAAGTATAGACGGACAAACCGCGGGTTTGCGGTTTTTTAATGCTGTCCGCGTGAATCGAAATGAACAAATCCGCGTTGACCGACCGCGCAAACCGCCGTCTGGCGTACAAAGCGATGAAAATATCGGTTTCGCGGGTCAGCTTCACGCGGTAGCGTCCCGTTTTTTCCAGCAAAGCGCGCAGCTGTTTGACCATGGCAAGCGTCAGATGCTTTTCATACACCCCCGAAACGCCGATGGCGCCGGGGTCTTTGCCGCCATGTCCGGGGTCAAGCACGATAAGCGGTTTGACCTTGGGCTGTTCGTCGGATTTCTGCACGGGCTTTTGTTCCGAAACGGAGTTGTCGTACCATTCCGCGCTGACCTGTTTCAGCGGCTGGGCGCGCAACAGCTCCAAATCGACGACCAGCCGCCATTTGAATCCGCTTTGCGGGGCAAGAACAAACGACTTTTTAATCACGGCATCCCGCGCGGTTTCCAAAACGATGCGCGCCGCATTGCCGTTTTTGCCGAAACGCACGTTTTTCAAATAAGCCGGCAAAGCGCCGATGCTTTTTTCGGAAACGCCGTTCGCCGTGCCGGGCAAATCAATGACGACGCGGGACGGGTTTTGCAGGGGGAAAATTTTAAAATCGGATTTTTCAGTCAAATCGATAACGATGCGCGCCGCCGATTCGCCTTGACTGCCGAATCGGACGCCCGTCGTCTGCCCTGCTTGGCAAAACGGACAAAACCACAGGAAAACAAAGGCTCCCATGGTCAAAGCGCGCGTCAATTTCCGTATCCAAACAGTCATACCGATTCGTGTTTTTTCAAAAAATTTAGTATACCCTAACAAAATATGATTGTTCTTTGGTTAAGAGATGGTTATTCTATCCGCGCTGAAAGTCAATTTTTTTATTGCGCCTCCTGCGGCAACAGGGCTGCACGGCACGGCGGCAAAACGATAAAAGCAGCGTTTTAAACAGTTTTTTCGGGCAACCGAAGCGCGTCGGAAGGGATTTTTTTAAAGTGCGTCAGTTTTCAAATCCGAATTTGAAACAAACGATTGCCCCGCTTTTTGCGCTCGGTATGACCGGCTTGGCATCTATCATGTCGGCGGGTATGCTTTACGCCGACAACCGGAGAATCGAATTTAATGACAAAAAAAATGCTAATAGACGCGACCCATGTCGAAGAAACGCGGGTCGTTATCGTTGATGGAACAAAGCTTGACGAACTGGATATCGAAACATCAACAAAAAAACAGCTGAAAGGCAACATTTATCTGGCGAAAGTCGCGCGCGTCGAACCGTCTTTGCAGGCCGCTTTTGTTGATTACGGCGGCAACCGCCACGGCTTTTTGGCGTTCAACGAAATCCACCCCGACTATTACCAAATCCCCGTCGCCGACCGCGAAGCGCTGAAAGAAGCGCTGATGCAGGAAGACAAGGACGGCGACCGCGACGATGAACACGAATCGGCAGAAAGTGACGAATCCGACGAACGCACCGTTGAAACCGTCAGCGAAAACGAAGCCGACGAAGTCGCCGCCCGCCGCTTCAAACAAATCAAAAAATACAAGATTCAAGAGGTCATCCACCGCGGGCAGGTTTTGCTGGTGCAGGTGATTAAGGAAGAGCGCGGCAACAAAGGCGCGGCTTTGACGACGTATCTGTCTTTGGCGGGACGTTATTGCGTTTTGATGCCGAACAACGCGCGCGGCGGCGGCGTGTCGCGCAAAATCACCAATGCGGCGGACAGAAAGCGGCTGAAAGGCATTGTCGCGAAACTGCCTTTGCCGACGGGCATGTCCGTCATCGTCCGCACGGCGGGCAAGGAACGCACCAGCTTGGAAATCAAGCGCGATTACGATTACTTGATTAAAACGTGGGTGCAGATTCGCGACACGACCATGGAATCGTCCGCCCCCGCTTTGATTCACGAAGAGGGCAATCTGATTAAGCGCGCCCTGCGCGACATGTACACCCGAGACATCGAGGAAATCCTCATCGAAGGCGAAGCCGAATACAAAATGGCGCGCGACTTTATGAAAATGCTGACCCCCAGCCACGCCAAAAAAGTCAAGCTGTACAAGGATGAAACAATCCCGCTGTTTTTCCGCTATCAAGTCGAATCTCAGCTGGAAGCTTTGCACAGCAACATCGTTCAGCTGAAATCGGGGGCGTATCTGGTCATGGACCAGACCGAAGCTTTGGTGGCGATTGACGTGAACTCCGGCCGCGCGACCAAAGAACGCAACATCGAGGAAACCGCGCTGAAAACCAATCTGGAAGCCGCAGACGAAATCGCGCGCCAGCTGCGTTTGCGCGATATGGCGGGACTGGTCGTCATCGACTTTATCGATATGGAGGAAGCCCGCAACAACCACGCCATTGAACGCCGCATGAAAGAAGCGCTGAAACGCGACCGCGCGCGCGTTCAAATGGGACGCATCACGGGATTCGGACTGATGGAGCTGTCGCGTCAGCGCCTGCATTCCAGCTTTATCGAAACCAGCTATTCGGTTTGCCCGCACTGCCGCGGCAAAGGGATGATTCGCTCGACCCAATCCGCATCGATTCACACGCTCCATGTGCTGGAGGAAGAAAGCATGAAGCTGCGTTTCAGCGAACTGCACATGACGGTTCCGCCCGAAACGGCTTTGTATGTTTTGAACTACAAGCGGCGTGATTTGAACGCGATTGAAACAATGTACAACGTCAAAATCTTTTTGGAAGCGGACGCGTCTTTGGTGTTTCCGACGGATTACCGCATGGAACGCGTCGTGCGCGAGGAAGACGTCGCCGCCGCCGTTGCGGAAACCGCCGACGAACAGCTCGCGGAACAAACGGAACAGGCCGAAAAATCGGACAAAAAAGACCGGCGCGGACGCCGCGGACGCAACCGCCGCGAACGTCAGCCAGCCGTTGAAATGCCCGAACAGCCCGAAGATCCGCAGGATGACGCCATTATCAAAGAAGACGTCATCGCCGAAGAAGACTATACGGGCGAGGATGTCATCAAAGCTGACGATATGTTTGAAGAGGGCTTGAAGCACGAGGAAAAGGAAGACAACGCAGACGGTGAAAACAACAATCGCCGCCGTCACCGTTATCCGCGCCGCGACCGCCGTTTCGGACGCAAGCACCGCTTTAACAACGACGAAAACCGCGAACAGGCGCAAAACGACAACGCCGAAGCACCTCAGCCCGCGGAAGAAACGCACGAAGAAGCAGGCGAACAGCCGCAAGAACAGGGTGAAAAGCAAAACAGACCCCGCCGCCGCCGCTATCCGAACCGCCGCCGTCATCATCCGAAACAGGACGGTCAGCCGTCGGAACAGCAGGACAACGGCAACGACGCCGCGGAATGACATAAAGTTCTGTTGATTTTACGAAAAAGCCCGCAGTTTTGCGGGCTTTTTTCATTTTTCCCCTTTATCCCT
>ERZ808252.1602-NODE-1602-length-16037-cov-11.745839_pt1 | contig 16037 bp, 13 predicted proteins | sample MGYA00521242_ERZ808252 | MGnify/ENA primary metagenome ERZ808252 (study PRJEB31516, sample SAMN03275581) | gut metagenome | biome: mammalia-associated habitat; material: feces | host: Papio cynocephalus | place: Kenya | collected 2012-08-07 ...
CGTATGAATGGTGCGATTGCAAGGCGCAGGAGCAAATATAACCGGAGCAACCTTACCGGCTGTGAGGATTATATTTGTGAGTGCAACGAAGCAAGCGCGCCGTTCACGCGATTTTTGCAGCAAGCGCGCCGTTCACGCGGCTCTTACAAGTTCGCGTTGTCCTTCTTCCAGTCAGCAACAGGCGGAACAATTCCGAGCTCAACAATCTCATCGCGCATCTTGCAGAGGTGCTCGTATGAAGCATCGAGTGCAGCCATTTCTTCCGGAGTGCCCTGAGGCATCGTGTAGTGGCAGCCGGTGGCATCGATTGTCGTTGGCATTGCCATCATCACATTCTTATACTTGCCGCAGTTCACGTATGTTCCGGCAGGAAGGGTGAACGGAGTGCCGCCCATTGCAGCCTCGATCATCTTGACCGCGTTGTAGGCAGGACTCTGGAATGAAGAGCGTCCGCGGAGCTTGATGATTGCAGAACCTCCCTGGATTGTCTCCTGCTTGATTTCCGCCATCCTCTCGGCTGAAAGCCCCATCTCTGAAAGCGGCTTGCCGTTGATCTTCACCTGAGACGCGAATACTGCCATCTGCTCGCCGTGTCCGCCGTAGGTGTGTGCTCCGGTGACTGCGCTCTGCGGAACGCCGAACTCCTTCGCGAGGTTGCTCTGGAGGCGGGTTGAGTCGAGGGCTGCGAGAGAGGTGAGCTGCTCTGGCTTCAGGCCTGAGTGGATGAGGGCTGTGAGGGCAGTCACATCGGCAGGGTTGAAGATGACAACGACATGCTTCACGTCAGGGCAGTACTTCTTGATGTAGTCGCCGAACTGTGCGGCAATCTGGCAGTTGCCCTTGAGAAGGTCCTCGCGGGTCATGCCTTCCTTACGAGGTGCTCCGCCTGATGAGATGATGTATTTAGCGTCCTTGAACGCAACCTCCGGATCTACTGTCCATGTGATGTTCGCGCCCTCGAATCCGCAGTGATACATTTCCTCGGCAACGCCGTGAACGCCCGGCTCGAAGATGTCATAGAGGCAGATGTTCGGAGTGAGACCGAGCATGAGTGCCGTCTGCGCCATGTTGGAACCGATCATTCCGCCGGCTCCGACAATTGTAAGTTTCTCGTTTGTCAAATACTTCATGATACTATGTTATTTATATATTCGTACTCCCTGAAATTCGGGCGCAAATTTAGCAAATAATTAAAAAATAACTATATTTGCAGGCGTAATTATTAACAGTAGCAGAAACGTGGAACCTCCCAGTCCAATATCAGGCACTCAGAGCATAACGGCGGACAGTCTTTCTGACGACCCGCTGTCGACCACCCTTTATATCGCGGCATCTGGAACATCCTCTCTCGGAGAGGGTGGGCTTTTCCGTGTCCTGCACTGTGATGACATTTTGTGGAACCAGCTTTAATGCTATATGGCACTATATCTTAAAAAGGAACTTGAAAACGGCGCTGAACTCGCAGTTTGGCAGATAACTGAAACCGAGGATGAACTCAAGGCGCTGAGCTCTGTCCCTACTGATGAGTTGGAGGAAATAAACCTCTACGGGAATGAGTCTCAAAGAAAGCAGCGCCTCGCGGTGAGGGCTCTCATCAACGAACTCTTCGATGAAAAGATGTATCTCGACCACCACGACAACGGCAAACCTTACCTTGAAAACTGTGCCACGAACATAAGCATCACACACACTGATAAATACGTCGCAGTCATCATCCACGATGAGGACGACCTCGGCATCGACATCGAATCCCTCGACCGCGACTTCTCTTCCGTGGAGAAAAAGGCGTTGTCGGAAGACGAGATTGAAGACCTCGACGATGACGATAGGAAAAAGAAGAACGAGCAACTGGCTATTTACTGGTGCGCGAAGGAGGCCATCTTCAAGAGAATGTCACAGAGCAGGGTCGATTTCGCGGAGCAGATTGAGGTGGAGAAGTTCAACCCTAAGGGTGAGGGTGAACTAGAGGCAACCTTCGTCCATAAGGACGGGCATGAGGAGGAGTTTGATCTGGAGTATATGATCTTCGACCGCCACGTCCTGGTCTGGCTGGTAGGTTAAAGAGACGGCGGTCTGCGGCGTTGGACGTCTTGATGAAATCCTCACAACCATCAGGTTGCTGCGGTTTCATCTTCATCGTCCGCCTTGCATCCCATCCGTCTCTTCAACCTACCTCCAAGCGTCAAGTCAAGTCTGCGTCGTTGGACGACGCCTTGCATCCCATCCGTCTCTTCAGTCGACCTCCTAGCGTCAAGTCAAGTCTGCGTCGTTGGACGACGCCTTGCATCCCATCCGTCTCTTCAGCCGACCTCCTAGCGCAAAGTCAAGTCTGTAGCGTTGGAAAGTTCGATGAAATCCTTTAAGATTCTTGTGGTTTTCGTGCTCAGGAATTACGGAAAATATACTACAATAACTGGGAAATGAACTTGTTGCGGGGAGTCACCGTGGTGTTCAGGCGGTCAGGCTGGCATTCGGTGCACCAGCCGCCGCCGAGAAGGACATATTCGAGGGATGCGGTGAAACGATGACCGTGCTCGCATTCCCAAAGATACTGGGCACACGGCTTTCTGCGTGACTTCGTGCTGTCTCCGTCCGCACCTATCGCGCTGCATTCCTGCGTTTGTGCGGTGCTTTTGCCCATGACTTTCTCTGACTCTTTTGCCGCTCCGAGGAATTTGCCGCCCCGGAACTCCGCTGCCGACTGAATCTCTTCGTCCGTCAGTTCATATATGGACCTGGACTCGTCCCAGCCGTGGTCGAGGCGGAGACATTCGCCGGCCGCGCGTGCCTTTTCAAGATCCTTTTCCCAATGCGGCGGAATCACGTCTTTCCATGACTTTATTGCCTCCCAAGCCTCGCGTGAACCATAATACGCCTTCATCTTTTCCGGGGCGCCATCCACCCATGACTGTGTTCCGAGTCCCTTTTCGTATGCGTATGGTTTCATGAACATTTTCACCGCAAACGCCGGCGCGAGGAACGCGAGATTGTAGAACCACGGAAGCTTGGATTTCATCTGACGGAAATATTCCTCAACCGGAACATTTCCTCGGAAATGAAGAAAATTCTCAAGGACATCCGAGTCCTCATACCACATGCCATGGAAATTCTTCAACGCAAACCACTGCGGTTCAAAGACTTTCTCCGGTCCGGGAAGACCGAGGGCATGGAGAAGACGGGTCTCGAATTCATAGTTCGTCATCCGGTACTGCTCTCCGCTGCCGATGTTATAGAAGTTGTTCCAGAACTCGTCCGGAACCCAGCCCTCGCAGACATTCGCGAGCAGCCGTCCCGAATCTTCGATTGTCGCCCATTCCAGCACACCGGCCACAGGGACATGGAAAGCGGTCGGGTTCACGACTCCGAGTATTCCCGGATAGAGAATCCCCGACTGGCGCAGCGACACCCAGTGCGGAATGCCGGAATCGACTATAGCTTTCTCCGCACGGCATTTGGAAACGGAATACATGTCGTATGCGCTCGCCATCACGGGGTCTCCGGAACGTCCCCAATGATGCGGGAACAGCCTGTCACCGAGCTGCGCGATCGACCCGATGTAGACAACCCTTATCTTCTCCGGCTCCGGCTGGGCAAGCACTGCCCGCGCCACGTTCTCTGATGACCTGACATTGACTTCCAGTGTCTTCTGAGGGAAATAGTCCGCAGCCGGCGACACCATACCTCCGACATGAAGGACATAGTCCGCACCGGTCACTCCGCGCAGAACATCCTCATAGTTCGTGAGGTCGCCCCAGACAATCTCCACCGATGGGTCATTCATATAGGGTTCAAGTTTCTTCCTGTTCTTTTTGCTCGGGCGCGCCAGTACCCGGACAACAAATCTGTCAGTCCTCGCGTGCAGTTCCTGAAACCCCGCCCATCCCATATTCCCGGTCGCCCCGGTCAAAAACACAGTCTTCCTTTCCATATCAACAATTATTGTATTTCCATTTCATTGCACTTTCAGTTCATTACAAGCCACTCATTCATCCCCCCACTAAGTGATGCAAGGCGTACGGTGAAGAGACGCATCAGCGTCGTGCGAAGAACAACGAAGCGAGAGCCTTGTGCGATAGTGTGCACGGAGCACCACTTCCCCTTCGAGGGGACGGGAGGGGTCTATCAGGATGGTGAGGATTTCATCAAGCCGTCCAACACCGCAGACTGCTTTTTATTTCGTCACTTCAGCCACTTCTCCGGATTTTGAGGGGTAGTATCCTTCCAAATCTGAAAATGCAGCTGCGTCTCGCGGTTGATGGTATCCACCGTTCCGATGTCCTGCCCGATCTTCACTTTCTGCCCAGACTTAACCACGACATTCTTCAGTTTGCAGTAGAACGTGAAATAGTTTCCATGCTGGACAAGCACGCACTGATTGTAGCCCGGCATCACAAGCACCTGTTTCACAACTCCATCAAACACGCATTTAACCGTAGTCCCCGGACTTAGGGCTATCCCAATCCCGTTGTTCCTAGGGAGTTTGATGTTCTTGTAGACGGGGTGGTACCTTTCTCCAAAATCATCCACCACAGGCCCGTCGGCCGGCCACGGGAGTTTGCCTTGATTCTTCGAGAACTCTGCTGCCAACTTTTCATCGATGACCATCTTGCCAGATCCCTTCCCTGAACCTTTCCCAGAACTACCCCCTCTCATTGCTTCGCGCACCAGCCTGGAAATTTCCCTATCAAGCGCCTCCACCTGCTTCCTTTTGGCGGCCAGCTCCCTCTTATACCTTGCTTTGTCCTTTTTCAGCTTTCCGACCAGAGCCTTCGACTCCGCCTGCTCCGCCTGAAGTTTTCCGAGTTCCAGCTGCGTCTTCTGAGTCACGATCTGCTGTTCCGACCTTAGTTTTTGCAGCTCGTTTCTTTCTGTTTCCAACCGTGTGCGCGTCTCCTCCATCCTCTGGGCTTCCTCCCTGATTTGGGAAGCGAGGCTCTTGAAATAGCCGTAGCGTCGGTAGGCCTGCGAAATGTCATCGCTCGCAAGGATGTACATATACCAGATCCTAGCATCCCTATTTTTATACGCTCCGAGCACAAGTCGTCCGTAATGCGCTGCTAGTGTGTCGTAGTTTGTCTGTAACCGGTTGATTTCCTTTTGTTTAAGGTAGATCTTGTCCGCGCATTCCCTTTCCTTTCTGCGGCTTTCCTTAAGAAGTGCTTGTCGGTTGCTGATCTTCTTGGAAACAAGACTATAGGCGGAGAGCGCGTCCCTGCTTTTCGAATTTGTTGCGGAAAGTTGTCTGTTGATAATTTCTATTTCTTTCTCAAGTCTGTCCTTTTTCTGCTGCTGGACACTTGTATCCTGCGCGCACACTTCCGGGGACGAGACTGACACCAGCAGAACGCCGGCCGCAAGCATGGAGGCGATGCGGTGGAAAACAGATATGAAGTGCGGGCCTTTCATCCTCATTTGCCGGCGGCCTTCTTTCTTTCCGCAATCCGGGCATCCAAGTCAGGAATCTCCCCGTCGTTCTTGGCCTGAGCCCTGTACCAGTAGACAAACGCGAGGTCATATTCCTTGAGGGCATAGAGCACCTCGGCGTAGTGGTCCATAATCACGGCGCTGTCCTTCCCTCCGTAGAGCATCGCGTGCTTGAAGAATGGCTTGGCTTCCAGCGCCTTGCCCTGCAAATAGAGAATCCATCCGAAGGTGTCGAGATAGGTCGCGTTGTCCGGTTCCGCCTCAATCGTCTTCTTGCTCATCGCATAGGCCTTCTTGAGGTTCTTTCCCGTGACGGAGAGATAGTAGGCGTAGTTGTTCAGGACGTAGATGTTGTTCGGGCTGACTTTCAGCACCTTGTCGTATGCCTTGAACGCGTTCTTCGTGTCGTTTTTCTGATAGTATGCATCGCCCATCGCCGAGTAGGCGGAGACCACGACCGCGCTGTCCTTCGGGGCCGTCTGGAGCATCTTCTGCGAAAGTTCAATGACCTTGTCATACTCATTCAAGTAACTGTACCCCGTGCCTGCGAGTGCCATAAAGTCCGGAATGTCAGGATGTTGCAGAGCGGCTTCCGAGCCGGCTTCCGCAAGTTTCTTCCAGTCTTTCGCATAGAGCAGCGAGTAGAGATAGGTTGCCGTAAGCTCAGGCTTGTCCGGATGCATGGACGCGTTCAGGCGGAACAGATCCTCCGCAACGTCCTGTCGCTGTGTGCGGTAGTAATAGGATGCCACTGTCGCGATTACTGAACTGTCTGAGGGGTGCTTCCTGAAGCAGATGTTCGCCGCAGTGTCGAGCTGTGGAAGGAACGATGTCACGAACTTCGGATCGGACTGTTCGACGATGGCCTTGAGATACTCGGACTTGCCCTGTGCCGGCACATTTTCATTGGCCATATAGCTATCCAGGAGTGGGAAAAATTCGGAATATTTCCTCGTCATGCGCCGTGCCTCGGCTTTCCCAAGCAGTGCCGGTGCAAAATCCTTGTCGAGCGATAGCGCCTCGTCATAATATGCCACGGCCAACGAGTCTTCGTACATCGACATTCTGTAGTCTCCGAGAGTCGACAATATATAAGGAGACGAATATTTCGAATTATATTCCTCCAATGACTTATAAGCCTCCTCCGTCTTTCCCGAAGCCATAAGGAGACGGAAACGATATATCGCGATGGATTCGGATTCTCCGAATATTTTTTCGACGTCGTTCAATGTCTCCAATGCCTTGTCAGTCTGTGCGTTCTGGGCATACATTTCCACGAGGTCGAAGTAGAGTTCACTCTTTTTCGGGAAGTCGGCGAGCAGTTTCTCGTATATTTCTATCGCCTTGCCGACCTGGTTCGTGTAGCGGTAGACAACGGCAAGTCTCTGGCGATACCAGAAGTTTCCCGGATCCTCCTCCACAGCGCGCAGTAGCTCCGCCTCGGCAAGGTCGTTTTCGTTTTTCGTGAGGTATATCAGCGCGAGGTAATAGTGCGCGGCGTCATATCCCGGATCATTGTTCACTATAGACCGCAACATTCTTTCCGCATCGGCATACGCCCCGTTGTCATATTTTTCGACTGCAAGCAGCAGAGCGCTGTCCTTTATCGACTCTTTTAGATCCTTCTGGGCGAAGACGTTTTGCGACAGGAACGCCGCTGTCAGCAGGACGATGGCATATTTCATAAATTTCATCATGGCATTTTGTTTTATGACGGCGCATACCCAAAATTGCGCCATCCGTAGTGCGGAAACGGCAAATCCGTGCGCATAAGACGCAAAGATAACAAGCAATTCGGGAAAAATACGTATTTTTGAGGAAAATATCGACCGATGCAACGTAACGGGCTGGGGTTGCATCTTGATGTCGGCAGTTTTTCCGGCCCGCTACAGTGACCGTGAGCGAAGACAAAGCCGTTCAACTCATAGACAGATGCATAAACGGAGACCGGGCTGCCCAGAGGAAGATGTACGAGCTTCTGGCACCTCGGTATTTTCCCGTGTGCATACGCTATGTGGGGGATAGGACGGTTGCGGAAGACATCTTGCAGGAGGGTTTCGTTGCTCTTTTCACGAAGCTTCACTGCTACAGCGGAAGCGGCCCTTTCGACGGATGGGCGCGGAGGATTTTCATCAATGCGTCTCTAATGTACCTCAGAAAAAACGATGCGCTGAAGATGAGCGATGACATTTCGCTGGCACGTGGTCTACAATCCCGCGAGGAAGGCGCCGTTGACCGGATGTCGTACAATGAGATTATGTCTGCGGTGATGGAGATGCCTCCGGGGTTCAGGGCCGTGTTTAACCTCTATGTCATGGAGGGCTTTTCGCACAAGGAGATTGCGGAGATGCTCGGGATTACGGAAAGCACTTCTCGGACTCAGTTGAGCCGGGGGCGGATATGGCTTCAGAATAGAATTAATGAGATGACTGGGAGAACCGGTCGATAATGATATGACGGACAGAGAGTTTGACGACAAGATTCGCTGGATGCTCGCTGAGCCGCAGGAACAACTTCCTGATGAGCTTTGGGCTGGCATTGAGTCGCGGCTTGACGTTGCTGGGGCAAGGCGGCGACGGGTTGTCGTGCTTCGTCGTGCGGCAGCGGGGCTTGCTTCGATGGCAGCAGTTGTTGCGCTTGTGTTCGTCGGGGGACATTTCATGGAGAAGGATGGACTGCCGTCATCGGAGTCTTATGCCGGACAGCTTGCTGAAAACGCGGCGGGGAGCTCTGAAGTTGAGCCTTTGCGTGGGAATGAATGTGCTGGGGTGGAGTTTGTTGAATTTGACGTCGTGAAACCTTCTGGCCATGACGGTAACGGTGGGAGCCTGCTTGCGATGGAGGCTGTTCCGGAGCGGAAGAGTTCTGAGGAGGAGGCCGCACGCGTCATGGAAAACGGAGATGACCCAGCGGAAAACGAAGTGTCGGGTGCGGATGGGGCAGATGATGTTGCGGAATCAGTGGAAACGTCCGGTCCCGTCGTTGATGTCGATGCTGCTGTGGCACCGGAATGCGAACTGAAGGTGGACAACTCCGACATAGAGGCGGTCTACGGAAAGGAAGATGACGATAAAGGCGGCTGCAAGAGGACTCCATTCGAGGTGACTGTCGGAGGGAATAGTTTCGGAGGCCCGCATAAGAGTTCGGAGTCGGTGAGGATGTTCAGTTCCGGTCGGAAAAGCCCTGCTGGGAAGACTTTCGTCGAGGGCTCGAATTCGGATTCATATAGTCTTCCGTTGTCTTTCGGTGTGGGTATGAAGTACAGCGTCACGAAATGGCTCGGCATCGGCATCGGTCTTAACTACACCCTGCTTAACAAGAAAGTCAGCGGTACCTATTATGACGAGGATGTCGTTCCACATTCCACGGACATGAAGAACTCGCAGCATTATATAGGCATCCCTGTGGATATATATTTCAGTATCTTCCGCACACGCTCTTGGGACACATACGCGACCATCGGCGGAAGCATCGAAAAATGCGTGATGAACCGTTACGCCGGCAAACTTGCGGGATCCCCTATTTTTTCCAGCGAAAGAGTCAAAGGCATTCAGACTTCCGTAAGAATTGGTCTCGGTGTGGAATTTTCGCCTGTTGAGTTTCTTGGAATCTACATTGACCCGAGTGTGCGTTATTATTTCGACAACAATCAACCAAGGAGCATACGCACGGCGCAGCCGTTGGCGTTTGGGGTAGATGCGGGTCTTCGTTTCAAATTGTGATTATTTCCCTTTCCCTTCGATGATGTTGCGGGCGAGGGTGTTGGCGCAGACGAAGTCCTTGAGTTCCTTGCAGTCGGTGCCAAGGATGGTGTGACGGTCGCCCTGCCATAGGATGCTGCCTTTGTGAAGGAAGGCAATCTTGTCGCCGATTTCGAGGATGGAGTTCATGTCGTGGGTGTTGACCACGGTTGTCATGTTGAACTCCTTGGTCAGATCGCTGATGAGACGGTCTATGAGGATGGATGTGTATGGATCAAGGCCGGAATTCGGCTCGTCGCAGAAAAGATAGGACGGGTTAAGGGCTATCGCACGGGCAATCCCGACCCTCTTCTGCATACCACCGCTGAGTTCGTTTGGAAACTTGTCGTCCGAGCCTGTGACGTTTACTCTTTCAAGGCAATACTGCGCCCGCTCGATCTTTTGTGCCCGGCTCCAGTCCGTGAAGAAATCCATCGGAAACATCACGTTCTCAATCACCGTGGCAAAGTCGAAGAGAGCACTGCTCTGGAATAGGATTCCGATTTTCTGGTGCAGGGCCTTCTTTTCCTTGTAGTCCATTGCCGCAAGCGAGCCTCCGTCATACTTTATGTCTCCGCTGTCCGGAGACATAAGCCCGATGAGGTTTTTCAGCAACACTGTCTTTCCCGAACCGCTCGCACCTATGATCATATTGCACTGCCCGGCGGCATATTCCACGTTTATGTCCCTTAGGACCGGAGTCCCGTCGAAACTTTTGCAGAGATGTTCTACCTTTATCATACTTTCTTAATATTCAATGAAATATGTGACGTTTGCTACACTAATATAGCATCAACTGGGTAAGGATGAGGTCGAACATGAGTATGAGTATGCTGGAGATGACAATGCTCCGTGTGCTCGACTTTCCCACGCCGAGCGAGCCTCCTTTCGCGTAATAGCCGTTGAATGCGGCGACCGAGGCTATGATGAAGCAGAAAACGGCCATCTTGAAGCAACTATAGAAAACATAGTAGCCGTTGTAGCAGTAGTGCAGGCCAGTTACATAGGATGCTGTCGATATGATTCCCGTGGCAGCAACGACTACCCAGCCTCCGACTATTCCGAGCCCGAGACTCATCAGCATAAGGAGCGGGCTAAGGATGGTAGCGGACACAAGTTTAGGGAGCACGAGAAATCCCGCCGAGTTCACTCCCATCATGTCCATCGCGTCAATCTGTTCGGTAATCCGCATGCTTCCGAGCTCGGATGATATGTTTGAGCCCATCTTGCCGGCGAGTATGAGGGCGACCATGGTCGAACAGAATTCGAGGATAAGGCTCTCACGTACCATGTAGCCGACATACATCTTGTCTATAAACGGATTTTCCAGGTTCGAGGCTGTCTGGATGACGAGAACGCCGCCGATGAAGACGGAAATCACTCCGACGATGACGATTGAAGAGAGTATCAGCTTGTCGGACTCGAGCACGAACTGCTTCCAGAACAGTCTCCATTTTTCCGGTTTTCGGAAGACTTGTTTGAGGAACAGACAATAGCGTCCTATGTCTTCAAGGAATTTCCTTATCATTTTCCAGAGGATTCTGTGAAATCGTACCTGATTTCACGAGTTATGCCGCAAAATTACCACTTTTTTCTTTTTCTTGAGGTTTTTTCTTTTTTTAAGGACAATATTTGGCGCCTGTTTCATTGAAGGCGCTCCGGTGCCCAAGGTCTTGCGTGTGCCGGACGTCTTCGCAAATCAAATTCTTATGCTCATAAATATTCACAGCGCCAAGTGTATAGGTGTGCAGGCAGTAGATGTCACGGTTGAGGTCGACATCTCGTCCGGAATAGGAATTCACCTCGTGGGATTGGCCGATGCCGCGGTAAAGGAGAGCCTGCTGCGTACGGTCACTGCGCTCCAGTCTCTCGGGTTCCGGATTCCGGGCAAGCGCATTGTCATAAATCTTGCCCCTGCGGACATCCACAAGAACGGCAGCGGATACGATGTCCCGATTGCCCTCGGCATACTTGCGGCGTCCGGTCAGGGAAAATGGGATGCGCTTGAGGACTATCTCGTCATGGGGGAACTCGGGCTTGACGGCACGGTGCGGCCGGTGCCGGGCGCGTTGCCTGTTGCGGAACTCAGCGTCGCGGAGGGGCGGAAAGGCTGCATCCTGCCTCTGGACTCGGCACTTGATGCGGCCGACTATTATGCTGGGCATGTCTATGGTGTGCGAAGTTTGCCTGAAGTGATTCGCATCGTTTCCGGCCTGGAGGATGTGGCAGACCTTCTGATCGGCAGCATAGAGAAGGATGTGACGCGGTCTGCAGACGGCATCGGGTTCCGGGAATTTGTTGATATGGCGCAGATTATCGGGCAGGAAGGTGCCAAGAGGGGAGTCGAGGTGGCTGCTGCGGGAGGCCACAATGTGATCATGATCGGCCCTCCAGGTTCTGGAAAGTCTTCTTTGGCCAAGGCCATGGCCGGCATCCTGCCTCCTATGTTGCGGGAGGAATCGCTTGAGACAAGCAAGATCTATTCGGTTGCAGGCACCGGAGGCCATCGCGGGTTGTTGAAGGAACGGCCTTTCCGCGCGCCTCACTATAGTGCCTCCATTCCCGCTCTCATTGGCGGAGGCTCTGACAGCATACTTCCGGGGGAGATCTCGCTAGCGCACAACGGCGTGCTTTTTATCGACGAGTTCTGCGAGGCTCCGAAGAAGGTCGTGGAGGCGCTCCGCGGGCCTATGGAGGATGGAACAATCACGGTGTCTCGACTGCGGAACAAAGTCACCTATCCGGCCTCGTTCATGCTTGTCGCGGCTGCAAATCCTTGTCCCTGCGGCTATTATGGTGAGGGAGATCGCTGCCGATGCACGGTCGGACAGAGACTGAACTACCTTGCACGGCTGTCCGGGCCGATGATGGACCGGATTGACATTCAGCTCTGGATGCATTCCGTCGATGCCGTGAAACTCACCTCGGGAAGAGTCGGGGAAAGCAGTGCCGTGGTGCGTGAGAGGGTCGTCCGAGCGAGGGAAATCCAGCGCAGGAGGTTCAAGGAAGACGGCATCTACACGAATGCGATGATGGACAATCGACTGATAGACAAGTACTGCTCCCTAGACAGTGGTTGTCGGGAGTTTCTTCGCCGGACCATTGAAAGTATGGGACTTTCTGCACGTGCGTGCATGAGGATCATCCGTATAGCCCGCACTATAGCCGATCTTGAAGGAAGCCCCGAAATCACGATCCTGCACCTCTCCGAGGCCACAGGTTTCCGTTTTATGGACAAGTCACGGCCTGCTTGAGGGCCGGAAGAATATGTCGGAGAGGGGTCCGGCGTCAACTTGCTCTAAAGAAAAATGAAGTAGAGAAGGACGTAGATCGGAAGCAGTATCACGAGTGAGAACTTTGCCATGTAGCCGAAGAAAGAAGGCATCTTGATGCCTTGGCTTTCGGCTATGGACTTGACCATGAAATTCGGACCATTGCCGATGTAGGTGAGTGAACCGAAGAACACGGCTCCGATGGATATCGCCTTCAAAAGAAGTTCCGGAATTCCGGCAACAAAGGGCACACCATTGAACATTCCGTCCACGATGCCGGCTTGGGCAGCCGCAACAGACTCCGGAAGGCCGCTTGCGAGACTATGGAATGCCACAGCTGTCGGGGTGTTGTCGAGGAATGAACTGAGGGCTCCGGTGGAGAAATAGAACTCCCAGACTTGGTCAATACCGAGCCGCGCCGCATTTTCCTGCATGTAGATGAGCGCCGGGGTCATCGTGACGAATATTCCGAGGAAGAGTGCCGCCACCTCAAGTATTGGGTTCCAGGAGAACTTGTTCATTCCGTAGCGGACGTGTTTTGCCGTTGTGTAGAGGGATATTCCCATCAGGGCCAGAAGCACGAACTCGCGGAGGAACTTGACCCAGAACTTCGCGTCGTCGGCTCCCATCTGAGGGATGAAGCTCGGATTGATGAACGCAACGGCAAGTATGACTCCGACAAGGTACATGAAATTCTTCCTTCCTCTGAAACGTATCGGCTGTCTCTGATCGGGCAGTTCAAATGCTGACGGATCCTCTTTCTTTGAGAAATGGAATTTGTCGCAGAGATAGTATATCAACAGCAGAAGACCTCCGGTGAAGAGCCACTCCGGAAGCATCGTCAGAAACCATGTGAATGAGGCCCCGCGCAGATAGAGCATGAAAAGAGGCGGGTCTCCGAGAGGGGAAAGAAGGCCGCCACAGTTTGCCACAAGGGCAATGAAGAACAAGAGCGTATGCACTTTGTATTTGCGCTTTTCGTTTATGGCAAGAACCGGCCGGATGAGCAGCATAGCCGCTCCGGTTGTTCCCATAAATGATGAAAGCACGAAGCCAGCTCCGAGCAGCGCAGTGTTGACACCGGAACTTGGTCTGATGTCTCCGCTGACGTGGATTCCGCCGGTGATGACGTATAGGGTCAGAAGGAGGATGACGAACGGCAGGTAGTCATAGACAATCTGATGCTCAAGTTCGTGTGCCAGCCCGTGTCTCACGAGAAAGGCGGCAACCGGAGCCCCCAGCAGGAGCGATACGAAAAGTTTGTGGGAGTTTTTGTCCCACCATTTTCCGGCGAACAGCGGACCGATGGCAATCATAATCAGCATCAGGGCAAAAGGAATCATAGCCCATGCCGGTACGGCATACTCTGCAACTGTTTCTGTGACTGTAAGTTGAATCATAATCGCTAATATTGACGGCGCAAATATACCTCTTTTTTAGATTGAGACAAATGATTTTCTTAACTTTGCGCGTATTTGTAAAAAACAAGGGCGACACTGTCATTTCTCGCGATTTTGCCATCAGGGGCGGGATGGATGATTTTGCCGGAAAACAATATGCAATGAAAAAGTTAATAATCTCAGTTCTTTTTTTAGCCTTACTCCCGCTGGCTGTTCCGGCGCAGGACTCTTCTGAACCGGAAAGATATACGATAGAGACCGTTCCGCAGACGGAAATCCTAAAATGGAATTATGTTACAGATCTTTCCGCAGTTCTCTCGATGTCTCAGAAGGACAGCCTGAATGCTCTCTGCCGTTTTGCGAAAGATTCTCTTCAGACCGAAATCACTGTGGTGGTGCTACCGGCAATCGACAATGGGAAATACGGCTCGCTCCACGAATTCGGAGTTGAACTCTTCAATAAATGGGGTATCGGCGGGAAGGACAGCGAAAAGGGGCTGCTGATAGTTCTGACGACGGCACCGGGAGAGCGTGAGGTCGTGTTCAATACCGGTTATGGCCTTGAGGGGGCGCTTCCGGATGTGTACTGCAAGCGCATACAAGAGGATGTGATGATTCCTTATATGAAAAAAGGCGAGTATGGTTCCGGTCTTATTGCCGGAGTCTCCACAGTTAACGGCATCCTCCGTGGCGATGTCGATCCGAACGAAGTTTCCGGGTGGACTGAGGATGACTATGGCGTGCTTTGGGAAATTCTGATTGTATGTTTTTCCATTTTCGTCGTTCTTGTCATCGTAGCCGCTAGGTCTCCTGAACGGCGTCGAAAAAAGATGGCAAAATCGCTCACCTGCCGCGGATGCGGAGTCACTGGCGATATGAAATATGTACGTTCCGAAATCATCAAGCCGGCATCGATGAGGCACACTGGTCTGATGAGAAATATTTATGTCTGCAACCGCTGCGGAGAGGAAAATTATGTGGATGAAATCATTCCGAGGAAGCATTCCGGCGGCAATTCCGGCTTCGGAGGCGGTTTCGGTCCCATTATCGGGGGCTTCGGCGGCGGCTCTTCGTTCGGCGGCGGCTCTTTCGGCTCCTTCGGTGGTGGAATGACCGGCGGCGGTGGGTCTTCGACTAAATTTTGACCCCTCACGTCCCCTCGAAGGGGAAGTGTATTTTGAGACAATGGAAATAATAAGGATAAGTACGGAAAGCCCGCTGTATGCGGAGACTGAGAGAATCTGGCTCGAAAGTTTCCCCGAGAATGAGCGGCGCGACGTCGGGCTGCACAGGGCGGCAGTTGACGGGGACGGGCGCTTCTTCTATAATGCCGTGATTGAGGATGATTCCATCGGCGATTGTCGTGATGCGGACGATGCGGCGACAGTCTCAAAAGTTCAGAATCCGGGTGGGAAAAAGACAAACTGTGCCTCCTCGGAAATCGTTGGCAGATGCCGTGTGATAGGCATGATAAGCTGGTGGGCACTGGACGGAATGATTTACGGGGAACATTTCGCGATGAGCCCTTCCGTACGCGGACAGGGCCTCGGCGAAAAGGTCTTCAAGGAAGTGACCGGAAAGCTTCTTGCGCAGGGTCTGCCGTTCGTCTTCGAGGTTGAGGCCCCATCGCCCGACAATCCCATCGCCGCCAGAAGAATCCGCTTCTACGAACGCTGCGGGATGTACCTTCTCGCCCATCCCTACTTCCAGCCGCCATACCATAAGGGCGATGCTCCTTTCCCTATGCGCCTCATGTCCTCCGACCCATCGGTAGACCCCTCTCTTGCCGCCGCCCTCATCCGCACCGTCTATCCGGCCGTATAGTGTCCCAGGACATTCCTTCCGAATCTCATAAGTTTTGGATTTTTTATCTCACAAGTTTTGGATTTTTTTATAAAATCACTGACTCGGCAGACAGCGACCGGCTCTGCCTACCGCCGTCCCGACGGCATCTATGTCGTCCCGCTTAGAAACCTTCAAAAAATAACCTGCATCATCTTTATCATTCTTTTCGGCCTAGATTCCTTTTCTCATCAGTCGTGTACATCCAGTACACTCCTTCTTCCAAAAGAAATCTATACTCGAAAATCAAAGACAAATCTGATGCAGGATTTCGTGTCTTACTTGGCAACCTGTGAGAGCGGGCGAAACTTGTTCGCTTTTCGAAAATAGTCCACCATTTTTATCGTTGGCGTAAAGAA
>ERZ808252.1603-NODE-1603-length-16034-cov-4.238188_pt1 | contig 16034 bp, 14 predicted proteins | sample MGYA00521242_ERZ808252 | MGnify/ENA primary metagenome ERZ808252 (study PRJEB31516, sample SAMN03275581) | gut metagenome | biome: mammalia-associated habitat; material: feces | host: Papio cynocephalus | place: Kenya | collected 2012-08-07 ...
GCTCCCATACACGTTCCGAGCGTACCCCCGGCAGCGCCCCAGCCACTCTTAAACGGGCTGTCTGCGTTCCACTTCATAAGGTAATAAGCACCGGCTACACTCACAATGGCGTTGACGATCTGCTCTACCACCTGGGATACCGCCGTCGGGATCATCGTTTTCTTTCCCTGGAAAAATCCACGGAACACCCCCAGAAGGGCAACGATAAATATCGTCGGTGCAAGTATACGGAGTGGATACCGAACTCCGGCATAGTCCGGATAAATATGTGTCTCAATAAATCCGGAACCGGCAAACAGAAGGATGCCAAACACTCCACCGGAAACCACCGCAAATAAAAGGGTCAGCCGGAACGTTTTTCCGGTATTTTTGTACTGCTTTTGTATGCTCTGGGCGGCAATGATCTTTGACAATGCCAGCGGAATACTGTAAGAGGATATAATCAACACAATATCATATACGTCCACTGCAACAGCATAGATACCATTGCCCTCTTCCCCCAGTATATTGGACATGGGGATTCGGTAGATCATACCGATAAACCGTACGATCAGGGATGCCATCGCAAGGATGCTTCCCTGCTTTAAAAAATCACTTCCCTGGGATGTCTGATGTTTTTTCTCACTCATACTGATTCCTTTCTGTTTTCCAATTTTTGTCAATTATAATTCATTACTTTTCTTTAAATGAAATCAATTTTTTTCTGCTTGTCGGATATGCCGCAATGTATGTTTTTCCCGGATTGATCGTAAGTACGTCTCCGGATTCGTCATAATATGTCATCTTATGATCTGCCTCGCTCTTACGCCATGTGATCTTCACACGTTTTCCATTGGTAAGATAATATCCTTCTCCCTTTCTCTTGTGAAGGAAAAGATGCTGATATCCGTTTTTATCAATATTTTTCTCTTTTACCAGCTGTACGATAACATTTTTAAACGCAAGCTGTTTGTTGTTTTTGTGGTCTTTGTGCTTTTTGCCATATTCATACTTTTTGTATGTCTTACTCTTGGTATCGTATTTGAGATAACACGTCGAGTAATTGGAAAATGGCAGTTTAATATACGTCGTATCGTCGATGGAATCAAGATCGGTATCTTCCTCGTAGAACGCAAAATGTTCTGCGACGTTATCGGATTTCACCTTGGTACGGTAGCCAAGTTTTTTCGCTCCCTTTTTCATCTTTTTGCCGGTTGTAAATACATTGTGCGGTGCCTTATACGAATAATCTCTGGCATAAACAACCGGTCCGATGGCCGACAGACCACTTAAATTGTTGATTCCCAGTTCTTCGATCTTGGAAATCGCATATTTCGTCTGTCCAAAATGGCAGAATATGGCATCCCATTCACTGGCAAAGCTGACAAAATAATGTCTCGCGCTTCGTACAGATCCCAGTTTCTTGATCTTGTCCACATTCTGGATCACTCCGAGCATTCTCGTAATTCCGCCTTCTGCAAGGGCTTCATACAACACATCGATCTGTGAAGTTCCCTGCTGATTGGCATTGGCATACTCAATATTATTGATAATGACAGCGTATGGCCGTTTCTCTGCCACTTTTTTCGTGACATATTCTCCGGTCAGATTGCTCCGAACCATGCCTTCATGAGGATCTTTGGTCGGTTCCGGTGCCGCTGTTACTACAGGGATCTGTGTCGTCTCCGGCGTTGTCTGTTCGTCTGCTACTTTTCCCGAACGGCTCATAAAAACCGCCGCTCCGGCAGCCACTGCAATCACGGCAATGGCACAGATACTGCTGATAAGTATTACTTTCTTTTTATTTTTCATGGTTTTATCCTTTCCTTTCTTTTATATAAAGACGATGATTTAGTTCATTTCACGCGAGATTCCCATCTGTTCCATGATCTCCCGCTGCTTTGCTTCCATCTGCTCCCGTTCTTCCTCTTCCATATGATCGTAGCCAAACAGATGCAGCATACTGTGCACAATCAGGAAACTGTATTCACGCAGTTCGGAGTGTCCATATTCCGCTGCCTGCTCTGCAATCACATCCGAACATAAAACAATGTCCCCCAGCACCAGTTCTTCACTCTCCGGAGAAATTGTCATGCTGTCTTCAAAGGCCTGTCCCTCAAAACTGCCCGGTGTATCGTATTCCATCATCGGAAAACTAAGCACGTCCGTCACCCGGTCAACCTGCCGGTGCTCCGCATTGATCTCACGAATGGTTTCTTTTTCCACCATCGTAACGCTGACCTCTGCCTCATAAGGACATTTTGCATGATCACAAACAAAGGAGATCACTTTTTTTGCCTGTTCTTCCGGATCAAAGGGAAATTCTTTTGCCGTCTCGTTTTCAAAATATACTGTCATCCGCTTTCTCACTTTCTCTTACGCTCATTTTTGCGCTTTTCACGGTACTGTTCTCTCGCTTCAAATTTTTCATAGGCATGTACAATTTTTTGTACCAGAGGATGTCTTACTACGTCTTTATTGGTAAGATACGATACGCCGATCTCATCCACATCTTTTAATACCTTTAATGCCTGCTCCAGCCCCGACTGGGTTGAAAATGGAAGGTCTTTCTGGGAAAGATCCCCCGTGATCACTACTTTGGAGCCAAATCCAATTCTTGTCAAAAACATTTTCATCTGTGCCGGCGTCGTATTCTGCGCCTCATCCAGTATAATAAAAGCATTATCCAATGTCCGCCCGCGCATGTAAGCAAGCGGTGCGACCTCGATCAGACCTTTTTCGGAATTTTTGATAAAGCTGTCTGCTCCCATGATCTGGTACAGCGCATCATACAGTGGCCGCAGATACGGATCGATCTTGCTTTGCAGATCTCCCGGAAGAAATCCCAGATTTTCCCCGGCTTCGATCGCCGGTCTGGTTAAAATGATCTTCCCCACTTCATCCTGCTTAAATGCCTGTATTGCCATTGCCATCGCCAGATAGGTCTTTCCGGTTCCTGCCGGTCCGACGCCAAATACCATCATTTTTTCCCGAATGGCATCCACATATTTTTTCTGTCCCAATGTTTTCGGCTTCACCGGTTTTCCCTGAATCGTAAACGCAATCAGGTCATTGTCAATTTCTGCCAATGACACCGGCGACTTTTCTTTGGACAATGCCAGAATATAATTAACATTCTGCTCGGTAATCGTATTGCCGCGTTTTGCCAGTTCCAAAAGTTCCGAAAAAACTCTTTTGGCCTCCGCGACATTTCCGCTCTCTCCCTCGACTTTTACGGAGCCATCCCGGACGATCACCTCGACACCAAGATTTCTCTCGATCTTTTTCAAATGTACATCCAAGCCGCCAAATATATTATTTTCATATTCTGCCGGAATGTCCAGCAGGATCTGTTCACGTGCCATCTATCTCTTCCTTTCCGGGCGCCACTGCCAGCTCCTCCGGCAGCATTTCTTTTTTATTCATCGTTTGAATACAGGTCTTGATCACACCTGTCATAGTATACTCATTGGATCCCTGATCCATTTTTTCTGTATGCTGTAAAACCTCATAGCCTTCTTTTTCTAAAAGTTCTATCCTTCCTGCCAGTCTCTTTTGCATATACTCTACTGCCTGTTCTTTGGTATACTGCTTTTTTACCTTTTGATAATCCAGAAACTGTCTCCGCATTATCTTAACCTGAATCTGCAGTGGGATAAAACGCTCTTCAAAACATACATAACTTATTATATCATAGTTACCTGAATTATTAAACCATTTTAATGGATTTTTTAATGAAATTCGTGAATCGTTATATTGAATCGTATATATATTTCGTTTTTTTCCTGTCATCTGCTTTTCTATGTATTCTTTTTGCAGCGTTTCCTCCCATTTGACGTTATGCAGCAGCCGGATCTCTCCATCCGCAGCAACCCCCTGTCTTCGGATAACCTGCTCGTCATCCCCCACAATATCATAACTTCCCTGAATCAGCACCTGCCCTTTTTTCACGACATCCCCTTTTTTACACACCGGCGTACCGCATCTTGTCACGATGGCATCAATTTTGCCCGAACAGGGCGCTGTCAAACTAAATGCCTCCTTTGTCTCCTTTTCTTCCTTCCGCATCTTTCCTTCTTTCACCTGAATCTGGAGAACACACCCCTTCTCTTCTGCTGACACCCAGCTCAGATCCGGATGCAGAAGCCGCAAATTCTGCTCAATCTTATCGCATTGCAGATGTTTTCTCGTCATTCCCCGGTAAACTCCCATTTCTTCAATCTCAGCTCCCAGCCCTTCTTTGGTATACGTTTGTTGTCCATAAAATTCAATGTTCCATATAAAAAGGGACAGCACATATAGGATTCCGAAAAAAAGTGCCACTCCCCACGTAAACGTCCAGTCCCTTCCGGCTTTCAGGCAGATAAACGGAAATCCGCATTTTCTTCGAATATGCGGTACGGTCTTTGTCTTTCTGGCAAGTGGTTTTAATCTTCGATATTCTGCCGCGTACATATAAAAAACTGCCTGGTTTTCCCTCTCCTTTACCTGCCATAATTCAATCTCATGATGCCGGCACAAATTCATAAACCGTTCCAGATGTCCTCCCGACACCCGGCACTCTATGTATCCCATGATCCACCGCATTCCGTTCCTCCTAACCCGCAAAATATATTTTCTCTATTTTTCCGCAAACGCGGCATTCATCCGGCTGAAATGACGCAATTCCCAATTTTTCTCCCTCGATCACTACCCGCATATGCTTTCCCTGCACTTTCACAAGACATTCCGTATATTCGATCAGCGATTTGTAGTTTTCAATAATGGCATACTCCGTTCCAAACATCTTTACGATGGTCGCTCCCTCCAGAATATCCGGCTGAAGACCCAGTTTTTCTGAAATCGGATTCATGTGACACCCTCTCACAAAAGCCGCTTGGTATATTATATGCCAGATATAGCAAGGTGTGACTTTTCGATGAGACTAAACTTTTTTTATAAATCAGATATTTTTGATAAAAAGAATTTGACTTTCGTGCTTATATTGTATATAATTTAAGCACGAAAGGATAGTGGTGCTATGAAAAATATTTTTGATAAACTTTTATGTTACGATTATCTTACAATGGAAATTGCAAGGGAAAATGGACTTTCAAAATTTGAATTTTACAATTTTCTCCGGCAAAATGAATTTGAACAAATCAATCATGGAATTTATGCCAGAAAAGGCCAGTGGATAGATAAACTCTATATTCTTCACAAAAGATGTCCCAATGCTGTTTTTTCTCATGACGAGGCTTTTTATTATCATGGTTTAACAGATCGAGAACCTTTAAAGCATACGCTGACGACGTATAGTGGCTATAATTCACATAGATTAATCTCTGACGGAGACTGCAAAGTTTATACTGTCAAAAAAGAACTTTTAGAAAAAGGAAAAATCTTTGTAACCGACAATTGTGGAAATCAGATTCCTATGTACGATCTTGAAAGAACTATCTGCGATCTAATGAGAAGCAGAAATCATATTGAAATACAGGAATTTAATTCTGTACTAAAAACATATGTCACCAGACAAGATAAAGATTTAAATCGTCTTATGGAATATGCTGTCCTATTTCGTCTGCAAAATATAATCCGCAGATATATGGAGGTGTTATTATAAATGCAGCTTACCCCGGAACAAGTTAAAGGCAGAATAAAAAATACTGCAAAGGCAAATCGTACCGATGCACGCATATTACTGCGTATATACATGATGGAACGTTTTCTTGAACGTCTCTCTGTTTCTCCTTACAAAGATAATTTTATAATGAAAGGAGGTATGCTGATCACATCAATGGTTGGCGTTTCTTTCCGCTCAACGATGGATATTGATACTACAGTTAAAAATGTGAATCTGTCTGAAAAAGATATATGGAAAATTATAGATGAAATAAGACAAATTGACATTGGTGACGGCATCCATTTTGAGATTAAAAATATCTCCACCATCATGGATAATATGGAATATCCAGGAATCCGCTTTCATATGAATGCAATTATGGAAAAATTAATCACTCCATTGAAAATTGACATTTCCACAGGAGATATAATTACACCTTGTGCAATTGAATACACGTATCCGTTATTACTCGATAAACGCACTATTTGCCTATGGTGCTATAATCTCGAAACAATTCTTGCGGAAAAACTTCAAACCATTCTTTCCCGTGGTATATTAAACACCAGAATGCGAGATTTTTATGATGTCTGGATTCTCCTACATATCTATGAAAATACAATTGATAGAACAGTACTAACAAAAGCATTTGAAGCCACCTGCCAAAAACGCGAAACACAAAATTTAAAAAATAATGGGTTTGCGATTATCAAACGCTTAAACGAGGATACACATTTACAACAACTTTGGAAATCGTATCAAAGAAAATACACATATGCTTGTTCTATTTCATTTGAGAATATTATGGATAGCACCAGACTACTATTAGAAAAAATGCAATAATTTCTCAAACAAAGAACCACGTTGTTTCACGAAAAAGGAGGTGTCCGACTGAATCGAACAACCTCCTTCATATGTGCAATTATTTAAATTTTCTTTTACGAGCAGCTTCAGACTTTTTCTTACGTCTTACGCTTGGTTTCTCATAATGCTCTCTCTTACGAATTTCCTGCTGGATTCCTGCTTTTGCACAGTTTCTCTTGAAACGACGCAATGCGCTATCCAATGATTCGTTTTCTTTAACGATTACATTTGACATAGTATCACACCTAACCTCCCTCCAGTTGTAAGATTGTGCAAAATACAACTGTTTGGGTATTTTTTCGCACTAACACATATTATAACACAAATTTGGAAAACGTCAACTACTTTTGGCGATTTTTTCATCCAATCTGCGAAATAATTACTTCTTTTGCCTTTTGCAATGCATCCGGGATACCTGCCGGGTTCTTTCCGCCTGCCTGTGCCATGTTTGGACGGCCACCACCGCCGCCACCGACAAGTGCTGCCACTTCCTTGATCAGATTACCGGCATGTGCCCCTTTCTTGATCGCACCTTCTGTCGCTGTCGCCATCAGGTTTACTTTGCCGTCATTTTCTGTCGCGTACAGGATCACGGCTTCTCCCAGTTTCTGTTTTGCCTCGTCACCAAGATCACGCATTCCATTCATATCCACACCGGACAATGCTTTGACAAGAACTTTGATGCCATTCACATCTTCTGCTTCGCTTGTTACATCACCCGCAGCAGCTTTCGCGATCTTTGCTTTCAATTTATCATTTTCTTTAGAAAGAGTTTTTACTTCTTCCTGCAAAGCAGCAATTCGTTTTACTACATCTGCCGAACCGGCTTTCAGCAATGCTGCGGCTTCTTTCAACGTCTCTTCTACCTGATTGAAGTGGGCAATAAGTCCTGCGCCCGTAAGTGCCTCAATACGGCGCACTCCGGCAGCCACACCGCTCTCTGACACAATTTTAAAGGCAGAAATATTACTTGTATTCTTGACATGAGTACCACCGCAAAGTTCCGAACTAAAATCGCCCATTTGGACAACGCGGACCGTGTCACCGTATTTTTCTCCGAAAAGAGCCATTGCTCCGGTCTTCTTTGCCTCTTCCAGTGTCATCTCATTGGTTACTACATCCAGGCCGTTTTGGATTTCCTGATTTACAATTTCTTCCACTTTTGCAATTTCTTCCGGTGTCATCGGTGAGAAATGTGTAAAGTCAAAGCGGAGTTTATCCGGATCCACGAGAGACCCTGCCTGCTCTACATGATTTCCAAGCACCATACGAAGGGCTTTCTGCATCAAGTGTGTTGCACTATGGTTGTTGGCAATAAGATTTCTGCGGGCCTCATCTACCTCAAGGGTAACGGTTTCACCTACCTTGATGCTGCCTTTTGTCATCTTACCGACATGACCGATCTTGCTTCCCTGCAGTTTAATCGTATCTTCTACGACAAATTCTGCATTGTCCGTACGAATCACACCGGTATCGGCAACCTGTCCACCCATTGTCGCATAAAATGGGGTTTCTTCCACAAGGATGGTTCCTTCCATGCCCTCTTTTAACTCATCCACCAACGCATCTGCCGTCGTCAAAACGGTTACTTTGGAATCATGCGTAAGGTCATGATATCCGACAAATTTACTCTCAATGGCTGCATCAATAGACTGATAAATCGTAACATCCGCACCCATGTAGTTTGTCTCTTCGCGGGCGTCTCTTGCTTTCTGACGCTGTACTTCCATCGCTTTTTTGAATCCCTCTTCGTCCACGGTAAATCCTTTTTCTTCCAGAATTTCAATCGTAAGATCAATCGGGAATCCATACGTATCATATAATTTGAATGTATTATCGCCGGAAAGAACCGTCTTCTTCTCTGCTTCCATCTCAGCCATCATGTCATTTAAAATAGACAGCCCCTGATCAATGGTCTTATTGAAGTTTTCCTCTTCCGTAGCGATCAATTTCAGGATATAATCTTTTTTATCCGCCAGTTCCGGATAACCGTCCTTTGATTCACGGATCACCACTTCACTCAATTTGGCAAGGAATGCCCCCTTGATACCAAGCAGTCTGCCATGACGCGCTGCACGGCGGAGCAGACGGCGGAGAACATAGCCACGTCCTTCATTGGATGGCATGATACCGTCGGATACCATAAAGGTTACCGAACGGATATGATCTGTAATCACACGGATGGAAACATCTTTTTTGTATTCCGTCTCATACTTTACGTTGGCGTATTTGCAGACTTCATCGCGGATGGCTTTGATCGTATCTACGTCAAAAATGGAATCCACATCCTGCATTACGGTAGCCAGACGCTCCAGTCCCATACCGGTATCAATGTTTTTATTTTCAAGTTCTTCATAGTTGCCATTTCCGTCATTATTGAACTGGGTAAATACGTTGTTCCAGATCTCGATATAACGGTCACAGTCACAGCCTACCGTACATCCCGGTTTTCCACAGCCGTATTTTTCTCCACGGTCATAATAAATTTCCGAACAAGGACCACAAGGACCTGCGCCATGCTCCCAGAAATTGTCTTCTTTTCCAAAACGGAAGATACGGTCTTTGTCTACGCCGATCTCCTTATTCCAAATGTCAAACGCCTCATCGTCGTCCTGATAAACAGACGGATACAAACGGTCTGCCGGAATCTCCAAAGTTCTTGTCAAAAATTCCCAAGACCACGCAATGGCTTCATGTTTGAAATAATCTCCAAAAGAAAAGTTTCCAAGCATCTCAAAAAATGTACCATGACGGGCGGTCTTTCCTACATTTTCGATATCACCGGTACGAATACATTTCTGACAGGTTGTCACACGGCGTCTCGGTGGAATCTCCTGACCGGTAAAATATGGCTTCAATGGCGCCATACCGGCATTGATCAAGAGAAGACTCTTGTCATTTTGCGGGATCAATGAAAAGCTCTTCATCACAAGATGACCTTTGCTTTCAAAGAAATCCAGATACATTTTCCTAAGTTCATTCAATCCATATGGTTTCATGTGGGTCCTCCTTCTATGTCAATACATAATTATCTAAATAAAGACGTACGCAAAACGCACGTCTTTATTTTAGTCTTTTTCCGCTATTTTGTCAATGTCTTTATGACTTTGTGATCCGGATGCTGATTGGAACATCCGCTTCCCCGGTTGTATATGCAGAAGCACGCAGATAATAGGTCTTTCCGGCTTCCAATTGTGCCGTTATGGAAGTTTTCAATGCTTTACCAGCTTGTGAAGCCTCCCATTCTCTTTCATCCTCTGCAAGGTATTCCAATTTTTCATTACCTATCTCCGTGCCAATTATACACCATCCCATTTCTTTCGTCATGGTACCGGCATCCGTTGAAAGCGTATATTTGCCATCCTTCTCCGGAATAAATTTATAATAGGCTCCGAATTCATTTGCTCTTATTGTCTTGATCGAGGTAGTATATGTTTCTCCGTCCTTTAACTGTGGCAGTTCATATGGACGGGAGATAATATTCACTTTTACGATTTCCGGAGAAGATTCCGTAACCTCTATTTCCTGATCTATCACGAAAAATCCGGTTACTTTTCCCCGTATGTCCTCGTCCTCACTGCTCTCTGCTTTATCATACGCAATATAATGTCCTGTAAGTTTTTCTTTCATCGGAGCAGCAGCATACCACTCGCAATATTCCAGGTCAAGATATTTTTCACCTAACAAAAGACCCTGAATATTTTTGGCATCTTCAGATATAAATTCCAATTTATGAAGTTTTATATCCGTGTAATCTAAGGCGCTGTTTTTAGTAATCTCTTCGCTTCCCAGATAATACTGTTTCGTCATTCCCGTTTCCGAATCATAATCATAATAGTCGGTATATACCTTATACTGTCCCTCCGTAACACAAGCTTTGTATCGTCCGCTTTCATCATATTTAAACAATGTAAATCTCTTTTCCTGCTGAGGGTCTATGAATGACACGGATTCCGGATAGTCCTTAAATCCCATCGTTTTCTTATCCAAAACCACAGACACTTCATACATATCCATATTCACTATGATATTTTCCGGATTTTCCTCTGTTCCAATATCTTTTGTGATGTTATATTCTGCAACCGGCTCAGACTGCTCTTCAAGGTACACCAGCATATCGCCTTCCTGACAAAGTTTTGTCAGAACACCATTTTCGTCTGTTCTCCCAACATAACCATACTCGCCTTCCCTGTTGCACAGGTTTATGTATTCATATGCAAGAACATTTCCGTTTGCCGAACTGAATTTGGCGGTAAACCAGTAAAAGGATTTTTGAGTCACCAGTTCAATCTGTGTTACATCATCGCCATTTTTTTCAATTGTTATCGGATTAAAATATCCCATACCATAATTCCTGACTTCCGCATACGTTCCTTCCGGAAGAGTATCCGAAAATTTGCCGTTCTCATCCGTCTGGATCACATACGGTCTGGAAGACGACTTATGTATCAATTGAATCACCGTATCCGTCAGCAATATTCCATTTTTTGTCTTTGCCACACCTTCCACGCGGCAGTATTCGCCGGTACCCGGCTGTGGATCGTCCTTATCCGGTCCCTCATAAGTTTCTTCCACGGTTTCTACACCGGCTTTTTTTGCAAAAACATTATAGACGGTCTTAAACGCAAGTTTTGCTTTGCAATTGTAGTCAAACAGCCATGCGTAACGATCCTGGTCACCTTCCCGCCAACTGTCCTGATCATACAAACGGTACGAATCCGAGATACCAAACGTGGTTACACTCGTAATCTGAACCGGGCCGCCATTTTCTTTGTCCATGTCAACAAAAAGCTGATAAAGATCACGGTAGCGCTCTGCCTGATGAATCATCTCATCTTTTGTATTGCTGCCCTCTGTACGGACACACAGCTCTGTGATCATTACCTCCAGTCCTGCTTTTCCAAAATCTTCCAGTGCATATTCCATACACGCATCCATGTCACGGTCAAGTTCGTCATTTCCTTTTACTTCCGGCCAATCCGGAAGGATCGGGCACTGCATTCCGACCGTATCAATGAGTTTCTCGTCCTTATTGACATAATTTACCAGATCAAGGATTCCTTTCCGCTTATCCGGTTTGAACGTGTTATAATCATTGTATACCAGTGCTACGCCAGGCTCTACATACTTTTTCGCATACGTAAAGGCGTCTTTCACATACTCGTACTCCGCATATTCCTCATTCCCCTCGGAATAAACGTTATACCAGTTATTGTTGTTTTTGCGGATAGAGCCATCTTCTTCTACCGCTTCATTTACGACATCCCAGCAATAAACAACACCCGGATAATTGGTCTGTACATAGGTGATAACCTGCTTGATGTAGCTTTCCATACGCTGCTTCATCACTGCTTTGCTGACCAGTTTTCCATCTTTATCATAGTTTTCACGGAAGAACCAGTCCGGTGTCTGATTGTACCATACAAGCACATGCGCACGCAGGGAAATCCCTGTATCCTGGCAGAACTGCAGTTCCTTTTTACAGGATTCAAATGTTACTGCCGGCATCCCGTCACTGCTCTTCTGACACCCTTCCTGATCAAGTAAAAAGACCGGTTTCATCAGATTCGTAAACGTCGTGCTATTGTAATGTTTTTGCAGGATTCCTGACATATCCTGGTCATAGATCGCTGCATATTCTTCGGCTTTTCCGGCAATCGCACTTCCCACTTTAAATGTCATTGCTAACGATTTCAATGGTTTAAAATCGTCCTTGTAAGTGCTTGGCCAATTCGGATGATAGGTAACATCCGGGGTCGGCGTCGGAGTCGGCATTTCATTCCGTCCCGGCTGTGTCACTGACGGATTCTGCGTAGGTGCGGCCGATGCTGCCGGCACTGCCGTGGCTGGCACTGTCGGAGTCGGTACTACCTTTGGCGTCGTCGTTTTCTTTACTGTCACTTTACAAGTCAAAGTAAATTTTTTCTTTCCATTTTTTACCTTACATACTACTTTTGTAGTACCAACTTTTTTTGCCGTTACTTTTCCTTTTTTTGAAACAACTGCAATTTTTTTGTTCTTTGACTTCCAGGAAATTTTGGCTTTCTTTGCCGTATTTTTTACCTTTAATGTCTTTGACTGTCCCGCCTTAATCGTAATCTTTTTCTGGGACAATTTTGGTTTTTTTGCCGCCTGTCCTTCACTGCCTGCCGGTGTAACAATTCCGGCAAGAAGGGCTGTCACCAGCACAACGGCTGCTGCTTTTGATCTGTTCATAAAATTCCTCCTCCGTTGTATATTTTCATTTATTTGCGAATCTGCCCATTTCCCAAAATGATGTATTTGGTACTGGTAAGTGCCAAAAGTCCCATTGGACCTCTCGCATGCAGTTTCTGTGTACTGATTCCAATCTCTGCGCCAAAGCCAAACTCAAAGCCATCGGTAAAACGTGTCGAGGCATTGACATAAACCGCCGCCGCATCAATTTCATTTAAAAAGCGCATAGAGTTTTCATAATCTTTGGTAATGATAGATTCCGAGTGTCCTGTATTATACTTATTGATGTGCGCGATCGCCGCATCAATATCCGGAACCACTTTCATCGATATGATACGGTCAAGATATTCTTTTCCATAATCTTCCTCTGTCGCAGGTACGATCTTCGCATCGTATTTTTGTGAAATTTCATCACCGCGGATCTCAACTTCATGCGCATACAAAGCCTTGCAGACTGCCGGAATTGCTTTCTCGGCGATGTCTTCATGGATCACCAGGGATTCACAGGCATTGCACACACCGAGGCGCTGTGTCTTTGCATTTACAATGATATTGACTGCCATCTCGATATCTGCCGTCTCATCGACATAGACATGACAGTTTCCGGTTCCTGTCTCAATGACCGGAACGGTACTTTTTTCCACTACGGTACGTATCAGCCCTGCGCCTCCGCGTGGGATAAGCAGATCCATATACTGGTTAAGGCGCATAAATTCCTGTGCCGTCTCTCTGGAAGTATCTTCCAATACCTGGATGGCATCTGCCGGAAGACCGGCTGTGTCAAGCGCTTCCCGGATCACATTACAGATTGCCAGATTCGAATGGATCGCATCGCTGCCGCCACGAAGAATCACTGCATTTCCTGTCTTAAAACAGAGCGCAAATGCATCTGCGGTCACATTTGGCCGGGATTCATAAATAATTCCGATCACGCCCATTGGTACACGTTTCTGTCCGATCTGAAGTCCGCTTGGCGTCGTTTTCATGGAGATCACTTCTCCTACCGGATCCGTCAAAGCAACGACCTGACGAATGCCTTCTGCCATTCCCTCAATCCGTTCTTCAGTCAGACGAAGCCGGTCAAGCAGTGCCTCCGACATATGATTTTTCTTTGCTTCTTCGATATCCTGATCATTTGCTGCTAATATGTACTCTGTTTTTGCCGTCAATGCTTTGGCTGCCACCGAGAGTCCTTTATTTTTTTCTGTCACCGTCATACGGTTCAAAAGAACCGATGCCTGTTTTGCTGCTGCGCCAATTTCATTTAATGTCATATCCTTGCTTCCTTTCTATTTTGAATCATTTTCGCTTCCTGATTTCTTTTTCTGTCACGATCATGTCGGGTTTTACGTCACAGCGTTCCCCGGGGATCAATATCATCTTCTGCTCCGAAAAAGCGGCAAAAACCGTCATAAAATCAAGTGCTTTCCATTCCTTTTCATAACTGTTCAGATAACGGTCATAATAACCGCCGCCATACCCCATCCGGTATCCTCTGGCATCGTATGCCGTTCCCGGCATGATCATGAGAACTTTTTTCTGTTCTTCTTTTGCGGTTTCAAAAAAGAATTCCGGCTCCTGCCCGGTCGGTTCCCATATTTTTTGATAACCACGCTTTAATTTTGAGAGATCTTCAATCTCAAAAAATCGTATTTGCTTTTCCTTCACATAGGTTTTTGGCAGGTACAGCTTCTTTCCCTGTGCCAGAACCGCCTGATTCAGTGCATCCACTTTCACTTCCGAACGAAAGGCATGGTACGACAATACCACATCTGCCTCTTTAAACCAGTCTGTCTCCAAAATCCGTCTGACAATTTCTTCCGATTTTTGTTGTCGGCTTTCTTCGTCAAGGGAATCTCTTGTTTCCACTGCTTTTTTTCTCACTTTTTCCTTGCTGATCATTATTTTTCGTCCCTCACTTCAACCGCTTTTTTTGATCTGAGTGGATGGATACTTCCATCTTTTTCCTGTATCGACACATTGGCAAGGCTCGCACGCAGGTTATTTCTCACGGATTCAATATATTCCGCACGCAGAAGCGCCTGCTCTTTCGCCTCTTCTTCCGTCAATGTACCGGCTTTTTTCTTTTTATATAATTCATTGATTCTTGCAATCTTTTTATCGTCCATAATCTCCTATCTCCGATTCAAGTATTCTTTTAAGTGAAAATGTCTGGTGCGGTGTTCTTTAAATACCGTACCGATCTCTTTTCCTGACATCAATGTCAGAATATTTTCCATATTGTCTCCATTGATGATCGCCATATCCGCTCCCGCATCATTGGCAATGCCGGCTGCTGAGATCTTCGAACTCATGCCGCCTGTACCAAAGGATGTTGTGGGGCCTTTCGCCATCTCAATCATTTCGTCACTGATCCGCTCCACATAAGGAATCAGCTCTGCCTCCGGATTCCGGTTCGGATCATCCGTGTAAAGCCCGTCAATATCGCTGAGCAGTACAAGCATATCCGCTCCTGCGATCGCGGCAACGACAGCCGACAGGGTATCATTGTCACCAAATTCGATCTCGTCGATGGCTACCGTATCGTTTTCATTTACGATAGGAATCGCACCCAACGACAACAATTCCTCAAACGTATTGCGCGCATTGTGGCGGCTTGTGTCATTTTCAATGGTAAATTTTGTCATAAGGATCTGTGCCGTATACTGATTGTACTCGGAAAATAATTTCTGGTATACGGTCATCAGACGACTCTGTCCGATCGCCGCGCACGCCTGTTTCAGGCTTGTCGTATCAGGCCGCTTAGTAAGTCCAAGTGCTTTTCTTCCGACCGCGATCGCACCGGAAGATACCACGATAATATCTTTCCCCTGATTGTGCAGATCGGTCAATATACGCACAAATTTTTCCAGTTTTACCAGATCAAGCCCACCGGTTTCTTCGTGTGTGATCGTTGAACTTCCCACTTTAAATACAATTCGTTTTTTATCCTTAAATGCCTCTCTCATTATTCTTTCCTTTCTCTCGCGATCGCAAGTGCGACACGCAGACCATCCATCGCTGCCGACATGATTCCACCGGCATACCCGGCACCTTCTCCGCATGGATAAAGTCCCTCGCAGACAGGCGACATAAAGGTATCTCCACGCAATATGCGTACCGGCGATGATGTCCTGGTCTCTGTCCCCAGAAGCAGTGTGTCTGCATCATCAAACCCTTTGATTTTTCTGCCAAACTGCTCCATCCCTTCCATAATACCATTAGAAATCGCTGGGGGCAATATATTTTTCAAGTTTTCTTTTACAACTTCTCCTTTGGTACACGGATGAACTTTTCCAAATTCTTCCGTTTTTCGATCTGCGCAAAAATCTTCCAATCTTTGAACGGGAATTTTTCCTCTGCCAAGTTCAAA
>ERZ808252.1604-NODE-1604-length-16023-cov-5.778432_pt1 | contig 16023 bp, 11 predicted proteins | sample MGYA00521242_ERZ808252 | MGnify/ENA primary metagenome ERZ808252 (study PRJEB31516, sample SAMN03275581) | gut metagenome | biome: mammalia-associated habitat; material: feces | host: Papio cynocephalus | place: Kenya | collected 2012-08-07 ...
CAGGTTCCTCGTGCATCATGCACCTGCTTTCGGGTTCCGGATCGTCAAGGTCTTCATTGGCCAGCGCAGCGACCCACTGCCCTTGGCAGGGGGACGAACCACCATGTGGTTCAGTATCGCACAGCCCTGTGCGACAAGCCAATTTGTGTATACAAATTGCTAGCTTGCTCCGCTCCGGACGACCGTCCGGAGCGGAATGCCAGATACGGCAAGCCATCCGGGAATCCGACCCGCAAGCGAAACGATGGAGGGTGCGCATTACTCGATTTGGATAGCGTTTTCGTCCCCATTCCGATCGTTCGTCTCCAATCCCATTGCCCTGCGCAGGGTTTCGGAGGCTGCAAAGCGGAGCGGCCGCCTTCCTGTGAATTCGACGAGTCCTGCCTTGTGAAGCTCCTCCACGTATCTGCGCGCGGACTGCTTGCCGAGCCGCAGATCGGATGCGGCGTCCTCCAAGGTCATGGACCTGGCGGTGTCGAACAGCTCCTCCTGCATGACGGCGTAGAGCAGCACGACCGCGTTCGTGGACAATCCCAGCTTCTTGCCCAGTTCGTCGCGCAGACCGGCGGCCTTGCCCAGCTGGTCGATCTTGATCCCCAGCTCGTCGATGAGGGATGACTGCGCGCGTTCGATGAATCCCAAGATCGTCATGACAAAGAACGTGAGCTCGCCACGGTTGAGTTTGTCTTCGGCCTCGGTGAACGCCTTGTAGTATTCGTTCTTGTTCTCCGCGATGATCCGCGAGAGGGACAGCACCGTGGGGATCGTGAGGTCGCGGTTGAGGCAGAGGGCGAGCAGGTAACGCCCCGTCCTGCCGTTGCCGTCGTAGAACGGGTGGATGTATTCGAACAGGAAGTGGCTGACGATGGCCCGCTGAAGGAACGGCATCCTGTCGGAACCGGCGAGGTCGACCATCTGGGCCAGCAATGCGGCAATCCTCGTCTCGCCGCTGACTCCGCTGTGGATCGATACGCCATGCGGCCCCTGCACCTCGACGTCGTCTTTTCTGAACAGTTCGCCGTCCGGCTTGTCCTCGTCCGGGATTTCGTCGAGCACGACTTTGTCGTAGATCGCGCGGATGTCTTCGAGCGTCTTCGGCAGCTGCGCGTCCTGGTCGGTGAGGTTGAGGTAGAGTTTCGCGAATTCACCGAACCGGGCCTTTCCCGCGTCGCCGTCCTCGGATGCCTGTCTGGCGGCGGCGACGGCGGCCTCGGTCTCCTTCCTGGTGGACCGCACTCCCTCCATCTCGTTGGTGGCGAACAGTTCCTCGGATATGGCGTGGGTGATGTAGCTCCACTTCATGACGCCGGGCATGGCCTCCCACATGGACGCCACGCGGCGTTCGGCCAGCAGAATCCTTTGCGTGAGCATGGTGATCCGCCGTGGTGTGGCCACGAACAACTCTCCCAATGGCGTGGTGATGCCGGTGGCGAAGGTGGAGTCCGCCGTCAGCCTTTGCGCGGCAATCCTGTCATGGTTTTTGTATGCGTCGCTGCTTCTGTCCGCATGGAACAGACGGGCCAAGGTCCTGTACTTGGTATCCATTATGTTTTTGCCCTTGTTTTAGTGATTCTAAATTATATATAGTATAAACAAGAGTAAGAAATAATCCAAGGGCGGGATTTAAATCATATTCAATACAATAATGGGAAGCTGATTGTTTATCGGATCTGATGGCCGCTTGACCGTCATGGATTCCCTTTCCATGACGGTATGGATGGCCGTCGCCAATGTGCTTCCGCCGGAAACGTACGGAAGCACATTGACGGCCAAGAAGCATTCCCCATGCCCAAGGCCCAGAACGCCGTCACCGTGATGGGAGTCGTCCAGATCAGTGGCAAAGCAGCCTAGCGCTCCTGTTTATCGGACTGTCACTTCACGTGGATGGCGGTCCAGGAGACCGGAGGCAGGGTCGCGGTGACCATGCCCGCGTCGGCGTCGAGACGGGCCGTGCCGTTGGAATGCAGGGTCACGCGGTTCTGGTCCTCGAGCGTGTTGCGCGCGAGGATGTCGTCCTCGTGCAGGGTCCGCGCTTCGACTTCGCTAGCCTTGAACCCTTCGGGGAGTTTGACTTCGAATTCGCTGGCCGTCTGGAGCGAACGGTTGACGACGAATACCGTCACCGAGCCGTCCGCGCCGCGCACGGCGACCGAATCGATGACGGGGACCTCGCCGTATCGAGGCGTGTCGAAGGTGCCGGTGGACAGCTTTGGTTCGAGAACGGTGCCACCCTTGGCGTATTTCGCGGTGAGCGCGAACGGATAGAACGTGGTCTGCCGCCATGCCGGACCGCCCGGTTCGGTCATGATCGGCGCGATGACGTTCACCAATTGCGCGAGGCTGGCCGCATGCACGCGGTCGGCGTTCTTGAGGAGCGTGATCATGAGGTCGCCGAACACCACGGCGTCGGCGGCGGTGTAGACGTCCTCGAGCAAACGCGGGGCGACGGGCCAGTTGCCGGTGCCTTCGGGGTTCCTGCTCGGCTCCTCGTTCAGATACCACACGTTCCATTCGTCGAAGGAGATGTGGACGTCATGCTTGGACTTGAGTCGCGCCTTGGTGGCGTCGATGGCGGCGGCGACGTCCTTGATGAAGCCGTCCATGTCGACGCCGGAGGCCATGAAGCTGGCCATGTCGCGGCTGCCGTCGGACTGCAGCTCGGGATGGTAGTAGGCGTGGCAGGACACGAAGTCGACGAGGTCGTAGGTCTTCTGCAGCACCGTCTCCTCCCAGCGGCCGAACGTGTCCATGTCATGGCTGGATGAGCCGCAGACCACCAGTTCGACGTCCGGATCGAGCGAACGCATGCCCCGTGCCACGGAGGCGGCGAGCGTGCCGTAGTCTTCCGCCGACTTGTGGCCGGTCTGCCATGGACCGTCCATCTCGTTGCCCAGGCACCACATCCTGATGCCGAACGGCTGTTCGGCGCCGTTGGCGCGACGCTCGTCCGACAGTTTGGTTCCTTCGGGAATGTTGGCGTATTCGAGCAGATCGAGCGCCTCTTCGAGTCCGCGCGTGCCGAGGTTGATGGCTTCCATCAGCTCGTTGTTGCCGACTTTTCCGAGCCATTTGGCCATCTCATGCAGTCCGAATTCATTGGTTTCGGTGGAGTGCCAAGCCAGATCGAGGCGACGTGGGCGGTCCGATTTGGGGCCGACCCCGTCCTCCCAGCGGTATCCGGAGACGAAGTTGCCGCCTGGGTATCGGATGGTGGTGGCGCCCAGCTCCCGTACCAAGGCGATGACGTCCTTGCGGAAGCCGTCCTCGTCGGCTTCGGGATGACCCGGTTCGTAGATGCCCTTGTAGACGCAACGGCCGAGATGCTCGACGAACGAGCCGAACAGTCTGTCGTTGACCGGTGCCACCTCAAAATCGTCATCCACGACGAGTCTGGCTGCGTTTGTGGCGTTTTGTTCCACCATGGATTCCCTCCTTTGGGTTTTGCGCACAATCACGTGCACAATATTGTTCTCAGCTACTAACAAGGTACCAATCACCATGCCGTGGCATCAAAACGCGCCGAGCATGCTCTTCTCGCCTGGCTCATGTTGCGAGTATTTACGCTTCATTCTCAGTTCCTTCAGTCCGCAGGCAATGTCCTTCCGCGCGATTCGCCGAGTCGTATCACGGCGGTTCTAGTGGACGCGCCGTTCCCTTCAGCGCAACACTCCGGAGACGGAGCCGGCCTCGCCATGGTGTTCGATGTTTCTTTCATCCATCTGGCAATATTTGCATTCCCCGATCGGGCATCGTCCTTCCAGATGCTTCCTGGCTGCGGTCACATCGAACTCGCCAAGCGACCAGACGTCTCCCCAATCCTTGACATGGATCAGTTTCGGTGTGACGCTCTCCAGCGATTCCTTGGCTATGCCGAGAATCACGTCGTTGCTCAGCTCAATTCGCGGAAGCATCGATCCGCCCGGCACTTTCTCCGGGGTGAATTCGAATTCGAACCCGGACAATGCGCCGCGCCCCACCGTTGAGCCCTTCTTATGGTATCTGCGGTGGATTCTCAGATCCAGCAAGGGGCCGAGCTCATCCTGAATCGGTTTCAGCACCCGCTTGTTCAAATCGGCGGTCTTGTAGCTTTCCGGAACATCCAGAAGCCGGCGAAAATCGTCGATCGACACCTTCCAGATGCCGGTCTGTCGGAATTGCTTGAGCCGACGGTAGCATTCCTTCGTGTACGTCGACCTCAGGGAGACGAACTCGGCCAATTCGAAACGTGTGAACTGGGAGCTCAGGTCATTGAGCAGGAACGCGAATTCCGAATTCACCTTGACCGTCAGAGTCGCGTCTTCGGGACTGGTGACGAATTTGGAGAACAACGCGAATTGGATGATTTCGTGGTGCTCGTTCGTGAATTCGAAGTTCAGGGATAGCAGCCGCCTGTTGACCTCCACCACGTGCTTGGCGAATTCCATGTTGCTCATCTTGAAGGATTTCGCCCCGGCGAGTTTGCGCAGCTCGTTGAAGCTGAACGTCACTTCCTCGTCCGACCGTTCTTTCATGCGCGAGCATATCGCCATGAGGAGATCCAAGTCAAGCGCGTTGAATTTGCGCAGCGTCTGCGCGTTGAACTGGTTGTTGAACTTGACTATCTCGTTTCCCATAAGCCTATTCAACCATAAAAATAGGACTACTATTAAAAATAGTCCTAGCATTTCCGGATTCCGCCCTAGTTTTACATGCCCCCTATGCCGGATTTTGCCCTAATTTTACCGGATTCCGCCCTAGCTTTGATGCCGAAACCGCTACTTATCATTGGTCTCTGGGCATACTAAAAGAATATAAAAGTATATATTATGAAAAGAACGCCTTTCTGATCTTTGCCAGAGGTGTTTGCCCGAGGAATACCGGCCTCGCTCTTCTGGATAATGATCTACATTCATTTTCCATGCGTCCTTTCGCCCATCTTGGCGCCTTTACGCAACCCCTGCCCCCATCCCTATTATTGGTTTTCCTTGTCTATGCTCCTCCAAAAAGCCGTCATCGATGATTTCTTTGTCCGCCCATAGCTTCTAAGTTCCGCTCAGGAAGCAAAACGCAACCCAAGGCAGCTCTCAACGACAATTTCTAGGACCCCTTTGATGAATGTCCAAACTTTGCCGGATTTCGTCCTATTTTTTGGTTTTCCCACGTGACTTCGCATGGATGCCATGACCTTTTCGCATGCGTATTTCGTCCGTTTCCTCCAAAACCCGGTTTTATGTGCACCTCGCGGAGAATCGGCTCTCACATGTTCGGGTAGAACCACTATTCCTAGGTCTCATTTTGCGAACGTCCCAGTTTTACCGGATTTCGTCCTAGCTTTGAACTTGAGATTTTTTAGAACCATTGCCGAACATGAATACGGACGTTTTCTCAGAGACTGAACAAAAAGGATTTTCGTATGCCGACCACCAGGAGAAGACCTCGTTACGGTTCCTATGAGGTCGAGATTTCGTATGCTCCAGGCACTTTCACCGACTGTAGCCGCGCCCGATCGAATACTTTGCTAACGTAACATTGCTGCTGCCATAGCAGTTGCCTTTTTTGACATTGACTTACGTCAATGTCAGTAATACCCGCCGAGTGCTAACGGTGGGCATTACTTCTGTCTTGTTGCCTAATTCGACACTGCGCAATGTCTTGTATGGTGTGACGTCGTTTCATCAACATGAGTTTGAGTCCAAAGCATGCAGTCGTCCCGTAAATGTTCTCTTAAATACCGCTCTCCCCTCGATTTTGGCACTCGTGACGCACCGCATCCTCAGCAATGAATCCTTTTCGGTCCCAGCAAACGATGGATAAGATCCTCCTCTAACCAATGAACCATTCACACTGTTGTCTGAGCTCACGTCTGAGAACATAGCTCCTCGTTGATTCGGCCTTTGTGAAATCCGGCCAGGAAATCATTTCCAGCCATTGGCGGCATGGCAGAGGAAGACCATGCGACGTGGCGTTGAGCGTGAGCCGCAGATGAAACTCGTCGAGTTCCTCGAACCGTGCCGTGCCGGTTCTCGATGGAGATTCCACGGACGCGTTCGATGATTCGAATCCATCCTCCGTGGTCTTTGAAGGCATAAGCGTCAACGCGCCCGAAACGAACGTTCCCTCGTCTTGAGGAGTGGTAGGGTCACGGAAACCCAGCACCGCGCTCATTCCCGGAGCGAACGCGACCACATGTTCCTCGACACAGGAAGTTATTTTGCTGCCGGTTTGCACAAGATCGCCGATGGCGACCATGTCCTCCAGCATGAGGCTGCATACCCTTCTTTCCCTTTTCCGGGATTTATCGTCGCCGGTCCCGGTCTGGATCTCGCGCATTTCGTTGAACCAACGCGACGCCTTCCTGATGATGGTGTCCTCGGAGACGCCGAATGATCCTCCGAAACCATCATCCAGCGCATACGCCATTATCCAGTAACGCAAAGCGGAATACATGACCCTGCGCGCATAAGCTGCGTCATCCTCATCTTGGATTCGCCCGATATGAAGGTCCCGCGCCATCGAATGGATGAGGTTACCGTGCATTCTCGTCTCCTTTCATCATTTGGATGATGAACTTCCCCTCTTCGGCTCGGCCCATGGAGGAGGCATATCTCATTGCGATCGACTCATCATATTGTGAGAGAATCAGGGCGAACAGGTGCGGCCAGACCCATTTGCCCGCGCCATTCTGCCCGAACTCGAGACGCTGCGCAAGCACTTCCGTAACAAGGTTCAAATGCTCGTCGTCCACCATTTTCGCGGTAAGCGACGAAAGACGCTTCCTGAGATCCATCAATTTATTGGTGGGTATGGCTTGCTTTTTGGGAGGGACAGGCAGCTCAGAGGCGGCTTTCCCCAATGGTTCGATTTGTTTCAGATTCCATGTGGGAAGGAAGAAAGCGTTCGTCCAGGTCTCTGCATCGTGCAGGAGCTCGGAAGAACAGGATCCGGTTGGAATGATGATGCGCGTGCCCGAGGCGGTCGCCTCGGAGACAAGCCTATGAAGCGCATGAACATCTTCCAAGGTTTCCGTACGGAGCGTGATCGGTCGTTTGCGGAAGAGGCATGCTGCCGCGTTCGCGATTCTTTCGGCGAATCCGGTTTCCGCGATGATGGCATCGCATGACACGATGGAGGCGGTGATTCCTGCCGAGAGCTCATGCAATTCGTCATCGGTAGGGGCAAGGATTCCCTGCAGGAGAAGATGCTTCGCCAACGCCTTCCGGAAAGATTCGTCGGACTTTGCCGTGGAGTTTCTTGGTTGGACTTGCATCGTTATTCCCCGTCGCGCGAGAGCCTTCTTCACGTCACTGATGTCACTTTTGCGCACGGCATCGCCGAAGTATTGTCTCAAATAACGTTGATTGACGGCCATCCTGATATCCATTTCGGGATAGGTCGCCTGGAAGAAGTCGAGATATTGATCGAAGAGCTTGAATTCCACGCGTATTTGCACCCGGCCGCATGGTCTCAACGGAGCCCTCTTCGACCTCGAATACAGCATTCGTCCCTTTTGCCTCATGCCATCCGAGGAAGCGGATCGATGCACTTTGCTGTTGCGGATGATGAAATCATTCGCGTACGCACGGGCTGTGGGAGCCAGTTTGAGTCTGCCGTTCACGCTCAGCAAATCATTCGCATCGAGCAGAATCGCATGTGAGTAATTGACGCCCTTGTCCTCGTACCGGATAAGCACCTGATTGTGGACGTCGCCGCTGTATCTGATGCCACGGTCCAATTCAATGGCGATTCTTCCCAAATCATGGGAGAACGGGATATCGATGACTTCGTAAGGTTCTTCCAGTTTTTTCGTATTCTTTTCTGGAGCGGCGAACTGAAGGTCTTGCTGCTCGCCCGTCGGCGCAGAATCGGACTGCTTGTTCTTCGGCGCAAAAGGAAGAACAGCCTGGCCTGTTTTCTTGGCCTCGTCCAGTGGCATGGGCTCCAGTCCTCTCGCGCCCGTCATCGTAGTGATCAGTGCGTTCCAGGCCTGATAGCGGTTGAACCGCACGAACAGGCAGTCTCCCTCCAGCTCCCTCTGTACCGTTGACGCGCCGTCGAGGCCGAGAACACTGACCATGCGCGTTCTTGTTCGTGAGGAGGTGTTGTAGTTCACGGTTCTGGCTATATCCGAATCGGGATTCGACAGTGCGGAATACGGCGTCTTGTACACCACTTCGGACTGGCTGAACAGTGGCTCGTCCACGCCGCTCGAGCGTAGGGTCGGCGGCCATATCGGATGCGCCGCCATGTCGATTTCGGACAGCGTGAAGCTACGGCGGTACAGCCAACGACATGCCGCATCGCATTTTGCGGATTCGCTGCCCACACGGATCCGAAGCACCAGCAGCCTGTGCTTGCTGGCCACGTATCCGCATGTTGCCACCCGATCGAAGCACTCGTCGATATGCTTCAATGCCCTTTCCGTGGCGACGATATAGTAGTCGCGGTCGGGATGCAGCGCGGACTCCTTGCCGATTCTGCGCCCGCCTTCCGATCCATAGATGTCGGAGAACACGAGGATATCGCAGCCGTTTTCCACGTATCCTATGGAACGTTCCATGCTTTCCGGCACGGTGACTCCCGACAGGGCCGCATCCGGCGAGGAGAGCGGGATTCGTTCGTAACGCAGTCTGTTCTCGTGTGTGAGACGGAAAGGCCGTCCGTCGAGTGTGATGTTTCCCTCGTGACCTGCAGGATGGGCGCGAATCGACAATTCGATTTCGAACACACGACCCTGGCGCCTCCGCAGGAATATGGGAAGGATGGGAGCTGTATGGAACACCATTGCAGTCGCGCCTGCGCCAGCACTATGCTCCGGACATGCATGGGTCCACGGATCGCCCTTCCGATGGCGGAAATGCGGTTTTTGGATTCGCGGGCTCTGACCGCTTTGGGAAACATACATCGCGTAGTCGTTGACGGGCCTGTTGCAATACGGACATTTGAAACGAATGGCTTTGGGCACATCGCCGCGGAATCGTCTATTGATTTCGCGGGCGGACACCAGGCGCGACATGGAGCTTTTCGGAATGATCTCGATCGCCTTGTCCATATTCGTTCCTCCGTGGAATTATCCAAGTTGCAAAGTGGCATTCATCATAGGCATCCGTCAAAGGAAAATCGAGTCGTGTTCTGTCTTCCGGCAGTCTCTTTGAAAAAAGTCGCTGGAATATGAGGATTTGCAATCTGCATGCCATCTGAATGTATTCGGAGGAGTCTAATGATTGAAAGCGGAACGAAGTTAATTTATATCATGCTTTTATGGGGGTCTTCCGTCTGCATTAAACGGAAGACCCCAGCCCCTTTGCGTTTCGTTTGGATTCCTGATCGCTCAGCTCAAAAAGCGGTTATCGCTGCATGACGAAGCATCTCTGTCGTCATGTTATTGATATCGATTGAAGCTGTTTCCACGAAAGATTCCCTATCTTCGCCGCTGAGCATGGCAATGATGGCTTTCCCGACATGGAATGAGAGATTACAGGGAACCGCATTACCAATCTGTCTATATTGGGACGCGATTGAACCAGTGAATTTCCACTCGTCAGGGAAACTTTGGATTCGAGCATATTCACGAATAGTTAGAGGCCTTGTTTCCTCAGGGTGGCAACGTTCCGTCTGTTTTTGTGCTGGAGCGCAAGTCAGGGTCAGAGAAGGCTCATTCCAAGCGAGACGTCTTGCCATACCTGTTTTCCCCCCGGGAAGGTTATAGGATCCTTTCAAATACGATTTTTGTATATCTACAGGAAGGTCTTTCCAGTAGCCGCCAGGTGGTACCAGACTAAGCACTTTCTTTTTTGCGGGAGAGTATTCCATTCCCTCTGATTTCGGGCAATCGCTAATCGCATCCCAGAGGGTGAGAATATCACTGTTTTCTTTTGGATACAAAATCGGCATATCAAGATCTTTGCGTACGCCGATTAGCACAAGTCGTTCCCGTTTTTGAGCGACATCAAGAAATTGAGCATGCAAAATTTTAATAGCGACTTTATAGCCGACATCATCAAGCGCCCGCAGCATAGTCATTATTGTTCTGCCATGATCATGGGTAAGCAGACCCCGAACATTCTCCATCATAAGTACTTTGGGCTGTATTTGTTTCGCGGCGCGAGCAAATTCAAAGAACAGAGTTCCGCGGGTGTCCTCAAATCCCCGAGATAAGCCTGCATAAGAAAAGGCCTGACACGGCACGCCTCCCTGAAGCAAATCCACTTTCCCTGCGTATTCCGCAAAATCGATTTCATGAATGTCACCCTCAACGACATTCCAAGCAGGCATGTTAAGACGTAATGTAGCGCATGCATTTTTATCAAATTCATTAAGCATGACATGCCGGAATCCGGCATTATGCATTCCAAGTGCGGTTCCGCCGGCACCCGCGAATAATTCCAAACTCACGTAATCTGTTGGCTGGGATTTAAGTACTTTGAATCGAGGTTTTCCGCTTTTTGACACAGGATTTTCATGCTTACGCTTTACGCGTCGGATTTCTTCAAGGTCGAACAATCGGTTATTGTTCTTATCTCGAGTGCAACGCAATAACCCGAGCTTCGACCATCTCCGGATTGTGTCGGCGGATACGTTTAAAAGGTGGCTTGCCTCTGTCACTGTTACTTGTTCCATTCCTCCATAATATATGATAACCCTTACCTATGCAAGGGTTACCATATTATGGGATAACGTGAAAAACGCGTTGTAGAGGAATCTTGTAAGTTCCGCATTGCTAAACTATCGAATAACTTTCAAATGACGAAAAGATCGGAGTGGCAATGGAACATGATTATGGCTTAAATTGGATTAATCAAGATGATCTGTATGAAATAACGAAGCATGTCTTTGAATCAGTGATAAGCAAAAAGAAAGAGAAGAAAACCAATCCTCCAGACCCTTTCACCTTAACGTCGCAAGCACTTATTGTTGGAAGCACTCTCGAAAACGTTCTTCATTTCGAAATCGAAAGGAAAATTAATAAAACGCTGTCCAACAACGTTGGATTATGGCATCAACATGTGCTGAGTCTCGCGCCCGGTTGGACTGATCTTGGATCAAGTGGTGGCGGTATTGATCTCGAAATGATGTCCGGATTTACAGATCCACGCTTTGGGAAACCTTTAGTTGCTGAAGTAAAGAATCGTTTTAATACGATTAAAGCGTCTGATGAAAAGACCGTATGGGATACTTTGGATCTTGCAGCGAAAACTCATCGTGCGATAGCTTATATTTTCCAAATTGTTCCTAAAACACCTGAACGTTATGATCGCCCTTGGAATGTATCTGGTAGACCCGAGAAGGAAAATATCCGCTGCTGTGACGGCGCTACGGCGTATGACATGGTTTTCCAACGGAATAATGCACTTCATGATCTCTATGAGGTTTTTCCCCTCATCTTGGATGATGTTCTTGATAGCGGAGCCGAAATAGATGAAGATATCGCTGAGCGAATTTATTCTGAAAGTATCCCAGAATAATTCCATAATGCATTAGAAATAATCAAGATCCGATAAACCATTCGGGCATGGTGTTCGCCACTTCTATCTACAATGGCGATATTGTAGTTGGGAGTGGCGAACTTAGCTTTATGGATTTTCACCTCCTAGCACGGGCGAGACAGATTATTAATGCGAAGAATCGATGTGCCGTCTCAACGCTCCCTGCAATTCCCATTTGAGCAGCTAGGGCTTGCCAAGCCCTGAAACAGTGAATATCACATCGCGTATCAGCATGTTGGCTTGTTTAAGCGTCTTCCGGTCATGAATCTGTCGATACAGGTAGTCATCCATGCGTCCTCGGTACAACACAGCGCCACTCACTCCCCGGCCAGACCCTGTACGGCAAACACACCGGAGTGCACCTGGGCCATTCCGCGACGAACCGCCGGGATTCTGATAGACCGCAAGGTCTCCATAGCGAATCGTAACCGTCGGCGCTCATCACCACCACATTGTCATGCGGGTCCTAGTTGGCAACCAAAAGCATGTCCGAGTCACCACTCGCACGATGCAGATACGATTCCAGATCCCTGCAGAAATCGGAGTATACGACCGCCGTGACCATAATGGTCTCCCTCCGACGCAACACAATACATGTACAGAAAATGGTGCGGCAAAAGCCGGAGAGACAATCTCAAGATGCATCGTGGGCAGCACGATGCAATAATCGGACGAGAAACCCCGTATAAGGGTTATTCAGCATTTGCACCATTCGACGCATTCAGGCACCGGTAGATGGTGGACCGTCCCACATGCATCATCGCGGCGATCTGGTTCACCGTCACCGTCTTTGAGTCGTACAGGCGCCGCACCTCCCTGATTTGCTTTCCGTCGAGTTTGGCGGGACGTCCGCCCTTCCGTCCTCTGGAGCGTGCGGCGGCGAGGCCGGCACGGGTGCGTTCGCGGATCAGATCACGTTCGAACTGCGCCAACGACCCGAAGATGTTGAACACGAGCGTGCCGCCAGGGGTGCTCGTGTCGATCGTCTCGGTCAGCGAGCGGAACTGCACTCCCCTCTCGTCGAATATTGTCATCAGGTCGACCAGGTTCTGCATGCTTCTGCCGAGCCTGTCGAGCTTCCACACGACGACGGTGTCGCCCTCCCTCAACAGGTCGAGCATATGGTCGAGTTCGGGACGGTGCGCCCTCGCGCCGGACGCCACGTCGGTGAAGATCCTGTCGCACCCGGCCTTCTCCAACGCGTCCCGCTGCAGATTAGTGGTCTGATCGCCCGTGCTGACCCTCGCATATCCATAAACCATGCTCGCCATGCCACAAAACATACCACTACCCGTCACAAGCATGGAGTTCCGGAACGTTGATTACGGGACGGGTTTCGGAACATCAATCGCCGGAGTGTCGGGGACAGTGCCCCATGTCCGGGATCCCGTTCCGGAAACCTCCGTTTGCGGAACGTCCGGCACTACCGCACGGTTCCGATGCCGACGCGTGCCCGATGACGAGGGTCCAAACGGCCCGGGACCCTACTCCTCCGAACCGTCGTCCGTCGAATCGTAGGAGGAGAAGGCCCCGGCGACCTCCTCGAACAGGTCCATCGGCGACATCTGGCAGGCGATCGCGAGATTGTAGAGGGTCCGGAGCGAGGGGAAATTGTATCCGTTCTCGATGTTCGCCAGACTCTTCTCGCTGATCCAATCGGCGCGGAGTCCCGAAGACACGGCGGCCAAGATGAAATCGGACCTCGACGGCTTTATGTCTATCAGATCGCGACGGTGCCGTTTGACGATCGCGCCCACGCGCCGCAACGCGGGATCCAGATCCTTTTTACGTACTGTCATGCCACCCACCATACCACAAAGAGTAACCGAGGTTCCAAAACACCACCAAGGTTCCATTGTGGAATCCCGTGGTTTGGATATGATGGTAACCGTCTTCATCAAACGATGACAGATGGAAGCCGATCAAAAGACCAGCTTCCGGCTCCTTCGAGAAAGGAAACCAACCATGAAGGAACGATTCCACATCCACACCATGCGCACCGTGAAGTCGCCGTCGGATCCCAACGTGACGACGTATTTCATCTGGGTCAACATGCGCGACCTGCCGGCGAACATCCCGACCGACGTGAACCCCCGCAAGCCCAACATGAAGACGATGACGGCGAAGAAGCTCCTCGACGCCGTGTCCGGCACGGACCCGTACTTCGACATCCACAACCGCGGCATCGTCATCCTCGCGAAGAGCGTGAGGCTCGACGCGGCGAACAGCATGGTCGACCTCGATCTCGACGACGACACGTCGCGCTACGGCATCCTCGACGGAGGCCACACGTACAGGGCGATCATGGACCGCCGCGACGCGATCCCGTCCGACATCGACAAGTTCGTCAAGCTCGAGGTCTTCGTCGGCGAGGACCTCGACGTGGCGGCCCTGTCCGACGCGCGCAACACGTCCGTGCAGGTCAGCGACATCGCGCTGTTCAACCTGGAGGACCGCTTCGACTTCATCAAGAAGGCCGTCGCGGACCAGCCCTACGGCGACAACATCGCGTACAAGGACAACGACAGCGGGAAGACCACGCCCGTCTCGGAGCTCCTCAAGCTCATGTACGCGTTCAACATCGACCGGTTCAAGGACGCCCTTTCGGTGCCGACCGCCTCGTACACCGGCAAGGCCGCGGTGTTCAAGGACTACCGGAAGGAATGGGACGACCACCACACCGGGGACGGGTCGAACCCGTCGGAGGACAACATCTACCTGCAGCTCGCCCAAGTGCTCCCCGACCTCGTGGCCCTGTACGAGAGGATCCAGGAGGACATGCCCAACAAGTTCAGGGAATACAAGCTCGCAATCGGACAGCAGAAAGGCAACTTCGGCAACCTCCGCGGCGTGGAGAAGCGCAACGGGAAGGCGAAGACCCTCTTCACGCAGAAGGCCATCGACTACGACGTGTCCGCGGGATACATCATGCCGATCTTCGGCGCGTTCCGCGCGCTGCTCTCGAAGGACAAGGACGGACACGGCGTCGAATGGACGGTCGACCCGCTCGAGATGTGGAACACGGTCGGCATGGCCCTGGTCCAGAACACCTTCGACACGGAGACCAACCCCAACGCCGCCGGCAAGATGAAGACCCTGTGGCAGTCCAACTACCGCATCGTGGAAGGCGAGAAGACCAAGAAGCTCCTCGAACGGCTGATGAACGAACAGCGGTAACCGCCACGGTTGGCGTTCCGCACCAACCCCCGGTTCGGATGCGATCCGATCCGCGATCGCATCCGAACCGGGCCCTAACCGCCATGGACCGGACATGGCCCACCGGCGACATCGACAAACAACTCATGAAAGGAAACAAGGAAATGGAATCCATTGCAAAAATACTGCCATTACTGACCGCGCTAATACCATTCGCGACGGCGTTGATCGGACTGCTTGTCAAAGCCCTACCCGATCCCGGGATGCCGGGAATCTCCCGCATATCCTCGAAATTCGAAAACCTGAAAAAACTGGAATCGCATCTGGGACGCGGCGAGGAGGCGGCCGTCCATATGCAGCGGAAGATCCTTGCCGGCGATGCCCGGGAAGCCCTCTGCCACAATGTTTACGTACGGCAGGGGATGGACCGCAAGGAGATCCGACAGCGGTCGGTATTCGGCTGTTTCTCAGCCAGCCTCGTCGGATTCGAGCTCGGAGTGGCCATCGTATTGGGCTACCTGTGCTGGATCCATTCCCAAAAGGACAATGACGTGGTCTCTCTTAAACTGTCCCTGGCTTTCATCGCCATCCTGTTGATGATAGGTCTGACGGTTGCGGCCGGCGACTGGATATACGCCCACATCACGTTGAACCGCCAGTTCCGTTTCGACATGCGGGATTACTCCCGCAAGACGGAAGACGCGACGGACGCTTCACTGCAGGAGACGATGGACAGGTCCTTCGTTAGTCTGATCGACTACGAGCGCAGAAGATCCAAATGGAAATTCGTCTGCCTTGCGGCATGGTTCGCGATCGCCTCCGACCTGACCGCCTACTCTTTTATCCTGAACGGACTGATTCCCAAGGACCTCCTCGGGCTTGACAAAGCGGGCGCTTTGGACGGACTCAGCACAACCGCGGTAATCGTATATCTAATCGCGTTTCTCGCCTTCGTGATCGCAGGCATCGCCGTTCTTTGCATCTCGCCTAAGGATAAAAGCAAGAGGGCGAAAGCAACGGGACGACACGACCGAGACGAAGACCCCGACATGGGGAATGGCGCATTGCCGACCGTCGGTCGGGCAGGCAGAAGCTCTCAGGCCACGACGGCAGGCACGCCGCCTGTTGGTGAGGACCGACCGGATTCCCGTTCTCCTCACATCCACACATGGGGAATAAATATCGGCGTGTATCACGGTTGATGGCGCGTCCGATGTGGACCGGTTACCAGGCGCCGCCTCGGTACTCGAGGCGGCGCCTGATTTTGCGCAAGCCCGTCGGAACATCCATCGGCGTGCCGTGACACGAAAAACATTGAATCCGAACGATACCCACGATGTGCCATAAACGACCGTTTACGGAACGGAATCCGAATCATCCCATCGAGGCCAGGCGTCCCGCGAAC
>ERZ808252.1605-NODE-1605-length-16019-cov-44.192182_pt1 | contig 16019 bp, 15 predicted proteins | sample MGYA00521242_ERZ808252 | MGnify/ENA primary metagenome ERZ808252 (study PRJEB31516, sample SAMN03275581) | gut metagenome | biome: mammalia-associated habitat; material: feces | host: Papio cynocephalus | place: Kenya | collected 2012-08-07 ...
AAATGAGTTCTTGACGGATGCCACTTTCACAGGTGGACAAGGGCCGTTCTGGTGGTTGCCGTTACCAATTCTCCAAAACATGACTTTAATCGCTGTAAATCAGCCACTTGCAAATTCTTGTCTCGTGACACAAAATCAGCGAGGGACAAAAACGGGACAAAACCACGGAAAAATAAAGTCAAGAACACTTTGCCCGAAATATCCCTTGTGGAATACCTCTGTTTCGTTTGCAAAGGTACAAATTTGTCCCTTGAAGAACGAGGGGAAATCCCTATTTCTCTCATTCACAACTCATTTTCCTACCATTGTACCCCAAATGTGGTTATTGCAAACGGTTTTGACCTCAAACAGCATGGCTTGCGAAAATTGGGTGTTAAATTTTGTTTTGCACTCTGTTGGACATTTTTAAAAACGAGAACTGGCAATAGAACCAAAGATTTGCCACCCTTATTGTCCAATCCTTGGTTTTGTGAATGTTTGAACGATAGACATTTGAAGATGCTGAAATTCAAGTAAGTGTCCGACCAATCTACCACATTGCAGCATGGTAAAATAGAACCAAAGAATTGAAAATCAGCACTTTTAATAAACCATAACGGCTGCTTGAATATCATCGGCAACGATATACCTTTGCAGCCGAAATCGATAACGAAATCAACAAAATATCAGATTTATGACAGAAAAGAACGCATTAAAGATGAACCTCGACCATGAGCGCAAGATAGTGGAGCTTCAGGCGAGGGTAAACAAGTTGGAAAACCTTTGTTACATGACAAAGGAGGTGTTGAACCTTGAAGAGGCATCCGCCTTTCTCGGCATTGCCAAGAGTACGCTCTACAAGATGACGCATCTTAACCAGTTGCCGTACTTCAAGCCTGCTGGCAAGCTCATCTTCTTTGAGAAGAAAGCCTTGCTTGACTGGGTACGAGGAGCAAGAGCCATGTCGGAGGAGGAGATAAGACTGGAGGCTGCAAACCGTCTGAATGAAATGAACAATAGACCATAGCATCATGACGAAAGATGAACTTGTAAACAGTCTGCAAAAACGTGACCCTTTGTTGGCTAATGCGGTCAGCAATATGGTAGACTACATTTCCGACCGCTTTCCTGCTGCTTACCCAAGCAAGGAACAGACGGAAGCAGTCAATACCTATCTTCACTCGGTCTATGCTGACGGTGACGGAACCATGTCGGAAAGAAACTGTGAGCATCGAAGAATTGCATCACAGAAAATTACCATCAATGCCATACAAGTGCTTGACAGTCCCCAACTTGACCGACTGCAACGTGTGCTTGACCATATCGCATACGACAAGGAGTATTATATGCCAGAGAGAGGCTTCGGCATGAGGCGATAGTTTCTCTTTTGACGGCAGAGAGTTTTCCGCATAACAGCATGAACAAATTTACACAACAAAAATAAAACAACGATGAACAGTAATATTTTCAACAGCATTATCCTGAGTAATGAACAAGTGAACTATCTGATGGGTGGCACGGCTGGCATCAATCGCCTTTCATGCCTTTATCAACTCATTCAGATTGTGACACGACAGATTGAAACCTCGAATGAGGTTGGGGAGTCCACAACAGAATTGTGGGAAGTGAACATGTCAGAGGTGGCTCTATCCAAACTATGGAAGTGTGACCGAAAGACCGTCTCCAAGATGCTTGACCACATGAACAAATTGGGCATCCTTTCCTCTGTACAGACAAGACGAGGAAGTGTTCACACACTACTCTGTATTTCCGCATGGATTGTTGACGGTAAGAAGTATGTCAATCCGCACTACATCCCCATCAACCAAAGAAGCATCTCTGACAAGTCTTGTTCTTCAACTTCCACAGCAGCCTTCCCCAACAAGGAAGACCCACCCATAGGAAATGGCGATACTTCTCCTTCACAACTTGCCAACAGTTCCTTTTCTTCCCTAACTTCAGGAAATGGCGATAATGGCGAGGAGGAAGATGTTCCACCGCCAAGCGTCTCTGACATGGAACTGGAGGCGGAAGCCAGAAGACAATTCTTCAGGGAACAGATGGAAGCGGAGGAAGCCCCACAATTGCTGTTGCCTGGGTAATTTGAAAACCGTTATACAACATATCTTTTAATTGGTGCAACTACAATGCGCAGCGTACTTGTGCGTAAACTCTGATAGCGGTGCTATGCAAGAAATACCAATGTCATACAAACGCACTTCGTTTGTCCGTATGCCAATGGACTCTTGAACGCTCGCAAGCTCGCATTGGGTTGCACACTTTTATAGAAGCAATACTTGGTATGAATAAGAAAAATATAGAAAAGGAGGCACCGAAATACACGAGCCGCCTGATAGTAAGGCTGACACCGCAACTCCATAAGGAGATAGCAGAATATGCAGCCCTTTGCGGACTGACCACAAGCGCATACGCACGCAAGCGATTGGAGGGCAAATATCCCAAACAACGCTTGACTGACAAAGAAATGGAGGCTTTGAACAGCCTTTCGGATGCCAGGGGCGATATACAGAAATTGTTCGGCTTCCTCAAAGGTCGTCCGCTAACGGAACGTGAGAACATTCTCCGCAGCGAGATTTTCATGAAACGATGGAGAACAAGCGCAGAGGTGATCTTGAACCGCATGATTGAGATAGAGAAATACTTAACCCAATAGAACATACGACATATATGATAGCAAAAGCAAAGGTAATAAGTCATGGCGCAAATGCCATACGTTACTCAGTAGATAAGGACAAGGCAGAGATTGTAAAGACCAATCTCTTGCCCGATGATATTTCCCCAACGGCAATGTGGGCAAGAATGCTTGCCTTGCAGAAGAAGTTTGAGGACAAGTTGAATCGTTATCATCCGCTCAAACGGAACATGATACGTATTGAGGTTTCCCCAACCTCGGAGGAAACGCAAGGTTGGACGATGGATGACTGGCAGAGGTTGGCGGATGACTTTATTCGTGAATTCGATTCTGTTGACCTTTCCGCTAAGTCGAAGCGCAAGAGTGCAAAGCAAACCAACCTCAAAGATAGCCAGTATGTGGTTGCGCTCCACCGTGACAGCAAAAGTGGCATCATGCACCTTCACATAGATGCGAACCGCATAGATATAAGGGGCAACGTGAATGATGCTCATTATATCTATGAGAGAGCGATGGCTGCTGCCGCCAAGGTTGGTCAACAGCGTGGTTGGAAAGATGCACAAGAGGTGAGCCGCCAAAATAAGGAAGCGATAACCAATGATTGTCTTTCTGTCTTGGCTAAGATGCCATACTTCGATTGGGGACTTTACACAAAATGCCTCACGCAAATGGGATATGATGTGAAACTGCAATCCGACAGCAAAGAGCAAGTGCGTGGATATGCCATCAAGCGTGGTAACTCCATTTATAAATCATCGGAACTTGGTAAAGGTCGCTGCTTGATGCCGTCAAAGATTGAAAAAACTTGGGCGAAGCTGCATCATCAAGAGTTGGCAAGACCTGTCTCTACTCCACCAAAGACTACCCAACAGCCAAAGGAAATGACTGCAACCAAGCCTATGCCCACTGCGGACAACTCTCCAACGATACGACATTTCGACTTTTCCACGGACGAGTTCCACCATTATCCTGTTGACATTCCGCAGAATTGCTTGGATGTCATCGACAAGAATATAGCTTTGGATGCCGACAATGTGTTTGCCAAGATTGGTGATGCGCAAAAGACCGCCCTTCTTCTCTTTGCAGAGTACATAGACGCTGCCACTACTATTGCTGCCCAGTCTGGCGGTGGCGGAGGTGGTGCAACCTCTGGCTGGGGGCGTGACAAGGACGAGGATGAACTTTCCTGGGCGCATCGCTGCGCTATGATGGCTAACCGTTTGTGCCGTCCTCGCAAGAAGCAAGGATATGGCAGATAGCCGAATGTTCAATCAACAACATTGATACTATGCCAATAGGTAAAAGCAAAATCTCGGATATGGATTTCGGCTCTTTCGAGAATACGATTGACAAGAACATCGAAACGAACAAGGCTTCTGACAAATTCGACCAACAGCTTCAAGCCTATGAGGATGCTGGCAATGCTTTGGTTTCGGCAAAAAGTGGCGTTGAAATGGCTAATGCTTCCATGCTGGAGGCTAAGGACAAATTAGCCGAAGCCACAGAGAAAGCGGATGCTGTTACCAAAGCCATTGAAGCCTACATTGCCAAAGTTAAGAACATAACGGTCAAAGCCAAGGTTGATGATGCCGATATGAAACAGACCATCAACAACAGGAAGAAACTCATTGAGGACGAGACGCAACTTCTTGAAGACCACCGAAAGGAGAGCAAGGATCTCCTCATTCGCCATTTCTATGATATGTCTAATATGATGTCAAGAAATGAAGGAGTTTGGTTGTCGAATGGTTGGGTAAAGGCTTTACTTTGGATATTCTTGCCGTGTTTCCTTTATACGGTCATTTCGATTGTCTATTTTGTAGCATCATACATAGACAAGTGAACGGAGGATGGGGTGATTTGAAGTCACCTCATACCTTTTTCGTTTTCGCTTTCAATTCTTATCATCGTCAAATGGTAAAGAATTGAATTTATCAAAATCCGAACTGAATAATTTGTCTTGTATCACACGATATTTTTCAAACTCTGATTCTGCAAAACTCTTGGCAAATTCAGCAGAAACCTTTCCTGCATCATGTAACACAGCATCACCTCCAGCTTCAAGAATAATATCAATACGCTTAGCCCAATCTTCCATAGTCATTGGTATATGTCGATTTGCCATGCGTTCCGCCAAGTCAAGCACAGAGTTGACCAGTTTTCCCATATCTTCAAGTTCCACTTGTTTTAGATAGTTTTTGGCGATACTCACATCTGGTTTGACAATTTTTCCATCAGGTGCATTTTCCCAAGTAGTCAATCCCATGTGTTCTTTCTCTGCATTGGCTCTTTCGACTATAAGCTCTGCTGCCGTATGCCCATGTACAGCATAGTGCATCTTATTCTGAACTTTTTTATAGAACAAACGTGTGGTAGGTGCATCCTTATTGTAGTCAACAGCTGTAGCATATATATCCGTGAGTTTTTGATAAAATCTTCGTTCACTCAACCTAATCTCACGTATCTCCGCCAACAAATGCTCAAAGTAGTCCTCACCGATAAACGAGCCGTTCTCCATACGCTTCTTGTCTATGATGTAGCCTCGGAGCGAAAATTGCCTGATGACATAGGTGCACCATTGGCGGAACTGTGTGGCACGGATGGAGTTGACACGATAGCCAACAGAAATGATTGCATCGAGGTTGTAGAACAGCATGTTGCGTCGCACCTCTCTTGCACCTTCCTGTTGAACTACCGAGATTTTCTCTGTAGTTGCCTCCTTGTTCAATTCATTTGTGTCATATATGTTTTTCAGATGCAAACCGATATTGTCCGCAGAACAGTCAAAGAGCGTAGCCATAGCCTTTTGGGTAGCCCACACTGTTTCATCTTTGTATAGCACCTGAATGCCTAGCTCCTTACCTTCAGCCACAAAAGTCAGAAACTCCGCCGTACTATTTCGTATTTCAAAATTCTTTGCCATGTTTCTTTTTATTCATGTCAATACTATCTAAAGGTACTGTTCTCTTTTCTAAGTCATATACCCGTTTCCCTATTTCATTCACTGTCTGTGGAAGCGGATGTACATTGCAATATGATAAATTATACCAAATTGTGACAATAATAACTATCACTGATCCCAATATTGATGCAGTCCAAGCCAGCCATTTCCATGGAACATATTTGTCAAGCTCTTTTTGTAAAGATGAAATGTTACTTGATATGTCTGTTCTTGCTTCCTTAATTTTTTGCTCCAACTCTAATCTAAGGTCAGTGTGTGCCTTATCATTCTCACCTCTGAAAGAAGATAATTTGTCATCAAGTCTTGCATACTCTTCCCATGACATACCTCCTGATTTTGTCGGAGATTGCATATCAATATCTTTATTGGCAAATTTCTGACCACCATCAATATAGTCCGTGTCTTCTGACGTAACAGTGACCCTAGCTGAAGGCTTATATCTTTTCCTACCATACTTTGAATACGAATTGATATTATTCAGATTGTTCTTCAAATCATATTCATCACCTTGCGATGATGACCTATTAGGTGGATTTAGATTTGTTCTCTTTGGACGTTCCTTCTTCCTCATTATCAAAAGTCCTTTAAGTTAGAAAACAAGTCTTTTTCAACAGAAAGAGACAATTTGTAGACATCTTTTACAAGAGAGGAATCATTTATATCTTTGACAACATTCGTCAGATAGTTATCTGTGTCTATAACTACACCCACATGAGTCTTACATCCATCTATGTTAAACTCACGTCTATAGAAATCATCTTCCTCGGCAAGAGGCCCTATCTGGTACATCCCATTTTGGTAATCTAAACGGAATAAGAAATCCTTTGCAGGATATTCTTCAATCAAAAATTTTGCAGGAAATGCCTTTTTGAAATTATCCAATAACGCTGCATAATCTTTTGATTTTGTAAAATATGTCCCGATAATTCTACTACCGATTCGGGTGTTGTTTAAATCACCTAAGATTTCCTCAACAGCTTTACGTATCTTGACAAATTTAGCATAGAACGATTCTATAGAATCTATTTGAAAAGAATTGTAGTTCAGTCTATTTAGAGTGATTTGTACGATATTCTTGGCTTTCTCCTTATCCTCATGGTCACGAATAGTAATATCGCTTTGACCTATTTCCCAATAGGTAACAGAGAATACATTTGCATTTTGAATACTTTCAACTAATGCTCCTTTTTTATCAAGCATTGTTACCTTGTGGTCAAATCGTAATTCTAAGATAAATTTACGGTTGCCTATGTTTTTTGTATCAATATTTGCCTTCATTGTAATTATCTATTTTTGTTCTAATAATTGCTTTAATGTTGAGAAGTAAGAATCTTTTTTGTATGGACTCTTCGACTTGACAAGCTTCAAGACATTACCTGCTTCATCAATAAATTCTACTGTAGGCTTGTTTGTTTTCAAGTCAAAGCATAGGTAATAATCATGTCCGACACTGAAACCTTTCTTGGTTAGGTCTTCACCCGACACAATTCGTGGCCCCGTACCAGTCAACGTGAACAAGGCTTTTCGTTTTTTGTCGTGCATAATGAGATACTTACACGTTTCAAAGCCTTGCACAAGTCGAAGCGAACCTCTATCGAAGCCAGCTCTAACATAGTATAGCTTGTTCTTGAGAACAATGTCCCATTGACCGTCCTTGCAGTAGCCAACAAGCACAATGGAATCGTCTTGTTCAACCGGCATCTTATAGACAAGACCTCGTTGTGGAATTGCTTTCTCAACGTGTTCTGTCCCGATAGTCTTTTCCAAGAGAATGTCTTTGAGATGGCTATACAGTTGCGGACTATCCTCATTCTCATGTCCTTCGTGCTCCTTTCTGCTCTTGCTCTTTGGCAATAGCGGAAACGCACCAATATTCACGCTGTCCACACTACTGCTATAGTATCGTTTGGCGATGGTTTCACTATCGCCACGACCAGGGAAGAGGATGTAACCACCTATAATTTCCTTACTTGATTGTTCCTTGCGGTCAGAACCATAGTAAATGGCATCACGATAGCGGTGCATTTGGTTGATGGCATCGGATGGAGGATAGTCACCACCATGCAACTCCTTCATTTCATCAAGGTCAGCCTGTTCTACATTCTTATCCAACTGGCTATCGCTAACAACCCTATACTTAGCATCATATAAGTATGTCAGCAATATCTGGTTGCCGTCCTTCTTTTCTATGTTCAGTACAATATCAGGGCGTTGCTCTGTGGTAGCTGTGTGCACACCAAACGTGTCCGAATTCCGGCGATTGAATGTGTGTTGATAGTGTAGTTTTACTACATCACCTATGTGATTGCGCATCTGTTCTGCCCATTCAGAATCGTCATCATCATCTGGTGTCGGATAATTGAAAGTAACAACGTGTTCCATTCGTGAGTTAGAGAACGGATTGAGTAAAGACCCTGCTGGCTCAGACACAAGCTTTTCATACCGTGGATTTTCCTTTTCTATGTGTAGGAGTTGCTTAATCATGCGCTTCATCTTGATGAAACACCACAGTTCATAAATTTCCCATATCTGCAATGTGCCGATATTGGAAGCACCATTGTAAAGGTCTATACCACGGCGCAGTTTTATCCAATCTTTGTACACTTGTTGGTATCCAGCACGGCTTTGCAACACCATACTGTCTTGGCTCATTCCTTCAAATTTTCCAACTGTGCGAAAAAAGGGATTATGTTCCAATTTGTATATTCGTTCCCGATAACCGACAAGTCTGTAGCGATGTTCTTCTGATAGTTCATCATTGCGGTTTTGCGTCAACACTTCATTGAGAATCTTTGTAAGTCGTTTGCCAATGTGGTTCAATGTGTGTTTCACGAAGTGATTCTCCCGTGTATTCACTGTTGTGTCGCTTTCTTTCAATTCAAACCAATGGTTGTCCAACCGTTTTGCCTTGCGTTCTTCGGCATACTCGTCCTCCAATGAAGGAGTCCAGCGTTTTATCTTCTCAACCTTTGCAAAGGTGTTGTAAGTTCGTACGTTTTGGTGTGGGCGGCACAAGATAAGCTCTATGTTTTTGAGATAGTCATCAATAATCTCTTCAAAGATGTTCATCCAAACAATGTCATTGCGCACTCGTCCACGTGTCAGTTGTTGGTATGTTGTGGCAAGGTATCGGAAGATGACATCATTATATTCCTCGTTGACATCGTTGAGTAGAGATTTGTAGTCGTGCTTGGTGTCAAGTTTTGGACTAACGACATCAAACGTAACCCATGCACGATATAATCGACCAGCGTGTTGGTATTCGAATTCCAACTTGAAGACACCTGGCTCATTGAGGAAACTTACGTTGCCGGATAAGCCAAGTACATTGTCTCCATTGTAATCCGTATCAATGTAGAAAGCCTGTTCTACATCCCTGCGAACGTGCAGCACCTTTGGTGCCGTTCCATGGTCAATGAAGCCAGCCTTAAATCGGATGGCTATATTGCATTCGCAAGTTTCAAATACCACAGGCCATCGTTCATCCCACACTTGCGTTTCACTGTCATCATTCTTTGACAACAAGTTATTATGCTCATACAGTGTAAGGCGGCACACATCACTTGATGCATATCGGCAATATCGTTCTTCGTATGGCACATCACTTTTCGGCTTGGAATCGTTTGCTCGGTCTATGCGACCTTTGAAACGTTCCCAAGCATACGACAGGTCTTCGCTCCTAACGATAACTTGATAGGCTCCAAATTGATGTTCAAAGCGTAATGCTTCCATACAAATAATAGTTTATGGCCAATAGCGAGTGAAACTTTGGCGGTTCAAGCGGTCAATCATTTCTGATAGTTTATCAACCGCCATGTATTCTTCTTTGTTGTCTTCTGTGTGTTGTGGCGCAATCTGCTTCAACCAGTCAAGTTTTGTAAACTCATGACTTATGTCGTCTTCATCATTGACTTGACTATCCAATTCATTGATACGCCGTTCTTTTTCAGATATACGGAACATTTCGTCATCGCCCTCAACACGTGGCAATATCTTCATGAGCAATATCTTGTCAATCGCAGTTTCAACGTAAGGTAAGAATGTGTCAAAAGTGACTTCCTTGCCGTCTTCTTTCGCTTTATCCAATAATACGGCAAGATATAAAGTCAACTCATTCATCACACGATAACTAACAGTGAATGGTGTTCCTGATAGTACCATATTGATTGCTTGCAGTCGTTGAGGTAAACCTTTGCTGGCCTTGCCTTGAATATAATTGCTTATCTGTCCATCAGCTGCAACGGCATCACATTTTTTGATTACTTCTTTTGCCGTGACATACTTATTACGCAAACTATCCATAGTCAAAGGACTTTCGGAATATGTCAGCTCATCTTCATCTTTGAAAATGTCTTCCAACGCACCGCCGTTCATCTCGATAGTCATGGCACGGTCTATTACCTTACGGGAGAACTGGTGCGTGGTATCATCCATATTTACCGTACCTATTATGTATACATTTTCTGGCAACGTCAAACCTTCTTCCTGTAGGTTCTTACTCTCGCACTTAATTTTATCCATCTCCTCTTTTTCGTTGATGTTAAAGAGCTTGAAATAGATTTGCCTGTCGTTTTCAAGATGTTTGTCACCGATTGCACCAAACGTTTTGAAATAATCCTTATCAATAAGTGCGCCACTCTTTATCTTGATTCTCTCGCCCTCGTCATCTTTTACAATACGCCTTGTCTCTAGGACGCTCAGAAACTCTGCGAAATATTGCTCTACAGGAGCGAGGTTCATTTCGTCAAGGCAGACAAAAAACGGAACGTCTGGGTACATCTTTGCCTTTACCAAGAATTTGACGAACTTGGTAAAGATATATTTCTCTTGAAGATTGCTCCAATATCCCAACAGCTCCGTAGAGTCGTGCCAATTGGGCTTTACCTCAATCATGCAATAGTTACCAGGCGTTGTCCCATCCTTATCTTGCAGTTCCTTGGGACAACACTTGAAAGCAAGCTCCCTCACGATTCTGCTCTTTCCTGTTCCTGAAATGCCAGCGAGTAGCATGAAGGGCTTTGCGCGAAGGGCTGTCAAATATTTTTCATTTAGCCTCTCAAATGTAGTCATGTCGTTTGATTGTAAATGAACCTTATCTTTTCTTCCAACATTAAATAGTGAATTTATGTCTTGCGGTTTTATTGAATAGAAATTGTCATTCAAATTAAGATGATATGATGCCAATTCTTTTTCAAACTCAACTCTATTGCTGAAAAATATATCCACTAAATCAGATGTATAAATGCCACGAAAAGCATTATATATACCCTCATAAGAATTTCCACCTTTCAAATTGGTCTTTCTGAGAATCCAAAGAACCAATGCTACCTTTTCCTTTGTACTATCTATGTATGAATTAAAATTTTCATACATGTCAACATTCCTAATGAGAGTTCCTTCCTTTATCTGAAACAATGGTTTGCCACCCCTTTTAGGATACTCAAAGATTTTATCGGGATTGACCAGCGAAGCACTAACTTGTCCTGCCGAATAGAAATTGCTTCCTACAGCGAAATCTTTGGTATGTTCTTTAAGAGGTGCATAGAAATTCGTTGTGTAAAAGTTTGGACAGACATCACACACATATCCAACATGTGCGATAAAATCATTCTTATCTTCCTTTTCACGTGTATTACAATCTCTTCTTTTAGATTTATAAAAACTATCCAATGCCATAAAATGTCTTATGGCACTAACTTTTTGCGTTGCCCCCTGCACAGAAGGGTCTGGGCTTAGATGGGCCAACAGCTCATAAGCCTGCAATATTGCTGATTTTGTCAAATATCCCATAATCAATCAGGTAGGTAATTTAATAATGCAGAAGCTAAGACCCATCCCATAACAGGAGGGACTGCATTGCCGATAACTTTATATCTCGATTGTAGAGGAATAGCTCCGAATGTATAGTTGTCAGGAAATGATTGAATACGGGCACATTCACGCACAGAATAACGTCTGTTCTCTACAGGGTGTGTAACACCACATTTGTCTGGTTGAGCAGAAGCGGTTATCGTTCCGTTGATTTCTCCAAACGCAAAACGTCTAAAAAATTTAGGTGCATGATACTTCTTTGGATTGTCTGCGATATTACGGAATCTTTGTGTCAAGTTTTCGTAAGGTATATCCTTCCAAGACCTTCCAACAAAGCAACTCGGAGTAAGCTCCGATACGTTGTATCCATCATGGAATTGTTCCATAGCTTCCATACCATGTTCGCAGCCACCAATCAAATTTACGGTTTGTTGTGTACCGGGACTATATTCCCACACATCGTGATCAGGAGCATTGTCAACCCCTTGAAGTATTCTTCCGAGCAACAATTCTTCAATACGACCAAAGTGTTCTGAAGGAATATGGCCTTCTTCAACTATATGGCGCATAGACTCGAAATCAAATTCAGGTATATTCAATTGCTCATCTATTCCAACCATCAAAACCCTATAGCGTTTTTGTGGCACACCATAGTCTGATGCACACACAAGCTGCATTGATACATGATACCCAAGGGCATGCATTCTATTTATTATTTCTTGGGGAACACTTGTCTCACCATCTGGCATTTTTGAAGACAAAATTCCTCTAACATTTTCAAATACAAACGCTTGTGGTCGATGCCCATTCTCGATTTTTGAGCGTATGATTCTTTCGCATTCAGCAAACAAGGTACCTCTTCCATTGTTGTCATTAACACCCATGCGTTTTCCTGCATTGGAAAAAGGCTGACAAGGAAATCCTGCTAAAAGTATATCAAAATCAGGAATGTTATTAGCATCAACATTTCTAATGTCTGCCAATAAACACTCATGTCCATTACCAGTCAGTAACGGATTAGCATTGTAACAACTTTGGGCATCTTGGTCGAAATCGTTTGCAAATACGATATTTGTATCGAGTCTGTTATAGTCATGTCCTCTGAAGTTAAAACCGCCAGTAAATCCCAGGTCAAGGCCACCACATCCAGAAAATAATGACGCTATTCTTTTAGGCATTTTATTAAACTGTTTTCTTTTTAATTTTTAATAGACCACAATAAATCTTTTGTATCAACCTCTAAACACTTGGCTATCTCCACCAATGTTTCTAAATTTGGTTGTAGTGTGTTGGTACACCATTTTGAAACAGTCCCGGGGTCTTTACCGAGTTGTTCCGCTAGCCATTTATTGGTGCGTTTCTTTTCTGCTAGCACCACTTTTAGCCGATTTATATCTTTGCTCATACATTATGATGATTTGAATTTAGCTACAAAGGTAATATATTTCCTCCAAAAGCAAGTCATTTTTAGATGATTATTATGATTATTTATGTAATTACAAACCATTGAATTGTAATATTTGTCAATTCAGTCGGACGTCAACAAGCATCTTCTTTACCCTTTGTACCGTACTTACACCCTTTCCACTTAACTTCGCCACATCCCTAATGGAATACCCCTTGCGGAGCAAACTTATTACTTCCCTATATTCGGTTCTTATCTGTTCTTCCGTTTTTATAGAGCCAACCTTTCGACCGAGTTTCCCACCATTCTCTATATAACGCTTCCGCCCTGACTGCAATCGGAATGAGATATTATCACGTTCCAATTGCGCACAGGTCGAAAGCGTGGCTATCATTATCGGGGCAAAGAGGGACGGATGTCCTTCTTCGTCCAATAATGTAAGCTGTTCCTTTTGAATGTAGAAGTTAATGCCACAGTCAATGAGTTCTTTGACAGAGGCAAGCACCTCAAACGCATTGCGACCCAATCTTGACAGTTCACTGACAAGTAGGATCCCAATGCGGTTTGCCTTGCAGTATTCCATTGCCTCACACAACACTGGACGCTCATCATTCTTCTTTGCGCCAGAGATGTGTTCCTCAAAGACCTTGCAGACTTCGATACCCTTATATTTTGCATACTCCGACAAGTCCTTGACCTGCCTTTCCGTGCTCTGTCTGTCACCAATACTGGAGACACGAGCGTATATTACTCCTGTTGTCATCTATATCAAACCTAAAATCCGCAACTTGTAATATTTTTGATAAAATGGGGTGCAGCTCCCCATTTTATCAAAATTCTTGCGTAAAAACTGTTTATGACGCATTAATAAGCCATAAAATCCCCTTACCCCATAATGCTACTTGAGGTGATACGCAAAATCTCCCGGAAGTCAAGAACTATCAAAAATCACCATTGAAAGCTGTCAGATATGCATTGTTGCTTGTGTATATATTCAGAATGTACCGTCTTGCTGTTCTAATCCATTTTGCAGGGACTGAGACATATTTGAATATAAAAGTCTTGATTCTGCTTGTCCTCTTAATTCCAAAATGCCTCATGTCCATATCAGACACGAGATGCCTGTAAAAGTTTCGGACCAATGCGGTCAATATAAGGAATACGGTGTTTTCAGACATGAACGATTTTGGCAGACGGTTCCATCCAAAGCCGTTGTTCATGTCATCCAATATACGTTCCGCGCCGCCGCGCTTGTTGTAGTATTCCACAATCTCACGGTCGGTTGAAGTGTAGTCATTGGTCAAAATACACCTGTATGTATACTCTCCTTCCCATAGGTCAAGTTCCTTGTCGTGGTTTCTTTGCCGCTGTATGACAAGGCGGTACGCTTTGCCTGCCCATTTCTCTGCAATGATGGAGCATGTCTCAAACTCGTGACCGTTTATGTATTGGGTTTTCCATCCGCGTAAGGCAAAGATGTCATCATATAATGACGCACATCTGTTGGCACGGATATAAAAATGCCGGCTGTGTTTCTCCACCACCTCGACTATGGCAGCAGAGCATGAGCCGCAATCCATTCTTGCCCGGTTTACATGCATCCCGGCATTCTCCAGACGCTCGAAAATGCGTCTTAGGGTGTCTTCCTGATGGAAGCGGACATTGGCATTGCCGTCGCGGTTCTCTATTCCGACTATGACATCGCCGATTGTTGCTATTCCCGGACTATATCCCGTAAACTTCTTGTATGTCATCTTTGCGTCAAACTTCTCCGTCTCTATGAACTGATGGTCAAAATCAAAGTCATATTCATTGCCCGGCTGTAACTGCCCTGTTGCAAACAACGCGTTTATAAGCAGATTGTTGAGCCTGTCCGACACGTTGAAGTCATAACTCTTCCCTGAGTCTGACTTGTATGTCAGATTCATTGCCGTCAGTTCACAAAGAGCCCTAAGTATTGTGTCCGCACTACAAGTGCGCAGGTATGGATGCAGGGATAGTGTTCCCATAAGGTGAGAGGTTACGTCTTCAACACATGTACCACCGCAGAAATATATGCACATCAAGGAACGGATAATCTCGCTGTATTGATAACCGTACTGTTTGCTGCGCAAGCCTAAAGTGGTGTCTATCGTATGGGACAACATCCTGTCGAATTTCTCCATAATCGGAAATATGCCGCCAAAAGATGTGAGCTTCTCCGATTTTATTTGTATCTTTGCCATGTCTGATGAGGTTTTGTTTGATTTTTATAGCAACACTAAGTTAAGTGAAACTTCTGACATGACAAAATCCCGGGCAACTTTTTGTTGCTCAGGATTTTATAAAAACATTAATATATAGTGTTGCGGAATTAAGGTCAAAGATTAAATTGAACATGAAAACGCCTGTATTCAAACAAGTCTTGCAGATTTATTTGAACACAAGCATTTTCTGAATACAGCCTGACGGCAAAGTTCAAACAAAGGGAAGAGAAAAGACTTTCCCCTTGTTCGCTCCATACTACATGGCTCAGTCAAATACACCATTGAACAGATTGACCGCTTCTATCTTCTTTTCGAGAGCCACTTTTGCATATACTTCCGTGGAAGTGATGCTGCCATGTCCCAATATGTCCTTCACTGCTGATATGTCCGCCCCTGCCGAGATAGCCAACGATGCCGTGGTATGCCGTGAGCAATGGTAGGTCAAATCCTTTTCTATACCAGCCTTTTCTTTGAGCCGTCTCACATACTTTGATACGTTGTCAGACTTCTTGACAAGGTGGAACACAAGACTTTCGGGATTGTCGTCAGCGCGAGGTGGCAACAGCGATTGAGCCATTTCGTTGAGTGGTATAATGGCTGGTCGCTTGGTCTTGCGCTGTATGATGCTGATAGTTGGCACTCCGTCAAGCATCTTGATGTCGCACCATCTTAGATGCTGCATATCTCCAAGGCGTAATGCAGTCATGGAGGACAAGCCGAATGCCAGTTGTACGGTTCGTTCATTCTCACATTCAGCTTCTACCGCCAGGAAACGTGTGAGTTCTTCGGGCGTAAGATACTCTCTGTGTTTGTCAGGAGCATGGAAGCGTTCCAACTTGTTTAGACTGTGTACAGGATTGAATTTTACAAGTCCTTCACGCATAGCCTTATTAAATATCGCTTTGACAGTTTCCTCAAACAACAGTAATGTGTAATCAGCCAACCGTCCTCCGTTGGTCTTGA
>ERZ808252.1606-NODE-1606-length-16017-cov-5.747525_pt1 | contig 16017 bp, 10 predicted proteins | sample MGYA00521242_ERZ808252 | MGnify/ENA primary metagenome ERZ808252 (study PRJEB31516, sample SAMN03275581) | gut metagenome | biome: mammalia-associated habitat; material: feces | host: Papio cynocephalus | place: Kenya | collected 2012-08-07 ...
TACATACAGTATTCCGCCGTTTCCGGTACCTCGATTGGCCGAAAAATCTCTCGCTCACAGTTCTTGCCGATTTAATCAGAGGTTCCCTAAATAAGTTTGAACATAGTTCCAACCGCCGGACTTTTTGATAAGCAACCCGGATAAGAGCCTGCATCCGCTTTAGGGCGAGAACGAGGACTTTCGAGTAGGACATGGCAAACAGCTTTCTGCTGTATTGTTGTGCCTATTTGCGCCCTCACAGTCAGAAAGCGGAAAGGTACTTATGATCGGTTTCTGGCTGTGTTATATCGCAAGGTATCCGTGATCTCCGAAATTTGCCTTCTAACAAATTTCACTGATAAGGAGATCACAAACATGAAAATCACATATCTGGTAAACGAACGGCAAACAGATGGTTCCCTTGTACTCGCTGAAACCACCTCTGCGCATTGGCACAGGATTGTTGCAGCAAACAAGACTGTCCCTGCAAATGAACGGCGGTATTTCTATGCCGACATTCTTTCTGACAATTATAACCTTGATTGTATCGTTATGGAGGTCAGCAAAGAGCAGCACGCAGCATGGAACAGCGAAAGGCGATCCGCCCGCCGCAACCGGGATGCCGCCAAAGCCTACACCGTTTTATCATTGGAAGAATTGATGGAAAGTCACAGCGCTGTACTACCATCCGCTGAATCTCAGGAAGAAGCAATTATTAGTTCCGTCGTAATCGACGAATTAAAAAAAGCCCTGTCCAGCTGGAACACCTGGGGAACAGAGGTTTTGGAAATTTACCTGTCTGGAAAAAGCAGAATGGCTGCAAAGTTTCTGATGGACAACTATGGCCTTTCACGAAGGACTGCCTTCCGCAAGAAAAATGAGTTTGAAAATTTTTCAAAAAATTTCCTATCAGAATGGCACTATTAAGCCCGCCGTGTCCTGGTGGTATAGTGAAGGGACTTCTTCACAGGCCCTTCTCTGTATTTTGAAAACTGAATACAAGATGATATAAGTACACACACCCTTTCAGAGATTGTCGGTCCGCCGCCATGACAAGGGGTTTCTGAGAAAAACTCAGAAACCCCTAAGAGCGATCTACGAAACGAACGGCCCCGGCTGGTAAAACCGGGGTATCCTCTCTCAATGCGGTGAAATGGAACTTGCTCACGCGCTCCCAAAGACTAGGGGGCAGCCCTGCGGTACACGCCAGCCAGACGGCAGCGGTACTTGCAGAGTTATGACAGCCTTGCCAAAGGCGACTTATATCATACCCACCAACCGGGGGCGTGGCAAATTGGTTGGAATTCAAAATAATCTAGTATTTTATAGTCTGCCGCACGAAATATGTATGTTAAAACAATTCAAACAGACAGTGCAGCATATTAAAGCTAGATACCATGCGCTGGTTGGGACACCTACCCGCGCATTCATGTGGCTTTAATTTTTCTACCTTTCACCGAACCAAACCATTTCGTGGAATAATGGCCATTTCGTCTCACATACTATAGTAAATTATTGCATGGAGGTTATATTTATGCTCTCTCTTGAAATACGCCGGAATAATACAACCATCCGCATTCACGATGAATACGTTGATAAAACTCCGGAATCCACAATCTCACGTCTGAGCTTCATCGTTACAAACCACTACAAGCAGCAGTGCCGCAGTCAGCATGAGGCCGGTTCGACCGGTTCCATCCCAAGTTCTTCCGTAGAATAAGTTTTCCTTTTCTTTCCAACAATTCCAAAACTACAACATTGCTTTCGCAATTTCTTATATGATACAATCTGCAGCGAAAGGAGTTACTGAAATGGAGCAATACGCGATGTATCTCCGCAAATCTCGTTTTGACCGTGATTATGCCGAACTATCAGTTGAGGAAACACTGAAACGTCATAAGGCAATTCTTGACAGGACCGCGAAAGAGCGAAGATACTACATTGCCCAAATCTATTATGAGGTTGTTTCTGGTGAATCTATTGCAGCACGACCAGAAATACAAAAGCTTCTTGAAGCTGTCGGAAATGATTTGTATGCCGGAGTTCTGGTCGTTGACCTTGAGCGTTTGGCCAGAGGCAATAGTGCCGATCAGGCATACATTAGTCAGGTCTTTCAGTTTTCAAGCACAAAAATAATTACCCCAGCAAAGACCTATGATCCAAACAATGAATACGATGAGGATTTCTTTGAATTTGGATTATTCATGAGTCGTCGTGAATACAAAACAATCAATCGACGTTTGATTCGAGGCCGCGATAGTTCTGCATCCGAAGGAAAATATATCAGCAGCATCGCCCCTTATGGATACCAAAAGAAAAAACTGGAAAACGAAAAGGGCTTTACTTTGAAACCTGATCCGGAAGAAGCCGATGTTGTTAAAAAAATTTTTCAGATGTTCTTACAGCACAACGGAACCAAGACGATTGCCAATTATCTTAACGATCAAAAAATTCCCACCCGTCACGGCGATCTCTGGACATACTCGACAATCTCCAACATCGTCACGAACCCGGTTTATGCAGGGAAAATACGGCGTGGTTGGAGCAAGCAAATAAAGCGTATGGAAGGCGGCGTAGTAAAAAAGCACATCAAGCGAAATAAAAACTACGGCGACTACCCCGTATACGATGGGCTTCATCCTGCTCTTATTTCTGAGGAAACTTTTCTTCGGGCGCAGGAGATTCGTCTTGAAAAATCACCTAGCACAAAAGTCAGAGGTGATTTTGAATTGCAGAACGCCTTTGCCGGTCTGCTGTTCTGCAAGTGCTGTGGAAAAAGAATAGGCCGTACAACACAAGCTGCATCTCAAAAACACCGCGTTCGCCTCAGATGCGTTAATGCTCGGAATTGCCACAACAGTTCTTCCGACTACGATGTGGTTGAAGAAGAAATCGTTAATGCTTTACGACTGTGGTTTGAGGGGTACAAAGTGAAAATAGATACAGTCGGCTATGCAGATGACATCAAAGAATGCAATACCCGAATCAAGCGTCTTCAGCAAGAGATTGACAAACTGAATGCGCAGCTGACGAAAGCATTCAGCCTCGTTGAGCAAGGCATTTACACACTTGAGATTTTTCAGCAGCGCAGAGATTCATTGACCAGCTCTATTGCTGATGCCCGTGACCGGCAGCTTCAAGCAGAAAAACTTCTGCATGGTTATGAGGAAAACGAGACCGGCAGAAATAGCTTGATTCCGCAAACTACGGCACTTCTCGAATGTTACGAAGAAATGAGCATTTCCGAGCGAAATGCCGTCTTAAAGACAATTTTAGAGAAGATTGAGTACCGCAAAGGGAAGGATGGGAATATCGAAATCGACCTTTATCCCAAACTTCCCCAAAAATAAATCTCTCGTTGGTATCATGGACGTACTCATGTGCTGGTGAACGATCCGACTACGGGGTATGGAATTTTTATTGAGAATATGCTGGATGCGGCGGGGTAAGGAGGCATATTATGGATTTCAATTATGTTCCGATCGGCTTTGGAATGGCGCTGGTTATGAATCCGGCTGCACGGAATGCTTATGGCGCAATGACAGAGGATCAGAAGAAGCAGATTCCAAAGAACCTCTGAATAAATCGTCTTCGGCTGTGAGCGGATCTTTTTCCCAATCCGTGCAGTTCCAAAAGCGGGAAATATTGCGCAGCCGTTGCCGGCACAAGCCAGCTTACGGATGCGGCATACCCCTTGCGGGTACACACAGTATTCCTCCGCTTTTGGAACCTTCGTCTGGTGAAAAATCTCTCGCCCGCAGCTCTTGCCGATTGAATCAGAGCTTCCTTAGGAAAAATTATTGTGCCAGAGGCGGTGCCACTTCAACTTGCCTCTGGCTTTTTCCGCGCTTTATGCTATAATGAAAATAACATTATTCGACATGAATGCTTGCCAGTAGAGGCAGCGAGCAATTCCGGAATGAGGAGAGAGACACGTTCTTTTGCATCTTTAGAAAGAGACAAGGGGCTGATGATATGGCACTGGAAGCGCGGTATTTCGAAAGTATTTCACAAACAAAATATCTATCTGCAGAGAACTACGTCAACTACCGGGCCATTATGCGCATTTTCTATCAGGAGCATCAGAAAATGCATTATCAGCTGGACAAACAGATGATCATGGGCGAGCTGCGCCGGGATCGCCTGTTTTGCGCATATAACGATCAGCAATTATCTCAGGATCTGGATCAGCTGATCAGGTGGAAAAACCTGACTGCCATTCAGGACCCCAGAAAAGTAAGGACTGTGTCGGATTTTCAGAACAAGCAGTACCAGTACATGATGTCGCAGGCTGCGCTGGAAATTGAGCGCATGACGCTCACGCTGGAGAATCTTTACACCCATACCGTTGGACTGACCTCCAGCTCCTTCCGCCGCATTCAGCGGGCGCTGGATAAAATCGAGAAGCTGAATGAAATGTCTTTGAAGGACGTGGGGGACTGGTGGCAGGATCTGCAGGAAGACTTTTCGCGGCTCAGCCAGAGCTATCAGGACTATCTCCGGGAATTTTACGGCCCCAGCGCGGAAAAATATATGAAATCCGAAGATTTTATCGTGTATAAACGCCACCTGATAACCTATCTGGAAGACTTCGTCCAGGATCTTCAAAGCAGCTCTGCACAAATAAGCGCTCAGCTGGAAGCGATATCCCCCAACACAACGAGAACGCTTTTGGAGCTGGTACACCAAAGCGAGCTGGATATTCCCAGACCTCTCTCCGAGAAGACGGAGCACTGGCAGGAGGAGCTGAGAATGAAGGACGAAGGCGTGTGGCAATCCCTGAACGTCTGGTTCACCGGAACCAATTCCACTGCGCGGCAAGTGATGGAAGTAACAAACGAGGTCATACGCCGTGTTGTTCAGAATGCCGCCATGCTGGTTCAAATGCAGAATATGGGCGTAAGCAACAAAGCGGAGCTGCGGCACATCATGAAGCTGTTTTCCGAAACCGACTCCCTTAACGAGGCACATGAGCTTTCCGCTCTGGTATTCGGCGCACAGCAGGCCAGACATTATGTTGTCAATTCCGAACGGGATACGGATCGCATCGACAAGAGCTGTTTTCAGGAGGATCCTATGGAATTTTTGCTCCGCCCCCGGGAGCGGACATACCGTCCGTCTATTGACCGGAGCGGATTCGCGGACAGAAGTGCGGACAAAAAGGAGCAGCGCAGACGAATCCTGGAAGATGCCCAGCGGCTGCGCACGGCGGTGATGGAGCATATCCGCAACGGAAAGCTCGACTTTGCCCATTTGGAAACGCCTGTAACGCCGGAAGTCCGAACGGTCTTTTTGTCATGGCTGGCCATTGCGAATCTGAATCCCGACAGAAAGGGCTTCACGGAATACGGGCAGCACTATGTGCTGAAGTCCGGAGGAAACGGCAGCTGTACCATGGTGTGTACGGACGGAAGCCTGACCCTGCCGGATTGCGTGCTGGAATTTGAGGATGATGGAAATGTATGAATTTCGAGCATTGTTAGACCGATTTTGGATCACCAAAGCGGATAATAAAGAGCTGTATTATTCCCTGAAGCGTACGCAGCCGGAATACAAGAAATTTCTGAACGAGCAGCTTGGCTGGAATCTCATCGTGAACGAATCGGTGATCAAGCTGGAAAAGGTGCCGCCCAAGGCGATGCCCTGGATGGGAATCCAGGAATTCAGCGATAAGATGGACTACTGCTTGCTTTGCGCATTGCTGCTGTACTTATCCGATCTGGACGATGAGGAGCAGTTTCTGCTGTCCTCTCTTACGGAGGCGGTGGAAACGTTTACGAAAGACATCATCCCCGTGGACTGGACAAGATTTCCCCACAGGAAGTCCATGGTTCGTGTTTTACGGTATGCGCAAGCCATCGGCCTGATTCTGGTGTACGACGGCAGCAGCGAGAGCTTCGGCAGCAATCAGGAGCAGGAAGTCCTTTATGAGAATACCGGTCTTTCCCGTCATTTCCCCGTGCATTTCGGGCGGGATATCCTGCACTGCAATTCGGTATCCGACTTTGAGGCCTTCGCCTGGGAAGGGGAGGATGCGGATCGCGGCCAGAAACGGGTCAACCGGTGCTACCAGCAGTTGACCCTAATGCCTGCCATGTACTGGTCAGACGACCGCCGCGCGGATTATGAGTATCTGAAAAATCAACGGCAATGGGTATCCAAATATCTGGACAATGCCATCGGCGGAGAATTGCACATCCATAAGAACGGTGCGTTTTTTGTAGCGACAGAGGATGGCCGCTTTGGCATGCTGCATCCCCGTGATACGGCCCTTTCGGACGCGGTGCTGATGCTGTGCGCACAGCTGCGGCAGAAAATCAACGACGGGGTCTATCCCGTAAAGGACGATGATACGGTCTGGCTGCGCCGGATGGATTTCCGAAAGGAGGCGCTGCGCTGCAAGGCCAAATGGAGCAATGCCTGGGGCAAAGGTCTCAGGGAAGAGCCGGACGATAGCTTTGTGGAAAAAATCACAAACTATATGTCCGATTGGATGCTGCTGCAGCCGGTGGATGGTGCGATCCTTCTCTACCCGGCCGTCGGAAAATTTATCGGCTGTTATCCGAACGATTATCAGCAAGGCGCGCAGGAGGGCGATCATGGAACAGTGGAAGATGCATAGGCTGGGATTCCGGAATTTCTGGCTGTACGATAAGGAAGATTTTCTGGCGGAAAGCGGGCATTTGCTTCTTCGGGGAAGCAATGCATCCGGAAAATCCATCACGACGCAAAGCTTTATTCCCTTTATCCTGGATGGCAACCGCAGCCCGGAACGTCTGGATCCCTTTGGTTCCCGGGATCGTAGGATGGAGTATTATCTGCTGGGGGATAATGAGCGGGAGGAATCCACAGGTTATCTTTTTTTGGAGTTCAAGAAGCAGGGCTTGGATGTATATCTGACCATCGGCATCGGCCTGCGCGCCCAAAAGGGAAAGACCATGGATTTCTGGGGGTTCTGCCTTTGCGACGGGAGACGGATCGGCCGTGATTTTGAGCTTTATGAAAAGCTCGGAAAGGATATGCTCCCGTTAACGAAGCAGAAATTGAAAAATGTGATCGGGGATCCGGATAACTGGGTCGAGAGTCCCGGCGCGTATAAAAAGCTGGTCAATGACCGGCTGTATCAATTTCCTGACATCCGCCAGTTTGATCAGTTGGTTCAGCTGCTGATCAATGTTCGGGCGCCGAAGCTATCCAAAGACTTTCGCCCAACGCTGGTAAAGGAGATCCTGCGAGACTCCCTTCAGGTGCTGTCTGATGATGACCTTTCCGCCATGGTCAGCACTATGGAGCGCATGGACGAATTAACGGACACCCTGCAGGGGTATCAGGAGGCGCTGAAATCCGCATCCATTATCCGCAACGAATATACCCGGTACAATCAGTTCGTTCTGGGGCGGAAGGGGAAGGCCTACAGCGATGCCCATGACAAAACCCAGCGCCAGCGTGCCCAGCTGCAAGATCAGCAGGAAAGGCTGCGGATGCTTTCTGCCGAGCTTCAGAATCAAGCCCAAAACAGAGATGACGCCCATGCCGCGCTCATCCGGGCTCGCGGGCAGCGGGCAGCTATGGGAGATGGGGATCTGGTTGAACAGAGACGGAGGCTGGAAAGTGAACGGGAGAGTGAGCAGAGCCAAAAATCCCTGCTCGATAGCGGAACCCGGCAGCTTGACAGTTTAAGCGGCACCATTACTCAGAAAGAATGTCAGCTGCGGGAGCTGCAGCAGGCGGTTCGCGGATATTCCAATGAAGTCCAGAGCAGTCTGCGTCAGTTGGATGGTATCAACCAACTGGCACTTATGGGGGAAGACCACCAGGCATTCCTCAGATCTCCCGAGAATGGTCAAAAAATTCGTGCCGCCCTTCATATCCGGAAAACAATGCTTGGGCAGGGATTGAATTCTATTCGCAAGCTGAATCAGGCGCAGGATGTTTACGATGCTGCCTTTCAGGCACTGGATCTCGCAAAAGCCGAGCAGACAAAATTGGATTCCGCGGTTCAGAGCGCGCAGTTCCAGGAACAGGAAGAACGGGATCGCATCATCGAGAACTTTATCCGATGGCAGCAGAATTGTGCGGAATTCCTGCTCACAGAACAGGATGCTCTCTCTATAAAACAGGCGTTGGCGCGCTATCGCGCCCCGTCTGATTGGACTGTGATCCAAAATCGGCTGAATGACCGGCTTCAAGCAGGCAATTCCCGGTTGAACGCCGAAAAACTGAAAATACAGGCACTGCGAGAGCGCCTGACCGGGGAAGCACGGGATAAGAAAAAGGAGCTGGACGAGGTCCGCAGCCGCCCGGATCCCATTCCCCCCAGGCGGAAACAGACGGACGCACTGCGGATCCAGCTTGTTATGAGCGGTATCCCCCACGCGGCGTTCTATGAAGCGGTGGATTTCTCGGCGGATCTGCAGCAGCAGGATCGCGCCCGCCTGGAAGCACAGGTAATGGATTCCGGGCTGCTGGACGCGCTGATCGTCCCTGCTGAGTATCAGGAGCAGATCCAATATCTGCTGGAGGATTACCCGGATCGGTTTTTGATCCCCGGAGCGCCCGTATCCGATCCGATCACGTCGCTTGTCCCGGATCCGGATTCCCCGCTTTCCGCTCTGGCCGCCGGGTGTCTGAACGGTATTTCCCGATCGGATATTGATTCCACCACCGCATTGCTGCCGGATGGCCGTTTTCGCAATGGGATCGTCAGGGGACGATCCCATGGGTATGACCCTGCCGGATATATTGGCGCCGCCGCACGCCGTGCCAACCGGGAACGGCAAATTGCGCAGCTGGAGCGGCAGCTGCATCAGCTGGAAGATCAGCTCCGGCAGGCGGTGCAGCAGGAACGCGACCTGACGCTCCGCCTGGAGAAGCTGCAGAATGAATGGAAGCAGCTGCCCAATACGATAGATCTGGACTGTGCCATCGAAACCCGGATGGAAGCCCAACGTGCCTTGGATGCCGCAGCTGCCGAGACGCAAAGGCGCATGGAAGCAGAGCAGCAGGCAAAAAGAGTGCTGGGCGTTCAGGAAAATCAATGCCGGGAATGCTGCCGGGGTATTCCTTACGAACGAACGGAAAAGGCCTTTGAAGAAGCCCAGGCAGCCCTGGAAGAATACGGCGAGCAGCTGACCGTCATTCACAGCGGTCAGGAGCGCCTGAAAGCTTCTCGGCAGCGCCACGACGAGATCGATGAAGATCTTGCCGTAGAATATGACCGCCGTTCCGATCAGACGAAAGCCAACGCCGCCATCGAGCTGGATCTGAAGAAAACACAGGCTGTGATCCGGGAAATTGAAGATTACCTTGCCCGCCCGGAAAACATGGATCGTGCGCGGCGGATGCGGGAATTGGATGAGATCATTCACAGACAGGATCAGGCGGAAAGGGAGGCGGATAGGCAGTGCGCCCGGCTGACGGAAACCATCAACGCGGCGGATGCGGATATCCGGCGTCAGAACGGCGAGCTGACAAATCTGACACTGGCTGAAACGGAATTGGAGCAATACTTCAAAGAGGAGCTTCAGCTAGGCCTTGTGGATCGAATTTCCGGTGTCGATTCTACGGCTCCTTACGACCTGGCACGCGGGGCAAGCGGCCTGATCAATGCCGCAGATCGTGAGCGCACCCTGGAGCAGGTCGGGGAATCGCTGCGTAAGAACTACACATCCCATAACAACGAGCTTCTGAAATATCAGCCGCGGTTGGATCTGGCGTTTGATCCCCCTGCGAATCCCGGCATGCTGCGTCAGAGATATACCATTACGCTGCAAAAAGACGGCCGGGAGGTGAGCCTGTATCAGTTCCTTTCCTCTCTTCAGGAAGACATCGAGCTGACCAAAAGCGTTCTGGAGGAAAATGACCGGAAGCTGTTCGAGGATATCCTTCTGGAGACCATCAGCCACAAGCTTCGCAGACGGATCAACGAAAGCAAAAAATGGTGCGAAGACATGACCGCACTGATGGGTACGCTGAACACCTCCATGGGTCTGCGTTTTTCGTTGGATTGGAAGCCCAGGAAGGGAGAGACTCCGGAAGAGCTGGATACGGTAAAGCTGGTGGAGCTGCTGAATAAGGATCGTATGCTGCTTACAAAGCAGGATAGCGAGATGGTTTCCGGGCATTTCCGCGCCAAAGTCCGAGCCGCCCGGCAATCCGCCATGGAGCAGGGACTCCCCGCAAATTATGCTGATCTGATCCGCACCGTTCTGGATTACAGGACATGGTATGAATTCCGCCTATACTATCAGCGTGACGGAGAAGGCAAAAAGGAGCTTACCAATCGGGTCTTCAGCAAGTTCAGCGGCGGCGAGAAAGCAATGGCTATGTACGTCCCGTTATTTGCCTCCGTATCGGCGCAGTATAAGAAAGCCGGCGAAAATTGTCCCAGGCTTCTGGCTCTGGATGAGGCCTTCGCGGGTGTGGACGACCGGAATATCGGGGCTATGTTTGAATTGGTAGGGATTCTGGATTTCGACTATATCATGAATTCTCAGGCACTTTGGGGCTGCTATCCGTGCGTAAAGGATCTGAACATCGTGGAGCTTCACCGGCCTGGCAATGCCTCGTTTGTCACCTTGCTGCGTTACTTCTGGAACGGTTCCGTAAGAGTTCTTCAGGAGGATATGGATGGATAAACAAACCAGAGAATGCACGGAGTATTTTCGGAAGACACCGGGCTTCAAACGGGTCATGGAGCAGCTCCTGGAGCGATATCGCCGAAACGGCTGCGCAGCCGGAATGATCCGACTGGACGACCCGTCTGAAGAAGAGCGCGACGCTTTATGCGGCTTGTTTGGGCGCCCTTTCCTGGGGGATGTGAAATTCAGGGCTCGGGATTTTAATACGGCGCTACAGTCCTCACGATTTGCAGGCGTGGATCTGAAGGACGTGCTGGAAGCCTATTTTCAAACGACCATACATACCAGCAGAGAACGCAAGTACCAAAAGGAGCAGCAATTCGATCAAATGCTTTCCTCCGCTTACGCGGTCGCAAGGTGCAGCACTTGCAAATGCTGGCTGGATGCAGTCAAGGCAAAGCGTAAGGATCGGGGATACCTGCTTCTCGTTAAGGAAATGACAAAAGATCCCAGATCCGCAACGGAAAGCCTTTGTAGAGCGATCTGGGCTATGGATGAGCTGGAAAATCATGGAGGGAAACCGCTGCGGCTGGCGGTGTTCAGCGCACAATCGACGACGGATCCCCACGCATTGGACGGTGATACCCTTTCCGGCCAGCTGTTCGTGCACCTTCTTTCCATGAAGCGGAACCGCCCCTATCCTGTTGATGCGGAACAACGGGACGAAACGTATTTTGAAAACGGAATTTTGTGCGACAGTATATCCAGCACGGTCACCCAGGTCGGACTGATCCTTATGGAGCCGCAAGCGGAGCATCCTTCCTTCCGGGAATTCCGCCGCAGGAAGGAATGCTGTACCTTATCTCTGACAAATCTGAGCCGCATTGCTTCCGCAGAAAGTCCCACGAAAAAAGCGTACTTAATTGAGAATCAAATGCTGTTTTCGCAGCTCTGCGATCACGCAGAGGCGTTTCATTCTCCATTGATCTGTACCTCCGGCCAGCTTCAGGTGGCAGTGTTGCGGCTGCTGGATATGCTGGCAGCTTCCGGAACGACTCTGTTTTACGCGGGGGATCTTGACGGCGGTGGGATATCCATTGCCGTGAGACTGCTGACCCGCTATCCGGACAACCTTCGGCTTTGGCATATGACCGAAGAGGATTACGCGCTTTGCAAATCGGAGGTCAGTCTGGGTGAGAGTAGTCTGACTTTGTTAAAATCAGCGCAAGGCACGATTCTGGAGCCGGTTGCCGATTTTGTGCAGGCAGCAGGTTATGCGGGGTATCAGGAATTGCTGCTGGACAGACTGCTGCCTGACCTGGTTTCCTCCGTCCCTTCGCCGCCGGAGTTGGTGCTTGCTTGATGCTGCACCCTATCCTTAAGTCACCCAATACTTGACGCGCTTGTATCCGGAATCGTAAATGACTGAGGGCGGGGAAATCCCCGCCCTCAGTCTGCAAAAGGCCAGTCCGCAGACTGGCCTCAACATATTTATGCTAACATAGTCGATGGAATATGTCAACAGAAAATTGGCCAATACGCCGGAATTCTATGTTATGCAGTAAATAAAATGGTATATTTTATACAAAATTCCGGGTTGTATTTCGGGGAAAAATGTGTTATCTTATAGACACAAAGAGGTGATACCGATGTACAGGTAAATCTTCTCAGAGGCGACGGCTTCCCAAGGTAAATCTCCCGATCACATATGATCTTCGGAAAACGGAAAAAGGGAATTTTCACGGGAGGAATTCCAAATCTGTAAGGCGGAACGCCGGCGTCTACTCCGCAGAAAGAGAGGTTAACCAACAGATGTTAGATACCAAGATCGCAGAGAGATGATCCTCGGCGGCTGTCATGACAGTTGACCGAGGGTTATTTCTTTTTCGGCATCTCATTTGTCGGAACGGCGCGCCTTGCCTGAAAAAATCAATGGACAGTCAGCCTCTTCTATGGTAGAATCGTCCCAGTATATCCGTCAGGAGGCACTTTTCATGCAGGGCGAATTGCCGTCGCAGCGCATCACCGAGGGCGTGATCTGGAAGCAGCTGCTTTTCTTTTTCTTTCCCATTCTGCTGGGGAGCTTTTTCCAGCAGATGTACAATACCGTGGATACCATCATCGTCGGCCGTTTCGTCGGTACCCGGGCGCTGGCGGCGGTGGGGTCTACCTCCCCGCTGCTGAGCCTGATGAACGGCTTTTTCATTGGACTGAGCACCGGCGCGACGGTGCTGCTGTCCCAGTTTTACGGCGCGAAAAGTAAGCAGGGCGTGCAGGACGCCCTTCATACCGGCGTGGCGCTGTCGCTTGTGCTGGGTGCGGCGGTGATGGTTCTGGGCTACTCCCTCGGCCCCAAAATTCTGGGGCTGATGAACACTCCGGAAAGCTGCATGGACGACGCCGTTTTGTACATAAAACTCTATTTTGGCGGCGCGATCGCCTCCATGCTCTACAACATGGGCGCGGGAATCCTTCGGGTCATGGGCGATTCCCGAAAACCTACCATCTTCCTGATGGCGGCCTGCGGGGTCAACATCGTTCTGGACATCGTATGCGTGGTGGTGCTGAAAATGGGCGTGGCGGGAGCCGCCATTGCCACGGTTTTCTCCCAGGTGGTCAGCGCGGGGATGGTCACGGCTGCATTGCTCCGCCAGCCGGAGGAGACACGGCTCTCCCTGAAAAAGATCCGCTTCCAGGGCGGGCTGCTGAAACGCATCCTTTACGTTGGCGTCCCGGCGGGACTGCAATTCGTGACCTTTGACCTTGCCAACCTTCTTATTCAGTCCGGCATCAACTCCTTTGGAGACATAGCGGTGGCGGCCTGGACGGCGTACATCAAAACCGACAGCCTGACATGGATGATCTCCGGCGCCTTCGGCGTGTCGGTGACCACCTTCGTGGGGCAGAATTTCGGCGCACAGAAATATGACAGAATCCGGCAAAGCGTCTGGGTCTGCATGGGCATGAGCGTGGGGCTGACGGGGGCAATGAGCGCCCTGGTCATCGCGTTCCGCCCCTTCATTCTGGGAATTTACACAACCGACCCGGCGGTGATCAGGCTGGGGGCGTATGTCATGGCGTGGACGGTGCCGTTCAATGTGCTGTTCATGCCGGTGGAGGTGTTCGCCGGCGCCATGCGGGGCACCGGCTGTTCGGTGCTCCCAACGGTCATCACCTGCCTGTGCGTGTGCGTGTTCCGGGTGGTGTGGATCTTCACGGTGGTGAGGACCTGGCACAGGATCGAGCTGCTGGCCGTCTGCTACCCCTTAAGCTGGCTGCTGGCGGCGACGGTATTTGCGATCGTCTATTTTCACGGGGGCTGGCTGCGCAGGAGAATCGAGCAGTGCGGCATGGAGCCGGAAGCGGGGAGATAGGAGGAAACGGGGATGAAAATAAGGTTTTTACGGCTGATTGCTCTGGTGCTGACGGCGGCGGTGCTGCTGTCCGGCTGCGGCATGGCGGACTTCGGCGGGTATTTTGGCGCCCTGCGCTCGTTGGCGGAAGGCAGTGCCATCGTACCCTACGAGAGCATGACCTACCAGCGCCCGGACATGACCCGGCTCCGGCAGACCCTGGACGCTGCCTGCGAGGCGGCGGAGGGGGAGGACGTTTCGGCCATTCTGAACGGGGTGTACGACTTTTACGACGCCTATGACTGGTTCGGTACCTACTACGCCCTGGCGGATATCCGCTACTGCGCGGACCTGACGGACACCTACTGGGAGGATGAGTATAACTACTGCGCCCAGAACGCGGCCGCGGCGGACGCCGCCCTGCAGGAGCTTTACCGGGCGCTTGCCCGGTCTCCCGCACGGGCGGAATTGGAGCAGGATTACTTCGGCGAGGGCTTTTTCGACAGCTATGAGGGGAAGGAAACCCTCTGGGACGAGACCTTCACCACCATGCTGGAGGAGGAAGCAAAGCTGCAGACCTGGTATTACGAGCTATCCTCCCAGGCGGCGGACTATCCGGAGGATATGGAAGGCTACTATGACGCCTGTGCGGACGATATGGCGTCCCTTCTGGCGGAGCTGATCGCCGTCCGGCAGGAGATGGCGGAATACTGGGGCTATCCGAATTATCCCCGGTTTGCGGAGGACTTCTACTTCTACCGGGACTACACTGCTGCGGAGGAGGAGCAGCTTCTGGAGGACATCCGCCGGGAGCTGGTGCCGCTGTACCGGGAGCTGAGCGGCGATGCCTGGGAGGCGGCCGGCGCGTATTCCTCGGAGAAGGAGACCCTTGACTACTTAGCCGCAGCGGCAAAGGCCATGGGCGGCACGGTGAAGGAAGCCTATGACCTGATGAAGACGGCAAAGCTCTACGATACCGGCTATGGGGAGAACAAGTACAATTCCTCCTTTGAGCAATACCTGACCGGCTATCAGGAGCCGTTCGTTTTCATGAACGCCACGCTGACGGCCTACGACAAGCTGGTGCTTGCCCACGAGTTCGGCCACTTCTGCAATGACTACGCCAGCCACGGCAGCGCCGCCGGAGTGGATGTTCTGGAATTCTTCTCCACGGGCATGGAGTATCTGAGCCTGTGTTACGGTGGGGAAGACCTGACCCGGGCAAAAATGGCGGACAGCCTGGGCAATTATGTGGAGCAGGGGGCGTATGCCAGCTTCGAGCGGCAGATGTACGGCCTGACCGGGGATGATCTTTCCGCGGAGGGGCTGTACACGCTGTACGAGCAGGTGGCGCTGGACTTCGGCTTTGACAGCGTGGGCTACGACCGGCGGGAGTTTGTGGACGTGACCCACTTCTACACGAACCCCATGTACGTGTTCAGCTATGTGGTCAGCAACGACGCGGCGATGCAGCTGTACCAGCTGGAGCAGGCGCAGAGCGGCGCGGGATTGGCGCTGTACGAACAGAACCTGACGACGGAGGAATCGTTTTTTCTGGCGTTTCTGGACGGCGCCGGGCTGGAAAGTCCTTTTAAGGCGGGAAGGATCAGCTCGGTCAAGGCGGTTTTTGAATCGGTGCTGGAGTAAGTTTGACGGAAACCGCCCCTGCGGCGCAAAGCCGCAGGGGCGGTTTGTATCTTTTTGGCGAAACGGCGCATACTGTATGCGAGGTGAGAACGCCGTGAAAGAGGACGAAAAGAAGCCCCTGTCCTGGGAAGTGGCCGACCCCAAGCCGCCGGTCATCCGGTCGGGGCATATGGAGAGCCGAAAAGAGAACTGAGCGGGGAACCGCCCAAAAGGGGACTGCCTTAAAAGAGGCGGCTCCAAGGGCGTATCTGAAAACCGGCGAAATGACCGGCAGCGAAGCTTTTTCGCCTGCCGAACAACATTTTTTCTTGGGCAACGCCGCACAAAAAGCGTCTGCAAGTCTCAGCCGTCTTTTTGCCCCGCTTCTTCCGCTTTGTGGACTCTGAATCGGGACAAAAATCCCGGCTGAGACTTCTTGCCGAATTGTGCGGTGCTGCCTTAGAACCCCACGCTGCATC